>JAESFH010000099.1_pt1 | contig 77825 bp, 67 predicted proteins | sample 9269381 | NCBI WGS metagenome assembly JAESFH01 (sample SAMN14504062, study PRJNA617094) | algae metagenome | isolation source: Aphanothece sp. CMT-3BRIN-NPC111 and co-occurring heterotrophs from well... | place: USA: Clark Mountains Wilderness, California | collected 2010-04-18
GGTGGCGCGTCTGGGGAATGTGAAGCTCCAGGCCGGGATGCAGGCGGAGGTGTACGTGCAGACGCACGACCGCACGCCGCTGCAGTACTTCATCAAGCCCCTCCAGGACCAGATCGCACGAGCCTTCCGGGAGTATTGAGCAGGCCCGCACGAACCAGAGCGCCCGAACAGGGCCGCCGCAACCTTTGCGGCGGCAATGGGTTCTCCCCGGGCCCCTCCGGACGGAACCCCTATGTCGCCCTCCTACGAGCCCGAGGCTTACGCTCTGTTTCTCGACTTCGACGGCACCCTGGTCGACATCGTCGAGCGGCCTGAAGCGGTCGTGGTGGAGCCCGGCCTCACGGACGCGCTCGCGGCCTTACGTGACCGGCTCGGCGGCGCCCTCGCGATCGTCAGCGGGCGGCCCATCGCTTTCCTGGACCGTCACCTCGGCGAGGGGGCCTTCGATGCGGCCGGGCTGCACGGGCTGGAGCGGCGCCTGGGCGGGACGTTTCAGGGCTGCAACCCGCAGGATCATCCGGCCCTGCGCGCCGGCGTCGCCGTGCTTCAAGCCCAGTTCGCCGACGACCCGCGGATCGTGATCGAGGACAAGGGCTGCTCCGTGGCGGTGCACTGGCGCATGGCGCCCGAACGCCTGAGCGAAGCCCGCGGAACCGCGGGGGCTCTCGCCGAGAGCCTTGGGAGCGGCTATCGCATCCAGTACGGCAAGGCCGTCGCCGAGATCCTGCCGGCAGCCTCCGGCAAAGGCCGCGTGATCGCGAGCTTCCTCGACGAGCCGCCCTATCGCGGCCGCCGCGCGATCTTCGTGGGCGACGACCTCACCGACGAGCACGGCTTCGAGACCGTCAATGCCATGGGAGGCATTTCGGTGCGCATCGGCCCGGGGGAGACCATCGCGGGGGTGAGGCTGACGGACCCGGCGGAACTCCGCCGATGCCTGCTCGACTGGGCAGGGGGCGGTCCGAACCCCTTCACCGGGCAACCCGTGTCCCAGGGCGCGTGAGGGCGCCGGCCCTATTCGCCACCCCGCCCTTGCGCTAGCTCTGCCCGAGCATTCCAGAGGATCCGATGTTCGCGTTTCCGGTTCTGCTCGGCGATATCGGCGGCACCAATGCCCGCTTCGCGCTCCTCGACCGCCCGGACGGCACGGTCGAGCTCCTGCCCCGGGCGCTGACCGCCGCGACCCCGAGCCCCGTCGAGGCGATTGCGGTCGCGCTGCAATCGTCCGCGGGCGCAAAACCCCGGTCTGCGATCATCGCGGTTGCAACGCGGGTCGACAGCCCCTCTATCCGGCTCACCAATGCGGACTGGACCATCGACGCGGAGGCGATCGGCACCGCATTGGGGCTCGAGCGCGTGGTGCTCGTCAACGACTACACGCCCGTGGCCTCCTCGGTGGTGGCGCTCTCCGCAGATCGTGCGGAGCTCGTGTCGCTCGGGGGCGGGCCCGCCGATCCCGCCCGTGCCCGCGTGGTGCTCGGACCGGGGACCGGGCTCGGCGCCGGCGCGCTGGTGCCCGTCGAGAGCCGCCTCGCGATCCTGGCGACGGAGGCCGGGCATATGGAGTTCGGGCCGGCGACCGAGGACGAGACGGCGTTCTGGCCCTACCTGGAGCGGATCGGCGGCCGGGTCTCCGGCGAGGCGGTGCTGTCGGGACCAGGGCTCCTGCGCATTGCGGCCGCGCTTGCGGGCGCGCGGGGTGAAGCCAACCCCTTTGCGACGCCGCAGGCCGTGTTCGAAGCCGGCCGCGCGGGCGGCCATCCCCGGGCCGCCGAGGCGCTGCGGATCTTCGCGCGCTTTCTCGGCCGCTTCGCCGGCGACCTCGCGCTTACCTTTGAGGCGTCGGGCGGCGTCTACATCGCAGGCGGCATCGCCCCTCGCATGACCGAAATCCTGACGGGTGGCGAGTTCCGGGACGCCTTCGACCGCAAGGCCCCGCACGAAGATTGGGCCCGGCAGGTGCCGGTCTACGTCATCACCCATCCGGAGCCGGCCCTGCAGGGACTCGCCGTGCTGTCGGCGGATCCGGCGCGATTCGTGTTCCGCTATCAGGAATGGCGGAGGGACTGACCCCACCGGACGGGAGCCGACGGATCCCGCTCTGAAAATCCGTCCGGGCCTTCGGCCTAGGCCCATACATGCGAAAGGCCGCCCCGAGGGGCGGCCTTTCCATTGTCGGTTGGCGGTCGTGCGACCGAAACCGCGCAGATTCCTTGAGAGCCGCTTTAGACGGCGCAAACCTCGGAAGAGGCCAGGATCCAGGTCGCGGACGCGGGAGACCGCACGGTATGACAATGAGACACTGGATCACCTCCTTTCGTTTGTTGACGATACAGCCCATATGGGATCTGGAACCGGGTTGTGGAAGGGGTCGCCCTGCGGCGCCTTGCCCTGGTCCGATGAATTTTTGCGGGACGGTCATCCGCCGGCTCCGCTTGAGAGACCTCAAAGCTCAGCCATGACCGAACTCCCGGCACCTGTCGGCCGCCGCCGCACTTTTGCGATTATCTCCCACCCGGACGCGGGCAAGACCACGCTGACCGAGAAGCTTCTGCTGTTCGGCGGCGCGATCCAGCTCGCCGGTGAAGTGAAGGCCAAGAAGAACCGCGTCTCGACCCGCTCGGACTGGATGGGCATCGAGAAGGAGCGCGGCATCTCGGTCGTGACCTCGGTCATGACCTTCGAATACGGCGATTGCGTCTTCAACCTCCTCGACACGCCGGGCCACGAGGACTTCTCCGAGGACACCTACCGCACGCTCACGGCTGTCGATTCCGCCATCATGGTGATCGATGCCGCGAAAGGCATCGAGGCGCGCACGCGCAAGCTCTTCGAAGTCTGCCGCATGCGTGATATCCCCATCGTCACCTTCATCAACAAGCTCGACCGCGAGAGCCGCGACCCCTTCGATCTCCTCGACGAGATCGAGAAGACGCTGGCGTTGGACACCGCCCCGATCACCTGGCCGATCGGGCGCGGGCGGAGCTTCGCGGGTACGTACGATCTGCAGAACAACAAGGTCCGCCGCATCGATACCGAGGAGGAGCCGACGTCCGTTTCGGGTCCGGAGGACGAGGCCATCGCCGCGCTCCTGCCCGCACAGGAGCTGGACGCCTGGCGGGATGAGGTCGCGCTGGCCAAGGAGGCCTGCAGGCCCTTCGACCTCGAGGCCTTCCGAGAGGGGCACCTGACGCCGGTGTTCTTCGGCAGCGCCCTGCGCAATTTCGGGGTGCGGGATCTCATCGATTCCATGGCGGCGTTCGCGCCGCCGCCGCGCGGCCAGGAGGCCGACAAGCGTCAGGTCGAGGCCGGCGAGGCGCGCATGACCGGCTTCGTGTTCAAGATCCAGGCCAACATGGATCCGAACCACCGCGACCGTATCGCCTTCATGCGGGTCTGCTCCGGCAAGCTCACGCGCGGCATGAAGGCGAAGCTCGTTCGCACCGGCAAGGCGATCCCGCTCAACACGCCGCAGTTCTTCTTCGCCCAGGATCGGGCAATCGCGGACGAGGCTTGGGCGGGCGACGTGGTCGGCCTGCCGAACCACGGAACGCTGCGCATCGGCGACACGCTCACCGAGGGCGAGGACATCCTCTTCCGCGGCGTGCCGAGCTTCGCGCCCGAGATCCTGCGCCGCATCAAGCTCACCGACGCCATGAAGGCCAAGAAGCTGCGGGAGGCCCTGCAGCAGATGGCCGAGGAGGGCGTGGTGCAGCTCTTCGTGCCGCAGGACGGCTCGGCCGCGATCGTCGGCGTCGTCGGCGCGCTGCAGCTCGACGTGCTGAAGGAGCGGCTGCAGGCGGAGTACGGCCTGCCGATCGACTACGAGACCACGCGTTTCTCGATCTGCCGCTGGATCGACGCGGACGACCGGGCCGAGCTCGACCGCTTCGTCACCGCGCATCTGTCCTCCATGGCGAGCGACCTCGACGGTGCCCCGGTCTTCATGGCCACGACCGCGTTCTCGCTGCAATACGAGCAGGACCGCTGGAAGGCGATCCGCTTCTCGGACGTGAAGGACTACCAGCGCCACGACAAGGCGGCGTGATCGGGCGACGGCCGCGGGCTCTTCCCCCGCTCGATGCACGGGGCGGGGGAGGGCTCAGGCCGCCCGACAGGATCACCCCGGCTCCGTCCCCAGTGCGGGGAAGGCTCTCACAGGGTCACGATCACCTTGCCGAAGACCCGGCGCGATTCCAGCTTGGCGAGGCCGTCGGCGAAAGCGCCCATTGGGTAGACTGTGTCGATCACCGGGGTCAGGCCCGCCGCCATCTTGGCCAGCGACTGCGCGATGTTCTCGATCCGGCAGCCGAAGGAGCCGAAGATCCGGTATTGCTGCTGGAACAGCTGCATCAGGTTCATCGTGGTTGAGACCCCGCTCGTCGACCCGCAGGTCACGAGCCGGCCGCCGCGCTTGAGGCAGAGCAGCGAGCCGTTCCAGGTCTCGGCGCCCACATGCTCGAACACCACGTCGACGCCCTTCCGCTTGGTGAGGCGCCGGACCTCGCCCTCGAAGCGCTCGCTCCGGTAGTTGATCACATGATCGGCCCCGAGCACCCGTGCCTTCTCGCCCTTCTCGTCGTCGCCGACCGTGGTGAAAACCGTGCAGCCGATCGCCTTCGCCATCTTGATGGCCGCGGTGCCGATGCCGGATCCGCCGGCATGGACGAGCACGGACTCGCCCGGTTCCAGGCGGGCATTGTCGAAGAGCATGTGCTGCACGGTGCCGAAGCCGATCGGGGCGCAGGCCGCCTGCTCGAAGGTCACGCCTGCCGGCACCGGAATCACGAGGCGCTCGGGCCGGTTGACGAACTCGCGGGCGAAGCCGTCGATGTGGAAGCCCATGATGCCGGCGACGTTCTCGCACAGGTTGTCCCGGCCCTCCCGGCAGGCCCGGCAATGGCCGCAGGTCTCGGCGCCATACATCGTGACCGGGTCGCCGGCCTTGAACCGCGTCACGCCCTCGCCCACGGCAGCGACCTCGCCCGCGGCCTCGACGCCCATGACCTGGGGCATCTTGCGCTTGGCGAAGGCCATGCCCCGGAAACCCCAGACATCGAGGTAATTGAGCCCGATCGCCCGCACCCGCACCTGGACCTCGCCGGCGGCAGGGGAGGGCGGAGGCTCGATCTCGGTCAGACGCAGGTCGCGGTCGCCGAAGAGCTGAAGGGCGCGCATGGTGATCCTTGGAGACTAGAGCGTTTTCGCGTGGGGTGGATCCGGCTCACGTGATGAAAACGCGCAGACACGAAGAGGAGAGCTGATTCGACACAAGTTGAAACAGCTCCAGCCGTGATTCCCGCCTCGCGGCGGGCCGGGGCCGTATACAGCCTTCCGGTTGCGCCCCCCAAGCGGTCTTTCGGGACGGCCCGGCGATCAATCGTAACGGATGAAGGTTTCGCGCACCCAGCCCACGACCCCGTTGTATCTCACCCGGCACCAGGCCTGGCGGGAGGGGGTGTCGTCCGTGCAGCCGAAGCCCTGGATGCGGCGGGCATTGGGCGGGATCGCGCCGATGATATCCGAATCGGCATCGGGGCGCTCCCGGATGTTGAGCTGGTCGCCCGGCGCGATGCCGACGACCCGATAGAGCTCCTGCCGAGCCAGGGCCGGCGCAGCCGCGAGGAGGAGGAGGGCAAAGATGAGCGGACGCTTCACGGGAGCAGGTTTCCGGGTCGGCGATGGCTGCCGCTCCATCTGGGGAGGCAGCATCGGGCGGCACAGGTTCAGCGGTGAATGCCGATCATGGCGGTCAGACCGCCGTCGACCGGCAGCACGGCTCCCGTGATATACGCCGCCGGCTCGCTCATGAGGAAGACCGCCAGCCCCGCGATCTCCTGCGGCTTGGCGAAGCGGCCCGCCGGGATCTGGCGTTCCATTCCGGCGCGGTGAGCCGCGTACGGTGCCATCATGTCGGTGTCGATGAAGCCGGGCGCGATGGTGTTCACCGTGATGCCGCGCTTGGCGGTCTCGACCGCGAGCGTCCGGCAATAGGACAGGAGCGCTCCCTTGGACGCCGCGTAGGCCGCATTCCCGGGATTGCCCTGGAGCGCCGCCACGGAGCCGATCGCGACGATGCGCCCGGCCCTGGCGCGGACCATGCCCCGCAGCACCGCCTTGGCGATCCGGGTCAGGGACCAGAAGTTCACCTGCATGGCGTCCTCCGCCTTGCCCTGGTCCATCATGGCGGCGAGAGCGTCGTAGGGCTGGCCGGCATTGTGGACGAAGCCGAAGAACGTCTCGCCCTCGATCGTCTCGCAGAAAGTTTCGAGGGCGCCCTTGTCGGCGAGATCCAGCGCATGGGCCGCAACCCGGCGCTCGGGATGCGATTGCCCGATCTCCCGAATCAGATCCTCCGCGCCCGCCCCCGAGGCCCGGTAGGTGAAGTCCACGTCGTGCCCGCCGGCCACCAGCGCCCGCACGGTCGCGGCGCCGACGCCCTTGGCTCCGCCGGTGACCAGAACCCGGCCGCTCATACCGGCTCCGCCGCCAGGACGAGGCACGTGTTCTGGCCCCCGAATCCGAAGGAATTGGAGAGGATCCGAGTGACGTTCGCGTCGCGGGCCACGTTCGGGACCACGTCGAGGGGGATCGCGGGATCGGGCACGGCGTAGTTGATCGTCGGCGGGATGCGCCCGCGTGCGATGGTCATCAGCGACACCACCGCCTCGACCGCACCTGCGGCCGTGAGGGTGTGGCCGATCATGGATTTGTTGGACGAGATCGGCACCTGGGCCATGCGCTCGCCGAACACGGCCATGCAGCCCATGGATTCCATCTTGTCGTTCTCGGGGGTCCCGGTGCCGTGGGCGTTCACGGCGTCGATGGCATCGGGCTCGAGGCCCGCGTCGTCGAGCGCCTCCCGGATCGCGGCGATGATCGGCGCACCGTCCGGGCTCGAGCGCGTGCGGTGGAAGCCGTCGCCGCGTTCGCCGCAGCCGAGCACGTAGCCCAGGATGGTGGCGCCCCGCGCCCGGGCGGTCTCCGCGTTCTCGAGTACGAGCGCCGCCCCGCCTTCGCCCATCACGAACCCGTCGCGGTTCTTGGAGAAGGGCCTCGAGGCTCCTTCCGGCGGGTCGTTTTGGGTCGAGAGAGCGGAGAGCAAGGAGAACCGGATCAGCGATTCCGGGTTCACGGAGCCGTCGGTGCCGATGCAGAGCGCGGCGTCCGTCTCGCCGCGCCGGATCGCCTCGACGCCAAGCTGGATCGCCGTCGCGCCCGAGGAGCAGGCGGTCGAAAGGGAGATCGGCGACCCTCGGGTCCCGAACCGATCTGCAACCCGGTCCGCCACGGTGCCGAAGAGGAAGAGGTCATGCCATTCCCGGAAGCGCCCGGTGCCGGCCGCCTTGAGGAGATCGGCATAGGTGACGGTCTCGCCTTGCGCCCCCGAAGCCTCCGCGAGCGCCTGACGCTGCGGCCATTCCATCTCGACCGGCGGCACCGCGATGAAGAGCGCACCGGGGAAATCACCCCTCGCGCCGATGCCGGACTGGCTGATCGCCTCCTCGGCGGCCAGCATGGCGAGGCGCTCGGAGAGGAGCGGCGCCACCATGGGATCGACGCGCAGGCTGTCGACCGTCCCGGCGATCTGGGTGCGCAGACCCTCCGTCGGGAAGCGGCTGATGCGGCGGATACCCGAGCGCCCGGCGGCCAGCGCCGCCCAGGTCTCGTCCCGCCCCTGGCCCACGGACGTGAAGACGCCCATCCCCGTGACAGCCACCAGCGGGCGGTTCCGTCCGTCGCGGACAGAGGCTGGATTCCGGTTGGTGCTCATGGACAGCCCATCCTCAATTTCACGGGCGCCCCGGCCGGATTGCGGCTCGTGCTCATGACTGTCGCCCTATATGGCTTTCACGAGGCGCACCGCACCTTCGCCCCGGCGGTGGCCGACCGAGGTCACGAGGGCCTCGCCGGCCTGTCCCCCGGCGATCAGGGCAGCCGCCAGCGCAACGCCCACCGGGGCCTGGGCCTCCATGGCATGGCCGATCACGTCGCCGGTGGCGTGAAGGCGGGCGCCGGGGGCGACGGCCTCGAGGGCTTCCCGCTCCTCCTCGGTGATGCCGACAAGGCCGGTGGCGCCGGAGACGATCGCGTCGGGATGGGCGCCGAGATCGGCCTGCATGGTCTTGAGGGCGGCCGCGACGTCGCCCGGCCCCCGCCGGGTGCGCCCGGAGGCGACGCCGGTCATGACGGCAAGCGGAGCAGCGCCTCTGGCTTGTGCATGCTCGCGCGCCTCCAGCACCAGGAAGCAGGCGGCGCTGCCCAGGATGAAGCCGCCGCCCTCGGCGGACCGGTCCCAGACCGGCCGGTAGGGCCTTTTCCAGAGATAGCCCCCCATCTCGTAGACGAGGAGCACGTCCGGGCGCTCCGCGTTGTAGGCGCCGCCGACGAGGAAGATGTCGTTCTGGCCCGACGCGATCCGGGCCCAGGCGATGCGCATGGCATCGATCCCGCTCTGCTCTTCGCCCATGAAGGTGCGGGAGGCGCCCGTGACCCCGTGCACGATCGAGATGTTGCCGGCGAGCAGGTTCGAGAGCTGAGCCAGGAAGAGCGTCGGACGCAGATCGCTCATCAGGCGCTCGTTCAGGAACACGCCGGGGTTTTCGGCGCCGCGCAGGCCGGCAAGGATCGCGCCGTCAGCGGCATAGTCGCGCTCGCCGCCGCCGGCCGCCACGATCAGGTGCATGCGGCTCTTGAGCGCGGCATCGGCCTTGGCGCCCGCGGCGTCCAGCGCAAGCCCCGCCGCATAGGTACCCAGGCGCTGCCAGGGCTCCATCTGGCGCTGGTCGGCCTTCTTCGGGATCTGCCGGTCGTATTCGAGCGCCGTCACCGGATGGACCGGGAACGGTGCAAATGTCTCCGCGTCGATCCGGGGCGCCGCGCCGGATGACAACGCCGCGACATGCGCTTCGACGCCCTCGCCCGCGCTGGACACGAGTCCGATGCCGGTGATCACGACCTCGCGCATCAGATCGCCCCGCGTGACGGTTGCCCGTTCTTCGACGCGGCCATCATGCGGCCTCCGCGAGGAGCCCGATCTGACGGGCCCGCTCGCGCATAGGCGCATCGAGGCCGTCCGGGAAGGGCATGGTCCGGAAGCGCAGCTCCGCGTCGCAGATCGGTTTGCCGTCCACCTGGATCTTGGCCTTCGTGACCGCGTAGCCGGATCCCTCGTGCTCGAGGCTTGCCGAGATGAAGAGCTCGGTCCGCGGACCCACGAAGGTGCGGAAGCGCGCCTTGTCGACGGCCATCAGGAACGGCATGTGGGAGAAATTGGTCAGGCCGAGAAGGAGATAGCCGGAGGCCTGGGCCATGGTCTCGGTCAGCAGCACGCCGGGCACGAGCGGATGGCCCGGGAAATGGCCCTCGAACACCGGGCTTTCGCCGGGCACCGTCGATTGCACCTCGATGCGACGGGCCTCGCGGTCGAAGGTGACCACGCGGTCGATCATCTCGAAATATTCGAGGCGCATCGGCTCGGTCAGGCCTTCTTGGCGGCCACGAGCGCGTCGATGTGGGCCACGAGGTTCCTCAGCACGAAGTACTCCTCGGCCGGCGCCTTGCCCTCGTTGACCTCCTGGGTCCACTGCTCCAGCGGCAGCTTGATCCCGAAGGCCTTGTCGATCGCAAAGGCGATATCGAGGAAGGCGAGGCTGTCGATGCCGAGATCGTCGATGGCATGGCTCTCGGGCGTGATCTGCTCGCGGGGAATATCCGCGGTCTCGGCGATGATGCCGGCGACCCGGTCAAAAGTGGAGGACATCGTCCCTCGCTCTCCTGGAACTGTTCGATCCGGGCAAGGCGGCGTCTTCATCGGGCGAGTTCGCCCGTGCCCCCGGCCGCCTTTGTCGGTGATCCTGTGGAAAAGACCCCTTACACGAGGGGTCCGCCGGTGTCATCCCCAGGGGACGCTCCCTCACCCCGCGAGCGGGGAGAGGGATAGGGTCCCTTACGCCGCGAGCTGGCGCAGGACGTAGTGGAGAATGCCGCCGTTGCGGAAATACTCCAGCTCATCCAGCGTATCGATCCGGCAGATCAGCGGCACGCGCTGCACCTTGCCGTCCGGCGAGGTGATCTGCGCCTCCATGCGCTGGCGCGGCTTGAGGTCGCCCGCGATGCCTTCAATCGTGACCGTCTCGTCGCCTTTCAGCCCCAGCGACTGCCAGGACGTGTCGCCCTCGAAGACCAGGGGCACCACGCCCATGCCGACGAGGTTCGAGCGGTGGATGCGCTCGAAGCTCTCCGCGATCACGGCCCGGATGCCGAGCAGGCTCGTCCCCTTCGCGGCCCAGTCGCGCGAGGAGCCGGTGCCGTACTCCTTGCCGGCGAGCACCACGAGCGGCACGCCCTCGTCCTGGTACCGCATCGCGGCGTCGTAGATGAACATCCGCTCGCCGGAGGGGTAGTGGATCGTGAATCCGCCTTCGATCGCGTTGCCGCTCTCGTCCCGGACCATCTGGTTCTTGATGCGGATATTGGCGAAGGTGCCCCGCATCATGATCTCGTGGTTGCCGCGCCGGGTGCCGTACTGGTTGAAGTCGCGCGGCGCGACCTGGCGCTCCTGCAGGTAGGCGCCGGCCGGCGAAGCCGCCCGGATGTTGCCCGCAGGCGAGATGTGGTCGGTCGTGATCGAATCGAGGAAGAGCCCGAGGATGCGCGCGTTCACGATGTCCGTGGCGGGCTTCGGCTCCTTGGTCATGCCCTCGAAATAGGGCGGGTTCTGCACGTAGGTCGAACCCATGTCCCACTCGTAGGTGAGGCCGCCCGTGACCTCGACGCCGCGCCAGCGCTCGTCGCCCGTGAAGACGTCGGCGTAGCGGGTGGCGAAGAGCTCGCTCGTCACTGTCCGGTCGATGAGGTCCTGGATCTCGGTCGAGGTCGGCCAGATGTCGCGGAGATAGACGGGCTGACCGTCCGAGCCTGTGCCGAGCGGGTCGTTGGCGAGGTCGACGAGCATCGAGCCCGCGAGCGCATAGGCCACCACGAGCGGGGGCGAGGCGAGATAGTTCGCCCGGATGTCCGGGTTCACCCGGCCCTCGAAGTTGCGGTTGCCCGAGAGCACGGAGCACGCCACGAGGTCGTTGTCGTTGATGGCCTGCGAGACCTCCGGGATGAGCGGACCCGAATTGCCGATGCAGGAGCCGCATCCGAAGCCCACGAGGTTGAACCCGAGCGCGTCGAGGTCCTCCTGCAGGCCGGCCTTGGCGAAGTATTCCGCCACGATCTGCGAGCCCGGCGCCGTCGAGGTCTTGACCCAGGGCTTGGGCTTGAGGCCGCGCCGATTGGCGTTGCGGGCCAGGAGCCCGGCGCCGATCATCACGCTCGGGTTCGAGGTGTTGGTGCAGGAGGTGATCGCCGCCAACACCACGTCGCCGTGGCCGAGGTCATAGTTGGTGCCCTCGACCTTGTGGCGCTGACCCAGCTCCGCGGCCTTGCGGAACTCCTTGTCCATCGCGGAGACGAAAGCTTCCTTGGCGTTGTCGAGCAGCACCCGGTCCTGCGGCCGCTTCGGGCCGGAGATCGAGGGCTTCACCTCGTCGAGGTCGAGCTCAAGGGTGTCGGTGAAGACCGGATCGGGCAGGTCGGGGGCGCCCCACATGCCCTGCGCCTTGGCGTAGGCCTCGACCAGCGCGATGCGCTCAGGCGTGCGGCTCGTCATGCGCAGGTACTGCATGGTCTTCTCGTCGATGGGGAAGTACCCGCAGGTGGCGCCGTATTCTGGAGCCATGTTGCCGATCGTGGCGCGGTCGGCCACCGGCATGTCCTTCAGGCCCGGGCCGTAGAATTCCACGAACTTCCCGACCACGCCCTTCTTGCGCAGCATCTGGGTCACGGTCAGAACCATGTCGGTGGCGGTGACGCCCTCGCGGAGCTTGCCCGTGAGCTTGAAGCCGATCACCTCGGGGATCAGCATGGAGACGGGCTGGCCGAGCATCGCGGCCTCGGCCTCGATGCCGCCGACGCCCCAGCCCAGGACCGAGAGTCCGTTCACCATGGTGGTGTGCGAATCGGTGCCGACCAGCGTGTCAGGGTAGGCAATCTCCGTCCCGTCGGCCTCGTTGTGGCGTGTCCACACGGTCTGGGACAGGAACTCGAGGTTCACCTGGTGGCAAATGCCGGTGCCCGGGGGCACGACGGAGAAGTTCGCGAACGCGGTCTGGCCCCACTTGAGGAAGCGGTAGCGCTCCATGTTGCGCTGGTATTCGAGTTCCACGTTGCGCTCGAGCGCGAGCGGCGTGCCGAACTCGTCTGTCACGAAGGAGTGGTCGATCACGAGGTCGACCGGGACCTGCGGGTTGATCCGGCGCGGGTCGCCGCCGAGGCCCTTCATGGCGTCGCGCATGGCGGCAAGGTCCACGACCGCCGGCACGCCCGTGAAGTCCTGCATCAGGACGCGCGCGGGCCGGTAGGCGATTTCCTTCTCGGCCTTGCCGCGGTTGTCGAGCCAGGCCGCCATGGCGGCGATGTCGTCCTTGGTGACGGTGCGGCCGTCCTCGTAGCGCAGCAGGTTCTCGAGCAGCACCTTCATCGAGAAGGGCAGCTGGGAGGCCCCTTTGAGGCCGTTCTTCTCGGCCTCGACGAGGGAGTAGTAGATGTATTCCTTGTTGCCGACATTCAGCGTCTGGCGGGCCTTGAAGCTGTTGGGATGCGTCACGGCTGATCCTCGCGAGCGGTTTCAAACGAACGGGTTGTTCGGCCGAATGCGCTTTTCGATTGCGCGCGCCGCTCCGGGGGCGCCCGGATGAGGAGAGCGCGCGAGACGGATTGGACGCCTTGGCGCGCGGCGCAGCCGGGGCCCCTATAGATCATTTCATGGTGCCCCGCTACAGGTTTGGAACGATTCCGGACTGCACCGCGTGCAGGGGGATCCCGGCCCGTGTGCCGGGCGCATGAAGACGATGGGGGCGGGACGGTACCGTGAAGCTGTCGGTTCAGAATCTCGCCTGCCGCCGCTCCGGCCGCCTGGTCTTCTCCGGTCTGTCGTTCTCCCTCTCGGCCGGCGAGGCCCTGGTGGTCACGGGGCGCAACGGAGCCGGCAAGTCGAGCCTGCTCGCTCTCCTGGCCTGCCGTCTGCGGCCGGAATCGGGCACCGTCGCGGCCGAGGGGATCGGTGAGGCGACGCTGCCCGAGAGCCTGCATTGGGTCGGCCATCGCGACGCCTTGAAGGCGGCCCTAACGGCCGAGGAGAACCTCGCCTTCGCCCGCGACCTCCTGGGAGAGCCGGACCGCTCCCCCCGCGACGCGCTCGCGGCCGTAGGTCTCGCGCATGCCGCCCCGCTCCCGGTCGCCTATCTCTCGGCGGGCCAGCGCCGCCGCGTCGCGCTGGCCCGCCTTCTCGTGGCGCGGCGTCCCCTATGGCTCCTCGACGAGCCGACCTCGGCCCTCGACACCGCCGCGCAGGCAACGCTGCTGCAGCTGATGCTGGAGCATCTCGCCGGCGGAGGCCTGATCGTGGCCGCGACGCATCAGGAGCTCGGGATCGCGGGAGCGAAGGAGGTCAGGATCGAGCGGGCACCGACCCCCTCTCCGCGCGAGCGGGGAGAGGATTGGGGCGAGGACCCTGTCGATAGGGCACGATCGGCGGATGATGCTCCGAGCCCTTCAGGCCCACCCCGCACCTCGGCCCTCTCCCCACGAGCCAGGAGAGGGGAGGGGAGCGCGTGATGCGCCCCTTCCTCGCCCTCATCGCCCGCGACCTGCGCCTTGCCGCCCGCATCGGCGGGTCGGGGGTGCTCGGGCTCGTGTTCTTTCTGATGATCGTGACCCTGATCCCCTTTGCGCTCGGGCCCGATCTCAACCTGCTCGCCCGCATCGGACCCGCGATCTTGTGGCTCGCCGCCGTGCTCTCGACGCTGATCGGCCTCGACCGCCTGTTTCAGGCCGACGAGGAGGACGGGTCGCTCGACCTCCTGCGCGGAGCTCCCGCTCCGCTCGAACTCGCGGTGCTCGCCAAGGTGCTGGCCCATTGGCTCACCACGGGCCTGCCTCTCGCGCTCGCCGCGCCCCTGTTCGGCCTCCTCGTGGCCCTGACGCCCGAGGCCATGGGGGCGATGGTCGCGACGCTCCTCGTCGGGACGCCGGCGCTCACCTTCATCGGCGCCATCGGGGCGGCGCTCACCGCCTCGCTGCGCCGGGGCGGCCTGATCCTCGCCATCCTGGTCCTGCCCCTGATGATCCCGACCCTGATCTTCGGGGTCTCGACCGCGAATGCCGCGACCGGCGGCACCGTGCCGTTCCTGACGCCGTTCCTGATCCTCGCCGCGCTGTCGCTGATCGCGGCGGTGGTCGGAACCGTGGCCGCGGCGGCCGCCCTGCGCTGGGGTGAATGACGTCTCCGACCGTTCGACCCCGCCCGATTTGATTTGCCTCATTGCCCGCGCGCGGGGCGCTCGCTACATCGCGCCTCATGTGGCAGCTCGCGAACCCCGCCCGCTTCATGGCCTGTACGGGCCGGCTGATGCCGTGGCTCATCGGCGCGGCCGTGCTCGCGGTTCTGGCCGGGCTCTACATGGCCTGGTTCGTGGCGCCCCCGGATTACCAGCAGGGCGAGACCGTGCGGATCATGTTCCTGCACGTGCCGGCGGCCTGGCTCGCCCTGTTCTTCTACACCGCCATGGCGGCCTCGGCGATCGGCACGCTGGTGTGGCGGCACCCGCTCGCGGACGTGTCCCAGAAGGCGGCCGCGCCGATCGGCGCGGCCTTCACCCTCGTGTGCCTCATCACGGGCTCGCTCTGGGGCAAGCCCATGTGGGGGGCCTATTGGGTCTGGGACGCCCGCTTGACCTCCATGCTGATCCTGTTCCTGCTCTATTGCGGCATCATGGCCCTGTGGCGCACCATCGAGGAGCCGGCGCGGGCCGCGCGCGCCGTCTCGATCCTGACGCTGGTCGGCGCCATCAACGTGCCGATCGTCAAGTTTTCGGTCGATTGGTGGAACACCCTGCACCAGCCCGCCTCGGTGGTCCGCATGGGCGGGCCGGCGATCCACCCCACGATCCTCTATCCCCTTCTCGCGATGGCCTTTGCCTTCACGCTGGTCGGGATCGCCCTGCACGTGGCCGGGATGCGCACCGAGATCCTGCGCCGGCGCGTGCGCACGCTCAATCTCCTCGAGGCCGAGCGCCTCGACGCGCAGGCGGCCTAACCCATGGGCTCCTATGCCTTCTTCATCCTCGGCTCCTATGCGGTCACGGCTCTGATTGTGGCCGCCCTGGTCGTGCACGCGGTGCTCGATCACCGCGCCCAGGTGCAGGCCCTGGCCGAGCTCGAATCACGCGGTATCCGGCGACGCTCGGCCCTGCGCACGGGTCCCCGCGTCGAGGAGCAGGCAGCCTCATGACGCAGTCCATCCCCTCCGCGGCCGAGGCCGCGCCTGCCCGGCGTTTCCGCATCCTTTTCGTCCTGCCGGCGCTGATCTTCGCCGGGCTGGCGCTCCTCTTCGTGGCGCGCCTGTATTCGGGAGACCCGTCGCGCATCCCCTCGGCCCTGATCGGCCGCCCGGTGCCGGCCTTCACCCTGGCGCCGCTCGAAGGCCTCACTGCCGGCGGCCAATCCGTCCCGGGCCTCGCCCAGGCGGATCTCATGGGCCGCACCACGATCGTGAATATCTGGGCCTCCTGGTGCGCGCCGTGCCGCCAGGAGCATCCGGCGCTCATGGATCTCGCCCGCGAGGGCGGCGCCCGGGTGGTCGGGATCAACTACAAGGACAATCCCGAGAATGCCCGCCGCTTCCTGGGCGCCCTCGGCAATCCCTTCGCGGCGGTCGGGGTCGACCCGAACGGTCGGACCGCCATCGATTGGGGGGTCTACGGGGTGCCTGAAACCTTCATCGTCGGGCCAGACGGCACGATCCGCTACAAGCATGTGGGACCCCTGACTCCCGAAACCCTCCCGGCCTTCCGGGAGGCCTTGCGAACGGCCGCGCGCTGAAGCCTGTCCCGGCGGCACCCCGCCTTGACGTGACGCCGCGTTTGGCGGAGCGCTAGCATCCCGAACCTCCCCGGAACCGGTCCCGCTTGCGTGCCCTCACCCGTATCCAGGCCTATTGGCTGTCTCTCTGGCCGTCCTTGACCTATGCGCTGAGGCGGCGGCCACGCGCCACCTCGCTGACCGAGGCGACGCAGATCCTGCTCCGGGAGGCGGAGGTTGCCGCGGAGCGGCGCGCGAACATCGTACGTCTGCTCGTCGCCGCCGTCCTCCTCGCCGCCGTCATCCTGGTCGGCGACATGGTGTCGATCCCGGATCCCATCGTGCTGCGGCAGATCGCCTCCGCCAAGACGATGCTCGTCCTGTTCGGCCTCGTCGGGGCCGTCGGCTACTGGCTCGCCACCCGGCGGATCGCCACCTACTGGCTCCCCGTCGCGACCGCGACGGCGACCGCTCTCCTGATCCTCGGGAACCTCGCCTACAACCTCTTCGCCTCGGGGGTTTCCGGCAGCTTCTTCTCGACCTTTCCGGTGGTCTGGGTCGTCCCGATCACGATCGCGGCGAGTGCGATCCACTACCGCCCGCGCCTGCAGGCCTATGTGGCTGTCCTCTACGTGGGAGGCCTTGCCGCCATCATGGCCGCGGCCGGGAATCTGGGCCTGGAGGAGCGGCCGGCCGCGCTCGCCCAGCTCTATCTGCAGTTCGGGCTCCCCCCCAACACGATCCGGATCCTGATGCTGCTCGCCATGGCGGTGATCCTGGTCCTGGTCGCGCGCCAGGGCCGGACGCTCCTGGAGCGCGCCGTCCGGGAGGCGACGCTGCGCACGAATCTCACCCGCTACCTGCCACGGGAACTGGCCCCGATCCTCTCGGAGGCCGCGCTGGCCGGGCTGCGCTCCGGGCGCCGCGTCAGGACGGCCCTGCTCTTCATCGACATCCGCGCCTCGTCGGGCCTGGCCGAAACCATGGATCCCGGGCGGCTTGCAGTCTTCGTCTCGTCCTTCCGCCGCCGGGTCATGCACGCCGCGTCCCTGCACGGGGGCATCGTCGACAAGTTCCTGGGCGACGGCGCGCTCCTCCTCTTCGGGGTGCCCGAGGAGGGCGAGGACGACGCCGCCCGCGCGCTCGCCTGCGCCCGCACGCTGTTCGCGCTGGTCGAGCGCTGGAATGCCAAACGCGGCTTCGATCCGCCGGTCAGGATCGGGGTCGGGGTCCATTACGGCGAGGTGTTCTGCGGCGTCGTCGGGGGCGATGAGCGTCTCGAGTTCACGGTGTTAGGCGAACCCGTGAACATCGCGGCGCGGATCGAGCAGTCCACCAAGGCTCTCGATCAGGCGTTTCTCGCCTCCCACGAGGCAGTCGCGGCCGCCGGCGAGGAGGAGCTCTGGGAGGAGGTCTCGCGGGAGCCCCTGCGGGGCGTGTCCCGCGAGGTGGTCCTCATGGCTCCGCGCCGGCCGGTCGCGGGAGGCGCGACTTAGCCCCTTGAGGCCTCCGAGTCCTTGCCGACCTCGTAGCGCAGGAGGAGCGGTGTCTGCGCGAGCGCGAAGACCACCGTGAGCGGCATGATGCCGAACACCTTGAAGCTGACCCAGAAATCCGTCGACTGCGTGCGCCAGACGATCTCGTTGAGGGCCGCGAGCACGAAGAAGAAGATCGCCCAGCGGAAGGTGAGCTTGCGCCAGCCCTCCTCCGTGAGCTCGAACATCGAATCGAGCACGATGGCGAGCAGCGGCTTGCGGAAATACAGGCCCCCGAGCAGCGTCAGGCCGAAGAGCGTGTTCACGATGGTGGGCTTGAGCTTGATGAAGAGCTCGTCCTGCAACACCAGCGTCAGGCCGCCGAACACGACGACCACGGCGCCCGACACGAGCGGCATGATGGGCAGGCGGCGCACCAGGGCATAATGGATCGCAAGCGAGATCACGGTCGCCGCGATGAAGAGGCCCGTGGCGACGAAGATGCGCTGGCTCTCCGCGACCCCGAAGCGTTCCGCATAGGCGTTGGAGAAAAAGAAGACGACGAGCGGCCCGAGTTCCAGGGCGAGCTTCAGGAGCGGATTCAGGCGGTGCGGGGCGGTAGTCTCAATCATCGGCAGCGTTCTGCCATGAGGCGGGGCCCGGTGTCATCCCCGGCCGAGGATAACACCGGGTTCGTTTCCCTCGGCCTCACGCCGCGTCGTCGAGTCCCGCGATCGCGCGCGCAAAATCCCGCGCCTCGAAAGGCTCCAGGTCCTCGACGCCCTCGCCGACGCCGATGAAATGGACGGGCAGGCCGAATTTCGCGGCGAGCGCCACCAGGATGCCGCCGCGCGCCGTGCCGTCGAGCTTCGTCATCACGAGGCCCGTGACGCCCGCGACCTGCCGGAACAACTCCACCTGAGAGATCGCGTTCTGGCCCACCGTGGCGTCGAGGACGAGGAGGGTCGCATGCGGGGCGCTCTCGTCGAACTTCTTCATCACGCGGACGATCTTTTCCAGCTCCGCCATCAGCCCGGCCTTGTTCTGAAGCCGGCCCGCCGTGTCGACGAGGACCACGTCCGTGCCCTGCGCCTTGGCCTCCTTCAGGGCGTCGAAGGCGAGGCCGGCCGCATCCGCGCCCTGCTCGCGCGCCAGCACCGGCGCACCCACCCGCTCGCCCCAGACCTTGAGCTGGTCGATCGCGGCGGCCCGGAAGGTGTCGCCGGCGGCGAGCATCACGGAGAGGCCCTGCCCGCGGAATTTCTGCGCGAGCTTGCCGATCGTGGTGGTCTTGCCGGCGCCGTTGACCCCGATCATCAGGATCACGAAGGGCTTCCTGGCCCGGTCGATCTCGAGCGCCTTCGCGACGGGCTGGAGCGCCCGCTCCACTTCGCCCGCAAGGATCGTCTTCACCTCGTCGGGCGCGATTTCCTTATTGTAGCGGCCTTCGCCGACCGCCTTGGTGATCCGGGTCGCGGTCTCGACCCCGAGATCGGCCTGGATCAGCACGTCCTCGAGGTCGTCGAGGGTCGCGGCGTCGAGCTTGCGCTTGGTGAAGAGCCCCGTGACGCTCTCGGTGAGCGAGGACGAGGTCCGCTTCATGCCCGCGGTCAGGCGGTGCCACCAGCCGGCCTTGGCGGGTGCGGGAGGAGCCGCGGCTGCCGGCGCTGCGGGAGTCGTGGCTTGTGCGGGAAGTGCCGCCGGCGCAGCGGGAGGTGCCGCAGGCGCAGCGGCAGGGGCAGCCTGAGCCGCGGGCGCGGGGGGCGGAGCGGGTGCCGGCTGGGCCGCCGGCGCGGAGCCGGCCGTGAGCCCGACAGGCTCGGGATGCGCGCGCGGGATCGGCTCCCTCGGCCCTCCGCCTTCGGCATCGATGCCTTCGATCGGCTGCAGGTCGGCGCCCGCGAGCTCCGCCGGCACCTTGCGCTCGTCCGGTGTGTCGGGGGAGGCGGTCGTGACCGTCGAGGGCGCGGCCGTGAGGTTGTCGGCTCCGGTCGTCGGCGGAGAGGGCATCGCCTCCGGCTTCCCGTGGGCCTGGCCTGGACCGGCCTCGGGCGCGGGTGTCTCGGCCTTGCGCCCGAACAGGCGCTGCAGGAATCCGGACTTTTGCGGGGTTTCGGCCATCGATGCCTCGTGAAGCGCGGCGGAGCCGCGGGAATTGCGTTGCGCGTGGGGCCGCGATAGCGGAGGCCCCATGATTTCGGAAGAGATAGGGTTCCTGGCGCGGATCAGCGACCCGCCGAGGGCGGAGGCGTCCCCATGACGGAGGCCGAGCTTCTGTCGCGCCTCCTCTACCGCGACGCCCTCATGCTCGTCATCGACAAGCCCGCGGGCCTGCCGGTCCATCCGGGCCCCAAGGGCGGCGAGACCCTGACCCGCCATCTCGACGCTCTCCGCTTCGGCCTGCCCCGCCGGCCCGAAACGGCGCACCGCCTCGACCGGGATACCTCCGGCTGTCTCGTGCTCGGCCGCCACGCGAAGGCGCTGGCCCGGCTCGGCGACCTGTTCAAGCGCGGCGCCGTCGACAAGGCCTATTGGGCCGTCGTCGAGGGCGGGCCGGAGGGCGTCGCGGGCGAGATCGCACTGCGGCTCGCGCCGAAATCCCCCGATCGCGGCTGGTGGATGAAGGTCGACCCGGCAGGCCAGGAGGCGCTCACCCGCTGGCGCGTCCTCGGGCGCACTGGGGGCCTCGCTCTCCTGGAGCTCAATCCAGTCACCGGCCGCACGCATCAGCTGCGCGTCCACTGCGCCGCCTCGGGCTGGCCGATCCTCGGCGATCCCATCTACGGCACCGCCCCGCGCTTCGGCGGGCCGGGCCTGCACCTCCATGCCAGGTCCGTGACGGTCCCGCTCTACCCGAAGAAGCCGGCCATCACGGTCGAGGCTCCGGTGCCGGCCCATATGGCCGAGCGGGTGCGGGCTTGCGGGGGCGCGGAGAATCCCCCTCCGGCGTGAGGCGTCAGGCGAGGCGCCGCACGATCTCGATCAGCCACGGAGCAGTCCCAGCCCGAGCGAGAGGTCAGGCGAGGCGCCGCACGGTCTCGATCAGCACGCTGGCGGCCACATCCGCGTCCTCGACGGTGATTGATTCGGCTGGGTTGTGGCTGATGCCGCCCTTGCAGCGCACGAACAACATGGCGGCGGGGCACAGGGCCGCCAAGGCGACCGCGTCGTGCCCGGCCCCGGACGCGAGGCGCAGGGGCGACAGGCCCTCGGCCGCGACCGCCGCCTCGAAGGCTGCGATCAGGGTGCCGTCCATGGGCGTCGCGGGCGAGTCCATGAAGGGCTCGACGGTGAGCGCGACCCCGCGCCGGGCCGCAACGGCTTCGGCTTCGGCCAGGATGTCCCTCACCATGGCGTGGCGGACCGCATCGTCGGGGGCCCGGGCGTCGAGGGTGAAATTCACGCGCGCCGGAATCACGTTGATGGCCCCTGGCTGCACCTGCGCGACGCCGACCGTCGCGACCGTATCGGGACGGCGCACGCCGATGCGCTCAACGATCCCGATGATCTCGGCGACCGCGGCGAGCGCATCCCGGCGCATGCTCATGGGAACCGTGCCGGCATGTCCCGCCTCGCCCGTCACATGCGCCCGCGCCCGGGTGATGCCGTTGATGGCCGAGACGATCCCGACCGGCAGATCCGCGGCTTCGAGCTGGGGCCCCTGCTCGATATGGACCTCGAGGTAGCCGCGGTACCGGGTGGGGTCGCGCGCGATGCGGGGGATCGCATCCGGGTCGCCGCCGAAGCGGACGAGGGCCTCGCGCAGGGTGACCCCGTCGGCGTCGCGCCCATCGAGCCAGGCTGGGCTATAGCGGCCGGCCAGCGCCTGGGAGGTCGAGAGATTGGTGGGAAAACGGACGTTCTCCTCGTCCCCGAACGCCGCCACCTCGATCGGAAACGGCGGCCCGCCTTCGGCGCGAAGCGCCTCCGCGGCCACGATGCCGAGCACCACGCCGAGATTGCCGTCGAATCGGCCCGCATCCACCACGCTGTCGATGTGGGAGCCGATGAGGAGCGCCGGCGCCGATGGCTGTGCGCTTCCGAGGCGCCCGATCACGCTGCCCGCCGGATCGATCGCGGCCTCGAGCCCGGCCTCCTCCATCATCCGCCGCGTCGCCTCGGCGGCGGCGCGATGGGCCGGGGAGAGATAGAGCCGGGTCAGGCGGCCGGGCTCGTCCGTGTACTGCGCGAGCTCCTCGATCAGCGCCATGACGCGCCGGCCGAGGGCGAGATCCGATGCCGGATGTGCGGGGGAGGCTGCCATGACGCCGGGCCGGTGGGTGCTCTGCGGCCTCAGTAGGTCGCCCGGCCGCCCGAGAGGTCGAACACGGCGCCGGTCGTGAAGGAGTTCTCCGCCGAGGCGAGCCAGGCCACCATGTTGGCGACCTCCGTGGTCTCCAGGAACCGGCCGCGCGGGATCTTCGAGAGCATGAAGTTGATGTGCTCCTCGGTGATCTGCTCGAAGATGCGGGTGCGGGCGGCGGCGGGCGTGATGCAGTTCACGGCGATGTCCTGGGAGGCGAGCTCCTTGCCGAGCGACTTGGTGAGGGCGATCACCGCCGCCTTCGAGGCTGAATAGGCCGAGGCATTGGGGTTGCCCTCCTTGCCGGCGATGGAGGCCACCATGATGATGCGGCCGTAGCCGTTGCGCATCATGGCCGGGACGACGGCGCGGCAGCAATGGAAGGTGCCGTCCACATTGATCCGCATCACGCGGCGCCACTCGTCGAGGGGGTATTCCCAGGTCTTGGCGTTCTGGCCCGCGATGCCGGCGCTGGTCACGAGGATGTCGATGCGCTCGTGCGCGGCCGCGGCCGCTTCAACCGCTGCGGCATCGGTGACGTCGACGCCGCGCCCGCTCACCGCCGCGCCGATCTCCCGCGCGGCCTCGGCCGCGAGCGTTCCGTCCACGTCCCAGATCTCGACCCGGGCGCCGCTCGCGACGAAGCGCTCCACCACGGCCCGCCCGATGCCCTGCGCGCCGCCGGTCACGACCGCCACCCGGCCGTTCAGATCGATCTGGTTCATGCTCTGTGTCCGCCCTATGATGCGCCCGGACCCTAGCGGATCGGGCACGGCGGAGAAAAGCGGAACTTGCGTGGGGCTGGGATGCGGCCTGCACATTGCGCGGCCTGCGGCCGAGGATCACAGGGTGGTGATCCTCGATCCGGTCAATCAAACATTAACCACGAATGAGTTGCTTGGTCCGGGACGATTTCCGGAGACCTGCATGACACATGACCGCTCGATCCTCGGCGGCCTCCTGACCGGGCTGCCCTTGTTCGGCCTTCTCCTCGCGGCCCCTGCCGCCGCTCAGGGCGATGCGCGGGCCTGTCTGGCCGGGCTGCGCGCCCAGGCCGGCTCGCAGGGCGTGGCCGGAGGGACCTTCGATTCCGCCCTGGCGGGTTTCGAGCCCGATCTGAAGATCCTGGAGCTCCAGAACAACCAACCCGAGTTCAAGACCCCGATCTGGGATTATCTTGCCGCGCTCGTCGACGAGGAGCGGGTGCAGGACGGCCGCGCGGCGATGCGGCAATGGGGCAGCGCTCTCGCTCAGGCGGAGGCCCGCTACGGCGTCGATCGCCACGCCATCGCGGGTGTCTGGGGCGTCGAGTCGAATTTCGGCAAGGACATCGGCGGACGTCCGCTGGTCCAGTCGCTCGCGACCCTCTCGTGCTACGGCTCCCGGCGGCGCGACTACTTTGCCGGCGAGCTGATGGCGACGCTCAAGATCATCCAGAACGGCGATATCGAGCCCGCGTCCCTGCGCGGCTCCTGGGCCGGCGCCTTCGGGCACACCCAATTCATGCCTTCAACCTTCCAGCGCCTTGCCGTCGACGGCGATGGCGACGGACGGCGCGACATCGTCGATTCGGTGCCTGACGCGCTCGCCTCCACGGCCAACTTCCTGAAGAAGGCTGGCTGGCAATCGGGCTTGCCCTGGGGTTACGAGGTCCGCCTGCCGGATCGGTTCCAGGCTGGTCTGCTCGGCCGCAAGGCCAAGAAGCCCGTCTCGACCTGGGCTGCCATGGGCGTGACCCGGATCGACGGCCGGCCCCTGCAGGGCGACTACGCTGCCGGCATCATCGCGCCTTCGGGCCTCGAGGGTCCCGCCTTCCTGGTGACCCGCAACTTCGACGCCGTCTATTCCTACAACGCCGCCGAATCCTATGGCCTCGCCATCGCGCTTCTGGGCGACCGCCTGAAAGGCCTGCCAGGCATCCAGACCCCATGGCCCACCGACGACCCGCCTCTCTCCCGTGCCGAGCGGCGCGAACTGCAGACGCTCCTGGCGGCGCGGGGCTTCGACGTGGGCGAGCCGGACGGCCGCGTCGGCCAGAAAACCCGCGACGCCATCAAGGCCGTGGAGGCCCGGATCGGCATGCCCCAGACGGGCCGCCCGGGCGGCAAGGTGCTCCAGGCGCTGCGGCGCTAGTGCCCAGCCTCCCGGCTGTCGTCCCGAAGAGGGTGTCGTGGCTCGGATAGGCCCGCATGGGGAGCGGTCATCCCCTCATGCGGGTGCTTCTCGTGGGCCGGCAGAAGACGCATGGCAGCGGCGATCAGCAGCACGGAGAGAGGGACCACCAGGTTCGTCCAGCCTAAGGTGATCTCCTCCTGCGAGAGATCGGTGGCGAAATCGACGATCAGGTAGACGAGGATCACCTCCACGAGGGTGCGCTTGAGCTCGCCAATGCCTTTCGGCCGCATCCAGGCCGGAACCCGCAAGCTCGCCTGCGGCTCGAACACGAAGCCGAAGGCGATGGCGAGCGCGAAGATCATCAACACGACGCCGAAGAGGAGCGCATCGATTGCGCCCATGACGGACGTGGTGATCTCCCGCGGATCGAGGTGGCCGGACAGGAGAGACCCGCCACCATGGGCAAGCTTGCTGCCGGCCAAGCCCCACATGAGGAGCGCGCCGATCAGGGCCCCGAGAGAGGCAGCGAGCATCAGGAACCGGAGCAGCAGCAGAACACGTAGCATCCAAAGCCCCTCGCCAAAGCCCCTCTGCCTTCCGGCGGACGCCGCGGGAGGACCTGCATCCAAACGCGTCCGGCCCTCCGGCGGATGACGCTTGCCAGGGTGGGCCCTGCCGCCTAAACCCGCGCGGCAGACATCACACGGGCCCGCATTCATGACAACCTACAAGCTTCTTCTTCTTCCAGGCGACGGCATCGGGCCGGAGGTGATGCGCGAGGTCGAGAAGCTCGTGACGTGGTTCCGCAAGCAGGGGATCGCGGGTTTCGAGACCGAGACCGATCTGGTCGGCGGCGCCGCCTACGATGCCCACAAGGTGGCGATCTCGGATGCCGCCATGGCACGCGCCCAGGCCGCCGATGCGGTTCTCTTCGGGGCCGTCGGCGGCCCGAAATGGGATTCGGTGCCCTATTCCGCCCGACCTGAGGCGGGTCTCCTGCGCCTGCGCAAGGATCTCGGCCTCTTCGCCAATCTCCGCCCGGCGATCTGCTATCCGGCGCTCGCCGATGCCTCGTCGCTGAAGCGCGAGGTCGTGGAGGGGCTCGACATCGTGATCGTGCGCGAACTCACGGGCGGGGTCTATTTCGGCGAGCCCAAGGAGCTCGTGACGCTCGAGGACGGCTCCCAGCGCGCGGTCGACACGCAGATCTACACGACCCACGAAATCGAGCGCATCGCCCGCGTCGCCTTCGACCTCGCCCGCAAGCGCCGCAACAAGGTGGCGTCGGCGGAGAAAGCCAACGTGATGAAGACCGGCGTGTTCTGGCGCCAGGTCGTCGGCCGGATCCACAAGACCGAGTTCCCGGACGTGGAGCTCGAGAACGTGCTCGCCGACAACTGCGCCATGCAGCTCGTGCGCTGGCCCAAGCAGTACGACGTGATCGTCACCGACAACCTGTTCGGCGACATCCTCTCGGACGTGGCGGCGATGCTGACCGGCTCGCTCGGCATGCTGCCTTCGGCCTCGCTCGGCGCCGAGGACCCGGCGACGGGACGCCGCAAGGCGCTCTACGAGCCCGTCCACGGCTCCGCTCCGGACATCGCGGGCCGCGGGCTCGCGAACCCGGTCGCGATGATCGGCTCCTTCGGGATGGCGCTGCGCTATTCCTTCGGCCTCGTCGAGGCCGCGGACCTCCTGGAGCGCGCGCTTGGGAACGTGCTCGCCAGCGGCACCCGCACCAAGGACATCGCCGCCCCCGGCGCCAACGCGGTCGGCACGGGCGAGATGGGCGACGCAGTCGTCAGGGAACTCGAGGCTCTGGCCTGAGGCTCAAAGCCTCTCTCTTAGGAGAGCGCGACCGCCATGCCCGGCTCGAGGCCGGGCACCCGCGGCATCCATCGTGTGAAAGCTGAAACGTGGATGGCCGGGACGAGCCCGGCCATGACGCAGCGAGGCGATGGAGTCCGGTCCGGCAAGCCCCCTGTCAGGGGGCGAGGACGGCCCTTACCGGAACGCGTAGTTGACCGGCCCGAAGGGATTGCGCGCCCCCACGAAGGGGCCGCCGATCGGGTCGGGTAGGAGACCCGCACCGAACAGGTCGCGGGTGTTCGCGTAGGGCGGGTTGTTGATGTAGGAAACGATGTCCTGCGTGGCGTAGCGGTTCGTCGTGCCGGGCTGCACCACGTTGCCGGCGTCGAGGAAGCTGCGCGGGCGCACCCGCAGCACCACCGGCTGTCCGACGGTTTCGACAACCGCGACCCGCCGGCGCGTCTGCGCCTCGGCCGCCGGCACCGCGGCGGCGAGCGCCGCCAGAGACAGAAGACTCATGCAGATGAAGCGGCGCATGGCGGGACCTCCAGGGGTTCGGCAGGTGTGGAACGGACAAGCTGGAATCAAAGGCTGGCAGGCCTGAAAGTTCCGCGCTCGCAGATATCGTCAAGCTTGCTGAAGATAGATTTAACGGGCGCCCGCGCATGTGTGCCGGCGCACAGTCCGGGCGCCTTTACCCTTTGCAGTGCACCGCATCGGCCTCCACCGTCTCTCCAGACGCGCATGGGAGGTCGTCCCTCCCGGCCGTGTACGGCGCGCAGGGCCGGGGCCGTGGGCCGGCCTCCTGGCCGCATGCCCTCGCCTTCGTGGGCCCGAGGGGCTATCTCTGCGTGACGCCAACGAGACCGTCCGTATGTCCTCTTCCCCCGCCATGTCCGACCGCACCCCGCCCGCCGTCTCGGCTCAAGGGAGGGCTGCCGCGCCCGTAGGGCCCGGCGACCACATCTTTCTCGTCGACGGCTCGTCCTTCATTTTCCGGGCCTATTTCCAGTCGATGAACCAGCCGGAGCGCTACAACTCGCGACCCTCCGACGGGCTGCCCACCGGTGCGCTGAGGCTGTTCTGCTCCAAGCTGCTGCAGTTCGTCCGCGACGGCGCGGCGGGGTTGAAGCCCACCCATCTCGTGATCGTGTTCGACAAGTCGGAGGGCTCCCACCGCAAGGAGCTCTATGCCGATTACAAGGGCCACCGCCCCGACGCGCCGGACGACCTGAAGGCGCAGATGCCGCTCATGCGCGAGGCCGTGCGGGCCTTCGGCCTCGAGCCCGTGGAGCAGGAGCGCTACGAGGCCGACGACCTCATCGCGACTTATGCCGTGCAGGCGGCGGAGCGCGGCGCCGATGTCCTCATCGTCTCCTCCGACAAGGACCTGATGCAGCTCGTCGGGCCGTTCGTGCGCTTCTACGATTTCGAGTCGGGCCAGAAGGGCAAGCCGGGTTACCGCCCCGAGCGCAACCTCGACGAGGCGGCCGTCACGGAGCGATGGGAGGGCATCCCGCCCGCCAAGATCGGCGACGTGCTGGCGCTGATGGGCGATGCCTCCGACAACGTGCCGGGCGTGCCCGGCATCGGCCTGAAAACCGCGGCGCAGCTCATCAAGGAGTTCGGCGACCTCGACACGCTGCTGGCGCGCGCCGGCGAGATCAAGCAGCCGAAGCGCCGCGAGACCCTGATCGAGAATGCCGACATGGCCCGGCTCTCGAAGCAGCTCGTCATGCTCGACTGCAAGGCGCCGCTCCCCACCCCTCTCGACGAGTTGCGCCTGCAGGAGCCGAACCCGCGCAGCCTCATCTCCTTCCTCAAGGCGCTCGAATTCAACACCCTGATACGCCGCGTCGCGGAACTCTACGACATCGATCCGCAGAGCGTCGAACCGGATCCGCGCCTGCTGCCCGGCGGCGAGGCCCTGGCCCGGCGCGGCAACGGCGAGGAGCCCGCTCCCGCGCCCAAGGGCGGCGCGCTGCCCTTCTTCGGCGAAGCCGGCGAGGCGGCGGCAACCGCGGGCGAGATCGATCCCTTCGCGGGCCTCGACCTGCCCGAGGTCGCCCCCGTCCGCGCCCTCGCGGACGGGCTCGGCACGCCCTCGACGCTGGCGGCGCGGCTCGCCACGGAAGCGTCCTCGAAGCCCTTCGACCGTGACGCCTACGAGACGGTCACGACCCTCGATCGTCTCAAGGCATGGGTCACGGAGGCCGAGGCACAAGGCCATGTGGCGGTCGACACCGAGACGAACTCGCTCGATTCCACCCGCGCCGATCTCGTCGGCGTCTCGCTCGCGCTCGCTCCCGGCCGGGCCTGCTACATCCCGCTCGGCCACCGCGGCGGCTCGGACCTGTTCGGCGGCGGGCTCCTGCCGGACCAGATCCCGCTGGCTCAGGCCATCGACGTCCTCAAGCCGATGCTGGAGAATCCCGCGACCCTGAAGATCGGCCAGAACCTCAAGTTCGACTGGCTGGTGTTCAAGCGCTACGGCATCGACGTACGGCCCTTCGACGACACGATGCTGCTCTCCTACGTGCTCGATGCCGGCAAGGGCTCTCACGGCATGGACGAGCTCTCGCGGCGCCATCTCGGCCACCAGCCCATCACCTTCGCGGAGGTGGCCGGAACCGGGCGCGCCAAGGTGACCTTCGACCTCGTCGAGATCCCGCGCGCCACCGCCTACGCGGCGGAGGACGCGGATGTCACCTTGAGGCTCTGGCAGATCCTCAAGGCGCGCCTCGCCGCCGAGCACCGCACGAGCGTCTACGAGACCCTGGAGCGCCCGCTCGTCGACGTGCTCGCCCGCATGGAGATGCGCGGCATCGCGGTCGACCGGAACATCCTGAGCCGCCTGAGCGGCGACTTCGCGCAGACCCTGGCCCGGCTCGAGCACGAGATCCACGAGCTTGCCGGCGAGACCTTCGCGCTGGGGAGCCCGAAGCAGATCGGCGACATCCTCTTCGGCAAGATGGGCCTCCCCGGGGCCAAGAAGACCCCGAGCGGCCAATGGGCGACGCCCGCGACCCTTCTCGACGAGCTCGCGCAGGCCGGCCATGTGCTTCCGGAGAAGATCCTCGAATGGCGCCAGCTCTCGAAGCTGAAATCCACCTATACGGACACGCTCCAGGAGCACATGCATCCGGAGACGGGGCGCGTCCACACCTCGTTCGCGCTCGCGGCCACCACCACGGGGCGGCTCTCCTCCTCCGACCCGAACTTGCAGAACATCCCGATCCGCACCGAAGCCGGCCGGAAGATCCGCACGGCCTTCGTGGCCGAGCCGGGCCACAAGATCATCTCGGCGGATTACAGCCAGATCGAGCTGCGGCTCCTTGCCCATATCGCCGATATCCCGCAGCTCCAGCAGGCCTTCGCGGAAGGCATCGACATCCATGCCGCGACGGCATCGGCCATGTTCGGCGTGCCCATCACGGAGATGAACCCGGACCTGCGCCGCAAGGCCAAGACGATCAATTTCGGCATCATCTACGGCATCTCGGCCTTCGGCCTCGCCGAGCGGCTCGGCATCGGCAATGCCGAGGCCTCGACCTTCATCAAGCAGTATTTCGAGCGCTTCCCCGGCATCCGCGACTACATCGACACCACGAAACGCGCCTGCCGCGACAAGGGCTACGTCACGACCCTGTTCGGCCGCGTCTGCCACTACCCCGGCATCCGCTCCTCGAACCCCCAGGAGCGCGCGGGCGTCGAGCGCCAGGCCATCAACGCGCCCATCCAGGGCACGGCCGCCGACATCATCCGCCGCGCCATGATCCGCATGGAGGACGCCCTTCGCGAGGCCAGGCTCTCGGCGCGCATGCTGCTGCAGGTGCACGACGAACTCGTCTTCGAGGCCCCCGAGGACGAGGTCGAGGCCACGATCCCGGTCGTCTCACGCGTGATGGTGGAGGCGCCTCTTCCAGCCGTGCAGCTGAAGGTTCCGCTCGGGGTCGAGGCGCGCGCCGCCGACAACTGGGACGAGGCGCACTGAGGGAAGCAGCCCTCAGGCCCCGGAAGGGGGCGCCTCCCAGACCTCCCCGGGGCGCAGGGCCCGGAACCGCTCCGGCGGGACGTTCGCGGCCTGCAGCGCCGCGGCGAGCTCCTGCGGCGGCTCGTCGATGCCTTCGTTGGTGAGACGGAAGGTGCCCCAATGGTGGCCGAGGGCCTGCTCGGCCCCGCAGGCGAGAAAGGCCCGCACGGCATCGTCCGGATTCATGTGCTGGGGCTCCATGAACCAGCGCGGCTCGTAGGCGCCGATCGGCAGGATTGCGAGCTTCAAACGCCCGAAGCGCTCGCGGACCCGTTCGAAGATCCTGCCGTCCCCGAATCCCGTATCGCCCACGTGGTAGATCGTGCCCTGGGGCGTGGTGAGCACGTAGGCGCACCACAGCGCCATCCGCCGGTCGTTCATGCCGCGCGCGGACCAATGGTAGGCGGGTTCCAGGTGCGCCGTGACTCCCGACCCGAGATCGACGGCCTCGCCCCAGTCGCGCGCCTCGACCGCGATGCCGGGGTCATGGGCCCGGATGATCGCGTCGTTGCCGAGCGGCGCCACGATCCGGGGACGGTCGCGCCGCCAGAGCGCCGCCACGGTGTCGAGGTCGAGATGGTCGTAGTGATTGTGGGTGATCAGGACGGCGTCGATCTTCGGCAGATCCGTGAAGGCGATGCCGGGCGGGTTCGCGCGCTTCGGCCCCGCGAAGGTCACGGGGCTCGCCCGCTCGGCGTAGACCGGGTCGGTCAGGATATTGAGGCCGGCGGCCTGGATCAGCAGGCTGGCATGGCCGACGAGCGCGACGCGCAGGCCGTCGACCCGTGCGGGCGGCCGGTCGCGGAAGGGGCTCGGGTAGGTGTCCGGCCAGGACACCCGCCCGCCGCCGAGCTGCCACCGCAGCAGCTCGGTCAGCCCTTTGTCCTGCGGCTGGCCCGGCGAGAAGAACCGCACCCCGTCGAAATGGTCGCTCACCGGTCCCTGGTAGTAGCTGTTGCGGGCGCGGGCGGCGGTGGAGTACCCCAGGGTCCCAAGCGTGGCGGCGGCAGGAAGGCCGAGGAGGGTCAGCAAACGGCGACGGTTCATGACGGGAGGATGGGGCCCGCACCCCCGCACTTCAAGCGCTGCCTCGTCCTTCGCTCCGCTCATGGGAGGCTGGGCTGCATCCGCGGGTCATGGGCCGGGCACCCGTTCGCGCGGCGCCTCGAAGACCGCGAGCCGATGCGTCAGCGCTCCATCACCGCGAGATAGCCCGGCACCGGGTGGCCGCGGTCCTCCCGGGTCGAGACGCGCTCGAGGAGCAGCACCGTAAACCCTATCGTGGCCGCGAGATCCCGCAGGTAGCCCTCGCCGTGGGCGTAGCGGGCATCCTCGCCCAGGACGAAGCCGTCGCCCTCATGGGCCTGGACCGTGAAGGCGAAACACCCGCCGCGGGCGAGGACCCGGTGCGCTTCCCGGAAGACCGCATCGAGAGAGGCCATGTAGACGAAGACGTCGGCGGCGACGATGAGGCCGGCCTCGCCGGTCTGGCGTCCCTGAAGGAAGGAGAAGAGGTTGGCCTCGTGCAGGGCGGCGTAGAGACCCGTCTTCTGGGCCTGGGCCAGCATCCGCGGTGAGAGGTCGACGCCCTCGATGCGCCCGGCCGTGCCCTGAAGCGCCCGCGCCATCAGGCCGGTGCCGCAGCCGAGATCGAAGACGGGGTCGAAGCGGGCGTCGCGCATCCGCCGTGCGGCGGCGCGGGCGAGGGCGTCGGTGATCAGCTCAGGGCCGCAATATTTCAGGCTGCGGACGAGGTGCCTGTCGAAGCGCAGCGCATAATCGTCGAACAGGGACCGGACGTAGGATTCCGTGATCGCCGCACCAGCATCCAGGGCGCCCAGATGCGCGAGATCGATCCGCACGCCCAGGGGATCGTCGGGTTCGAGCGTGAGCGCGGCCGAAAGTGCGGCGACCGCCTCCTCGCGGGCACCCAGGGCCATAAGGGCCCGGCCGAGGAGCGCCTGACCGGCCGCAAAGCGGGGAGCGAGATCGAGGGCCTGGCGGGCAAGGTCGGCCGCCGCCGCGTAATCAGCCTCGTCGAAGGCGCCCTTGGCATAGGAATAGCGCCGGTCGGCCAGGAGATCGCCAGAGGAGCCGAAAGAGGGGAGCGGAGACATGGGCGCGGGATGAGCCAGGCGGGCCGGAACGTCAACCCGGCTCCGGTTTGGGCCGATCAGGCGCGGGAGAGGTCAGGGGCGGCTGCCGGAGGCGCAAGTCCACCGAGCCGGCTCAACCTGCCCTTCAGGCCGCAAGGCGCGCAATCGCCTCGTTGACGCATTCCACGGCGACGGGCCGGCCCGAGCGGGCCACGAGGGCACAGCCCCGTGGGATCTCCTGCCAGCCTCGGCCGCGGTCGTCGATGGGCTCCGAGACCACGAGGAGGTTGCCGCTGCTCTCGCGGAAATAGAGGGTCGGGGGATAGCCGTCGCTGGCCCAGCGATAGGCGTAGAGATCGCGCCCGTCCGTATAGGCCGCGGTGAAGCGGAGGGGCTCGTCGATCCCGGCTTCGCTCATGAGGGCGCGCACGGCCTGCAGGGTGCGCGCCATGGCGGCGACGGGCTTCTCGGCGAGGCCGTGGGCGAGCGCGACCAGGAAGATGGCCTCCGAATCCGTGGTCCCGAGGCGGCTGTCGTACAGCGCGTCCGGGATCAGCGCCTCGATCCTCCGCCGGATCCGGGAATAGCCGCCCACCTGCCCGTTATGCATGAACAGGTGGCGCCCGTAAGCGAAGGGATGGCAGTTCGCCCGGGTGCTCGCGGTCCCGGTGGAGGCGCGCACATGGGCGAAGAACAGGTGCGAGCGCACATGGGCGCAGAGCGACCTCAGGTTCTCGTCCGACCAGGCCGGGCGGATCTCCCGGTAGAGACCCGGCTCCTCGGGTTCGCCGTACCAGCCGATCCCGAAGCCGTCGCCGTTGGTCTCGGTCTTGGCCTCGGCGGCGTGGAGCGACTGGTGCACCAGCGAATGCGCCGGTGCGCAGACATGGTCGGCCAGGAAAACCGGGTCGCCCCGGTATGCGAGGAAGCGGCACATGCCCGATATTCGTCCCGCAGGTGAAGCTTTGCAGGGTGTCAGCTTCGCGCCCGTATGGTGAACAACCGGTTAACGGCTGGGCTTGTCCGGAGCGACGGCCCGGTACCTGGGTCGGCGGCCCCGGCGGGCAGGCTCCCGCGCGGGACCACGCCAAGCCACGGGGCACCTAGCGCTTCTTCTCCTTCTTGTCCTTCACGGACCCGGTCTTGGCGGTTTCGGCCTGCGCGGTGGCCGGGGTCTCGCAGGAGAGGTCGAGATCCTGCACCTTGCGGGTGCGCCCGACCTTCACCTCGATCTCGAGAGGGGCGCAGGTGGCGTCGTCGAGCACGAAGGCCTTGTGGGTCTTGCCGTCCGGCCCGAAGGAGAGGCCCCCGAAGGCGCGGTACAGCAGGGTCTTGGTGACGTCGCCGGCGGTCTGCTTCACGCTCACCTGCGCCATGTCCCGGGCGATGCTGCGCGAGCCCTCTCCGTTCTTCGGGCCCGAGAACACGAGCGTCACGAGGATGGCATTGGCGGGCTCTCCGAGTTCGCTGCTCGCCTGCGGCAGGTTCTTGAACGGCTTCTTCATTGCCGCGAGGTCGTCGGACCAGCGGCCGGATCGCTCGAGAAAGGCCTGCATCCGGATTCCGGTGATCGCGACGCTCTCCTGGGCGAAGGCTGGTTGACCGAGAAATAGACTGACGGACGCGGCAACGAGAGCGAAGCGAAGCATGAACCGACTCCTTCGGGCCAAAGACGGCCAAGATGTTAGGGCCTGAGGTGATTGGTCCGTCAGCCCGCCGTCCGGGACTCGTCGCCCCTTTACGGGAGGGCCGTCGTCGGTTGCATTGCGGGGACGGACCCTTTCGCCTAAAGCCTAGGTCGCTCGTGTCATAACGCTGGCCCTTCGGCTGGTGATCCACCTCCTGAGAGAGAAATTGCCGTGCCGTTCCGCGCGCTCACCGCACCGCCGCTGTCCGCCCTTCTCCGAGCGCGGGTTCCAGCCCTCGTCGCCCTCGGCTTCGCGTGTCTCCCGGCTCCGGCTTTTGCTGCCGAACTCGACGGGCGCGCGCTCGGCTTCCTCTGGGCGCTGCCGTTTGCCGGCATCCTGCTCTCCATCGCGCTGTTCCCGCTCCTGGCGCCGCACGCCTGGGAGCACCATCAGGGCAAGATCGCGGCTCTGTGGGCGCTCCTCGTGCTCGTCCCGATGGCCCTGATTCACGGCGCCGGCACGGCGCTCGGCGCCCTCGTCCACACGGCGCTCCTCGAATACATCCCGTTCATCCTGCTGCTGCTCGCGCTCTTCACGGTCGCGGGCGGGATCGTCATCCGCGGCAACATCCACGGCGCGCCGGTCGCCAATTCCGTGCTCCTCCTCATCGGCATGGTGCTGGCGAGCTTCATCGGCACCACGGGTGCCTCCATGGTGATGATCCGCCCGCTGATGCGCGCCAACGACGACCGAGTCCATAACGTCCATGTGGTGGTGTTCTTCATCTTCCTGGTCTCGAACATCGGCGGCTCGCTGACGCCGCTCGGCGATCCGCCGCTGTTCCTCGGCTTCCTGCGCGGCGTCGACTTCTTCTGGACCACCACGCATCTCTTTGCTGAGACACTGCTTGCAGGGGCGATCGTGCTCGCGGTGTTCTTCGCGATTGACACCTATGTCTACCGCAGGGAAGGCCGGGTCCGCCCGGACCCCACGCCCGACAGGCCCGTGCGTGTCACGGGCGGGTTCAACTTCGCACTGATTCTCGTGATCATCGGTGCGATCCTCCTGAGCGCCACGCTCGATATCGGGCGCGTCACGGTGCTGGGCACGGAGGTCGAACTGGCCAACGCCCTGCGCGATGTCACCATGGTGGCGGTGACGCTCGCGTCGCTTGCGCTGACACCGAAGTCCGACCGGGCCGAGAACGGCTTCTCCTGGGGGCCGATCCAGGAGGTCGCCAAGCTCTTCGCCGGCATCTTCGTCGCCATCATCCCGGTGCTCGCGATGCTGAAGGCGGGCCGCGAAGGCGCCTTCGCGCCGCTCGTCGCGCTGGTCTCGAACCCGGACGGAAGCCCCGACAACACGGCCTATTTCTGGCTCACCGGCGGGCTTTCGTCCTTCCTCGACAATGCGCCGACCTATCTGGTCTTCTTCGAGCTGGCTGGGGGAAGTCCTGAGCAGCTGATGACCCAAGGTGCCGCGACGCTGGCGGCGATCTCGGCCGGAGCCGTGTTCATGGGCGCCAATACCTATATCGGCAACGCCCCGAATTTCATGGTCTACGCCATCGCCCGCGACGGCGGCGTGAAGATGCCGAGCTTCTTCGGCTACATGCTCTGGTCGGGCGCCGTGCTGATCCCGACCTTCGTGCTCGTGACGCTGGTGTTCTTCCGCTAATTGGGGCTCATCCTCTTCGCCGGCACGCTCACGTGCGCGGATGAAGAGGATGGCGCCGAAAGCTCACGCATCCAATCGCGCTGCCACGTCGTCGGCGATGGACAGCGAGGAGGTGAGGCCCGGGCTCTCGATGCCGAAGAGATGCACCAGGCCCGGCAGGCCGTGCTCCGCCGGTCCATCGATCATGAAGTCGGCGGCCGGCTCGCCGGGGCCGGTGAGCTTCGGGCGGATGCCGGAATAATCCGGCACCAGCGCGCCGTCGGGCAGGCCGGGCCAGTAGCGGCGGATCGAGGCGTAGAAGCTCTCGGCCCGGCGCGGGTTCACGACGTAGTCCTCCGTGTCGATCCATTCCACATCAGGCCCGAAGCGCATGCGGCCCGCGAGGTCCAGCGTCACGTGGGTGCCGAGGCCGCCCTCCACGGGGGCCGGGTAGATCAGGCGGCTGAAGGCCGGGCGCCCGGTGCAGCCGAAATAATTGCCCTTCGCGAGGACGAGCTTCGGCACGCGCTCGGCCGGATAGCCTTCGGTGGCGCGCGCGATTCCTTGAGCGCCGAGCGAGGCCGCGTTCACGACCGCGTCGACATCGAGGTCCATGGCGTCCGGTCCACCGACCGCGACCTGCCATCCCGAGCCGGAGCGGGAGATCCGCTCCACGGGGGCATGGAAGGCGATCATGCCACCCGCCGCCTCGAGGTCGCCCTGAAGGGCCAGCATCAGGGCATGGCTGTCGATGATACCGGTCTCGGAGGACAGGATTGCGCCGGTGCAGACAAGCTCCGGTTCGAGGCGTCTGGCCTCGTCGCCGCTGACGAGGGTGAGCCCTTCGACGCCGTTGGCGAGCCCCTGCTGGTAGATGCCCTCGATCTTGGCCTGTTCGAGCTCGTTCGTGGCCACGATGAGCTTGCCGCATTTCCGATGCGGCACGCCGTGGCTGGCGCAGAACTCGTAGAGCATGCGGCGCCCGGCAACGCAGTGGCGGGCGCGAAGCGACCCGGACGGGTAGTACATACCGCCGTGGATCACCTCGGAATTGCGCGAGGAGACCCCGGAGCCGATATGGTCCGCCTTTTCGGCCACGATCACCTCGTGGCCGCGCTGGACGAGGGCCCGGGCCGTTGCCAGCCCCACCACGCCGGCACCAATGACGAGAACGTTCATGTGACGATGTCCCTTGACGGAAAACGGCGGCCTTGCGGGCCGCCGTCTCCGAACTTCGGATGGAGGTTGTCGGACGCGGGCCCTTTAGGCCGCGATCGACATCTGCGGCGCAGCCGCCCGGACGTCGGCGTCCACATAGGATTCGAACTGCTTGAAGTTCTTCTCGAACATCTCAACGAGCCGCTTCGCCGTCTCCGCGAACGCGGCCTTATCCTGCCAGGTCTTCACGGGGTACAGGATGTGGGGCTCGACGCCCGGCACCGAGGTCGGAACCGCGAAGCCGAAATAGGGATCGCGCCGGAAATCGGCACGGCTCAGCGAGCCGTCGAGCGCCGCGGTCAGGAGGCGCCGGGTCACGCGGATCGGCATGCGCCTGCCGGTGCCGTAGCCGCCGCCGGTCCAGCCCGTGTTGACCAGCCAGCAATCGACGGAATGCTTCGCGATCAGGTCGCGCAGGAGATTGCCGTAGACGGACGGGTGGAGTGGCAGGAAGGGCGAGCCGAAGCAGGTCGAGAACTCGGGCTCGACGCCCACGAGTCCCTTTTCGGTGCCGGCCACCTTGGCGGTGTAGCCGGAGAGGAAGTGGTACATCGCCTCAGCCGGGGTGAGCTTGGCGATCGGAGGCATGACGCCGAACGCATCGGCGGTCAGCATCACGATGTTCTTCGGCATGCCGGCGCGGCCCGTCGGGCTCGCATTCGGGATGAAGTCGAGCGGGTAGGCGCAGCGCGTGTTCTCGGTCTTCGACTCGTCGTCGAAGTCGGGCAGGCGGGTGACGGGATCGATCACCACGTTCTCGAGCACGGTGCCGAAGCGCTCGGTGGTGGCGTAGATCTCGGGCTCGGCCTCCCGCGACAGGCGGATCGTCTTGGCGTAGCAGCCGCCCTCGAAGTTGAACACGCCGGCCGGACCCCAGCCGTGCTCGTCGTCGCCGAGCAGCGTGCGGTTCGGGTCGGCGGAGAGGGTGGTCTTACCCGTGCCCGAGAGGCCGAAGAACAGGGCGACGTCGTTGCGTTCGCCCACATTGGCCGAGCAATGCATCGGCAGGACTTTCAGCCCGGGCAGGATGAAGTTCAGGAATGTGAACACCGACTTCTTCATCTCGCCCGCGTAGGAGCTGCCGCCGACCAGCACGATGCGCCGGGTGAAGTCGATGGCGATGACGGTTTCGGAACGGCAGCCGTGCCGGGCGGGATCGGCCTTGAAGGAGGGCAGGTCCACGATGGTCATGTCGGGGACGTAGGCAGAGAGCTCGCTCTGATCCGGCCGGATCAGGAGGTTGCGGATGAAGAGCGAGTGCCAGGCGAGTTCCGCATAGACGCGCGCCTTGATGCGGTAGTTCGGGTCCGCTCCGCCGTAGAGGTCCTGCGCGAACAGGTCCTTGCCCTCCGCATGGGCGATGAAGTCCTGGAGCAGAACGTCGAACTGCTCCCGCGACATGGGCTTGTTGTTGTCCCACCACACCGTGCCTTCGGTGGTGGCGTCCTTGACCACGAACTTGTCCTTGGGCGAGCGGCCGGTATGGATGCCCGTGTCCGCAAGGAGCGCGCCGCCATGGACGATCTGGGCCTCGTTGCGGGCGATGGACTGCTCGTAGAGGGCCGGAGCGCCGAGGTTCCAGTAGACCCGGTTGAGATTGCGAAAGCCGAAGGTCTCTGCGCCTTGAGCGCGGTTGAAGAGGCCGAGATTGTCCACGACGTTTTCTCCTGGTTGCCTCCTCATCCGGAACCCGCCCCCTCGTTGGCGCGCCGCGGATGGATCAGCTTGACTCTTGTTGGTTGCGGGCGCCGGGCGCCCGACACTGGAAAGGTGGGTAGCCTCCGGCTGCCGGGAGCGCCCGACCTCCGAGATGCGGACGATGAAGAGGGAAAGTAGCTCCGCCGTCAACCGATCCACTGGAGCTAAGCTCCTGCCAGCAAATTTCCAACGCGCCATGCGTCATTTCGCCAGCGTCGCGCGAACGCCGGGCGGCGCATCGTTCCTGTCCACAGGGAACGTGCGCGTTCAGGCCGCGAGGGCGTCCGGGGCTGGCTTCACTCCGCCTGGTCTCGGGCCTGGTCGGCCAGCAGCTTGAGGGTGTGGCGCAGGGTGGCGGCGCTCCGGACGGGATCGGGAAAGGTTACCCGGGCCGTGCGGTCGCCGGCGAGGAGATCGATCCCTTCCGGGTCGATCCCGCTCGCCCTCCACTCGCCTGCGGGTTCGCCGGCCAGCCTCGTGGCGTAGAGCGCGAGCGCCTCCCGGTGGTCCTCGTTCATGTGAGCGAGGGCGTCGGCTTCGACGGCGACGAGGTCCTCCGCCCCCGCGAGATCCGTGCGCAGGTCGTCGGCCGTCAGCGTCGCGGCGCGGGCAAAGCCGCCGTTGAGATGACCGCCCTCGATTGTGAGGCGCCAGAACGAAAAGTCGGCGAAGTCGGCGTAGAGCCGGGCCTTGGGGTGTCGGGCCAGGAACCGCGCCCTCACCCGCGGCTCGCCGGTGCGCTCCGTCCGGCCCATGACGGTGAGCCGGGGATGGGCGAGCGGATCGCCCTTGCCGCCCTCGGCGAGGAGGAGGGATGCGCGCGGATCGGCCTCCAGGTTCTGGGTGTGAGCGGCCAGCCGCGACATGAGCAGGAGGGGCGAGCCGTCCAGGTCGGTCGCGACCGTGACGAGGGATGCGAAGGGATGCCCGCTCGCGCGGTCGAGGCTTGCCAGCGCCCCGGACCGGATCCGCCGCAGCAGGTGCTTGGCCACCGCCGGCCCGTCGAAATCCGAGGCAGGGCGCGCGGGGGCTTTCCCGTCCGGTCCTTGGAAGGTGGGTTCCATCATGGCCTCGTCGTCCTGGGTCTTCAGGCACCGTTCAGGGCAGCTGGGGCTCGTAATCGCGCCCGCAAGGGCTTAACTGTGGTCCGCCGCAGGAGGCGGGCCCGATCGCGGATCGCCCCAACTGTGGCAAGGCCATGGCAATCTTGGGCACGATTCGACGCGTAGCGCGTTGACGGCCCAGGATCCCGGGTCTCTGTTGGGCTGAGGCGGTTCCGCGGCCTGTGACGGGGCCCCCGCCGCAGATGTGAGGATATGAGTAATGCCGACGATCGCTCTCGTCGACGACGACCGCAACATCCTGACCTCGGTCTCGATCGCGCTCGAGGCGGAAGGCTACCGCATCCAGACCTACACGGACGGCGCCTCCGCCCTCGACGGCCTCAAGCACACGCCTCCGGACCTCGCCATCCTGGACATCAAGATGCCCCGGATGGACGGGATGGAGCTGCTCCGGCGCCTGCGGCAGAAGTCGGACGTGCCGGTGATCTTCCTCACCTCCAAGGACGAGGAGATCGACGAGCTCTTCGGCCTCAAGATGGGCGCGGACGATTTCATCCGCAAACCCTTCTCCCAGCGCCTTCTGGTCGAGCGCGTCAAGGCGGTGCTGCGCCGCTTCGCTCCCAAGGATGTCGCCGCCCCGCGCGAACCCGATGCCAAGGCGCTGGAGCGCGGCCAGCTCATGATGGACCCGGAGCGCCACACCTGCACCTGGCGAGGCGAGCCCGTCACCCTCACGGTGACCGAGTTCCTGATCCTCCAGGCCCTGGCCCAGCGCCCCGGCGTGGTGAAGAGCCGCAACGCCCTCATGGATGCCGCCTACGACGATCAGGTCTATGTGGACGACCGCACCATCGACAGCCACATCAAGCGACTGCGCAAGAAGTTCAAGGCGGTCGACACGAACTTCGAAATGATCGAGACGCTCTACGGCGTTGGCTACCGCTTCAAGGAGGGGTAGCGCCCGAGGCCTTCGCGCCCGCTTCAAGGAAGCGCAGCGCTTGCGGCCTGCGCGTCCGCTCCCGGATCGAATGACGGCTGAACCCACCTTCCTGTCCGCTCCTCCGGAGGACCCTCCGGCCCCCGAGGGCGCCCTTGCGCGCCTGCGGCAGGCGGGACTCGGGCTCAGGCGCCGTGCCTCGTCGAGTCTTACGCGGCGCATCGTGGTCCTGAACCTTGCGGGCCTCGTGGCCCTGCTCGTCGGCTTCCTCTACCTCAACCAATTCCGCCAGGGCCTGATCGAGGCCCGGGTTCAGAGCCTGCTCACCCAAGGGGAGATCATCGCGGGTGCGATCGCGGCCTCCGCCACCGTGGAGCCCGATACCATCACGATCGATCCCGACCGCCTGCTGCAGATGCAGGCCGGCGAGACGTCGGGCCTCGGCGACGAGATCTCTCCGCTCGAGTTCTCGATCAATCCGGAGCGGGTGGCGCCGCTCCTGCGCCGCCTCGTGACGCCGACCCGCACCCGGGCCCGGATCTACGACCGGGACGCCTCGCTCCTGCTCGATTCCCGCTCCCTGATCTCCCGGGGCGACATCCTGCGCCTCGACCTGCCCCCGCTCCAGAACGACGATCCGAGCCTGATGGAGCAGGTGTGGCACCACCTGCGCGGCCTGATCCGCCGCAACCACCGCCCGGTCCTGGAGGAGATCGGCCCCGCCAACGGCCGCAGCCTCGCGGAGGTCCAGCAAGCGCTGGGCGGCCAGACCGCCAACGCGGTGCGGGAGAACGACCGCGGCGAGACGATCGTCTCCGTCGCGGTTCCGGTCCAGCGCTTCCGCGCCGTCCGCGGCGTGCTGCTGCTCTCGACCCAGGGCGGCGACATCGACGCCATCATCGCCTCCGAGCGCTTCGCCCTGCTGCAGGTCTTCCTGGTCGCGGCGCTCGTCATGCTGCTGCTGTCGTTCCTGCTCGCGAATGCAATCGCCGATCCGGTGCGGCGCCTCGCCGAAGCCGCCGAACGCGTCCGCTGGGGCACCAAGTCGCGCCAGGAGATCCCGGACTTCACCGATCGCTCGGATGAGATCGGCCATCTCTCGGGGGCGCTGCGGGACATGACCAAGGCGCTCTACAACCGCATCGACGCCATCGAGAGCTTCGCGGCCGACGTGGCGCACGAGCTCAAGAATCCCCTGACCTCGCTCCGCAGCGCCGTCGAGACCCTGCCGCTCGCCCGCTCGGACGAATCGCGTCAGCGGCTGCTCTCCATCATCCAGCACGACGTACGCCGGCTCGACCGCCTGATCAGCGACATCTCGGACGCCTCCCGTCTCGATGCCGAGCTCGCGCGGGCCGAGGCGGAGCCGGTCGACATGGTGCGGCTCCTCGAGGCGGTGGTCGGCGTCGCCAACGAGCGCCGCCGGCGGGACGACCCCTCGATCGCGCTCAATATCGAGCGGCGGGGGCGGGACGCCTTCCTGGTGCTCGGCCACGACAGTCGCCTCGGCCAGGTCATCAACAACCTTCTCGACAACGCCCGCTCGTTCTCGCCGCCCGGCGGCACCGTGCGGGTGTCCCTGCGGCGCCTGCGCACGAAGATCGAGGTCGCGGTGGAGGACGACGGGCCCGGCATCCCGCCCCATGCCCTGGACCGGGTCTTCGAGCGCTTCTACACCGACCGGCCCGAGGAGCAGGGCTTCGGGCAGAACTCGGGCCTCGGCCTCTCGATTTCCCGCCAGATCATCGAAGCGCACCGGGGCATGATCCGGGCGGAGAACCGCCTGGGGGAACCCGATGAGAGCGGCGAGCCGCGCCGCCTGGGCGCCCGCTTCGTCGTGCGTCTGCCCGCCGCAGGGGTGGCGAACGAGCCTCACCGCACCGAGCGGGACAGGCATGCCTGACCCCCTCCCGGCCGATGCCTCCACGCTGCGGACGCTCCATGCGTCCTGCGTTCTCGTCGGCGAGGCCGGAATTCTCATCGAAGGCCCGTCGGGGGCTGGCAAATCGACCCTGGCACGCGAGATCGTGGCGGCGGGACGACTCACCGGGCGCTTCGCCCGGCTCGTGAGCGACGACCGCACGCGGGTGGAAGCCCGGTCCGGGCGTGTGATCGCCCGCGCGGTCGGCGCCATTGCCGGCCGCATCGAGGTCCGAGGGCTCGGGATCCTCGGAACGCCCCACGAGGACAGCGCCGTGGTGCGCCTCGTCCTCAGTCTTTCGTCGGATGAGCCGCCCCGCCTGCCCGATCCGGAGGAGACTCAAGCGCCCCTCTGCGGCATCATGGTTCCTCGTCTTTCCCTGCGGAGTAGGGCAGCGTCCGCACCCCTCGTGCTCGCCTGGCTCGACACCCAGGTGAGTACCCTCGTGACACTGTGATGAACAATTCACCTGAACGCCCTTGCGCTCCGCTTCGCGGTGCACAAAATAGCGCCCTTGCTCATCTGAGCGGTCGGAACAGTAACATTATGATTGGCATGGTGCTCGTCACCCACGGGCAGCTCGCGACGGAATTCAGATCCGCGCTGGAGCATGTGGTGGGTCCGCAGGAGCAGCTTGAAACGATCACGATCGGTCCCGAAGACGACATGGAAACCCGGCGCAAGGACATCATGGATGCCGTTTGCCGTGTGAATTCCGGCGCGGGCGTCGTGGTCCTCACCGACATGTTCGGCGGCACGCCCTCGAACTTGGCGCTCTCCTGCATGAACGGCGGCTCCGTGGAGGTAGTCGCCGGGATCAACCTGCCCATGCTGATCAAGCTCGCCAGCGTGCGCGACGAGGAGCCTCTTGGCGACGCGGTGATCCACGCCCAGGAGGCCGGCCGCAAATACATCAACGTGGCCTCGCGCGTTTTGTCCGGCAAATAGGGCGGACCTGAATCGATGGGCGAAGCCTCCGCCGACCGTGCCGCCGACGAGGATTGCCCGCCCGCTCACGTTCCCGAGGGAGCCCTCGTGCGGGAGTTGCGCATCGTCAACCGCAAAGGTCTCCACGCGCGCGCCTCGGCCAAGTTCGTCCAGACCGTGGAGCGCTACGATTCCGACGTCACCGTCACCCGCTGCAGCGAGACGGTCGGCGGGCGCTCCATCATGGGGCTCCTGACCCTTGGCGCCGCGCAGGGCACCTCCATTACCGTGACGGCCAAGGGGGACGACGCCGAAGCCTGTCTCGACGGCATCGCGGCGCTCCTCGCCAACCGCTTCGGCGAGGACGAATAGGTCGGAACGGCTGGGCGGGCGCGAGCCCGTCCCGGAGCGTGTCGTCCGGGATCGGTGCCGGGTCATATAAAGACATCTTTATATCTTGATTGCCTCGCCGGGCGGGCAGTGCTATGGAGCACGCCAGCTCACACCGGCTTGAGAGAAGGATCGATGACGCAAGCTGCACTGAAGATCGCCCCGCAGGGCGACTACCTCGTCAAAGACATTGGCCTGGCCGAGTGGGGCCGCAAGGAGATCTCGATCGCCGAGACCGAGATGCCGGGTCTCATGTCGGTACGCGAGGAATACGGGCCGAAGCAGCCGCTGAAGGGCGCGCGCATCGCCGGCTCGCTCCACATGACGATCCAGACCGCGGTGCTGATCGAGACCCTCAAGGCGCTCGGCGCCGACATCCGCTGGGTATCGTGCAACATCTACTCGACCCAGGATCATGCTGCCGCCGCGATCGCGGCCGCCGGCATCCCGGTCTTCGCCTACAAGGGCGAGAGCCTCACCGAGTACTGGGACTTCACGGCCCGCCTCTTCGACTGGCATGACGGCGGCGTGCCCAACATGATCCTCGACGACGGCGGCGATGCCACCATGCTGGTGCATCTCGGCCTGCGCGCCGAGCAGGGCGACACCGCCTTCCTCGACAAGCCGGGCTCCGAGGAGGAGGAGGTGTTCTTCGCGCTCCTCAAGCGCCTCCTGAAGGAGAAGCCGAAGGGCTGGTTCGCGGAAGTGGCGGGCGCCATCAAGGGTGTCTCCGAGGAGACCACCACGGGCGTGCACCGTCTGTACATCATGGAGAAGGAGGGCAAGCTCCTCTTCCCCGCGATCAACGTCAACGACTCGGTCACCAAGTCGAAGTTCGACAACCTCTACGGCTGCCGCGAGTCGCTCGTGGACGGCATCCGCCGCGGCACGGACGTCATGATGGCCGGCAAGGTCGCCATGGTGGCGGGCTTCGGCGACGTCGGCAAAGGCTCGGCCGCTTCGCTCCGCCAGGCGGGCTGCCGCGTCCTCGTCTCGGAGGTCGATCCGATCTGCGCGCTCCAGGCCGCGATGGAGGGCTACGAGGTTACCACGATGGAGGATGCCGCGCCGCGCGCCGACATCTTCGTGACCGCCACGGGCAACAAGGACGTCATCACCCTCGACCACATGCGCGCCATGAAGGACCGGGCGATCGTCTGCAACATCGGCCACTTCGACAATGAGATCCAGGTTGCGGGTCTCAAGAACATGAAGTGGACCAACATCAAGCCGCAGGTCGACGAGATCGAGTTCCCCGACGGTCACCGCATCATCCTCCTCTCGGAGGGCCGCCTCGTGAACCTCGGCAACGCCATGGGTCACCCGAGCTTCGTGATGTCGGCGTCCTTCACGAACCAGACGCTGGCGCAGATCGAGCTCTTCACCAACGAGGGCAAGTACGAGCGCAAGGTCTACACGCTCCCGAAGCACCTCGACGAGAAGGTCGCGATGCTGCACCTCGAGAAGATCGGCGTGAAGCTCACCAAGCTGCGTCCCGATCAGGCCGCGTATATCGGCGTCTCGGAGCAGGGCCCGTTCAAGCCGGATCACTACCGGTACTGAGACGGCCGGGCCCGCAAGGGCAGGGCCGTTACGGCAGGGCGACGGGCGGACGCATCCGTCTCCGTCGCGAGCGAGGGGCGGGTCCCGGAGCACCGTGCGACCGGGCCTCGCGCCCTTCACCTCCCCGACGGGAAACGATCAAGAGCCCGGCTCGCGCCGGGCTTTTTTCGTTGGGCGGCCTGAGCGCCGAGACCCAATTCGCCACCCTGCCAAACGACACGTGGCGGGTGCGCAACAGCCGTGTGCCGATTGTCCACAGGTTCTCCAAAGAAAGCTTAAGCGGCCCTTAACCCTCTTTCTGCTGGAGTCCGGCGCGGGCTACAGTCGAGTTCACGATTCGACAGGCCCGCCGGTCGGTCCACGATCCCGGGTCGTTCCGTACAGCGTAAACGAGACAGAAGCCGCAGGACCAGCCATGCCCTGCGAGCGGCAATGCGTTAGGCCAGCGGGGCGCTGCAAGCACCCCCGAGGGCTTGCGCCGGCATCGCGACATCCTTGCATGGGGCCGCAAGGAAACCGGACGGAGGGGCAGCGAGGCAATGAGGGGGCGACGGAGGCAGCAGCGCGCCGGAGGCGGCCCGGCGGGCCGCGCGGGCGTGGGCAGAGCCCTGCCGCTCGCCGCCTTGATGGTCCCGGTTGCCACGGCCGCCGCAGGCTCGGTCGGGCCGGGTGACGCGGCTGCCAGCCTCCTGACCGGTTCCATTGGCGGCGGCGCCCTCGAGCCGCTCACCGAAGCTGCGACCCGATTGTTCGCGGCCTACCTGCCCGGTCCCGGCGGGGCCGTAGCCGTCCAGACCGCCTCCCTCGCGACCTCCGTGACCGGGAAGGCTTCCGACCTCCTCGGCGCCATGCCGCATTTCGACCTGCACGGAGCGGCAGGCTTCGCGATCGTCATGGGCCTCGTTGCCGCCTCCACCACGATCGCGATCCTGTTCACCCGCGAGCGCCGCCGCACCCTGCAGCGCGAACGCAGGCTCCTCGCCGAGCTCGAATTGCTGCGCGGCTCCGAGCATCGCGTCGCGCTGCTGATGGGCTCCGAGCGCCAGATCCTGCTGAGCTGGAGCGGCCGTGACGGGACGCCCCGCTTCGAGGGCGATCCCACCATCGCGGGCGAAGGTGCGACCGTGAAGCGCGTGCTCGCCTTTGGGTCATGGCTCGCCCCAGCCGATGCCGGCGCGCTGGAAAAGGCGCTCGACCTCCTGCGGGAACGCGGTGAGGTGTTCCGGCTCACCGCGCGCACGCTCGCCGACGGGTTCGTCGAGGCGGAGGGGCGCACGGTCGGAGGCCGCGCGATCCTGCGCCTGCGCGACGTCACGGGCGACCGGGCCGAGAGCCTGCGCGCAAAGAGCGACCTTACGGCGGCCCGGGAGGATCTGCGCTCGATGACGAGCCTCCTCGACACGGTCGCGCATCCCCTGTGGCTGCGCGACACCGGGAATGCGCTGGTCTGGGCCAACCAGGCCTATCTCAAGGCCGTCGAGGCCCGAAGCCTTGAGGACGCCCGCGCTCGCTCCCTCGAACTGCTCGACGCCGAGAGCCGCGCCGAGGCCCAGCGTCGGCGCCACGCGGGCGAAGCGTTCGAAACCCGGGTCGGCGTCGTGCTGGCGGGCCAGCGGCGCAAGGTCGACGTGGTCGAGCGCCCCACGGCCGCCGGCAGTGCCGGTATGGCGGTCGACGTGTCGGAGCTCGAGGCCGTGCGGGCGGACCTGCAGCGCGAGATGCAGGCGCATGTGCGCACCCTCGACGGACTCCCGACCGCGGTCGCGATCTTCGACGGCGCCCAGCGCCTCGTCTTCCACAATGCCGCCTACCAGCGTCTCTGGGGGCTCGACCTCGCCTTCCTGGCCGGCAATCCCACCGACGGCGAGGTGCTCGACCGGCTGCGTGCCTCGCGCAAGCTCCCCGAGCAGGCGGATTTCCGCAGCTGGAAGGCCGACACGCTCCAGGCCTACCGGGCCGTCGAGCCGCGCGAGACCTGGTGGCACCTGCCGGACCGGCGCACCCTGCGCGTCGTCATGAACCCGAACCCGCAAGGGGGCGTAACCTACCTCTTCGACGACGTGAGCGAGCGCGTGCACCTCGAATCGCAGGTCACGGCCCTGACCCGCGTCCAGAGCGAGACCCTCGACACCCTGAAGGAGGGCGTTGCAGTCTTCGGCTCCGACGGGCGGCTGAAGCTTCACAACCGCGCCTTCCTGGAGATGTGGAAGCTCGACGCCGCCCTGACGGCGGAGCAGCCCCATATCGAGGCGATCGTCAGGGCCTGCCGCCTTCTCGCGCCCGAGGAGGAGCCCTGGATCGAGATCGGCGGCGCCGTGGCGGGCCTGCCCGACACCCGCATGGGGTTGACGGCCCGCCTCGAGCGCCGAGACGGGTCGACCCTCGATTGCACCGCGCAGCCGCTTCCCGACGGCGCGACGCTCCTGACCTTCATCGACATGACCGCGAGCGTGAATGTCGAGCGCGCCCTCACCGACCACAACGACGCCCTGGAACGCGCCGCGCGCCTGCGCGACGACTTCGTCCACCACGTGTCCTACGAGCTGCGCTCGCCGCTCACCAACATCATCGGCTTCACCCAGCTCCTCGGCGACGAGACGGTCGGGCCGCTCAATCCGCGCCAGCGCGAATATGCCGGGCACATCATGCGGTCCTCGGCGGCGCTGCTCGCGATCCTCAACGACATTCTGGACCTCGCCTCCATCGACACCGGCTCGCTCGAGCTCGTGCCCGAAAGCGTCGACATCCGCGCCACGATCGAGGCGGCGCTGCGGGGCCTCGAGGACCGGCTCGCGGAATCCTCGCTCCAGGTCGAGATCGACACCCCGCCCGACATCGGCTCCTTCGTGGCCGACGGCAAGCGCGTGCGCCAGATCCTGTTCAACCTGCTCTCCAACGCGGTCGGCTTCTCCGCACCGGGCCAGACCATCCGGGTTTCGGCACGCAAGACCGGGAGCGAGGTGGTGCTGGAAGTGGCCGATCAAGGCCGTGGGATTCCCCCCGAGGTGAAGGCGCGGGTGTTCGAGCGGTTCGAGAGTCATACGCTTGGGACCCGCCACCGCGGCGTAGGGCTGGGGCTTTCCATTGTGCGCTCCTTCGTGGAGCTGCACGGCGGGCGTATCGACCTTGCCTCCACGCCCGGCGTCGGCACGACGGTGACCTGCACCTTCCCGGCCGAGGGCACGCCCGTGCGGCTCGCGGCGGAGTAGAACAAGCGTCATGACCAATGGACATTCCCGGGGCGACGGCCGTTCCGGCCCGGCCAGCCCGGCCTGGATCGTGCCGCTCACGGACCTCGCCGCCACGGAAGCCTTCGGGCGGCAGATCGCCGAGCAGCTCAGGCCGGGCGATCTCGTGACGCTCTCCGGAGGACTCGGCGCCGGCAAGACCGCGCTGGCCAGAACGATCGTGCGGGCCCTCGCGGGCGATCCGGAGCTCGAGGTCCCGAGCCCGACCTTCACCCTCATGCAGGCCTACGAGACACCGAGAGGCGCCGTCGTCCACGCGGATTTCTACCGCCTGTCCGGCGCGCATGAGCTCCACGAACTCGGCTGGGACGAGATCACAGACAGCGGGATCGCATTGGTGGAATGGCCCGAACGCGCCGAGGAGGGTCTGAAAGCCGCCCGGCTCGACATCGCGCTCGACCTCGCCCCCGAGGGCAGCGGCGGGCGGGTCGCGACGCTCACCGCCACGGGCGCCTTCGCGCCCCGCCTCGCCCAATGGCAGGCGCTGCAGAGCCTGCTGGAGCAGAGCGGCTGGGCGCAGGCCCGGCGGGTGCCGATCCACGGCGACGCCTCCGGGCGCGCCTACGAGCGCCTGGTGCGGCCCGATGGCTCGACCGCGATTCTGATGATCGCGCCGCCGCGCCTCGTGGGGCCTCCGGTGCGGCGGGGCAAGCCCTATACCGCGATCGCGAAACTCGCCGAGACCGTCCATGCCTTCGTGGCGATGGACCGCGGCCTGCGCGAGCTGGGCCTGAGCGCGCCCGCCATCTACGGCGAGGCGCTGGAGGCGGGCCTCCTCGTGATCGAGGATCTCGGCGACGAGCCCGTGGTCGATGCGCAGGGCCCGATCCCGGAGCGTTATGGCGAGGCCACCCGGGTTCTCGCGCGCCTCCACGGCACCGACCTCCCGTCCGCTCTCCCGGTCTCGGAGGGGCGGGACCACGCCATTCCGCCGTTCGATCTGGAGGCGCTGCTCATCGAGGCGGAGCTCGTCCTCGACTGGTACATGCCGCACGTCCGCGGCACCCGGCCCTCGGGCTCGGTCCGGGCCGAGTTCGTGAATCTCTGGTCCGAGATCCTGGCCGAGATCGTCGCCGCGCCGGCGACCTGGACCTTGCGCGATTTCCATTCCCCGAACCTCATCTGGCTCCCTCAACGCGAGGGGCTGCGAAGGGTCGGCCTGATCGACTTCCAGGACGCGGTCCTGGGACACCCCGCCTATGACGTCGCCTCTCTCCTCCAGGATGCGCGGGTCACGGTGCCGCCGGAGCTCGAACTGAAGCTTCTCGGCCTCTATGCCCGCGAGCGTCGCCAAGCGGAGCCGGACTTCGACACCGCGGATTTCGCGCGTGCTTACGCGATCATGGGCGCGCAGCGGAACACCAAGATCCTCGGCATCTTCGCCCGCCTCGACAAGCGGGACGGCAAGCCGCAATACCTGCGCCACTTGCCCCGGGTGGAGGCCTATCTTGCCCGCAACCTCGCGCACCCGGCGCTGGCGCGCCTCAAGGCCTGGTACGACACCGTCCTGCCGCGTCTGGGAGAGTCCGAGTGAGCCTGCACGCGTCCGCTCTTGCCTTCCCTTCGCATGCCGTCCCTCCGAACGAGCTGGTTTTGAGCCCCTCCATGTCTTTGGTTCGCCCCCACACGGCCATCGTGCTGGCCGCCGGCCTCGGCAAGCGCATGCGGCCCCTCACGGCCACCACGCCGAAGCCCCTCGTGGAGGTCTCGGGGCGGGCGCTCATCGACTTCGCCCTCGATCGCCTTGCGGAGGCCGGGATCACGCGGGCGGTCGTGAACGTCCATTACCTGCCTGATCTCATCGAGGCGCATCTCGCCCGCCGCACGCGGCCCCGGATCCTGATCTCGGACGAGCGCGACGAGCTCCTGGAGACCGGAGGCGGCCTCAAGAAGGCGCTGCCGCTCCTGGGCTCCGATCCGTTCCTGACCTTCAATTCCGACACGCTCTGGATCGAGGGGCCGCAGCGGAACCTCGTGCGCCTCCTCGACGCCTGGGATCCGCAGCGCATGGACATCCTGATGCTGGTGGCCTCGACCGCGACGAGCCTCGGGTACGACGGGCCCGGCGACATGGTGATTGATGCGGCGGGGCTGCTGCGCCGCCGCCGCGAGCGCGAGATCACGCCCTTCGTCTATGCGGGCGTCGCGATCGTGAAGCCGGAGCTCCTGGCCGACACGCCGGAGGGGCCGTTCTCGGCCAATCTCCTCTACGACCGCGCCATTGCGGCCGGACGCCTCCACGGGCTGCGCCTCGACGGGCAGTGGCTCCATGTGGGCACGCCGGACTCGGTCATTGCAGCGGAAGAGCGCATCGCCGCGAGCGTGCAGTAGAAGGGGAGGGGGATCATGCGGCTCTCCTCTGCACGGGTCCTCTCGATCCCGCCCGGCTGCCCCTTCCTGCCGACCCTCGTGGACGGCCTCATTGAGGGCCGCGTGGTCGAAGGGCTATCGGGCCTTGACGCCTTCAGCGAAGCCACGCTCTACCTGCCGACCCGCCGCGCCGCCCGCGCGCTCGCGGCGCTGCTGGCCGAGCGCGCGGGCGGGCGCGCGATGCTGCTCCCCCGAATCGTGGCTCTGGGCGAGGCCGAGGACGCCGCGTTCGAGGAAGCGGGCGACGCGGCCTTCGAGGGCGCGGAGGCGCTCGCGCCGCCGATTCCAGCGCTGGAGCGCCGCCTCATCCTGACCCGTCTGGTGCAGCGCTGGTCGGCGGAAGTCGACCGCGATCTCCTGCGTTTCGGTCCCGGCATCCCCTTCATGGTCCCGGCCTCGCCGGCCGATGCCGTGAATCTCGCGGGCGATCTGGAGGCGCTGATGGACGCCTTCACGACCGAGGAGATCCCCTGGGACGCGATCGCCTCCGCGGTCGAGGCCGATTACTCGAAATATTTCCGGATCACCCTCGATTTCGTCCGAATCGCCGCCGAGAACTGGCCGAAGATCCTCAAGGAGCGCGAGGCGAGCGACCCCGCCCGCAGGCGCGGTCTGCTGCTGGGTCTCGAGGCGCGGCGGCTCGCCCGAGAGCGGCCCGCCGCGCCCGTCATCGCGGCCGGCTCCACGGGCTCGATCCCCGCGACGGCGGCCCTGCTCGCCGCCATCGCGCGGCTCCCGAACGGCGCCGTGGTGCTCCCGGGCCTCGACACCGATCTCGATGAGGCGAGCTGGGAGTCGATCGGCCCGGCCGATTCCGACGAAGCCGACCCGGTCCACGGGCACCCCCAGGCGATCCTGCGCCGGCTGCTCTCGCATCACCTGCGCGTCCCGCGCGCCGAGGTCCAAATCCTCGGCCAGCCGTCCGACGCTGCGGCGGCCCGCACGCGCCTCCTCTCGGAAGCGCTGCGCCCCGCCGACACCACGGAGCGCTGGGCCGATTTTTCCAGCGACGAGCGGCTGGCGCTCGCCCGGCGCGGCACGGACGGACTCGCGGTCGTGGAGGCGATCGACGAGCGCGACGAGGCGCTGGCCGCCGCCCTCGCGCTCCGCGAGACCCTGGAGACGCCCGGCCTCACCGCCGCCCTCGTGACCCCCGACCGGGGCCTCGCCACCCGCGTGGCCGCGGAGCTCGCACGCTGGGGCGTGCTGGTCGAGGACTCCGCCGGCACGCCCCTCAGCGATACCCCGGCCGGGCGCCTCGCGCGGTTGGCGGCCGAGGCGGCCGCCCTCGATTTCCATCCGGCCTCCATGCTGGCCCTCCTCGCGCATCCGGGCCTGCGCCTCGGCTGGCCGCGTGATCGGGTCGAGCGCGCCGCGGCGGCGCTCGAAATCGGCTCCTTCCGGGGCCCGGCCCCCGCGCCGGGCTTGGAGGGATTGCGCGAGGCCTTCGCGGTCTGCCGCGCGCAGCCCGATACGTACAGTCCCCTGCCGCGCCGGCGCCTCTCTGCGGAGGATTGGGCGCTCGCGGGCGAGCTCCTGGAACGCCTCGAGGCCGCCTTCGCGCCGTTCGAGGCCCTGCGAACCCGCGCGCGGCTCGATCTCATTGCCCTGGCGGCGGCCCACCGGGAAATCCTCGCGCGTCTGTCCGATCCGGGCGAGGAGGAGGCCGCGGCGGCAGACCCGGGCGGCGGCGACCCGTCCTGGGACGCACTCGACGCGCTCTTCGACGATCTCGAACTCTCCCAGGCCGGCCCGCTCGAGGGCCGCTTCTCCGACTACAAGGACTTCTTCGCGGTGATCGCCCGGGGCCGCACCCTGCCGCCCGCGCATCGCCACACCCATCGCCGCCTCAAGATCCTCGGCCTCCTGGAGGCGCGCCTTCTCTCGGTCGACCGGGTGGTGCTGGGCGGGCTCGACGAGGGTGTCTGGCCGCCGCGCGCCGAGACTGACGCCTTCCTGAACCGGCCCATGCGCGCCCGCATCGGCCTGACGCCCCCGGAGCGCCGGATCGGCCAGACCGCCCACGATTTCGTGCAGGCGCTCGGCGTCCCCGATGTGGTGATCACCCGGGCGGTCAAGCGCGGCGGCTCGCCGACCGTGCCGTCCCGATTCCTGCAGCGCCTCAAGGCGCTGGCGGGACCGGAGCTCTGGGCTGGGCTCGTCGCCCGCGGGGCGCGGTGGCGTGCCTATGCCCGGATCCTGGAGACGCCGGAACCGGTGGCGCGCCTGCAGCGCCCGGCGCCGCGTCCCGACCCCGCGCTCATCCCGCGCTCGCTCAGCGTCACGGCGGTGGAGACCCTGATCCGCGATCCTTACGCGATCTACGCCCGGCACGTCCTCGGCCTCGATGCGCTCGAACCCGTCGCGGGGGCGCCCAATGCGGCGGCGCGGGGCTCCGTGATCCACGATCTCCTCGCCCGCTTCGTCGAGCACTATCCCGTGGACATGCCGGACCCGCGCGAGGCCCTGGCCTTCTTCCTGAAGGAGGGCGGCGAAGCCTTCGCCGAGGTGGAGCGCCTGTCGCCGCGCCTCCATGCGGAATGGTGGCCGCGCTTCGTCGCACTCGCCGACGCCTTCATCGCCTGGGAGACGGCGCGCCGCAGCCAGCTCAAGGCCATCCATGTCGAGACCTCGGGCCGGCTCGAGATCACGCTCCGCGACGGCAGCGCCTTCGCGCTCCGAGCCCGCGCCGACCGGATCGAGATCGGCCGCGATGGGGCCGTCACGCTCCTCGACTTCAAGACCGGTGCGCCGCCGACGAGCCGCATGGTCTACGCCGGCTTCTCGCCCCAGCTCACGCTCCAGGCCGCCATGCTGATGCGGGGTGCCTTCCGGCAGGTCCCACGGGCCGCCGCAACGCCGGCGCTCGTCTATGTCCACACCTCCGGCGGGCGCGAGCCCTTGCGGCCGGTCGATGTAAAGCCGCCGCGCAAGGACGCGCCTGCCCTCGACGACCTCGTGGAGGATCACCTGCAGCGGCTCACCGGCCTGCTCTCGCGCTACGTTGCGGGCGAGGCCGGCTTCGTATCCCGGCCCTTCCCGCAATACGCCAACCAGTACTCGGATTACGACCACCTCGCCCGTGTCGGCGAATGGTCGATGAACAGCTTCGAAGGCCTGGAGGACGGGTCGTGAGCCGCGCGGTCGGACACACCGGGAAAGCGCGCGCGAGCCTGCGCGGCCTCCTCTCGCAATGCGGCCGGCATCGAGGGGAGCAGCACGCATGATCGAGGGCGATCTCCTCTCCCGGATCGTGCACGAGCAGCGCCGCGCCGCCGATCCGCAGGCCTCCGCCTGGGTGTCGGCCAATGCGGGATCGGGCAAGACCAAGGTGCTCTCCGACCGGGTGCTGCGCCTGCTGCTCGCCGGCACGCCGCCCGGAAAGATCCTCTGCCTCACCTTCACGAAGGCGGCGGCCGCCAACATGGCGATCCGGGTCTTCGAGCGGCTCGGACGCTGGGTCACCCTCGACGAGGAGGCCCTGTCCCGGGAACTCGCCGAGCTGGAGGGGCGCCGGCCCGATCTCGACACCCTGCGCTTCGCCCGCCGTCTCTTCGCCCGTGCGGTCGAGACGCCCGGCGGCCTGAAGATCGATACGATCCACGCCTTCTGCGAGCGCATCCTCCACATGGTGCCGTTCGAGGCGAACGTTCCCGCGCGCTTCGCGGTGCTGGACGAGGCCAAGTCGGCCGAGATGCTGGAAGGGATCACGGCCCGCGTGCTGGGCGAGGCGGGCTCGGCCGCAAGTCCCCTCAACGAGCCCTGGCGCATCGTCAGCCGGACAGCCGCCGGCGAGGGGTTCGACGCGCTGATCCGCTCCACCGTGCGCCAGCGCTGGCTCTTCGCCGACGAGACACGCCCGGCCGATGCCATCCACCGCCTGCGCAAGCGCCTGCGCGTCCCCGCTGGCACGACCCCCGAGGGTATCGAGCGGCGCATGCTGGAGGAGGGGCTGCCGCCGCAGGAATGGCCGGCGCTGGCCGCAATCCTCCGGGCGAGCCGCAACAAGACGGACCACAAGCGCGGCGATGCCTTCGTCGCCGCTTCGCTCGCCGAGGACCGGGAGGAGCGCCTCGCCCTCTACCGCTCCATTTTCTTCAAAGAGGACGGCGGTCCCCGAGCCGAGAGCACCATCGTGACCGGCGCCGTCGATCCGGCCCTGAAGGACAGGCTGCTCGCCGAGCAGGCGCGCCTCGCCGGCCTCGACGATACCTTGAAGGCCGCAGAGGCGATCGAGCGCACGGAAGCGCTGTTCACCCTCGCGGCCGCGATCCGCCGCGGCATCGAGACCGAGAAGGCCCGGCTCGGCGCGCTCGATTTCGACGATCTCATCGCCAAGACCCTCGAACTCCTCTCGCGAGGCGAGGCGGCCTGGGTCCTCTACAAGCTCGACCGGGGCGTCGATCATATCCTCGTGGACGAGGCCCAGGATACGAACCCCGAGCAATGGGAGATCCTGCGCCGGCTGACCGAGGATTTCACCGCCGGCGCGGGCGCGGCAGGGGCCCGCACCCGCACGATCTTTGCGGTCGGCGACCCGAAGCAGTCGATCTACGGCTTCCAGGGCGCGGACCCGCAGAAATTCGAGGACAGCCGCCGGCATTGGCGCCGGGCCGTCACCGACGCCGCGCTCCGCTTCGAGGACGTGCCCCTCACGGTGTCGTTCCGCTCGGCCAAGGCGGTGCTCTCGGCGGTCGACGCCACCTTCGCGGTGGCGGACCATTACCGCGGCCTCTCCTTCGAGGACGGCGCCGTCGGCACCGTGCACGAGACCACCCGGGGCACCGCGCCCGGCCTCGTCGAGCTCTGGCCCGTGGAGCGGCCGCAGGACGAGGACGAGCCGGAGGCCTGGGTGCTCCCCGTCGACGCGCCGGAACGCTCCGCGCCTCCGGTCGCGCTCGCCCGCCGCATTGCCCGGGCGATCCAGGCCTGGACCCGGGACGGCGACGAATGGGGCCGCCGCTGGCGCCCGGGCGAGATCCTGATCCTGGTCAAGAAGCGCAGCGCCGCCTTCCTGGCCGTGATCCGCGCGCTCAAGGATGCAGGCGTCCCGGTCGCGGGTGCCGACCGGCTCGACATCGGCCAGCACATCGCGGTGCAGGACCTCGTGGCCGCCGGCCGTGCCGCGCTCCTGCCCGAGGATGACCTGACGCTCGCCTGCGCGCTGAAAAGCCCGCTCGCCGGACTGACCGAGGACGACCTCCTGCGCCTTGCGGCGAGGCGCGGAGACGGGGAGTCGCTGGCGGCAGCGCTCCGCCGCCATGAGGAATCAGGCGACGCAGCCGCGCGCCTGGCCTGCGATGCCCTCGACACTTGGCGGGATCTTGCCCGCCGGCACGGGCCGTTCGGGTTCTACGCCACCCTGCTCGGGCCGCTCCAGGGCCGGCGCCGGCTCGTCGCCCGCCTCGGCAGCGAGGCAGGCGACGCCATCGACGCCTTCCTGAGCCTGGCTCAGGCGGCCGAGCAGCCCGAGACCCCCTCGCTCACCACCTTCCTGGCCCGCTTCGGCTCCGCCGAGCATGAGGTGAAGCGCGATCTCGATGCCACCGGGGACGAGGTCCGCGTCATGACGGTGCACGGGGCCAAGGGCCTCGAGGCGCCGGTCGTGATCCTGATCGACGGCTGTCAGATCTTCGGGCCCGGGTCGCCGCTCCTGCCCGTGGTGAGCGACCCTGCATCGCTCGAGATGATCCCGGTCTGGTCGCCCGGGAAGGCCTACGATTCCGCTGCCATGGCGGAGGCGCGGGAGGTCCACAAGCTGCGCCAGCTCGAGGAGCACAACCGCCTCCTCTATGTCGCCATGACCCGCGCCAAGGACCGGCTCGTCATCGCGCCCTACATGACGAGCACCCGCGAGACCCCGGCGCAGGCCTGGTGCGAGATGATCCGCCGCGGCCTGGTCCAGAAGGCCGGCGGTCTCGTGTGCCACACGGCGCCCTACGGCGAGATCGAGGTGTGGCGCGAGGGCGGTGCCCTCGTGGAGGCCAAGGAGCCGGTCAGCGATCCGCTGCCGGCCTTCGCGCCGCCCGCCTGGCTGCATGCGCCGGTGCCGCCGGAGCCCGAGCCGCTGCCGCCGATCCGCCCCTCGGGAGCGCTTGGCGCCGCCGACCGGATCCACCGCCCGGGCGACGGCCCCGCGGCTCCCCAGGCCCGCCTCGTCGGCACCCTGGTCCATGCGCTCCTCGAGCGCTTGCCAGTTCTCCCGTTTGAGAGCTGGGCCGGGGCGGCGCGGGCCTATGTGTCGGCGCGCGCACCGGCATTCGATGCGGCGCGCAGGGAGGCCGTCGTGCGCCAGGCGCTCGGCGTTCTCACCCACGAGGCGTTGGCTCCGCTCTTCGGGCCGGGCTCGCGGGCTGAGGTGCCGATTTCGGGCCGCCTCCGCACGGAGGCGGGCGAGGCCCCGGTGTCGGGGCAGATCGACCGCCTCGCGGTGCTCGAGCATGAGATCCTGATCGCGGATTTCAAGACCACTGCCCGTCCGCCAGCCGTCGACGAGCCGGCGCCTGCGGCTTATGTCGGCCAGCTCGCGCTCTACCGGACGCTGGTGTCCGAGATCTATCCGGACCGACCGGTCCGCGCCTTCCTGGTCTGGACCGCGGGACCGGTGATCCGGGAGCTCGCCGAGGAGGAACTGGCGGGCGCGCTGGCGCTCATCCGGGCCGCCTGAGGGCCCGTATCGCGCCGGTCTGGACTGCGCGGGGCTCAGATCGGATCGCCTTGATTCCGGTCTTTCCCGTTCCTACCTTGGCCGAACCTGAGTGCGGCTCGTGCGAGCCGCTGCAACGTCAAAAGGTGATGTATGGCGACCGTGAAGGTGACCGACGCAAGCTTCGAGCAGGACGTCCTCAAGGCGTCCACCCCGGTGGTCGTCGATTTCTGGGCCGAGTGGTGCGGCCCCTGCCGCATGATCGGCCCGGCGCTGGAGGAGATCTCCCAGGAGATGGACGGCAAGGTGACGATCGCGAAGGTGAACGTGGACGAGAACCCCGGCATCGCCTCCCAGCTCGGCATCCGCTCGATCCCGACCCTGATGCTGTTCAAGGACGGCAAGCTGGCCGGCCAGAAGGTCGGCGCCGCGCCGAAGGGCGACCTGAGCCGCTGGATCCAGGGCTCCGTCTGACCCGGATCTGCGCGTTCCCTGGAAGGGGAGCCACGATGGCCGGGCAAGCCCGGCCATGACCTGTCCGCCCGGCTCAGATGCCCGCCGCGAGATAGCCTCCGTCGACGTTGAGGATCGCGCCGGTCACGAATCCGGCCGCCGGGGAAGCGAGATAGATCGCGGCGCCGACGAGTTCGTCGAGTTCGCCGAAGCGGCCCATGGGCGTGCGCCGGAGCGCGCTCTCCTTGCGCTCGGGACTCATCTTGTCGCGGTTGAGCTCCGTGAGGAAGAACCCGGGCGAGATCGCGTTCACCCGCACGCCGCGCCCCGCCCATTCGGCGGCGAGCGAACGCGTGAGCCCCGCGACGCCGTGCTTGCTCGCCGCGTAGACCGAGGATCGCGGCCATCCGCGATGAGCCGCGAGCGAGGCGATCGTGATGATCGATCCCTTGCCGCGCGCGAGCATCGGCTTTCCGAAGCGCGTGCAGGTGAAGAACACGCTGCGCATGTTGGTGTCCATCACCGTGTCGTATTCCTCCGGCGTGAACTCCTCCGCGGGCTTGATGATCGTGGTGCCCTGGCAGACCACGAGGATGTCGAGGGGACCGAGATCCGTCAGCACGGTCTCGACGAGATGGTCGAGGGCCGCCATGTCGTTGACGTCGACCGCATAGCCCCTCGCGGAGGAATCGCCCTGCTGCAGGCGTTCGGTCGCGGCCCGCAACTTCCCGGGCGTCCGCGCCGCAATGGCGACCCGCGCCCCGTTCGCCTGGAACCCATGCGCGATCGCGTTGCCGATGCCGCTCGACCCGCCGATCACGAGGGCAGTCGTGCCCGCCAGGGACAGGGATGAGCTCGGGCCTCTGGTGTCCGTCATGGATGGTCCTTCTCTGGTGCCGGCGCAGCGTCAACCGGATCTTAGAGGAAGACCGAGGCCTCGTGCATCATGCCACGGCGGCCAAGGACCCCGAACGAACGCCGCAGCTCCATGCGGGGCCAGGCCGTCATCGTCAGCGCCGCATCCCCACGAGGGCGAACATGGCGCCCTGCGGATCCATGCCCTGCACGATCCAGGCGCCGCCCGGCACCTCCATGGGACCGTTGAGGATCTGGCCCCCGTTCGCCGTCACCCGGGCCACCGCCTCGTCGATCGCGGGCACGCCGAAATAGAAGAGCCAGGCCGACACGGGCATGCCCTCGGGCCGGTTCATCATGCCGCCGACCGCCAGTCCGCCCGTTGCGAAGATCTGATAGGTGCCCATCGGCCCCATGTCCAAGGCCTGGTCCTTCGTCCAGCCGAACTGGCCGGCATAGAAGTCGAACGCTCTCGACCCGTCGGCCGCATAGAGCTCGTGCCAGTTCACGTGGCCCGGACTCATCGGGGGCGCGGGCTCGCCCGGGCTGGCGGGCTTGAACAGCATGAACACCGCGCCCTGCGGGTCGGCCACGACGGAGAAGCGCCCGACACCCGGAATGTCCTCGGCTTTGCGGTGCACGCGGCCGCCGGCCTGGGCGACCCGGTCGGTCGCGGCATCGACGTCGTCGACCCCGATATATCCGACCCAGCCCGGCCGTGCGCCGGCCTCGCGGGCTTCCTTCGGCAGCGTCATCAGGCCGGCCGCCGGTCTGCCGCCCGCGCTCGCGATGGTGTAGCGCAGGTCGCCCCCGCCCCAGTCTTTGGTCTCCCAGCCGATGACGGTTCGGTAGAAGGCTTCCGCCGCATCGAGGTCGGTGGTCATGAGTTCGTACCAGACGAACGGGTTCGGCTTGGCTGTCATCGTGTCGCCCCTTGATATCGGCTGCTGTGGTGAAAGAGATGCCGGGATCCGCACCCGGCCATCATAAATGGTGTCCACGGCGGATGCAGCAGGACCGCCGGTCACTCGGTGTCGAGCAGGGTCGTGAAGCCGCCGAAGATCATGCGTTTGGCATCGAACGGCATGTCGCTCGACATCTGCAAGCGCGGATCCGCCATGGCCTTGCGGTTACCCTCGTCGCGCGCTTCGCGTGAGGGCCAGACGATCCAGGAGAACACGATGCTTTCGCCCGGCTCGGCCTTCACGGCGCGCTTGAAGTCCGTGACCTCTCCGTCGGGCACGTCGTCCTGCCAGCATTCCACCACGCGCAGCGCGCCGCATTCCCGGAACACCGGCGCCGCAACGGCGGCCAACGCGCGATAGGCCTCCTTCTTGTCGGCCGGCACGGGGATCACGAATCCGTCCACATAGCTCATGGGACCCTCTCTTGCTCTTTTGGATAGTCGGATGCCGGCCGGCCGCGCTCCGGCACGGGAGCCCGCCCGATCGATGGCAGCGTGAGACGACGCTCAGGCTGCCGCGGCGGGAACGGACTCCTCGGCCAATGCGGCGAGCTGGTCCGTGACGATGCCCCAGCCCTCGTAGAAGCCCATGGCCTCGTGCCGCTTGGTGGCTTCCTCGCTCCAGTGCCGGACCTGTGCGGTGTAGCGGGTTCCCGCGCCTTCAGGCTCGAAGGTCCAGATCGCGACCATGAAGGGCTCCTGCGGAATCCATCCGGCCGTGAACGCATTGGTGGAGACGATCTTTCGGTTCGGCACGACCTCCAGGAAGACGCCCTCGTGCGGCATCCGTGTGCCGTCCGGGGCCTGCATCTCCATCAGGCCGCGCCCACCGGGCCGCAGATCGAGTTCGACCACGGGCGTGGTGTAGGGTTTCGGGGCCCACCATTCGCCCAGGCGCTCGGTCCAGGCCCGGTAGACGGCCTCGGGGGAGGCGTGGATGAGGCGCGTGATCGAGAGTTCGTGCACCTGCGTGGTGACCGCCGGCAGGCAGCTCTCGGCCTCCTGCATTGGAACCTCGGCTTTGCGACGAGCGGTGGTGTCTTGGGTCATGGATCGTCCCCTTTATGCTTGTTGTCTGTCCTGGATCGGCTCACGCGCCCTCAGGCGGCGGCCATGGCGGATTGCGCGGCGGCGACGTCCATCCACATCACTTCCCAGATGTGCCCGTCCGGATCCTCGAAGCTGCGGCCGTACATGAAGCCGTAATCCTGCTGCGGTCCGGGATCGATCCGCCCGCCGGCGGCACCGGCTTTCGCGATCGTGCCGTCGACCGAATCGCGGCTCTCGGCCGAGACGCAGATCAGCACCTCGGTGGTTTCCCGCGCATCCGCGATGCGCTTCGGCGTGAACTGCCGGAACTTGTCGTGGGTCAGCAGCATCACATGGATCGTGTCGGAGAACACCATGCAGGAGGCGGTGTGATCGCTGAATTGCGGGTTCTTCACAGCGCCGACGGCCTCGTAGAAGGCGGTGGCGCGGGGGAGGTCGGCGACGGGAAGGTTCACGAAAATCAGCTGGGACATGGGGTCTCCTCCGGGGTCGGCGTTGACACCATGAACGGCTCAGTTATTAAAAGCAACTATGAAGTCAGAAAAAATAACTAACAAAGTGTTGCCGTTCTCCCGCCGCAGCTACGAGGACGCCTGCGGCGCCGCGCATGCCCTCGATCTCGTCGGCGAGCGCTGGGCGCTCCTCGTCATGCGCGAGCTGATGTTGGGGCCGAAGCGGTTCAGCGACCTGCGCGCCGATCTCCCGGGGATCAGCGCCAATGTGCTGACGCAGCGCTTGGAAGGCCTGGAGGCCGCCGGCATCCTCACGCGGCGGCGTCTGCCACCGCCGGCCTCGACGCAGGTCTACGAGCTGACCCCTTGGGGGTATGAGAGCGAGCCGATCTTCCAGACGCTCGGCCGCTGGGCCGCGCGCTCGCCCGCCCATGACCCGACCCTGCCCCTGAGCGCCGTATCTCTGTTCCTCTCGTTTCGCACCATGATCGACCCCGACCGGGCCGCTGGCATCGAGGCGCAGGTCGGCTTCCGGATTGGCACGGAGACCTTTCTCGCGCGGCTTTCGCAGGGCCGGATCGAGGTGAGACGGGGCGAGATCGCGGGCGCGGACGTGGTGTTCCAGGGGCCGGCCCCGGTCATCGCCGCGGCCGTCTATGGCGGCCAGCCGCTCGCCATGCTCGCAGAGGCGGGCGCCCTGTCGGTCGAGGGCGATCGGGCGCTCGCCGAGCGCTTCGTGACGCTGTTTCCTCTGCCCCCGAAGGTTCCGCCGACGGAGTGAAAACACAGATCCCTAGGAGAGCGAAGCGTCCACGGTGCAGATCAGGCCCGTGGGCTCGAACGCGAGCACCGCCGTCCCGTTGAGGTCCTGGGCCAGGCTGCGCTCGATCAGGCGCGTGCCGAAGCCTCGGCGCTTGGGGAGCGTCACAGGCGGACCGCCGCGCTCCTCCCACGTCAGATGCAGGTGCCGTGCCGCATCGGCCGTCCAGCGGATTTCGACCTGACCGGTCTCGCTGGAGAGGGCGCCGTACTTGATCGCGTTGGTGGCGAGCTCCTGCAGGGCCATGGCGAGGGCAAGGGCCATGCGGGGCGGCAGACGCACATCCGGGCCGCCGGTGTGGAGTCGGCCGGCTCGGCTGGTGCTGTACGGCGCCATGGCTTCCGTGACGATGTCCCGCAATGCGGCGCTCTCCCAGTTCTCGCGCGTGAGCACGTCATGGGCACGCGAGAGCGCAAAGAGGCGCGACTCGAGGGCAGCGCGCGCTTCCTCCGGACTCGAGGCGCCGCGCAGGGATTGCGACGCAATCGACTGCACGGTGGCGAGCGTGTTCTTCACCCGGTGGTTCAGCTCATTGATAAGGAGCCGCTGATGCTCGTCGGCCAGCTTGCGCGCCGTGATGTCCATGGCGACGCCGATAGCCCTCATGCGTCCTGGTCCCAGCACTTCGATGTCGGCCCGCAGCAGCAGCCAGCGATGGCATCCGTCGGGCCAGATCACCTCCAGCTCATCCTCGGCGAAGCGCTCGCCGCGCTGGACCGCCGCCGCCGCCGTCGCCAGCAGCCGTTCGCGCGCGCCGGGGGCGTAGCGCGCCCGGATCTCGGCCGCCGTGGGGTTGGCGTCGGCGGGCAGACCGAAAAGCCTGTTCAGCTCCGGCGAGCTCTTGATGGTATCCGTCCCGGAATCGCTCTCCCAGACCGCCATGCGGCCCGCATCCAGTGCAAGGCGCAACCGCTGCTCGCTCTCCCGCAGGGCGATCTCGGACCGCCGGGCCTCGGTCACATCGATGCCCTCCGCGAAGATGCCGGTGACCCGCCGCTCCGCGTCGCGGATCGGCTGATAGACGAAATCGACGAACCTCAGTTCCGGGCTGCCGCCCGATTCGCGCTGGAGCATGACCGGGAGGTTCGAGCCCACATAGGGTTCGCCGGTCCGATACACCTCGTCGAGGAGCTCCTTGAAGCCCTGGCCCTCCACCTCGGGCAGGGCTTGGAGCAGGGGCTTGCCGACGATCCCGCGATGGCCGACGAGCTGCTCGTAGGATCCGTTTGCCATCTCGAACACGTGGTCCGGCCCCCGCAGCACCGCCATGAAACCCGGCGCCTGCTGGAACAGCTCGCGCAGCCGCTCGCCCTCGCTGGCGAGATGCCGCTCCGCCACAACCTTGCCGGTCGTCTCGGTGACCGCGCAGAACATTCCCGCGACGACGCCGTCCTCATCGTAGGCCGGCGTATAGGAGAAGCTGAAATAGGCGTCCTCCCGGAAGCCGTGCCGCTCCATCGGGATGAGCAGATCCTCATGCCAGCTCGCGTGGCCCGCGAGAGTGCTGGTCACCAGCGGCTCGATCTGCGGCCAGATGTCGGACCACACCTCCGCGAAGGGGCGGCCCAGGGCGCCCGGGTGCTTCGCTCCGAAGATCGGGGCGTAGGCGTCGTTGTAGAGAAAGATGAGGTCGGGCCCCCAGGCGAGGAACATCGCCTGCCGGGCATTGAGGACCAGGCGCACGAGGGTGCGCAGGGATTGCGGCCAGGTCTGCGGCTCGCCAAGTGCAGAAGAGGACCAGTCATGGGCCCGCATCCGGGCACCCATGTCACCCCCGCCGGCAAGACAGTCATGTTCAGCGGAGGCGGCTCGACCGTGCACTCTTGCAGGATTCCTCAGACCGATAGGCGGGATGATAGGACGACCACCGCTAGTTACGATCGATCGCCCGGGTGTCAATGGCTGGCCCTTTGGGAAAGTGCCGTCCGCGCATTGTGTCGGTCGAGGGGTAGCCGCCCGTATCGCTGCTCGAGGTCCGCTGATCCGCGGAGTGGCAAGAACGCAATAATTGCAAGGACTTTCATCTTCTAACCTCCGATGTTTGTTGAGCAGCAACGGGGTTGCACGCTTCCGCTGCCGGACCCAATGAACATCCCAGCGATCACGCTGTACCGCAGCCTGGTCAGCGGCGTATCTCTCCGAGGAACCGTACGCCTGAGATGAATAGCTTCGGATTGTTGCGGAAGAACGCGGTCAGCTTGTCGAGCGAGATCACATGCCCGAGGGGTGTGAGATCGCATCTCCAGCGTCATTCTTGTGGGCCCGGCACGTTGATTGAGAGGTGCCGGTGGCCCGCCAGGTCACCGCGTTTGAGGCGAGGAAGGCTGCGACCGCTGACGCGCTGAGGAGGGCGGCGCTGGCCGCGAAGGTCGCTTGGTAGCCGCTCTGGTCGAACAGGAACCCGCCAAAGGAGGCGCCGAGCGTGATCGCGAGCTGGATCGCAGCAACCATCAGCCCACCGCCGGCCTCGGCGTCGTCCGGCAGCGCCCGGCTCAACCAGGTCCACCAGGCAACCGGCGCCGCCGTGCCGATCAAGCCCCAGAGCGCGAGCAGCGCAGCAGTCACGAGCGCGGACGATCCGAACTCGATCAGGCCGAGCGCGATTGCGCCCATCGCGAGCGGCGCTGCCATGAGGGCTGCGTAGAGCCGCCGTTTCAGGACGGAGCCGATCAGGTATGTGCCGAGCATCCCCGAGGCTCCGATCACAAGCAGGATTAGGGATAGCGTCGATACGTCCACGCGCGTCACCGTCTCTAGGAACGGCCGTAGATAGGTGAACAGCGCGAACTGCCCTGCAAAGAACAGGGTGACCGCCAGGATACCTGCTGGCACGCGCGGCTGGCGTAGCACGCGGAACGCGGCGTCGGGGCTCGCTCCCTCCCGGGCCGGCATCGACGGCAGGCCCGCGAACAGCCACGCGAGTGTTACCGCTGCCAGCGGGACCACGCAGAAGAAGGCGCCGCGCCAACCGATGTATTGGGCAAGGAAGCTGCCGAGCGGAGCAGCAACCGTCGTTGCCAGCGCGTTGCCGCCGTTGAGCAACGCGAGCGCGCGCGGTACTTCCCGTTCAGACACGATCCGCATGACGGTGGCGGTCGACATCGACCAGAATCCGCCGATGACCACGCCGAGCAGCGCGCGGCCGACCATAAGGACGGGGAAGTTCGGCGCGAACGCGACAACGGGACTGGACACCAGCATGAGCAGCGTCAGGATCAAGAGCAGCGTCCGCCGGTCGGCACGCCCGCTCGCCGACGCGATGAAAAGGCTCGTCAGAACAGCGAAGATGCCTGAGACCGCAATGGTCTGGCCGGCCTGACCCTCGGTGAGCCGGAGGTCGGTCGCAATCGGGCTGAGCAGGCTCACGGGCATGAACTCGGACGCGATGAGGGTCGAGACGCATAGGGTAAGGGCCAGAACGGCGCCCCAGGCACCCGCACGCGAGTCCCCCGCCTCGCTCTCGATTCCAAGTTGAACTGTCATATGAAGTCCTTGTTGTGGCGCTTGAGGCCCGAGATCCCTCAGACCTCGGGCGCGCCTGGCCTTGCGTTCTGTAGGTAGGCCGTCCCCATGCGGGCGATTAGCTGCTAAGACCGGCACAGACCGATGAACGGATCTCATGAATGGCCCGCGAGAACATTGCTGACTTGGCTGCCTTCGTGGCGGTTGCCCGGGAGCGCAGCTTCACCAAAGCTGCTGCCCAACTCGGGGTGTCTCAGTCAGCGCTCAGCCACACGGTGCGTGGCCTCGAGGAGCGGCTCGGCGTGCGGCTTCTCACCCGCACCACGCGCAGCGTGGCGCCGACGCAGGCAGGGGAGCGACTGCTCCAGAACGTAGGTCCGCGGCTTGCGGAAATCGAATCCGAGCTCGTGGCCATCAGCGAGTTTCGCGAGAAGCCCGCCGGCACGATCCGGATCTCGGCAGGCTATCATGTGACCAAAACGCTCCTGTGGCCGAAGCTTTCCAAGTTCCTACCCGACTACCCCGACATCAAAGTTGAGATCATCACAGAAGAGGTCCTGGCCAATATCGTCGAGCAGCGGTTGGATGCGGGTGTGCGTCTCGGCGAGCAGGTCGCCAAGGACATGATCGCGGTGCGCCTCGGACCCGATGTGCGGTTTGCGGTGGTCGGAGCCGGGGCCTACTTTGCCAGGCGACCAGCCCCGGCCACCCCGCAGGACCTGGTCAACCACACCTGCATCAACCTGCGACTGCCGACTCTCGGCGGCCTCTGGCCCTGGGAGTTTGAGAAGAACGGACGCGAGTTGAATGTCCGGGTCGATGGCCAGCTTGTCTTCAACGGCATCTTCCAGGTTCTCGAGGCCGCATTGGACGACTTCGGGCTGGCCTATGTCCCTGAGGACTTGGCCTTGCCCCACATCGCGGCAGGGCGTCTGAAGCGAGTGCTTGAGGAATGGAGCCCGCCCTGGCCCGGGTACCATCTCTACTACCCGAGCCGCCGCCAGCCCTCGGCTGCCTTCACCCTGCTGGTCGACGCTCTGCGCTACCGGAGGACATCGTAAAGCATCCCAGTCTGGCAGGTGCTGCGCCGGCCTCACTTGACGCGCTCGACGCGAACGGTGACCGGACCCGGCCTGTCGAAAATGGAGACGTCGCCAGTCACCTGGCCGAGGGTGATGATCCCGGGCTGAGGAACGCGGCCCTCGCGATAGTAGATCACGAACTGGTCCGAGCTCCAGAGCCCGAGCGTACCCTTGGAAAAAGCGGTCTGCCGCGCGACGGCTGGCAGGGGTGATGGAAGTTCTCCGGTCTTCTCCTGACGGAGATGGTCACGCATCTCGATCGTGACCGGCAACATTCCTACAAGGGCCCGGGTTGCTTCATTATCCGCCAGTTCAGCGGTAACATTGCCCCAGCTTGAGGAGATGAGAATGCGCTCCTGAGCCATGGCGGGTCCTGTGAGTGCGAGCGTCGCCGCGGTCGCCCTTGAGATCTTTGTCAGCATCTGGCCAGCTCCTTGTCTGCTCCGTTGCGGCCTTCATCCTGCGCCGGCAGGCGCTTCGCCAGCAGGACGGAACGTGATGATCCGGGTCTCTTCACAGGCAGACGGAATGCCTGCGACACTCGCCGTCACGGCCCCTCCAAGATCCGACCGGATCAGCGTTTCAACACCTGAGGCCGTCGATGGAAGGATCGGAGCTTCCACTAGGCTCATTGCTGCCAGGAGCAGGAGGAAGATTCCGCTTGAGGCAGCGAGGTACGAGCCGCTGAGCTGTGCGGATGCCGCGGTCTCAGCAGCATATGAAGGTGTGTCTTCGGGTGTGCGGCTACGCATGGTTATGCTCCGGCTATCGAGGGCGCTTCTCGAACACGTCCTTCACGGCCGGCAGGGCTGAGAAGACGTTCGGCCAGCCGGCATAGAAGGCGAGGTGCGTAACGGCTTCCGAGGCCTGCTGCTGCGTGAGCCCGTTATCCATGGCTCTGTTGAGGTGATAGGTCACCTGCGCGGCCTGTCCGGCTGCGATGAGGGCGCTGACGGTCACCAGGCTCCGATCCCTTGGGGTGAGATCCGGGCGAAGCCAAAGGTCCCGGAACAGAACGTCCGTCGTGTACTGCACGACGCCGGGCACCACGGCGCCGAACTGCTGGCTAACACCGGCGGCGCGGCGCGCCTCGGCGGTCTCGTCGATGGGGAGGAGCCGGGCTTCGGACATGGGGAGCTGATCCTCTCCGATGCCACGATGCGCAAAGATGTCCTTGGCAACCGCGATGGCCGCCATGGCATTGCCCCAGCCGGAGTAGAAGGCGAGGTGCGTGATGAGTTCCGAGATCTCGCGCGGCTGGACGCCATTGTCGAGCGCCCGATTGAGGTAGGTCGGCAGTTCGACCGTCTGGTTGCGAGCGACCAGAGCTGCGAGCGTGACGATGCTGCGGTCGCGCGGCGCGAGGCCGGGACGCTTCCACACGTCGCCCATCAGACGCTCGCGGGCATACCGCTCCAACGCGGGAGCAACGGCTCGAACATCATCCGGAGCGAGACTCCCCGCCGCGGCACTGGCCCGATCCGCCTGGGCCAATGCAGGTGCAGATACCAGGAGAGACAAAGATGTGACAGCTGCGGCAAGACACTTCGACGGCATAGGTCTTTGTCCTTCTCGGCCAGACGCTAAAAACGCGTGCTCCGATAAGGTAGTCAGCATGATATGGGCGATAAGAAGCGTAATCTTTATAAGACTTATTAGTCCCGCTCATGAATGCGCCCGGCCTGCGTAGACCTTTGAGGAGACTGGGGTCGGCACTTAGCACAATCGTGGCCTGCCGCTTGGCGCTCGCAATGTCCGGTTTCGGGAAGCGGCGGAATCGACCCAGGTGACCGACTTGGGCGCGAAGCCGTACAGCCGGTCGTGGCCGGAAGCGGCCCGGCAGCTTTCGGCATCCGCATAGCGAAAGCGGACGAACCGCGGAGCACTTTGTAATCGAAATTTCAGCTGTCGAGGCGCTTCAGCGCCGCCTTGTTGCGGAGCACGATGGTGCGCCGGTGGGCAGGGAGTTCGATGACCTTCTGGCGCTCGAGCTGGGTCAACGTGCGCGAGACCGTTTCGATGGTGAGCCCCAGATGGTCGGCGATGTCGGTGCGCGACATCAGGAGGTCGACTTGGTCCTCGTCGAGGCGCTGGGACAGGTCGAGCAGGAAAGTCGCGATCTTCTCCAGGGCACTCTTTCGGCCGAGCAGCAGCATGTGGTCCTGCGCCCGCTCCAGTGAACGGATGGTAGCGGTCATGATCTGGCGGGCGAAGGCGGGATTGTCCGACGCCAACGTGTCGAGGTTGCCGCGGCGATAGGCCACCACGACCGCATCGCCCACCGCCTCGGCGGAGAAGCGGTGCTCGTCCCGGGCCTCGATGCCGAAGATGTCGCCGGGGAGATAGAAGGCGTCGATCTGGCGGCGGCCGTCGCTTAGGAGCTTGTAGGTCCGTACCGCGCCAGAGGTTACCTTGTAGAAATATGCGACGCGGTCGCCCTCCGCGAAGACTGCCTCGTCCTTGGCGAGGGTCCGGGCGATGCCAACCGCCGGCGTGTCGGGCATCACGCGCATCGTCGAACCGCCGCGTAGATAGGCGGGGCTGAGCGGAGTGGTGGTGAGTGCGACTTGCATGGGAACCCTCGTCCTATGAGGCTGACGTGGGCTCAGGGGTAACCGTCGCGGGCGCGGCGCGAAATTCAGAGGCTCTGCTTAAGGGAAATCCCGCTAAGGGGTTCTACGTAGATCGGCACTGCCACTAAGGAATGCCCGAGCGATATCAGTAGGGAGCGTCGGGCCTGGAGCAGGGTGTCCGCCGCACCGTCGGGCGATGTCGGCGGAGAGCGTTAGGCCTGGGGCAGGGCTTCTGCCGCCAGGGCGCCGCGGATGCTCTCGACGAGGCAGCCGTCGTGCAGGGGCTTTTCGAGCACCTGGCGGAAGCCGGCCCGGGCGGCGGAGCGGCGCAGGCGCTCCGTCGCCTTGGCGGTGATCAGGATCGCGGGCAGGTCGACGTGGCGGAGGCGCAGTCGGTCGACGAGTTCGACCCCGTTCATGTCCGGCATGTAGTAGTCCACCACCAGGCACCCGTCCCGGGGCAGGTCGGCATCGGCCAGAAGCTCGTCGCCACCGCCGTAGAGGCGCACGCTCAGGCCCTCGAGCTCGAGGGCGAACTTCAGGGAATGGCGGACGGCCGCGTCGTCGTCGACGACGATCACCGGCCCCGGTTGCATGGACATGGCCTCGCCCTACTGGTCCCCGTGGGGTTCCGGAGCGGTTTAGCCCGCCTGCAGAACTCTGGGCTTGATATGCCTCAACGGAGCCTTGCGGCTCCAGTCCGGTATTCCCCTTAAAAACTGACGCCGTGCCCGTTACGGACCGCCGACCAGGAGCGCCATGCGAACGAGCTCCGAAAGGCTGCCGGCCTGCATCTTGCTCATGACGTTGGCCCGGTAGATCTCCACCGTCCGCGGGCTGATGCCGAGGTCGTAGGCGATGACCTTGTTGGCCTTGCCAGCCACGAGCCCTTCCAGAACCTGGCGCTCGCGCTCGGAGAGGGATTCGATCCGGGTCCGGGTCTCGGCGACGTGGGCGCTCTCCTGGGCGTGCTGCTCCTGCCGGCCCAGCGCAGCGCGCACGGCGGCCAGAAAGAGGTCGTCGTCGAAGGGCTTCTCGATGAATTCGATGGCGCCTTCCTTCATGGCCTCCACGGCGAGCGGCACGTCGGCATGGCCCGTCATCACGATCACGGGGAGGGCGAAGCCCCGCGCCTTCAGGCGGCGCAGGAGCTCAATTCCGTCGATACCCGGCATGCGCACGTCCGTGACGATACAGCCGGCGGTGAGCTCCTGCACGGCGTCAAGAAAGGCGGAGGCCGATTCGTGCAGGCGCACGGGCAGGCCTTCGGAGGCCAGGAGAAAGGACAGGGACTGGCGGACCGCGACGTCGTCGTCCACCACATGCACGATCGCGTCACTCCGCATGCGCGCCTCCGTCCCGTCCGCGCCGCCCGCGCGCCTCGGTATTACCGCGCATGCGCCCGCTCCTCCCGGTTCACGGCCCTATTCCGCATCCGCCAGTTCCTCCTGGTTCACGGCCCGCAGGGTGAAGGTGAAGGTCGTCCCCCGGCCCGGCTCCGATTCAACCCAAATCTTGCCGCCATGCGATTCCACGATGGTGCGGCAGATCGAGAGGCCGACCCCCATGCCGTGCTTCTTCGTGGTCACGAAGGGCTGGAACAGCTGCTGGGCCACCTCCGGAGCGATGCCGGTGCCCGTATCGGCGACGCTGATCGCCACGAGCCCGTCGGCCTGCGCCTGCGTCGCCACGGCGAGCTCCCGGCGCGGCGCGTCCTGCATGGCCTCGATGGCGTTGCGGATCAGGTTGAGCAGCACCTGCTGGATCTGGATCCGGTCGGCGAGCACCAGGGGCGCGCTATGGTCGAGGCGAAAAGCGACGCGCACGCCCTTCTCCTTAGCGCCGACAAGGGACAGCGCGCTCGCCTCCTCAATGAGCTTGGGCAGGTGCTCGAGGTGGCGCTCGCTCTCGCCCCGCGCCACGAACTCGCGCAGGTGCCGGATCACCTGGCCGGCACGCAGGGCCTGCTCGGCGGCCTGGTTGACGGCGTCCTGGAGCATCGGGACCTCGTTGCCCTGCATGCGCTGCAGGATGCGCCTGCATCCCTTGAGGTAATTGGCGATGGCGGTCAGCGGCTGGTTGATCTCGTGCGCCAGGGTCGAGGCCATCTCGCCCAGCGCCGTGAAGCGGGACATGTGCACGAGCTCGGATTGCAGTTCCTGCAGGCGGGTCTCGGTCTTCTGCCGGTCCGTGAGGTCGCGGATGAAGCCAGTGAAATAGCGCACGCCACCGGAATGCATCTCGCCGACGGCAAGCTCCATTGGGAAGGTCGAGCCGTCCTTGCGCTGGCCCACGACGACCCGGCCGATGCCGATGATGCGGCGCTCGCCGGTGCGCAGGTAGCGCTGCATGTAGCCGTCGTGCTGGCCCCGGTAGGGCTCCGGCATCAGGATGCTGACGTTCTGGCCCACGACCTCCGCGGGCTCGTAGCCGAACTGGCGCACTGCGGTGGCGCTGAAGGACTGGATGCGCGCCGCCTCGTCGATCACCACCATGGCGTCCGGGACGGTTTCGAGGATCGAGCGTAGGTGCGCCTCGCCGGCCCGCAGGGCATCCTCGGCGGCGAGCCGCTCCGAGATGTCGCGGGTGACCTTGGCATAGCCCTGGATCGTGCCGGTGGCATCCTTCAGGGCCGTCACCGTCACGGTGGCGACGTAGCGCGAGCCGTCCTTGCGCTGACGGAGGCCCTGCTCCTGGTAGCGGCCCGTCTCTCGGACCTGGGCGAGTTCTCGGGCGGGCTTGCCGGCGGCTGCGTCCTCCGGCGGGTAGAGGATCGCGTGGGGCTGGCCGATGAGCTCGTCATTCGACCAGCCGCTGATATGGGCGGCGCCCGGATTGGCGCTTGTGATCCGGCCCTCGGGATCGAGGATCATCAACCCGATGTCCGTGATGGCGCCGATCAGCTGATCCGCCGTCACATCGGGACCCTGGAGCCCCTCGCGGGCGCCGTTTGCGCGCTTCAACTCGGCCTCCCGCAGGAATCGCAGGCCTTCCATATAGATCGGGCCGCGGGCGACCGAAACCGCCGGCCAGCGGCGTCGGCGTCCCGACCTACACGGCCCGGCTGTGCGTCCGCCCTGAGGCGCCGAGATAGGCGTCGAAGGCGGAGGCGACGCTGCGGACGAGGAAGCGGGCCTCCGCCGCCACCCGCACCGTCGAACCGTCGAGCTCGATCACCCCGTCGCCCTGCAGCGCCCGGAGCTTCGGGATCGATGCGAGGAGCCGGTCCGCGGGCGCCCCGTGGCGGGCGCAGACCGCGCCCACGTCCACGGCGAAGTCGCACATGATGCGCTCGATGAGGTCGGCGCGCAGCCGGTCGTCCGCCGTCAGGGCGTAGCCCTTGGCGGTCGCGAATTCGCCCTTGGCGATCCGCTCGGCGTAGCGCCCGAGCACCACCTCGTTCTGGACGTAGCCTTGCCCGAGGCGGCCGATCGCCGAGGCGCCGAAGCCGATCAGCACGCTGCTGGGGTCCGTCGTGTAGCCCTGGAAATTGCGGTGCAGGGCGCCTCCCGCCTGCGCCGCCGCCAGGGGATCGCCGGGCAGGGCGTAGTGATCGAGGCCGATCCGGACGTAGCCGGCGGCGAGAAGCGCGTCCGCGATGGCCTCGGCCTGAGCCTGCCGGGCGGCGCCGTGGGGCAGGGCGGCCTCCGGGATTTTGCGCTGATGCTTCTTGAAGCCCGGCACATGGGCGTAGCCGAAGACCGAGAGGCGGTCGGGTCGCATCGCGAGGGAGCGCCGCACCGTGTCGAGGCAGGATTCGACGCTCTGGTGCGGCAGGCCGTAGATCAGGTCGAAATTGATGCCCTTGATGCCGGCGGCGCGGAGGTCCTCCACGGCCCGGGCGGTCTGGCCGAGGCTCTGCACCCGGTTGATCGCCTTCTGGACTGCGGGATCGAAACTCTGCACGCCGAGGCTGGCGCGGTTGACCCCGGCCTCCACCAGGGTCGCGGTCATGGCTTGGGTGAGGGTGCGGGGATCGATCTCGACCGCGACCTCCGCGCCGGGCTCCAGGCGGAAGCGCGCTTTCAGGAGCCCGAGGAGATCGCGGAACGCCTCCGGCGCCATGATGGTCGGTGTGCCGCCGCCGAAATGGACGTGGCGCGCCGGCAACGGCCGGGTAAGGCCGGCGGCGACGAGCTCAATCTCCCGGCGCAACGTATCGAGGTAGGAGACGATTGGCGCGTCCCGGGGTGTCACGGTGGTGTGGCAGCCGCAATACCAGCACAGGGTCCGGCAGAACGGGATGTGGAGGTAAAGCGAGGCCGTGGTGCCTTCGTCCAGGGCGGCGAGCCATTGCCCGTAGATTCCCGACGAGACCGCGTCGGAGAAATGCGGCGCCGTCGGATAGCTGGTGTAGCGGGGCAGGCGCTCCTCGCCGTAGCGCGCCTTCAGATCGTCTCTCATGGGAGCCTCCGCGAAATGGCCGGTGGGGCGGCTCTCCCGGGACCCTCCTAAATCGCCCGGCCGGGCCGGTCTCGGGGCAGGTTCCGCAGGGTCGCCGCTGTGGCGGGCGACCGATAGCGCGGGTGCGGAGCCGGGTGCTTGACGTAGATCAAGGTCGCCCGTCGGGGGGCTTGCCATAGACGCCAGGTACAAGGCGCTCCGGCGCCACGACCATGAGCGATCCGATGGCTGCGACCACACATCCGAAATCCATGACCGAAGGAGAGGCGGGCCTCGGCTTTGCGCTTCTCCTCGGCTTCTTCCTCTCCGTTCTCGGCGCGGCGAACGCCCAGGACACGGCCTTCGCCTTTCACGCCTATCTGTTCGCCGCAGCGGGCCTCGCCGGATTCCTCGCGATCGTGAACCGCTACATGAGCCGCGACGGCGCGCCCGTGCCGCAGGAGATCGGGGGGAAGCCGAACTACGCTCTCGGCCCCGTCAAGTTCACGGCGATCGCCGCGATGGCCTGGGGCATCGCGGGCTTCCTGGTCGGCTGCATCATCGCCTTCCAGCTCTGGGCGCCGGAGCTCAATCTCGGGATCGAGTACACGAGCTTCGGCCGCCTGCGTCCCCTCCACACCTCGGCGGTCATCTTCGCCTTCGGGGGCAACGTGCTGATCGGGACCTCGCTCTACGTCGTCCAGCGCACCTGCCGCACGCGGCTCGCCGGCGACCTCGCCCCCTGGTTCGTGGTGCTGGGCTACAACTTCTTCATCGTCATCGCGGGCACGGGCTATCTGCTGGGCGTCACCCACGGCAAGGAATACGCCGAGCCCGAGTGGTACGCGGACCTGTGGCTCACGATCGTGTGGGTCGCCTATCTCCTCGTCTTCCTCGCCACGATCTGGAAGCGAAAGGAGCCCCACATCTTCGTCGCGAACTGGTTCTACCTCGCCTTCATCGTGACGATCGCGATGCTCCACATCGTCAACAACCTGGCGATGCCGGTTTCGTTCACCGGGTCCAAGTCGTACCCGATCTTCGCGGGCGTGCAGGATGCGCTGGTCCAGTGGTGGTACGGCCACAACGCGGTCGGCTTCTTCCTCACCGCCGGCTTCCTCGCCATCATGTACTACTTCATCCCTAAGCGGGCGGAGCGTCCGGTCTATTCCTACCGGCTCTCCATCATCCACTTCTGGGCCCTGATCTTCATGTATATCTGGGCGGGCCCGCACCACCTGCACTACACCGCGCTGCCCGACTGGGCTCAGACGCTGGGCATGACCTTCTCGATCATGCTGTGGATGCCCTCCTGGGGCGGCATGATCAACGGGCTCATGACCCTCTCGGGCGCCTGGGACAAGCTCCGCACGGATCCGATCCTGCGCCTCATGATCGTGTCGCTCGCCTTCTACGGCATGGCGACCTTCGAGGGGCCAATGATGTCGATCAAGGCCGTGAACTCACTCTCGCACTACACGGATTGGACGATCGGCCACGTGCATTCGGGGGCGCTCGGATGGGTGGCTTACGTCTCCTTCGGTGCCCTCTATTGCCTCGTTCCGTGGCTGTGGAACCGGCGCGAGGTCTATTCCCTCAAGCTCGTCGAGTGGCACTTCTGGGTCTCGACCATCGGCATCGTCCTCTACATCACCTCGATGTGGGTCGCCGGGATCATGCAGGGCCTGATGTGGCGCGCCTATAACACCCTCGGCTTCCTGGAATATTCCTTCGTCGAGACCGTGGAGGCCATGCAGCCCTACTACCTGATCCGGGCTCTCGGCGGCGTCCTGTTCCTGATCGGCGCGCTGATCATGGCCTACAACCTGACGCGGACGATCCTCGGCCACGAAGCCAGGGAAACCGAACGGGCTCCCGCTCTCGCCCCGGCTCTCGTCCCCGCCGAATAGGCCCTCTCGAGCACACGATCACGCGGCGCGCCCGGCGCGCCGCCTCCCTCCCAATCCATGCTTCCTAGGGATTGCCCCATGGCGACCGCACCCGTCCAACCCGGCCTCTGGAAGAGGCACGAGCTGTTCGAGAAGAACTCGATCCTGCTCATCATCGGCATCCTGATCGTCGTCGCGATCGGCGGCCTCATCGAGATCGTGCCGCTGTTCTACCTCAAGAGCACGATCGAGAAGGTGGAGGGCATGCGTCCCTATACCCCGCTCGAGCTCGCCGGCCGCAACGTCTACGTCCGCGAGGGCTGCTATCTCTGCCACAGCCAGATGGTGCGTCCCATGCGCGACGAGGTGGAGCGCTACGGCCACTTCTCGCTCGCCGCCGAGTCCATGTACGACCACCCCTTCCAGTGGGGGTCCAAGCGCACCGGCCCGGATCTCGCCCGCGTGGGCGGCAAGTACTCCGACGAGTGGCACCGCGATCACCTCAAGAACCCGCAGAGCGTGGTCCCGACCTCGATCATGCCGGCCTATTCCTTCCTTGACCGGCCGCTCGACGCCAAGGCCATCGAGGCGGATCTCAAGGCCAACCGCGCCATCGGCGTTCCCTATTCGGACGAGATGGTCGCCAAGGCGGCAGCCGACCTCTACGCGCAGGCGAACCCCGACGCGCCGGGCGCCGACGCCTTCGCGAAGCGCTACCCCAATGCCACGGCACGGGATTTCGACGGCAATCCCCGCCAGGTCACCGAGCTCGATGCCCTCATCGCCTACCTGCAGATGCTCGGCACGCTCGTCGACTTCAAGCTCTACGAAAACGACAAGAACCTCCGGTGACCGCCATGACCTATCAGACCCTGGCCGCCTTCGCCCAGACCGGCGGGCTTCTCTACTTCGTCGGGATGTTCGCCGCCGTCGTGACCTATGCCTTCTGGCCCCGCAACCGCACCCGGTTCGACGCGGCCGCCCAGATGCCGCTTTCCGAGGACTGAACCCATGGCCGACACCATGAAACCCCACGCTGGTCCCTTCGAAGCGGGCGGCACGGCCGATTCGCGCAAACCCCATGTCGATGCCGTGACCGGCACCGAGACCACGGGCCACTCCTGGGACGACATCCGGGAGCTCAACAACCCGCTGCCGCGCTGGTGGCTGTGGGGCCTCTACGCCACCATCCTGTGGTCGATCGGCTACTGGATCGTCTACCCGGCCTGGCCGCTCGCCTCGGACTACACCCGCGGCCTGTTCGGCTATTCGCAGCGCGCCAGCGTCGCGGCCGAACTCGATGCCGCCCGCCAGGCCCGGGGCCAGCTCGGCGCCGCGCTCGCGACGGCCTCCCTCGAGGAGATCGGGGCCAATCCGGAGCTCATGAAGCTCGCGCTCGCCAACGGCCGGGCCGCCTTCGGCGACAACTGCGCCTCCTGCCACGGCACGGGCGCCACGGGCCGCACGGGCTACCCCAACCTGCAGGACGACGAGTGGCTCTGGGGCGGCACGCTCAACGAGATCCACCAGACCATCCGCTTCGGCGCCCGCGCCTCGCACCCGGACACGCACCAGAGCGAGATGCTGGCCTTCGGCCGCGACGGCATCCTCAAGCGGGCCGAGGTCGAGGCGGTGGCCAACTATGTGCTCTCGCTTTCCGGCAGGGCGTTCAACCCGAAGCTCAAGCTGGAGGAGGGGCAGCAGCTCTTCGCCAACAACTGCGCAGCCTGCCACGGCGATGCCGCCAAGGGCTCGAAGGAGACCGGCGCGCCGGATCTCACCGACGCGATCTGGCTCTACGGCTCCAAGCCCGAGCAGGTGACGGCCACCATCACCAACGGCCGCAAGGGGGTGATGCCGGCCTGGGAGGGCCGCCTCGATCCGGTGACGATCAAGTCGCTCGCGGTCTACATCCACAGCCTCGGCGGCGGTGCGAAGTAAGGCGATCGCCTCGCGGGTCGGGGCTCGCGAGGATCGCCCGGGCCCCTGCGGGGGCAGAGGAGCCCGGGCCTAAGCGCCGGAGCGGTCACGCCGCTCCGGCGCTTTGCATGGCTGTCATCCCTGCACCGAGGCGGCTCACGCATTCCGGCAGGGGATGAGGCCGCCGGACCTGTTTGCGTCAGATCAAGGCTGCCGCTTCCACGGCCGGTACAACGCTCGCCATGCCCGCTGCCCCTGTGGCGGGACGAGAGCACGAACCATGGCCGATTCCCCCGCCGCGCCGAACACCTACGTCCTCTACGAAGCCCGCAGGAAGATCCAGCCGGCCAAAGTCAAGGGCCGGTTCCGGCGGATCAAATGGGCGATCCTCGCGGTCGCGCTCGGCGTCTACTACCTCCTGCCTTTCCTGCGCTGGAGCCGCGGGCCCCACGAGCCCTCCCAGGCCGTGATGATCGACCTCGCGCACGGACGCTTCTATTTCTTCTTCATCGAGCTCTGGCCCCAGGAGGTGTACTTCATCACCGGCCTGCTGATCCTCGCGGCCTTCACGCTTTTCCTTATGAATGCGGTCGCAGGGCGGGTCTGGTGCGGGTACCTCTGCCCGCAGACCGTGTGGACCGACCTCTTCATGGCTGTGGAGCGCCTCGTCGAGGGCGACCGGCGCGAGCGGCTCATGCTCGACCGGGCGCCGTGGGACGCCCGCAAGATCCGCCTGCGGATCACGAAGCACGCCTTGTGGCTCCTCATCGCCTGGTGGACCGGCGGCGCCTGGGTGCTCTACTTCGCCGACGCCCCGACCCTCGTGCGGGATCTCGCGACGCTTCAGGCCCCGATGATCGCCTATGCCTCGATCGCGACCCTGACCCTCACGACCTACACGCTCGCGGGCCACCTG
>JAESFH010000100.1_pt1 | contig 77798 bp, 71 predicted proteins | sample 9269381 | NCBI WGS metagenome assembly JAESFH01 (sample SAMN14504062, study PRJNA617094) | algae metagenome | isolation source: Aphanothece sp. CMT-3BRIN-NPC111 and co-occurring heterotrophs from well... | place: USA: Clark Mountains Wilderness, California | collected 2010-04-18
CGGAAGGAACTGGCGGCGAAGATTTCGCGAGAGCTTCGACGCTCCCACACCTCTCCCGCACATCGATGCCAGCGTCCAGCCTACCTTGAGACCGTGCGCAAGCAGGCGGGAAGACTGCTGCTGCAGCGCGGTGAGTTGATACTTCGCGTAGCCGGCGAAGGCTTCGTCGCCGCCGTCGCCATTCAACGCCACTTTCACCTCGCGGCGGACGAGTTCCGAAATGAGCAACGACGGCAGAGCGGATTTATCGGCGAATGGTTCTCCGTAGTGACGGATCACGTCCGGGAGAAGATTCAGCAGATCGGTGCCAGCGACGTGCTCGTGATGGTCCGTCCCGAAATGAGCGGCGGAAAGGCGGGCCAAGTCCGACTCGTCGTAACGCTTTTCTGAGAAGCCGACGGTGAAGGTCCGCACCGTTTGGCCCAAGCCTTTGACCAGCCGGGCCAGGATGGCATTCGAGTCGAGGCCACCGCTGAGAAGCAAGCCGAGCGGAACATCGCTGCGCAGTCGAATGCGGATGCTCTCGTCCAGCTTGGCGCGTACGCGCTCGATTCCTTCCTCATACGTGCACTGAAGTTGCCGGCCGTAGCTCAATGACCAATAACGCTCGATCGAGATGCCGCCGTCTTTCCACGTGAGCGAATGTGCGGGTGCAAGTTTCGAGACCGATTTCAGGATCGTCGCCGGATTCGGGACGTAGCCGAGGAGAAGGTATCGCATCAACGCCTCGGGATTCACTTCGCGCGGGATTCCGCTCCACTCGAGCAGCGCCGCGATTTCCGAGCAGAAGACGAACGTGTCGCCGACGACGGAATAGTAGAGCGGCTTTTTGCCGAGACGATCGCGCGCGGCAAAGAGCGTCTGCGCCTGCTCATCCCAGAGGGCAAACGCGAACATGCCGCGGAGGTGCTCGAGCATGCCGGCGCCGTACTCCTCGTAGAGGTGGACCAGCGTTTCCGTATCTCCCCGCGTCTTGAACTGGTGGCCTTTCGCGACTAAAGCCGCGCGCAATTCTACGTAGTTGTAGATCTCGCCGTTGAAGACGGCGTGAAGGGTCTGAGCTTCGTTGCTGATCGGCTGATGGCTGCCTTTGAGATCGATGATGCTGAGGCGGCGCACGCCTAGCCCGACGCCTGGTCGACCGAACAAACCTTCCTCGTCCGGACCGCGGTGGCGAATCGCGTCGACCATACGCCGCAGCAGCGGCTCCATCGCAGCATCCTCGTGCGTCGAAACGAATCCTGCGATACCGCACATAGGAGAGGCGGCCGCTACAATCCGTCCGTCATTACGGCAACGGCGGGACGTGCATCTGCGCGAGCGCGAGCATGCTGCCGAGGAACGCCAGGATCGCGATGCCGGCGAGCGCGAAAAGAGCTAACCGCGTTGGGTCCTTCTCGGTGGTGCGCTTCGGGAACGGCGAAGCGTTTGCGAAGTCAGCCGGGCGGGCGCTGACGTCGGCCGGCCGCAGATCGACCTCCGGGAGAACCGGCAACGCTTGCGCCGGGACTTCACACTCGAAGCACGCCTCCAGTTTCCCGAAGCGAATCCTGTCGCCGATCTGTAACGTGGCGCGGGTGATGGCCTCGCCATTCACGCGCGTGCCGTTCGTCGAATCGAGATCCCGCAGCTCGTACGCGTCGCCGACCAGCGCAATCTCTGCGTGACGGCTCGAGACCGATGGCTCGTCGAGCTGAATCAGATTCTCGGGCGCGCGGCCGATAGTGACGACCGGTTCCGCGAGTTCATAACTGACGGTCCCGCCGGACGAACTCACGTTGAGCTTCCGCATACACGCTTCCTAGCAGCGCGAACCCGCGCCTGCAACGTTCGTGCAGGCGCGGGCACCCTTGCACCCACTCAACCGTGCTAAAACTGACGGCTCGCGCTACGGCAATTGCGTGCCAGCGGTGGCCTTTGCCATGCTGACGTCGGTCGCATTGATGCTACCGCCGTTCGCGTTCAGGTCGGCCCGGAAGTTCGCGGCCGCGACGGGCTGCCCGGACTGGCTTTTCACCTGCCCGATGTCAGATGCGGTCACGGAGCCGTTGCCATTCGTGTCGCCGGCCAGGACGCGAAGCGGAATGACCACATCGCCGGCGCCGACGCCGTCATTGACGTTGTTGAGGGTAATCGTCGCGGTCTGATTGTTTGCCACCGCGGCGAGATCGATCACAACAACGTTGCCGGAAACAGTGCGCGTGGCGGATGCCATTCCGTCGCGGCTCGTCACCGACACACCCGCAACACTCACTGAGCGGGCGAAGGTGACGATCACCTGATGATTCTGCCCCGCTCCGCCGCTGCGGCATTCTGTCAGCGCGGGAGCGCTGAGCAGATCGATATCATACGTGCCGGAGCTGCCGTGCGCTTTGCGCGAGACGGCGCTGACCGGCTGCGGCGCGCCGCTGCCAGCCGGAGGCGTGTAAGTGATCGCCAGAACTGGCGGGTTGCCGCTCTCGCGGGTGTCAAAGCGCTTCGCGGTCGTGCTGGTACCCTCGGTGCCGACGATCGCCCAGCCGAAGTTGCTGGCGGGCGTGTTCAGCCATGACTGAACATCTGCGGTCAATTGCGGAGAACTCCATGAGTAGGCACCGACACCACCAACCGCGGTGCTCGCGCTGGGTGTCGTCGAGAAGTTACCGCCCTGGGTTGCCCAGAAGCTCGAGCTGAAGAACCGATGGCGCCAGGTCGCGTCATTCGGGGTCGCGGGTGCGCCGCGGCCTTCTTCGTTCGAAGCGTTGGACGTTCCTTCGCCCCAGTCGGCCAGCAGCTTGTAAAGCGTCACTGTTCGAGCGGTGCCCGAAGAGGTCCGGGACATATTCATATGGAGCGTCGCGCTCGTGATCGTCGAGCCTGCCGGGATGCTGGCCAGATTGAATGCGATCACACCGCGGCGAATCAGTCCGTCGTCAGTCGCTCCTGCGAACAGGTGCACGCCGATGCCGTTGCTGCGATCGCCCAGGCTCGGGTCGTACTGGTAGAGCGTGTTGTCCTTCATCGCGCCGACGTTGACTGAAGCCGGCGGTGGAGTCGGGCTGGCGCTTGGCGATGGGCTGGCGCTCGGCGACGGGCTCGCGCTTGGCGATGGGCTCGCGCTTGGCGACGGGCTGGCGCTTGGCGACGGGCTGGCGCTCGGTGATGGGCTGGCGCTCGGCGATGGGCTGGCGCTCGGCGATGGGCTGGCGCTGGGCGAAGGGCTCGCGCTCGGTGATGGGCTCGCGCTCGGCGAAGGGCTCGCGCTCGGCGACGGGCTCGCGCTCGGCGACGGGCTTGCGCTTGGTGACGGGCTTGCGCTTGGTGACGGGCTCGGTGACGGATTCGGGCCGCCTGTCACGTTGATCGTAGCCGTGACAGTCGCCGGAGCGTCCGGCGCGATGCTGCTGCGGGCGTCCTCAATGTGATACGTGCCGCCATAGCAAAAAGTAAACGAGTAGGATTGTCCGGGGTGGATGTCGTCGCTGTCGAGGAAATCGTGATTGACGTCGCGGATACGCGCCCGGCTGTTACCGACGTTCGTCCACGTGACCTGGGTGCCCGCCGCAATGTTCAGTGTGCTCGGGTTGAATGGACCGCCGCCGCCCTGAATCGTCATGCTCGCAAACGCGATCGGTGCGCACCCCGGCTGCGGTGATGGGCTCGGGCTGGGCGAAGGGCTCAGTCCCGGGGATGGAGACGGACTGGGGCTCGAGCTTTGTGCCTGTGCGATCGGAGAGGCCAGCATCGTGAGAGCCATGAGAGCGGTAACGAATCGAAGATGAGTGATCATGCGGGAGAATTGCCGGTTGGAGTTGAAACGCTGTTCACACGTCTTAAGCGCCCCGCGGGCAAACACAACGCGTAAGAAGTTAACGAGTTGTTACTTCCGCTTCGCATGATGTTCGCCGTTGCGTTCGAGACCGGCTAAACGCCTGAGCGCACCGTTCATTCGCAACGCTCCCGCCAGCGTGCGCGCACCTCGATTGACTCGCCCACTCGTGCCCGGATAGTGCAGCCCGCCATGTCCATCGAGTTCACGCGCAACTTCTGCATCATCGCGCACATCGATCATGGGAAGACGACACTCTCGGATCGTTTGCTCGAGCGGACCGGCACCATCCAGGCGCGCGAACGGCAGGATCAGCTGCTCGATTCGATGGACCTCGAGCGCGAGCGTGGCATCACGATCAAGGCGCATCCGGTCGCAATGCGCTACACCGCGCAAGATGGGCAGGAGTATCGCTTGAACCTTTCCGATACGCCGGGTCACGTTGATTTCGCGTACGAAGTGTCGCGCTCACTGGCGGCATGTGAAGGCGCGTTACTGATCGTCGATGCAGCCCAGGGCGTCGAAGCGCAAACCGTCGCGAACGTGCACCTCGCGCACAAGCAAGGGCTCACCATCGTGCCGGTGATCAACAAGATTGACCTGCCGAATGCCGATATCCCGGCCGTGCATCGGCAGATCGAAGACATCCTCCAAATCCCCGCCGAAGAGGCGATCGACTGCAGCGCGAAGATGGGCATCGGCATCGAGGACATTCTTGAAGCGGTGGTGCACCGCATTCCGCCGCCGAAAGAGCCGGTAGATGACACGCTGCGAGCGCTCGTCTTTGACTCCGTGTTCGACGTCTACCGCGGCGTTGTTGCGTACGTGCGTGTTTTCTCCGGCAGCATCGAGCCCGACCAGCAGGTCCGGATGATGAACAACAACTCGCGCCACGAAATCAAGGAAGTCGGCCTGTTCACGCCGAAGATGTTTGCGCAGCCGAAACTGATGGCCGGCGATGTCGGCTACTTCATCGCCAACATCAAAACGACCGCCGACATCAAAATCGGCGACACGATCACCGATCAACGCAATCCGGCGAGCGAGCCGCTGCCCGGCTTCCAGGAGATCCACCCGATGGTGTTCAGCGGGATCTATCCGATTAACACCGCCGACTTCGAGCATCTGAAAGCAGCGATCGCGAAGCTGCGTTTGAACGACGCCGCCTTCATCTACACCGCCGAAAGCTCCGTCGCGCTCGGCTTCGGGTTCCGGTGCGGGTTTCTCGGCCTCCTGCACATGGAGATTATCCAGGAGCGGCTGCGGCGGGAGTACAACATGGATATCATCGCGACGTCACCGAGCGTCGTGTACGAAATTCTAACCACGCGCGGTGAGACGATGCTCGTGGATAATCCCGCGCATCTTCCCGACCCGAGCATCATCGAGGAAATCCGCGAGCCGATCGTGAAGGCGTATGTCCTTTGTCCGAACGAGAACATTGGCGACCTGCTCCAGCTCATCATGGAGAAGCGCGGCACGATGGACCACACGGAGACGCTCGACACGCGTCGCGTCATGCTGCATTGCGAGCTGCCGCTGAACGAAATCCTCGTCGACTTCAACGATAAGATTAAAAGCATCACGCGCGGCTACGGCTCAATGGATTACGAGCATGCCGGCTATCGCGCCGCGAAGCTCGTGAAGCTCGACATCCTGGTCAACGGCGAGCCGGTCGATGCCTTCTCGATGATCGTGCACCGCGAGCGCGCGGAAGCCCGCGGTCGCCAGCTCGCCGCGAAGTTAAAGGAAGTGATCCCGAGCCAGCTCTACCAGGTCGCCATCCAGGCGGCGATCGGCGGCAAGATCATCGCGCGCGAGAGCGTCTCGGCGATGCGCAAAGACGTGACCGCGAAATGCTACGGCGGCGACATCACGCGCAAGCGGAAACTGCTGGAGAAGCAGAAAGAAGGTAAGAAGCGGATGAAGAGCATCGGCAAGATCAACATCCCGCAAGAAGCCTTTATCCAGGTGCTGAAGACACAGTAGGCGATGTGTTCCTCGACCGCGCCGCGCTAAACATCGACGGACCTCACACTCGCAGTCCACGTCACACTGGCGACTCTCAAGCATGCTCCTCATTCCGAGTGCGAGGCCATTCGGCGCGCATCGCGCCAGCCTCAGCGAGTGACGCAAGGCCGATCAACGCTTCGCCGGCTGTTGCGGCGCGACGCTCGCGACGATCTCCTGAAAGCGACGCTCATCGCGCACGGGATCCCACCGTTCGTCCAGCATCAGCTCGCCGTAGTGCGGGCCGCTCGGCTTCACCACCGTTTCGGCGAGCATCTCGAGTGCGCGTGATTTGTCGCCCAGGCGGCCGTAAACCGCCGCGAGACGGCTGACGATACGGACGCCATCGAACGCATCTTCGCTGATCGGCAGCATCTCGACCGCGCGCTCTGCTTGTCGGATCGCCTCCTCCTTGCGCCCAAGTCGCGCGTCGATTTCTGCCAGGATCATAAGCAACTTCGCATCGTCCGGCCGTTTCGCTACGCCAGCCGCTGCGCGAGCGCGTGCGGCGTTAAATGCGGACTGCGCGCCCACAGCGTTGCCGAGGGCTTCGGCCACGAGCGCTTCATACCACTCGCGCGGCGTCACATAGCCGCCCCCGGGAAACTCCGCGCCTTTGACGACCGCGAGGATCTGCTCCGCAGCCGCGAAGTCGCGCTTTGCAAACGCCAGATCGAGCCGCGTAAGAGCGAGCTGTTGCGGATCGGCTGCTTTCGCGGCCGGGGTTTCCATCAGCGCTTCCATACGTTGCAGGTCCGCGGCAGCGAGACGGTCGACGCGGGCCCGGGCGAGCTCGGAAGCGAAATCGCGTTTCCATTGCAGGATGCTGTCGCAGACACGCGCCGCGTCGCCGTATCGCCGCAGCGCCATGTAATTGGTGGTCGCGAGCTCAACCAGGATCGTCGCGTTCCGCGGATCCATGGCGGCGGCCGCCTCGAGCAGCCGTGTCGATTCCTCCCAGCGGCCTTGCCGCCGCTCGATCGTCGCACTGTAAAACACCGGGTCCGGATCGTTCGGCAGCTTCGCCCGGGCGAGAGCGAGCTGCGCCAGCGCGGCCGGAAAATCGCGCGTGCCCCAGTAATGGAGGATGCCGCGAGTGAGATGCACTTCGCCCGCATCGGGAGCGATGCGGGCCGCCACCTCCAGCGCTTTCCGGCCGAGATCCAGCCGCGCCTCCGTGCGATCATGCCCGGTCCAGAACATGCGGAAGTGTTCCCGCGCGAGCAGGCATAGCGCCGGAACGAAATCAGGATCAAGGGCGACCGCCTGATCCAGGAGCGCAATCTCCTGCTGAATGCGCTCGAGCGTCGCGCGCCCGCTGCGTTCCAATTCGCGCGCGCGGAGGTAGAGATCATAAGCGATGATATTGCTGGTTGGTGGTCGCGCGATCGCCGCTTTTTCGCTCGGTGAAAGCACCGCCCGAAGTTCCTGCGCGATCTGGTGCGCGATCTCGCTTTGGATTGCGAAAACGTCCGCGAGATCGCGGTCGTAATTCTTTGCCCAAAGGTGCGCATCCGTTTCCGCGTCGATCAGCTGTGCCGTTACGCGAACGCGATTGCCGTCGCGACGCACGCTGCCTTCCAGAACATGCGCGACATTCAACGCCTGCGCGATCTGCGGCAGATTCCGATCCGTTGTCTCCTTGTACTGCATCACGCTGGTGCGGCTGATGACTCTCAGGTCGGCCACTTTCGCGAGCGTGGTCAGGATTTCCTCCTGCACGCCGTCGGCGAAAAACGCATTCTCCTTGTCATCCGACAGATTCTTGAATGGCAGGACCGCGATCGACTTTTCGATGGCGCGGTGGGCGCTGCCGCTCAAAGTGAGGCGCGGCTGCATCGTGCGGAAGACGAGCAGGCCGGTCGCGCCAACGGCCAACGTGACGAAGAGCGCGACGACCTTTCGCGCCACCGGGCGCCTTCGCGTGGGCGCCGCCACATCTTCGGAACGCTTCAGGCCTTCCGGTGTGAACTCGAACGCCCAGGCGAGGACCACTGCCACCGGAAAACCGAACAGCATGAGCAACACCACGAATGTCGTGATGGCCGGCGGTAATTGGAGTGCGGGAACGATTGTTGCCGCGACCTGCACGAGAAGCCATGCGACCACGCAGTAAGCGGCCGCCACGCGATAGACGTGCCGTCGTTTCAGCTCCTCGAGAAACTTCCGCAGCTGCACTCCCGCCGCCTAGCGCAACGCGTGTTTCCGCGCAAGCCGGGCGCCAGCTTCACGCCCCCGGCTCCTGATTTATTCCGGTTTGAAAACGGCGACGTTCAAGTAGCATTCCGCCGCAATGTTCACGCCGCGCCACGTCAAGCACAGCAAGCTCCTGGTGCGTCATGCCGAGAAGTATCTGCGTTACAAAAAAGACGTCCTCGCCGATGCGGATCGTGACGAAATCCGCTCGCACATCACGGCGCTCGAGACGGCCCTGCGCGAGAAGAACAACGAGCGCATCCATGCGGAGGCGCAGAATCTCGATAGCAAGCTACACACGCTGACGCCGGTGACGTGGCAATCGCATTGGCGCGAAAACGTCGAGGTCATCCTTGTGGCGATTATTGTCGCGGTCGGCATTCGTTCGTATTTCCTGCAGCCGTTCAAAATCCCAACCGGCTCGATGCAGCCGACGCTCAACGGCATCATCGGCCACCCGCTGCCGGATCCGCCGCCGAACATGCTGAAACGCGTGGTCGAGTTCGTCGTCCTCGGCCGCAACTACATCGACGTGGTCTCGAGAGAAGACGATCGCGTGGAGCAGATCGCGCCGCAGAAGTTCGGCTTCTTCTTCACGTTTTCGCGCATCATTTGCCGGAAGCAGACGTTTCTGGTTTACGCGTCGCCGGACACGCTGCGGCAGGACTTCAGGGTCATGCTCGGGAACACGTATCGGCGGGGCGAAGTCATCGCTCGCGGTGCGATCGATACCGGTGACCAGGTCTTCGTCGATAAATTCAGCTACAACTTCGTGAAGCCGAAACGCGGTGACGTTTTCGTCTTCAGAACCGACAACGTCCCCATGATCACGGCCGATCCCGAGACCGGCGCGCCGTATTACATCAAGCGCCTCACCGGCCTGCCGGGCGATGAATTGCGCATCACGCAGCCGCTTCTCCTGGTCAATGGGAAGCCGGCGGAAGGGCTCGGGTTCTCACGTGTGATGAACGCGAAGGATGGGTATAGCGGCTACCGCCCGAGCGGCGAACACCTGTCCGATCCGAACAAATCGTACCGCGTGCCGGAGGGGCATTACTTTGCGATGGGTGACAATAGCGCGAACAGCTTCGACAGCCGCTACTGGGGCGCGGTGCCGGAGGAGAATCTCGTGGGGCGCGGGCTGCTCGTTTACTGGCCGTTCACTCGGCATTGGGGTTTGATTCGTTAGGCGGCGGATTCACGACAGAGGCACGCGATCATAGAGGAAAAAGATTTCTTTCTCTGTGCGCTCTGTGGTGATCTGCGACTCCTGAATTTCAATGCCTGAGACGGTCCCGCCCATTTTTCCGCTGCTCGGAATGCTCGCCGGTTATGTGCTGGTGTTGCTCTTCAATCCGATCCGGCTCGCGCTCCGCGACGGCTTCCGCTGCATCACGCGCTTTAAGCGCATCTGGCTGACGTTTGTGCTGCTCGGCTTCGCGTATTCGGTCTTCAATTTCGTGACCTTCAAGTTCGACCGGACCTCGAATATCGATTTCACGCAGCTGCAGACGATCGACACCTGGAACTGGCCGCGACTCGGTGATGTCTGGCGCGAGACGCCGTTGCCGGCGCTCGAAGGCGTCGCCGGTATTTTCGACAACGCCACGACAACGTATCCGCTGTCATTCGTCGCTGCGATTCTGCTGCTCTGCAATTGGCGCGGTTTGCACGGCGCGTTGCTGGTGGCGCTGCGGAAGCGATTCCAGCTCTGGAGTTATCTCATCTACATGATCGTGCTGTTGAGCGCGATCGCGTCGCTCTTCAAGCCGATCGTGTTCTGGCGCCTGCCGGTCTGGCGGATGGTGATGCCGGAGGCGGCGCTGTTTCAGACCGCGGCCTCGGTCGATGCGGTCGCGTTCATCTTCGAGTATCTCTTCGGCGTCTACATTCAGGTCTATTTGATCACGGTCTGCCTCGCTTGGATCAAAGGCCTCAGCTTCACCGAGGAGGGGCTGTTTCAATTCGCGGTCCGGCGTTTCACCTACGTCTTGAAATGGGCCGGCATCGTGATTCTCGCGAGCATGTTGATCGTGCGCCTGCCGCTGCTGCTCGCCTACTTCATCGACCTGCCCGGCGTGCTCGATTACCAGGACTACGAGCGCTACATCATGAGCGGTTTAATCATCGCTTTCGCGTCCGTGCAGATCTCGCTCGTTCTGCATAATGAAAGCCTCCGCGCGGCGTTCAAAGCCCATTGGCTATTCATCAAGCGCAACGTCGGACGCTTCGGCTGGTTTCTGCTGATCTGCGCAATTCATTTCTTCTTCCTCGTCGCCGCGGATGCGATCATGCGCGGCGCGATCGGCGATCGGACGGCGGGGCTCATCGTCTGGAAAATCATTTACGTCGTCGCCCGCGGGCTCGTCACGGGCTGGCTGCTCGCGTCGTGGGTTTGCCTTTTCCGGCAGTGCGAAACCGGTCGCATCAACCAGGAAACGTGGATTCGTTATTGAGCGGTGCGCGAAACAGATGCCGTGGACGCAGCGAAGATCACGCAGCAGAGCAAATCGAATCTCGCGCTCGCCTTTGTGGCGCTCGGACGCGAGCGCCGCGCGGACATCACCACGTTCTACGCCTTCTGTCGGCTCATCGATGATATCGCGGATTCGCCGGAGCTCTCGGCTTCCGCAAAGGCGGAAGGACTGAGGGCGTGGCGGAAGTCATTGCGTTCATCGCATGTCAACGACCCTGCGTTAGCCGGTGAAGTCCGCGCCTTGATGGCGAAGTACCGACTCGCGCCGGAGATGCTCGAGGAGATCATCGCCGGCGTGGAGATGGATCTCAGCATCTCGCGCTACGCCACCTTCGAAGAGCTGCGGGTTTATTGTTATCGTGTCGCGAGCGCGGTCGGCCTCGTAAGCATCGAGATCTTCGGCTACCGCAATCCGCAATGCCGCGAATACGCGATCGAGCTCGGCCTCGCGTTGCAGACGACGAACATCATCCGCGATGTCGGCAAAGATTTGACGACGGACCGAATCTACCTGCCGCAGGATGAGCTCGCGGGTTTCGATTACGCGGAAGCTGATCTTCTCGCGCACGTCCACGACGACCGCTTTGTCGCCTTGATGAATTTGCAGGCGCAGCGCTCCCACGCGTTTTACGAAGCAGCAGCAGCGCTGCTGCCACGCGAGGATCGGCGGTCGATGGTGTCCGCGGAAATCATGGGGGCGGTTTACCGCGATCTCCTGCGGCGAATCGAGCGTGATGAGTTTCGCGTCTTCGAAAAACAGTATCGGCTCTCCAAATTGCAAAAAGCGGCGCACGTCGCCACGCAGCTGCTCCGCTGCCGCTAACGATGAATACCGACGCAGCGGTTGCGTCCATTGCTCGACGATCTCGATGCGCAGCCAACCGCCGTGCGGTCGGAAGCCGAATCAATGGCGTCATCACCTAACTATGAAAATGAAAACATTTGGAGCTGTAGCTGTGGCCGTCCTCGGCGCCATGGCTTTGAACTCGTGTGAAACGGCCGCCGGCACTGGCGCGCTCGTGGGCGCAGGCGCAGGTGCGCTGGTCGGCCGGGATGCTGGCTACGGTTCGCGCGGCGACACGGTGAGAGGCGCAGCGATCGGCGCCGGCGTCGGCGCACTGATCGGTGCCGCTATCGACGCGGAAAATGCGACCGCCTATGGGCCGCGCCGTGGCGAATACCCGTTCGGCCGTCGAGTCGGCGGTGGCCTCGTCGAGAGCCCGTATCCGCCGCACCAGGTGTATGATCTGCGAGGCGTTCCGCGCGGCGGCCTGGTCGACGATCGTGTTGGCCGCGGTTACTTCCGCAAGCCGTAACGCGCCGCTCGCGAAGAGCAATTCAACAACGGGTTGGTTCGGCACCTTGCCGGATCAACCCCGTTTTCTTTTCTTCGCCGCGCTTGGAACCGCGGAACGCAATCCGCCGGCAACATCGCGCGCCGGACTCCGTAGTACCTTGTTGCAGACTCGCCGACAGGCCCTCGCACAAGAAGTCGCGGACGTATGACGCAGCACCGATTGACTCTCGCGCCAGCATGGCCGGGTCGGGATCGTTACGCGATCGGAGCTTTGCGATGACGGTCGAGTTTCAGATCAACAATAGCGCCGACCTCCGAGCGCGTTTCATCACTTGGGCACCGTCACCCTGTCGCATCCGCATCAGCAATCCTGCTGGCGCGACGCCGCCGAGCGCCTCGGTGCGCATCAGTGGGAACTCCGCCGGCGCGAGCGCCGGTGCGCTCGTCTTCCGCAGCGGGTCGAGCGGCGCGTTCTCCAGCAGTCTCACGCTCACACTGCCGGTGAACGGCACCTCGGTGTCCTTTTTCGTCGCGGGCGAGTTCGGGCGCGCGAGCATCAACGACGGCGACGTCGCAATCGAAGCGCGCAGCGGAACGACGCTCGTCGGCTCCGTCCCAGTGATGGTGCGAATCCGGAAGAACGCCAACCGACTAACGGCGGGCGAACGCGACCGGTTCATCGCCGCGTTCGCGCGTTTCAATAATCAGGGTGCCGGCCGCTTCGTTGATTTCCGCAACATGCACACGATGGCCGGCGATCCGGAGGCGCATCGCGCGCCGGGATTTCTACCGTGGCATCGCGCTTATCTCCTCGACCTCGAGCGCGAGTTACAGGCGATCGACCCGAGCGTGGCGCTGCCGTACTGGCGGTTCGATCAGGCGGCGCCGAATCTTTTCACGCGCGATTTCATCGGTGTCTCCGATGCGCTCGGGACGGTGCAGTTCAGTGCGACGAACGCCTTTCGCTTTTGGGTGACAGACGGCGTCCAGGGGATCAATCGCCGGCCGCTCAACAGCTGGAACCCTGCTACGCAAGGCGCGCCGACGTTGCGCACGGAAGCGCAGACGCTGGCGCTCGGAACGCAGTTCTCGGGATTTCGCGCGATGGAAGGCAATCCGCACGGGACGGCGCACACTCGGTGGGGCGGTTCGATCTCCAGCATCGGGACCGCCGCACGCGATCCGCTCTTCTTTCTGCTGCACTGCAATGTCGACCGGCTCTGGGCGAAGTGGCAGCGGCAGAATGGCCGCTTCAATCCGGCGCAGGCGGCATCGTATCACGGCAGCGGCAGCAACCGCATCGGCCATAATTTGCCCGACACGATGTGGCCTTGGAACGGAATCACGACGAGCCCGCGCCCATCGACCGCGCCCGGTGGCGCCCTGGCGTCGTCTCCGGTTGTGCCAGCTCCAGGTCCGCAGCCGCGCGTCCGCGATGGCCTCGACTATCAGGGTGCGGTCAACGCAGCTTCGCGGCTTGGGTTCGACTACGATGATGTGCGATTCTAGAGCGGCCTGCGGAGAGCGGAACGATGAGCAAGCGACGTAAAACGGGCGGGAAATCGGCGGCGCGCAAGACCGACAAACGCGCGGCGCCGCGGACGACGCGAGGCGCCTGGTCGATCGTGACGAATCGTCGGCGCAGCGCAAAGGAGCGAGTCGTGGCGCTCTCGGAACTGCCGGCTGCGATCGGCGAGGGTGGCCGGGAGCCGGAAGCGATTCTGAAGATTGTACGCGACGGGGCCGAGCCGCTCGCGGTGCGGCTGGCCGCGCTCGAGACTCTGCAGGCGGCGACGTTCAGCGCGAGCACGTTTTCCTCCTGGCGTGGCGATTACCTCGCGACCTTGCGCAAGGTCGCGAATGATCCCGATCCAGAGCTGCGCCAGCGCGTGCTCGGCATTCTCGCGCGGGAGAAGGATGGCTTCGCGCAAAGGAAGTTGCTCGAAGGCCTGGAAGATGCCGACAAAGCGCTCGTCTCACCTGAAAAAGCGCTGCAGCTCCTCAGCTACGATGTGCATGCAGAGGCGTATCCGCTGGCGACGGAAATCGTGAAGAACCCGCCGAACCCCTCCGCGAAACGCGAAGCGTTGCGGCTCCTTTCGGCCGATGCGACAGCAGCCCCGCTTTTCGAGGAGGTCCTGCGCGACAAGGAGGAATCGCCCGAGATGCGGCAGATTTCGGCGGCCGCGTTGCAGGCGCTGCAGCCCGAGAAACTTCAGGCTTATGCGCGTGAGGCGCTGCTCGATCCTGCCGAGGATCGCGACATGCAGGCGACGAGCCTGGTGGCGTTGACCCAGTTCGGCGATGTGGAGGCGATCGCGCATGACGCGCGCTTGAAGCAACGAATCACCGAATTGAGCAGCGAGGCTCCGACGGACGTAAGGCAGACCGCGCAGCGGTTCCTCGACAAGTACGGCGAATAGCTGCTGGTCTATGAGGACTGACGGCGCCGAGTGGGCGATCACTGAGCCGCAGTTTGCAGCGCTGGTCGATGAACTCGCGGCCGCGGGAGATCGGCGCTCGGAGTTGGAAGCGCTCCTGCGCGAGAACCATCCGGCCTACGCGCAGCACGGCACGGCAGCGACGGTGCGGATGCGCGGCTGGCTTTTGCTCACGCTCGCGCGCGCGGAGCTGTCGGATGCGGCGCTTGTTTTTGTGCTCGAAGAGCTGGAGACCGCAGTCGATGCTTATCTCGTCGCCGCAGCCGCTCGCGCCTTGCGTTCCTACCCGCGGCCGCATCCGGCTTTCGGCTCGCGTGTCGTGCGCGCGATGATCAACATCCGTCCGCACGATGAGCCCGTTTCGTTCGAGGCCTACGGCGAATACGCGACCTCATCGACCGCTACCACTCCGCTCCGTGAATTGATCGCCGCGCTCGCCTGGCTGGGCCCGCACGCGGGCGGAGTGCTCGGCGATCTCGAAGCGGTCCGATGCGATCTCCCAAAGAAGTTGCACGCGGATCTCAGTCGAGCCGTGGGCATAATTCGCGGCACCGAAGCAGTCGAGCTCAGCGATGAGACCCGTTGTTGTGCGCTGCCGCGGAATCTCCGGCACGCGGTCGCGCGGGCGTTCAGCTCCCCCCGTACGGCGGAGCCGATCGAGAATGTCACATTTCAGGATCACGACGGAGCGACTCTGACGTTCGGCGAATTCTTCCGCGGCAACCCGGCGATCGTGCTGTTCTTTTATACGCGCTGCGACAACCCGCTGAAGTGCTCGCTCAGCATCGCGAAGCTCGCCCGCATTCAGGAATTGCTCCGGGAACGCGGGCTTTCCGGCGCGATTCGCACCGCCGCCATCACCTACGACCCCGGCTTTGACACCCCGGCGCGCATCCGGGGCTATGCGGCCAGTCGCGGAGTGCAGATGGACGAAACGAACCGGATGCTGCGGAGCAGGGACGGGTTCGACGAGTTGCGGCGGCATTTTGAGCTGAACGTCAATTTTGTCGGATCGCTCGTGAACCGCCATAGCATCGAGGTTTATCTGCTGGATGCTGCCGGACGGATCGCGTTTTCGTTCGAGCGGCTGCACTGGGGCGAAACCGAAGTGGTCGATCGCGCCGCTGAATTGCTCGAAGCCACCACGGACGCGCCGTCACTCAAGAGTGTCGGATCGAGTGAGACACGGCTCCCGGGTATCGACATGGCGTCGCCATTCGTCGGCACGCTCTCGGCGATGGGGCTCGCTCTTTTCCCGAAGTGTCCGCTCTGTTGGACAGGTTATCTCGGTCTGTTCGGTGTCGCGAGCCTTGAGCAAATGCCGTATGCGCCCTGGCTGCAGTTTCCGATCCTCGCGCTGCTGCTCGTGGTGCTCGCCAGCCTTTGGTGGCGCGGGCGCGCGACGGGTCGGATGAGCCCATTCCTGATCGCCGCTGCGGGTGCTGTTCTCATTGCCTCCGCGAAGCTTTCGGCCGGCAACTCAAATCTCGCCCTCGCCGGCGCCGCGCTCGTCTTTGTGGGTTCGCTACTTGGCGCAGCGAAAATGGTCTCACGCACGCGGCCCGCGAGTCTACCGGCCGGAAGGGCTGCCTAAGCCGCGCAAGAGCTGATCGACGCGGTCTGTCGTCGCCCGGTCCATCTTCACGAGCTCCGGCCAGGGACGATGATGCCCTTCGCCGGCCAGCTTCCGCGTCGCATCGAAGCCCATGTGGGAGCCGATGTTCTGCTTGCTCGGCGCGTGGTCTAACGAGTCGCTCGGATTCCGGATGATCGTGCTGTCGCGCTCCGGATCGGTATTCGCGCAGAGGCGGAACAGCACCTCGCTGGTGTTGTGGACATCGCAATCTTCATCCACGACCACGATGTATTTGCTGAACATCATCTGCCCCATGCCCCAGAGGCCGTGCATCACCTTGAACGCTTGATACGGATACTGCTTCCGGATGCTGACGAAGACGAGATTGTGGAAAACGCCCTCCGCCGGCAGCGCCATGTCGACGAGCTCGGGGAAGTTCATTTTGAACACCGGCAGGAAGACGCGCACGCTCGCGTCCCCCATGTAGAAGTCTTCCATCGGCGGAATGCCGACGATCGTTGCCGGGTAGACGGCGTCCTTGCGATGCGTAATCGCGGTCAGGTGAAACACCGGATAATCCTCGACCGCGGTATAGAAGCCGGTGTGATCGCCGAACGGACCTTCCGGCCGCGTCTCGTTAGGCTGAACGTAGCCCTCGAGCACGAAGTCGACATCCGAAGGCACCTCGAGGTCGATCGTTTTGCACTTCACGAGATCGACGGATTTCTTCCGGATGAACCCGGCGAACAGGATCTCGTCGAGGCCGTCGGGCAGCGGCGCCGTGGCCGCGAAGGTGTACGCGGGATCGCCGCCGAGACAAACCGCGACCGGCATCCGTTCTTTGCGCTCGTAGTATCGGCGCCCGTGCCGCGCACCGACCTTGTGCACCTGCCAATGCATGCCCGTCGTGCGCTCATCGTAGACCTGCATGCGATACATCCCCAAATTCCGTTCGCCGGAATCGGGATCACGCGTGTGCACGTTCGGCAGCGTGATGAAACGGCCGCCGTCCTTCGGCCAGCATTTCAAAATGGGCAGATCGGCGAGCGTGAGTCCCGCGTCAGCATCGAACCGATGCACGACCTCCTGGCAGACGCCTTCGCGCGAATGCTTCGGCCGCGCGTGCAAAAGATTCAGCCCTTGCTTCAGCAGGCTCCAGCCTTCGCGAAAGTCGGTGGGCGGTTTCGCCTTCAGGATCCGTTGAATTTCCTGCGCGAGATCGTCGATGCTGTTGAGCTTCAACGCCATCGCCATCCGGCGCTCCGACCCCATCGTGTTGATCGCGACCGGGAACTTCGATTCGCGGCCGTCGACGATCGGCCGGTCGAAGAGCAGCGCCTTGCCGCCGCGCGGCGACTTCATCTCGCGGTTCGCCCATTCGGCGATCACCAAGTCGGTATCGACCGGCGCCGCAACGTGCGTCAGCTCGCCAGCTTTGTCGAGCGCGTCGACAAATTGGCCGAAGGAGGAGTAAGCCATCTGATGTCACCGCGCCGGGAGCCGCGGTTCACTTGCTCCAGCCTTAGAAGAAGCGCGGCGCAGGCAGGAACTGGAACGAAATCACGCGCCCGTTCTGGAACGAGACGATCCGCTCCGGATACCGGATGATATTCGCGCGGCGGTAGAACCACGGATCGTAAAACGGATCGTAATAGTAGTGCCGGCGGAACCGGTGCCGGTAACCACCGCCGTATCCGAAATAGCCAAACCCAAGCCCGTAGCCGTATGGGTGGCCGTAGAAAAACGGGCCTTGGTACTCCCCGGCGTCAGTCGCGTAATAGATCCAGGTCTCGACGATCCTGCCGCGATTGCGTCCTGGCACCTGCTCGTTCGCCGGTCCCCACGCGATGTAGACGGCATCGCGCGACATGCCTTCGCGGATCCGGCCTTGCTGCACGAGCGCCTGATCCGCGGGCGAGAGGCTTTGGAACGCCGCCGGCCGTTCGTTGATGCGAGTCTCGACTGTCGTGCAGCCGTTGAGGAAGAGAGTGGAGGAAATTGCGCCGACCAGCAGCGCCTGAAGAAGTAATCGCCGCGCCATGCGCAACGCTACCGGCTCGTCGCGCAGCGTCAACTCACGCGCGCGGTGACGGCAACCTCGTGAGTCTTGTTTTCAAACCACCGCTCTCGTAGCTTTTGCAGCACATGGAGGATCGATACGGCCATCGGATTTCATATCTGCGCGTGTCGATCACGGATCGCTGCAACGAGCGCTGCACCTACTGCATGCCGCGCGAGCTGCAGGAGTGGCTCCCGCGCGAAGAGATTCTCTCGTACGAAGAGACGTTGCGGTTGATCCGGATCGCGGCCGCGCTCGGCGTGAAGAAGGTGCGCGTGACCGGCGGGGAACCGTTGACGCGGCGTGATGTGCTGTGGTTTTGCGAGCAGCTGGCGCTGATTCCGGGGATCGATGAGATTGGGTTGTCGACGAACGGCACATTGCTCGCGCGCGAAGTGAAGCCGGATTTGCTGATGGCGTTCGCGATGCGCGCGGCGGGCGTGCGGACGGTGAACGTCTCGTTAGACACACTCGATCGGGAGGATTATCACGCGACGACCGGGCGCGACCTCTTGCCTGAAGCGCTGGCGGGAATCGACTCCGCGATCGCCGCGGGGTTTGAGCTGATCAAGATCAATTGTGTGCTGATGCGCGGGCGGAACGAAGATCAGCTCGTGCCGCTCGTTGAGTACGCGGCCGACCGGAATCTGCTCCTCCGTTTCATCGAGTTGATGCCGGTCAGCACAAGCGAGGTTTTGGAAGAAGCGAACTTCTTCCCGATTCGTGCTGCGCAGAAACAGCTCGAATCGCATTACGGAGCGCTCATGCCGGAGCCGCAGTTCCGCACGAATGGACCGGCGAGCTATTATCAAATTGCGGGCCGCAAGCAGCGCATCGGGTTCATCGGCGCGATGACGAATCTGCACTTCTGCGACAGCTGCAATAAATTGCGCCTGACCTGCGATGGGAAACTGCGCCCGTGTCTCGGGAGTTATCTGGAGTTCGACATCATGAAGGTGATGCGCGCCGGCGCGACGGATGACGAACTCGCGCGCTTCTTCCTCGATGTCGTCGAGCGCAAGCCGCAGCAACACGACTTCCGCGACAGCTATCAGCCGGGCCGGAAGATGGTGGCGATCGGCGGCTAACCCATGAACCGGCTCTCGCACATCGCTGCGGATGGCAGCGCGCAAATGGTGGACGTTTCAGCGAAGCCGGTCACCGCGCGCGAGGCGACGGCGGCGGGGCGGATTTCGCTGCGGCCGGAGACGCTGGCGTTGATCTCGGAGAACAAGATCGCGAAGGGGAATGTCTTGGCGACGGCACGGATCGCCGGCATCCAGGCGGCGAAGCAAACGTCGCAGCTGATTCCGCTTTGTCACAATCTGAACCTCAGCCTCCTCGAAGTGCGGCTGATGCCGAACGAGGCTGCTGTGGAGGTGGAATGCACCGCGCGCACGGCCGCGCAGACCGGCGTCGAGATGGAAGCGCTCACCGGCGTTTCCGTCGCGCTGCTGACGATCTACGACATGTGCAAGGCGGTCGATAAGGAGATGCAGATCACCGATATTCGCTTGCTGCAAAAGACGAAGCGCGACCCCTAGCCGCAATGGCGATCACCGTTGGCATCATCACGATCTCCGATCGCGCCTCGGCAGGCGACTATGAGGATCTCGGCGGGCCGGCTTTGAAGAGCGCGGCGGAGGCGAACGGCTGGCAGGTCTTGAGCGAAGCGGTCATTCCCGATGAGTTGCCGCGGATTCAGGAGACGATCCGCGCGTTTACGGCGCAAGGTTGCGGGCTGATTCTAACGACGGGCGGGACTGGAATTTCCGCGCGGGATGTTACGCCGGAAGCGATTCGCGGAATCATGCGGGTGGAACTGCCGGGCTTCGGCGAAGCAATGCGGATGGAATCGATGAAGATCACGCCAAACGCGATTCTCTCGCGCAGTCTTGCGGCGGTTGTCGATCGGTCACTGGTGATTGCGTTGCCCGGAAAACCGAGCGGCGCGGTCGAATGCCTCGGCTTTGTCAGCGGCGCGATCCCGCACGCCGTGGCTCTCGCGCAACGCATGCCGACATCCTGCTAGAGGCAGCGCCATTTTCCGAAGCGGCCAAAAGACGCGGGGCACGCGAACTCTAAGAGTCTTGCGCGTGATCTCGCGCTCGGCCCGGCCCCATGCTGACGGCAATTCATCGCCAATTCGTCCGATTGACGACGGACGTCTGGCAGGACCGGCCTCGGCCACCCTCAAGAACACCCCGCACCTACACTCCCGTATGAAAAGAAATCCCTCCCCGAAAAGCTTCTCCGATCTGCGTCTTTGCACCGCAGCCCTTCTCTGTGCCATTGGCGTCGGGATGGCGATGTTCAGTTTCGCGGCGAACCCGCCAAGCGGAACTCTCACTGATACCTCCGCTCCGCTGACTTATACGGCGGGGCCATTCTTCGTTCCCAACGCCTTCGGCAACACCATCCCCGGCGAGTGCGATCCCGATCCGGCGTTCCCGCTCGTCCCCTGCGATGTTTACCGGCTGACGGTGTCGCTCCCGCCCGATTACGCGACCACTCATCCGAACCAAAGCGTCTTCGTCCGCGTCGAGTGGCCGACTGAGGCGGCGGATTTCGATCTGTATCTCTGGGATGCGGCGAGTTGGCCGAACAACAGTTTCCCGCAGGGCAGCCCGATCGCCAGCTCCGTCCAGAGCGCCACAAACTTCGAGCAGCTGGAAATTCCAGCCGTCGGCGGCACTCGTCAGCTCGTGGTCCAGGTGAGCACCACCCTGCCGGCGGGCCAGAGCTTCACCGGGAAGGTCTTCCTGGGCCCAGCCTCGCCGGGGAACGTCCCTGTTCAGCCGCCGGGTAATGCCTCAGGTATAGCGCCGCGCTTTGAACTCTACCGGCCGACCGATCCCTCCGGCGCGCTGTCCGCGAGCCTCGGCATCTTCGCCGCCGAGCCGACGCTTTACGGCAATCCCACCACTGGAAACGTCTTCTTAATCGCCGTCTATGAAGTCCTGCGCGTGGCTTTTGACGACAGCACCTCGCCAGCAAAGGCGACCTGGGTGCCGAAAGATCAACCCACCAATATCAGCAATCACGTCACCCTCGACCCGCTCCTCCTTGGTGATCCGGTGCCTCACGGCAACCCACCACGGCACCGCATCTGGGCGCAGCAACTCACCGGCGGCCAATCCTCCACCGACTACAGCGACGACGAGGGCGAGACCTGGACGCCGACGTTGCAAGGCGGTTTTGGCAGCGGCGCAGACCACCAAGGCATCGGTGTGGGTCCGTATCCGACCACCGGGCCTGGCTCGCTCATCCCGCATCCGCTTTATCCGAACGCGTTCTACTACTGCTCGCAGGACGTCGCCACTGCCTTCTGCTCGCGCAGCGATGATGGCGGCCGCACCTTCGGCCCGATCGTTCCTATCTACGATTCCGCGATCGCGAGGTGCGTCGGCTTGCACGGGCATCCCAAGGTTGCACCAGACGGGACCGTTTATGTGCCGAACAAAGGTTGCGGCCTCGATGTGCCGGTGATCGGCACGGGCAAGGCCACCGCGGTGGTTTCGGAGGACGCCGGCGTCACCTGGCAGATTCGCAGCGTGCCCGACAGCACAGGCGGCCTCTTGAGCAAGGGCGATCCTTCCATCGGGATCGATCAGAGCGGGAAGGTCTACATGGCCTATATCAACGTGGCCAACAGCCAGCTCCATGTCGCGACCACCACCGACAAGGGAGTGACCTGGTCTCCGAGTGTGGATGTGGCCGCGCTTGCCGGGGTGAATTACGCGGTCTTTCCAGCCGCGAGCGCGGGCGATGCTGGCCGCGCGGCCGTCGCCTTCTTCGGCTCAACCTATAACGGCCCGGTGACCGACTTCTCGGGCATGGACTTCCCGGGCGTGTGGCATCTCTACATCGCGACAACCTATGACGGCGGGGCGACGTGGTTCGTGACGAACGCGATGCCGGACACTCCGGTGCAGGGTGCCTTCGGCGGCATAGGCAATGGCGGCGATAACCGCAACCATTACGATTTCATCGACCTCGAGATCGACGGACAGGGCCGCATCATCGTGGCCACGACGATCGGGTGTGCGGCAGGCTGCCCGCAGAACGGCGGACCGAATACCTTCCAGACGCTTGGCAATATCGTGCGCCAGTCCGGTGGGCGGCGAATGTTCGCGCAATTCGATCCGCAAGAACCCCGGGCTCCGGCGGCGCCGTTGTTGAACGGCTTCCGCACGGCGCAGTTCGTTTCGTTGAGCTGGCCCGAAGCTGACGGCAGCGGGCTTCCTGTGACCGGCTACAACGTCTACCGCAGCATCGATGGCGGCCCCGAAACGCTGATCCGATCCGGCATTACGCAGCGCCAGGTCGTCGACCTGGCCGACCCGGCGCGCAGCTATGCCTACCGAGTGACCGCCTTGAACGGCTTCAACAATCAGAGCGAAAGCCCATCCAGTAACATCTTCGCCCCGACGGTCGGCCAGAACGCGCCCGAGCCGCATCTCTCCTGCTCGTTCCCCGGTCAGGTCTACACAGACCGCGTGACCGAAGGCGGTACCTTCCCGAACAACGACATCGCGACCTTCAGCATTGCCGAGCCGGCTAACATGCCTGGCAAGCTGGTTTTCGTCATCAACAACGCGCAGCCCACCCCGATGAACAGCGAATCGGAGTTTTACGTCTTTTTTGATCCGCCGCGTGGCGCGAAGAGCTTGCGGCTAAACCTTCAGACCATGCAGGTCGAGGACTATAAGAATGGACAGTTCACGACCAACGTGCAGGGGGCTGATAGCCGCGCTTGGCAAGCCGTCGGTCCGCTCGATCCGGCCAGTGGCATTCAAGCAGACGGCAGCGTCCGGCTGGTGATCAATAAGGCAACCTTCGACATTCAAACCGGCGACGTCCTCCGCGGCGTCTTCATTCGCGAAGACAGCGTCGGTAATCCCTCACGCATCCTGACCACGGATTATGCCGGTGGTCTCCAGGATTACGGCGTGGTGGGCAATGACTTCTGTGCGCGAAGTCCAGTCGGGGTAGTCTCGCGCAAGACGCATGGCGCCACTCCTTTTGAAATCGACCTCTTGCCGCCGGCATCCGGCATCGAGTGCCGCAGTGAGCAGACGGCTGGGAACCATCATGTCGTGTTTCGGTTCGCCGTTCCCGTCACCGTCACCGACGCCAGTGTGATTCCAGCCGCAGGGCAGAGCGCGGAAAAAGATGGTCCTCCGGTGAGAAGTGCCGATGGCAAGGAAATCACCGTCAACCTTAAGAACGTGAGCAACGCCCAGACCATCCAGGTGGGTCTGCTGGGTGTAAACGACGGCACGAACACCGCCAACGTTTCTGTCCCGATGGGAATCCTGGTTGGCGACACGACTTCGAATCGCTCCGTGAATTCAACCGACATCGGGCAAGCTAAATCGGAGTCCGGCCAGCCGGTCACGGGCGCGAATTTCCGCACCGATGTCACGGCCAATGGCGCCATCAACAGCTCCGATATCGGGCTCATGAAATCTCTGTCCGGCACCAGCTTGCCCTAACCCGGGTGTATTCGTCAGAAAGCAAGACCGGCTGAGCTCGGCGGGCTCAGCCGGCTTGCTTCACAGCCGCTGCAGGACGATCCGCGCGAGATCGGACGATTTCCTGATCTTCGTTTCCTCGTCGTCCGCTCCACCGACGCTGAGGCGGAAGTATTGATTCCCCTTCAGCACATAGAGGGTGGAAGTCCAGAAAGCTTCGTCGCCCAGGTCCGGAATTCTGCGGGGCGGCAGCTTCTTTTTTCCGCTGCTCGTCTCCCGCACCTGTAGCTTCTCGGGCGAGAACATTGTGGCCCAAGCCTGCTTCGCGTCCTGACCGCCCGGCTTTCCCTTCCAAACGACGTGGAGGCTGATGGAGTTGGCGGCATCAGGTAGGGCAAAGAAGCACTGCGCACTGGCCAGTTCGCCTTCGTATTGAGCACTCGGCGTCGCCTTCTGAAAGCCTTCTCCCTGGATCGATTGGATCTCCTCGCTTGTCAGCAGGGAACACGCGTCAATGGCGGGGCTGGTTTGCTCGACCGGCGCGTTTTCGTCGGGCGCGGGGCTAACCGCGGTTGCGGCGCGATCGCGCTCCTGGCAACCAGCGAAAATGGCCAGCGCGCCCGCCATCAAGACGATCCACATTTTCGCCATGTTATCCGATCTTCGGTGCGGACCGCGACCGGCGCAAAAAGTAGCGCGGGTCTTCGTGTCAGGCTACATCGTCACGACCGTCAGCTCGGGCCGGCAATTGAAGCGCACTGGCAATCGATACGTGCCGATGCCCGGATTCACGTAGAGCGGCCCGAACTTCGAATCGAAGTAGCCGAGATCGTAGCGGCCGACGCCCCACGGCAGAATCGGCGCGCCGTAGAACGGCAGCCGCACCTGGCCGCCGTGCGAATGGCCGGCGAGAATGAGATCGAATGGTATCTCGAGCGTGTCAGCGGGCCCGGGGTAATGCATCAGGAGCAACCGGCGAGCGGCGAGCGGCGGCTGAAACGCGTGGATGCCGTTTACCGCCATGCCGACGCTCTCAAGGCCGAACTTCTCGACGAGCACGCTGCGATCGACCAGCCACTCGCCGCCGGTCGCGGCGAAGGCTTTCTGGTAGTCCGCGAAATCGGCTCCGCACCAGTAGTCGTGATTGCCGGGGACGCCGTAGACCGGCGTCTGGATTCGCGTGATGAAGTCGAGCGCCTCCGCGGCGAACCGCTTGTCTTCCACAAGGTCGCCGGTGAAGCAGGCAAAATCGGGCGCGAGCTCGTTGATCCTGCTGACGACGTGCGCGGCGAAACGCGTGTCGCCTTTAAAATGAAAATCGGTGAACTGGACAAAGCACGCGCCGCTTTCGGTGCCGAGATTGAGCTTCGCAATTCGCAAGGCGTTCGGCTCGATCACCGCTGCGTCGACGCCGAGCGCCGTCGGCAAGGCGAGCGCACCGAGGGCAATGAATTTCCGGCGCGTCATCATGTGTCAGAAGTGTAGGCCGTTTCGGTGAAACGTCAGCCCTGCGGCGGCGTCTGACACAGACGCCCTACAACTGCACCGCACGCTTGCTGCCCCGGTTAATCCGGCCAGATCAGGAGGCGCATGAGCCGGTGACCGCTGTCGGTGAGGCGCGGATTTTCGGCCGTGCCGCCGATGATGCCGCGCGTGAAGTCGCGATAGTCGCCGCTGCGTTTCTTCACATACGACACGACGGGCGCGGTCACCGCCTCCTGCGTCGGTGTAATGCGGAGCGGAATGCCCGCGCCATTGAACGAGACTTCCCACGAAGCCGCGCTTTCGGCCGGGGCGCCGCGGAGCAGCCAAGGATAACGTTTCGGCAGTTCGAAGTTCTGCGCGGCCGGCAACGTCACGCGGTAGAAGATCTCCTCCTCGGCGAGGAACTCGGGAATCGTCAGCGACGGACGTTTGCGCAACGCGAGATAAAGCCGGGCAAGGTCGAGGCCGGTCAGATTGATGCCATTGTAGATGCCGTTGCGGTTGGGCTCGCCTCTGAAAAACTCGGCGTGCCACGAGTTGAAGTTGCGGTTGAGCATCAGATTTAGCTCGAGATGGACATGTGCGCGGGACTGATCCAAGCCGTCGCCGGTAAAACCTAGGATCCCGAGCTGTTCGCCGCGGTCGACTTTGTTGCCGACCTGCACTGCGACCGACGCGAGATGGCCATACAGGCTGTAGTACGGTGAGCCATCCCAGCGATGCTCGACGACGACATACTTCCCGTAGTTTGAGTAACCGGGGACGAGATTTACGTGCACGACGTTGCCTTCGGCGATCGCGCGGACTTCATCGAGCGGCGTGCCATCTGCGGCGCGGCGGACGGGGCGGATATCGAGCCCTTCGTGAAAGCGCGTGTAGACGAGTCCGGCGGCGGTCTCCTGCGGATTGCGGACGAAGCCGTATTGACCGCCCTGCCAGGGCCGCGAGATCACACCTTTGAAGTCGCGGACGATGTGCTGGTAGAACTCCGGCCCGCCGCCGCTGTAGAGCGCGTCGTTTTCTGTTGGGAGCGCGAGATTCAATCCTTCGCCGCGATCCTGCGCTTTCACGAACGAAGCGCTGCCGGCGAGAACCAGAAGCGCCAGCAGCCACACGCGTGCCGCCATTAATTCCGGGGCCGCCGTTTCGGCGGCCAATCCTTCTTCATCAGGTCGATATCGGCCGCGGATAAACCGGAGGCGACATAGAGTTTCCCGTCCGAAACGCGGCGGTCGATCTGCAATTCGGCGACGGGTCGGCCGTTTACGAACACGTAAAGAAAGGTGCCGCGTTTTTCGATGCTCAACGTGTCGAGCGCGAGCTTCCCGTGATCGTTCAGGTCGAACAAGACGCCAAAGCTGCCGTCGGGCGCCGGGTAGGCGGTGAAACCAACCACGTCGCGCTCGGAGATCGCGGGCGCTTTTTGAATGACGATGTTCTTGCCGGTGCTCGGCGACGTTACACGCGAGGAGAAGACCTCGCCGTCATGCGCGTTGCCCTCCAGATGCGCGCGCACTGTGCAACGTGGCTTCCGCGCATCGGCCGCGGCGACGACGAGCACGAGCAGTGCACAGGCGGCGGTCCTCCTCATTCGCGACTGATAAAGGGTTTGACAGTTTTTGCAAAGGTTGGTGATTACCCGCTCATGAAACGCGCCCTCGTGCCGGTGCTGCTCGTCCTGGCGATCAGCGCAAGTGCGTTTGGGCAGGGGATTGAGCCGACGCCGGCACCCGAAAAGCGAAGCTGGCTCAGCCGGCTGAACCCGTTCAACCGCTCCGAAAAACTGCCGGAGTATAACGACCCATCGCTGCGCGGTCTCGTCCTGACGATCGAGTTGTCGCCGCAGCCGATCAAGCTGTCCGAGGTGCGGCAGATGGACGTAAAAGTCCGCCTCACGAACAAGTCGAAGCGTCCCGTGACGCTGGAGTTTCCAAACGCGCAGCGGTTCGAGATTTTGCTCAAGAATTCGGCCGAGCAAGTCCTGACGACGTGGTCCGACAATCACGCCTTTGCGGAAGTGGTCGGCACGGTGTTCATCAATCCGCAGGAACACATCGAATATGCGGAGACGATCGCCACCCGCGAGCTAACGGCGAATCGCGTTTACGTGGCCGAGGTTTACTTCCCGAAATATCCGGAGCTGCGCGTTCGGCAGAAGTTTTTGACGGCGCCGTAGCGGCGGCTTGCGTGCTCTTCTCCGATTATCACACGCATCCGCAGGGGCATCGCGTCCAGCCGTACACGCTCGAGTTGCTGCAGCCGTGGGTCGACTCCGCGCGCGCGAAGGGGCTCAACGACATTGCGTTCACCGATCACGATCGTTATCACGCTGGCGTCGATTTCGATGTGATCGCGCGGCTGCGTGAGGCGAATCCTGGCGTGAAGATTCGCGCGGGCATCGAGCTCGATAATGATCCTGTGCATTCGGCGGCGGGACGAGCCTGGGTGGAAAAGCATTGGGACCAACTCGATTTCGTCCTCGGCTCCGTGCATTATCTCGACCGGCCGGATCAGATGTTCGACACCGTGCCGGAGGGCGCTGAGCAGTTCGCCGGGCGCAGCGTGGACGAGGTCTACGCCGATTACTTCAGCCGCGTGCGCGAGATGGCGGCGAGCGGGCTCGTCGATTGCCTTGCGCACGTCGATCTCGTGAAGATCCACGGTCATCGGCCGGAAGCCGACGTTCGATCGCTGGTGCGCGAGACGCTCGACTTCATCAGCGCGCGCGGACTGTCGATGGAGTTTTCGACCGCAGGGTGGCGCAAGCCGGTCGGCGAACTCTATCCGTCTGACGCGCTCGTCGACGAGGCGCTCGCACGCGGTATCACCTTCACGACGGCTTCTGACGCGCACTCACACGTGCAGCTCGCGGAGAGCTACCCGCGGCTGACGGAACGGATCGCAGGGTTTGGTGTTTCGCACGTAGCTGTCTTCGAGAAGCATCACCGCGCGCTGGTGCCGCTCTGATGCGGGCGGCCGGAGCCGTTTTCGCGCGTGTTACGGCGACAGAGCGCCGTCGCTACAGCTGCGACGCGCGAGACGCAGTTGCCTGACGACGGGTGCGGGAGGCGCTCAGCTGCCGCGCATCTCACGGATCGCGGCGGCGTAATCCGGTGCGCGGAAAATGGACGTGCCGGCGACGAGAACGTTGGCGCCGTTCTCGAGACTGATCTTCGCGGTGTCGACGTTGATGCCGCCGTCGACCTGGATGTCGAACGTTGCGCCGTTCGCTTCCTTCCATCGGCGTGCGGCTTGCACCTTCTCCATCATATCCGGACGGAAAGCCTGGCCGCCGAAGCCGGGATGCACCGTCATGATCAGGACAAGGTCAACGCTGCCGAGGTGCGGCTCGAGCGCGGAGAATGGTGTCGCCGGGTTGAGCGTGACGCCGATCCGGCAGCCGGCGGTGCGGATCTGCTCGAGTGTGGCAGCGACGTCGTGATTCGCTTCGCGCTCAATATGTACTGTGATCGAATTGGCGCCGGCCTCGAGGAAGCGCGGCGCGTAGTGATCAGCGCGCTCGATCATCAGATGCACATCGAGCGGCAGGCTGGTTCGCGTTCTGATCGAAGCGACGACTGGCGGGCCGAAGGAGATATTGTCGACGAAATGCCCATCCATGATGTCGAGGTGGAGCCAATCCGCTCCCGCTGCTTCCACGCGGTGGATTTCGTCGGCGAGATGGGCAAAATCGGCGGCGAGGAGAGATGGGGCGATGAGGACTCGCGACGGGTTCTTGTTCATGCGCAGTTGCGGAGGGTGAACGGTCGGTGCGCGGGATTCAACGTCGAAGCGTTCGCAGGCGCGCGCGGGTGCTCTCTAATCCGATGTTTCCCTTGACGTTGCGAAGGTCCGTTTCTAGATACTACGCGTTTCAGCCGGTCGTCGTCGCTGCTCGCAGCGCGGGTGTTGCGGAGGTCGTGGTCATGGGCTCGCCTCGGACGGACTGGAACGCGTTCAGCGTTACCGAAAGCTAATTCATGTTTAACGGACTTTTCGGCTGGCTATCCAGCGACATCGGCATCGACCTCGGGACGGCAAACACGCTCGTCTACGTCAAGGACCAGGGGATCGTGCTGCGCGAGCCGTCCGTGGTGGCGGTGCAAGCGGGGACAAATAAAGTGCTCGCCGTCGGAGACGAAGCGAAGCGCATGCTCGGCCGCACGCCTTCTAACATTGTCGCGGTGCGCCCGTTGAAGGATGGCGTGATCGCGGACTTCGAAGTGACCGAAGCGATGCTGCGGCACTTCATTACGAAGGTGCATAACCGGCGCGTTAAAGCGCGGCCGCGCGTGGTCATCGCGGTGCCTTCGGGTATTACTGAAGTGGAAAAGCGCGCGGTCCGCGAATCGGCGACGCATGCCGGCGCGCGGGAAGTTTATCTGATCGAGGAGCCAATGGCCGCGGCGATCGGCGTGGGCCTGCCGGTGCAGGATCCCGCCGGTAACATGATCATCGATATCGGCGGTGGAACGACGGAAGTCGCTCTGATCTCGCTCTCGGGGATCGTCTTTAGCCGCAGCGTCCGGGTCGCTGGCGACGAACTCGACGAGGCGATCGTCCAGTACATGAAGCGCGCTTACAATTTGATGATTGGTGAGCGCACTGCGGAAGAGATCAAGATCAAGATTGGCTCGGCGTATCCGAGCGAGAAGGAGACGAGCGTCGAAGTAAAGGGGCGCGACCTCGTGGCCGGTTTGCCGAAGACCTTGATGATCACTTCGCAGGAAGTGCGCGAGGCGTTGCTGGAGCCGATCTCCACGATCGTCGATTCGGTGCGCATCACGCTGGAGCGTTGCCCGCCGGAGCTTTCCGCCGATCTCGTGGATCGCGGTCTCGTGCTCGCGGGTGGCGGCGCGCTCTTGCGCGGGTTCGATAAACTTTTGAGCGAAGAGACCGGTTTGCCGGTCCACGTGGCAGAAGATCCGCTCAGCGCAGTGGCGGAGGGAACCGGCAAATGCCTCAACGAGCTGAAATTCCTGCGTCAAGTCGCCTCGACCGATCGGTCATGGCGTTAGGTAAGATTGGAAGCCGGATCGCGGGAAGGCAGATGGTCGGGACGGTGACGGCTCTTACTTTTCCCGTGTCCGCGCTCCACTCTCCGCAATCGCGATGAACCGTTCGAGCATCATCGCGCTGCTGATTTTTGTCGCGATCCTGGGCTACTTCCTCAGCTTCGGACCTGAGAGCCAGAGAAATTTGCAGGCGGGGTTCTATCAAATCATTTCGCCGTTTCTGACGACGGGATCGAGCCTCGAGAAGCAGATCACCTCGATGCGCAAGGGGTTGGCGACGCTCGACGAGCTGGAGCGTGACAATGCAGCCTTAAAGACGGAAAACCGCGCGCTCAAGGCGACCAACCAGGCGCTCCGCGATGTTGAGCGGGAGGTCAACCGGCTACGCGCCGCATTGGCGTATCGGGAGCGATCGGTCTTCAAGCTCGTTCCCGCCGAGGTCGTGACACGCGACGCGTCGACCTGGTGGCGGACGGTTACGATCAACCGCGGGAAGCAGGACGGGATCACCGGTGACATGTCGGTCGTGACCGAAGAGGGCCTCGTCGGGAAGACCACGACGGTAGGCGACAGCATTTCGGTGGTGCTGCTGGTGTCGGATGAGAATTGCCGCGTGGCGGCGAACGTGGAAGGAACGCGCGAGCAGGGGATCGTCTCCGGCGAGCGGGTGGTCGGTGTGGCGACGCCAATGCTCGAGCTCAATTTCCTTTCGAAGCAGGCGAATCTGCAACCGGGCCAGAAGGCTTACACCTCCGGAGTCGGCGGCGTTTTTCCTTCGGGGCTGCTGATTGGCACCGTCAGGGAATTCAAGGTCCGTGAGCTCGACGGCCAGGCGCGCCTCAATCCGGCGGTGGACATGACGAAGCTGGAGGATGTCTTCGTGGTGACGGGCCGGAAATGATCTTTTTCGTCATACTCTGCGGCCTCGTTTTCCTGGCGCAGATCATCGAGCTCTTTATCCCGCCGCTCGATTGGATGTACAACGCGCACATCTATATCGTGCCGCTGATTGTGTTCTACGGCGCGATGGCATTACCGTTTCCGCTCATGCTGGCGCTCGCGTTTTTTGCGGGCTTGTTGCTCGACGTCTTTACGATGCAGGTGATCGGCGACCGGGTTGAAATCGCGCTCGGATGGTCAATACTCGTCTACGCTGTGCTGGCGTCCATCATGCATGGGCTCAGGCCTTTGTTCATACGAGGGCGCTGGGAAATCCATTGCATCATGAGCGGCGTCTGCACGTCGCTAATCCTGCTCGCTCAATACCTGATGATCACTTTTCGGCGCGGCTCCATTCTCTTCACGCCGGAAGCATGGTGGCAGATCGGCGGGCCGGGCGTGATCGCGATGATCATGGCGCCGTTGATGTTCTGGCTCCTGCACACCATCGGGTCGGCGACCGGGAATCCATTTTTGCCTGAACGAGAAAGCTACTAGATCACCATGAACAGACGTCGTGCCATGAGGCCCATCCTCCGTCTTCAGGTCCTCGGGTTTTTCATCCTGCTCGGAATGGGATCAATCGTGGCGCGGCTCTGGTGGGTCCAGGTGGCGCGCGGCGCGGAATGGACGGCGAAAATCCGCGGCAGCTCTGCGGTGACGGTGCGGATCCCGTCGGTGCGGGGCGAAATTCGCGACCGCAACGGCGTCCCGCTGGTGCAGAACCGCGCCAGCTACGAGGTCGATTTCTATCTGCCTGAGATGGTGAAGGGCTACCGGCAGCGCGTCGGCCAGCCGCCGATCACGGAGTATCGCGCGACGATCAACGGCATGCCGAAGGACATGAAGGAGCCGGACATCGTGAAGATCGTCAACGAAGGGATCGTCCCCCGACTCGACGACCTGAACCTCGCGCGCGACTACAACGCCAGTAAGCTGCAGAAGCATTTCCGCACCAACACGGAGGTGCCGTATCCTTACATCAAGGACATCGACTTTGAGACGATGGCGAAGTTCTCGGAGCACGATGTTGGACTGCCGGGCGTCGATATCGCGATCAAACCGGTGCGCTCATATCTCTACGGGGCGCTTGCGGCGCACATGCTCGGCTACGTTGGTCCACCGGACGAAACGAACAAGGAAGAGGCGCGGAAGTTCACGTTCTATCAGGGCGACGTGGAAGGGAAATCGAACATCGAAAAGGCAATGGACGATTACCTGCGCGGCAAGCCTGGCATCCGCTACATGAAGCGGAACGCGAAAGGGACGATCGAAGGCGTGTTGAAGGAAGAGCCGCCGCAAGCGGGCGGCAACGTCGTGCTGACGATCGACGCGCGGATTCAGATGATCACAGAGGAAGCGCTGCGAGCCGTCGGGCGTGGCGCGGCCGTGGTCGTCGATCCGAACAATGGCGAGATCCTGGCGATGGCCTCAGTGCCGTCGTTTAACCCGAATACCTTTATCCCGAGCATCAAGGCGAAGGATTGGGAAGCGCTCCGCGCAAACACCGCGAATCCGCTGGTAAACCGTGCGATTAGCGCGTTCCCGCCCGGCTCGACGTTTAAGCTCGTGACCGCGCTCGCCGGATTGCGCAAAGGCCTCGGCAACGCGCGCTATAGTTGCGGTGGCGGTGTCGGCTACGGCAATCACTTCTTCCGGTGCCACATCGCGGAGCGCGGCGGCACGCACGGAGTCATCGGCCTGGCGGATGCGCTGAAGGTCTCGTGTAACTCTTACTTCTACCAAATGGGTAATGCCGCGGGAATCAACGCCATCGACGAGACCGGCAAAACGCTCGGCCTCGGGCAGGCGACCGGCATCGAGACTACCAGCGAGCAGGCGGGAGTGTTGCCGAGTCCTGATTGGATGCGCGTGCATTACCCTCGTGAACGCTGGACCTCTGCTTACACCGCGAACGTGTCGATCGGGCAAGGCTACGTCCTCGTGAGCCCACTGCAGCTGGCAATGGTGTACGCCACGATCGCCAACGGCGGCGTTTCGTATTACCCGCGGCTCGTGAAGAACGTAGTCGACGCCGAGGGCAAACCGGTCCTGAACGACAAAGGGCAGCCTGCCATTCCGCAGGAGCCGAAGGTGCATGGGGATTTGCGCTTCGACTTCCAGCCGGAGCACATCGCTCAGGCGAGACAGGGGCTCTGGAAAGTGGTCAACGAAGGAGGCGGCACGGGCGGACGCGCGCGCATCGAAGGCGTGCAGGTCGCCGGCAAGACCGGCTCCGCGCAGGCGATGACGCACGGCAAGAGCGACACGATTGCGTGGTTTGGCTGCTTTGCACCGTTCGAAAATCCGAAGTACGCGGTCGCCGTGATGGTGCAGGGCGGCAAAGGCGGCGGCGCAGTTGCGGCACCGATTGCCCATCGCATCCTGGAACGGACTCTGGCGATGGATGCCGGCAAGTTTGAGCAACAGGTGGCGTGGCTCGAGCCGGCGCAGAAGCCAAACCCATTCCAGTTCCTCGAGTCGGTGGCGTTCACCGACGCGGGTCCGAGCCTGGCGGATGAGGACCAGGAGAACGCGCCGCAAACTCCGGGCGCCGACGTGCAGATGGCGGGCGCAGGTCCCGCTCCTGAGGTCGAGCCGGAAGCGGACGCCGCGGGTCGCGTGGCCGGTCGGCGCCGAATCCAGCGCGCCCAACCGGTCGTGCAAGCGCCTCCTCCTCCACCGCAACGGCGAGGCTTTTTCCAACGACTTTTCGGTCCCCGGCCCGCTGCTCCGCAGCCGCAGCCGGCACCACCACCCCAGCGGCGCCCAGGGCAGCGAGACCAGCAGCCACGCCGCGGCAACCCTTGATCAACACGCAGTGCGCATGAGAACCGATCCGCCGCTCTCGCTTATGATCTCAGATTTTTCCTCTTCTTATGATAGACAAAGTGAAACGGATTTTAGGTCTCTCTTCGCGCAAGACGGGCAACAAGCTCATCATCAGCGTCGAGAAATTGGAGCGGCGCGTCGCGCTCCTCGAGAACGGACGCCTCGAAGAATATAGCGTCGAGCGGAACAGCACCCGCAACATCGTCGGGAGCGTCTACAAGGGTAAGGTCAAAAACATCGAGCAGGGGCTGAAGGCGATGTTCGTCGACATCGGCTTCGAGAAGAACGCCTTCTTGCATTTCTGGGATGCCATCCCGGCCGCGCTCGACAGTGGCATCGAAGAGATCGACCGGCCCGACAAGAGCGGCGGCGGACGGCCGAAGAAGAAGCGGATCACCGCAAACGACATTCCGAATATTTACCCCGTCGGCTCCGAAGTCATCGTGCAGGTCACGAAGGGGCCGATCGGCACGAAAGGCCCGCGAGTCACCACGAACCTCAGTTTCGCCGGCCGCTACCTGGTCTTTATGCCCTATAGCGACCGCAGCGGTATCTCGCGAAAAATCGAGGACCCGAAGGAGCGAGATCGGTTGCGCAAGATCCTGCGCGAGCTTGATATCCCGGAGGGGATTGGCGTCATCATCCGCACCGTCGGCGAGGGCCAGCGTGCCCGCTACTTTGTGCGCGACCTGGCGTTTCTCCTCGAGCAATGGACGAAAGTCGAGCAGGCGATCAGGGAAGAGAAGGCGCCCTGCCGGGTCTTCGAGGAGCCCGATCTGGTCGAGCGCACCGTCCGCGATTTTCTCACCGACGAGATTGACGAAGTCGTGTGCGACAACCGTGAGGCAATCGACCGCATGAACGACATGGTCGGGCAGATCTCACGGCGCGCTCGGAATCGCATTCAATATTACGACGGCGCCGCGCCGGTATTCGAGACGTTCGGGATTCAGAAACAAATCGACGACGCGTTCCATCGCCAGGTCTGGCTGAAATGCGGCGGCTACATCGTTATCGATGAAACCGAGGCGCTGGTCGCGGTTGACGTAAACACGGGCCGCAACAAAGGCGGCCGCGACGTCGAAAAGACCATCCTCCAGACGAACCTCGAGGCCGCGGACGAGATCGCCCGCCAGCTCCGCCTCCGGAACATCGGCGGCTTAATCATCGGCGACTTCATCGACATGAAGAGCCGGAAAGACCAGCAGGCGGTCTACAACCTGATGCGCGAGCGCCTCAAGCGGGACAAGGCGAAGACGCACGTCCTGCCGCTCTCCGCGCTCGGATTGATGGAGATGACACGGCAGCGGGCGCAGGAAAGCCTCAGCGATTCCATCTACGAGAACTGCCCGTATTGCCACGGCCGCGGCGTCGTAAAGACCTCCATGACCACCAGCGTCGAGCTGCACCGCATGCTCAACACCGTCATGCGCAAATACCAGGACAGCGTCCACGACATTCGCGTGATCCTGAATCCGGACGTCCTGAAGCGGTTGAAAGAAGAGGACGAAGAGCTGCTCGTCGAGCTGGAGCGCCGCTACGCCGGCCGGCTGATGTTTCGGGGCGATCCGACCTATCACCATGAGAAATTCATGGTCACCGACGCAAATACCGGGGCAGAACTAAAGCCATAGGCTCAACAAAGTTTCCGGCCGCCGGTGTGCCCGCAGCCGATATCTGTGAAATAACCGCTGGAAATTGCACACTTTCGTGCCAGAGTCGCGCCCATTATGGACTCAGAGATGTGTCCCGACAATGCGCCGGCACATTGTGTTTGATGAAAGGCCGGTCTTAACCAACCAAACAGGAGCAACAACGAAATGAGAAAAGTAACCTTGACCTTGTGCGCGGTAGCGGCAATGGCGTCGGCGGCATTCGCCGGCACCACCATGTCCTCCAGCAAGGACATGAAGCAGGTAGAACAGGCCCCATGCCCAACGTGGTATGCGGATAACGAATGGAACGTCGGCGTGTCGGGCATCTACGCGTTCAACGTGGATGGCGACGACGATAACTTCTTCTTCGACCGATCGTGGGATGACGCCTGGGGTGGCGCGCTCGACGTGAAGTACTTCTTCCGCCGCAACTTCGGCGTCGGTGTCCAGGCATTCGGCCTCTCGGTCGACCGCGACAGCAACTTCGGGTTTGATAATGACGACGACTGGAGCTGGGGTGCCCTCGGTACCTTCACCATGCGTTTCCCGATCGCTTGCAGCCGTTTCGCACCGTACCTCTGGGTCGGTGGCGGTGGATACTGGCCCGGGGACGACTTCAACGCCCTGCAGGCCGCCTTCGATAATGACGATGAGGCCAAGTTCATGGGCCAAATCGGCGCCGGGTTTGAAGTCCGCTTCACCCAGCACGTCGCCATGACCACGGACATCAGCTACAACGATGTCGAGGGTGGCGATCACGACTTCTTCCAGATCCGCGCGGGTCTGAACTTCGCGTTCTAAGAACCGTCGCGACACTTCAAACGCCGGGAACACTGTATGTGTTCCCGGCGTTTTTGTTTGTACGAGCCGCAACGCGGCCGGCCGCCGCTGTCGTTGCGACGCATCAAGACGCCGACAGAGCGGCATGCTACAGCGCGGTCGCCGCGCGTGTCCTACAGACCGAGACCGGCGGCGCCGAGTCCGCCGGTGATCTTCGTCATCTCGGACTGCGCGAGTTCCTTGCCTTCGGCGATTGCCTGCTTCACGCCGCTTAGCACCGCTTCCTCCAAAAACTCCACGTCCTCAGGATCGACGATCTGCTTGTCGATCTTCAGCGAAATTACGTCTCCGGCGCCGTTCGCGACGACCGTCACTTTCCCGCCGGCGGCCTGCACCTCGACGGTTTTATCTTCCAGCTCAGCCTGGGTCTTCGCCATCTGCTCCTGCATCTTCTGAGCCTGCTTCATCAACTTGTTCAGATTCATAAATCGGTCAGTCGGTCACGGGTTTGATTTCGCCTTTGAAAATTTCCAGCGCTTCGCGGATCAGCGGATCATTAGTGAAGGAAGCGGCCGTGTCAGCAGGCTTTTGCACCGGTGCGCGCGTTTCCTTTTCCTCCACCTTCGGCGGTTCGATCATCAGCCCTTCTTTCAGGCTGAACTTGATGTTCCAGTCGCGCCCGCTGATCTCCTTCAGCAATGCTTCGAGGAAGTCGCGGTTCCGCGGCAGCGCGATCGATTCCATGGCGGTCTTCTGTTCCGGCGGGAAGCCGAGCAGGAGGGATCGGCCTTCCTGCCCCAGAACCTTCGCCGAATCGATCCAGCCTTTGATCAATGGGCGACGCGCCCGAATCTGCTCCACCGCCTTCTGCCAGAGCTGCTCCACGTCGACGTTGCCATCGGTAGACGCGTTTAGTGGTGCAGCGGCCAACGCGATCAGTTCGGGTTCGGCAGGCGTGCGGTCGTTGCTCGCCGGTTTCTCGGCAGCGCGCATCGGCGCCGGTTCTTCAGGCGGCTTCGCTGCCGGAGGAGCGGCGACGCGCGGCGCTGCTTTCGTCGGCGCAGTTGCAGTCGTCGTTGCTGCGCGGGAGTTTGGTTCCGGCGGCGCTTTCCCTTCGCGCATCGCGGAAAGGTTTTCGATCACCTCATCGAGCGTCACTTGCCCGAGCGTCTGGATCGCTTTGATGACCGCCACCTCGAAGTGCAACTTCTTGTTAGGCGCCCATTTCATCCGCCCTTCCGCGGCCGCGAATTGATCGATCAACTCCAGCAGCCGATCCGTTTCGATCAACGCTGCTTGCATTTCGAGCGCGCTTTGCAGCTCCGGATTGAACTCCTCCGCGACGGCGTCCGGCTTCACCTTGAAGACGAGCAGATCGCGCAGGTAAGCGATGAGGTCCGACATGAGCTTCATCATGTCTTTGCCCGCGTCGGCCTCGGCATGCAGCAACTCCAGCGCTTCTGCGGTCGCGCCCTGCAGGATCTGCGCGGTGAAGTTCGCGACCGTCTGCTCGCTCGTAAACCCGAAGACGTTTAGCACATCCTGCTCCGCGATCGTCTCGCCGCAGAACGCCACCAGCTGGTCGAGCATCGACTCCGCATCGCGCAGTCCACCGTCCGCGCCTTTGGCAATCGCATGGGCGGCTGCCGGCTCGAGCGTCACCTTCTCATTGCGCGCGATGTATTGCAGATGATCGGCGATGAGATTCGCGGCAATCCGGTGCAGATCGAACCGCTGGCAGCGGCTCAGGATGGTCGGCAAAACTTTCTGCGGCTCCGTCGTCGCGAAGATGAATTTCACATGCGCCGGCGGTTCCTCGAGCGTCTTCAGGAGCGCGTTGAACGCGGCGGAGGTGAGCATGTGCACCTCGTCGATGATGTAGATCTTGAAGTGCCCTTTGCTCGGCGCGTAGCGGACGTTGTCGCGCAGCTCGCGCACCTGTTCGACGCCGTTGTTGCTCGCGCCGTCGATCTCCAGCACGTCGAGGCTGTTGCCAGCGGTGATTTCCTTGCAGCTGTCGCAAACGCCGCACGGCGAAACGGTCGGCCCGTTGACGCAATTCAGCGCCTTCGCCAGGATACGCGCCGTCGAAGTCTTCCCGATCCCGCGCGGGCCCACGAACAGATATGCGTGCGCGAGTCGGTTCTGCTCCACCGCGTTCTTGAGCGTGCGAGTGACGTGCGCCTGGCCGACCAGGTCGTCGAACGTCTGCGGCCGGTACTTGCGCGCGAAAACCTGGTAACTCACCCGCCGAATCTAATGCCGCGAAACGTGCGCGAAAACAGAAAACCCGAGCCGGCAAAAACCTGCGCGAATTGCCAGTGCGACATTCAGGCATAATCCTGCTAATCGTGCGAAATGCGCCGCCGACTGCTCCTCGCTCTCGCGATCCTGACCGCCGCTCATTCCTCGCCCGCGCGTGAACCGCAGACCTCCCCGCCACCGCAACAGCAGGCGGTCCGCGCACGTGCTCTGGGCGTTCCGTTCGAAGGCACGCCGGGCCCGCTTAATGCAATTACGGATGTCGGCGCCGTGACGGTCGGTTACTCCACGATCGTCAGCGGCGACGGAAAGCTCGAGATCGGCAAGGGACCCGTGCGCACGGGTGTCACTGCGATTCTGCCGCGCGGCCGCGGCTCATTCGACGATCCGGTTTACGCCGGCGTCTTCAGCCTGAACGGCAACGGGGAGATGACGGGCACCGCGTGGATCGAGGAGGGCGGATTCCTCGAGGGCCCGGTGATGATCACGAACACGCATAGCGTCGGCACGGTCCGCGATGCCGTGATCCGCTGGCGCGTCACGAGAGGCGGGGCCGATCCGACCGGATTCTTCTGGAGCCTGCCTGTCGTCGCGGAGACGTACGACGGCTATCTCAACGACATCAACGGCTTTCACGTCAAAGCCGAGCACGCCGAGCAAGCGCTCGAGAGCGCCCGCGGCGGCGCGGTTGCTGAGGGGAGCGTCGGGGGCGGCACCGGAATGGTGGCCTACGAATTCAAGGCCGGCAGCGGCACGGCCTCACGCGTGCTCGACCCGAAAGCCGGCGGCTACACGGTCGGTGTGTTCGTCCAGGCGAATTGCGGGCGGCGACCGCAGTTCACGGTGGCAGGCGTTGCCGTGGGCAAGGCAATTCCCGAGGGAGCGGTTTTCGGCAAGAAAGACGACGGCAGCATCATCATCGTCATCGCCACGGATGCGCCGCTGCTGCCGCATCAGCTCAGGCGTGTCGCGCGTCGCGCCAGTCATGGACTGGCTCGGACTGGCAGCACCTCCGGCAACGGCTCCGGCGATTTATTTATCGCGTTCTCGACCGCGAACGCCGGCGTCGCCACACCTGAAAAGCCGCTGCATTCGGTGCAGACAGTACCTAACGACCGGCTTGATCCGATTTTTGATGCCACCGTGCAAGCCGTCGAAGAGGCGATCGTCAATTCAATCGTCGCGAATCAGCAGGACATGACCGGCCAGAATGGGCACAAGATCGTCGCATTGCCGCACGAAACGCTGCGTGCGGTCATGAAAGAGCAGAAAGCCCGGCCTCGTTAGCCGGCGCGGGCGTTTACTGACGGAAGTCGTACTCGTCGGGCGATAGATTCCCGATCTTCGTCCGCCCACCGGCCCAGACAATGTAACCGCGGACGCGCGGCCGACTGCCTTTGCGCACGAACACGCCCCCGTCGTACTGCTGCATTCCCGCGAACGCATGTTTCACCACCTGACGCGGCGCACGGTAGTAATAGCCGGCATCATCCTCCGCGTGCAGCCAATACGCACCGGAGGGAAAGTGCACCGTCGAAATTGAGAGCTCCTCGTGCACGTCAATAACGCGCGGCACCGGCGGCCCTTCACCGGGCGGCAGCGGTCGGAAAGTACGCTCCGCTGCGCAACCACTGACCAACAGCCCCGCGGCCAGGCACGCAGCTAATATATATATAGCTCGCCAGACGAACTTCGATAACGCCGTACCGTTCACCGGCAGAGGATTGCACGACTTCGCCGCCGGCGCGCGGCTGTTCTCGCGCTCCTCGCCGCTGCGTTCGCGTCGGCGCGTCCGAAATTACGCCGTGCCGGAGGCGAGCTGCTGCTGGGCACCGTTGCGGAGCCGACGCCGCCGAGCTTTCCCGCCTGACGAGATCCGCACAGTCACGCAGCTGTCGCTCGGATCTTTACCGCCAAATTGCCGCTGCCATTCGGCGCTCGCCGCTTTCAGCATCCGGCTGTAGCTCTGGTCGAGCGCGGTGCGAAGACCTGTGATCAGCTCCGCGTTTGTGGCGCGACCCTTCAGGAGATCGTGGGTCTGCAGGTAGTAGTTCACGGCTCGTGTAGAGCAGGAATTACGCCTGAAGGTCCGCAGACGGGTGCAAGTTTCGCAGCGTCGCGGGTTGCGTTGCCGTCTGGAGCCGCGACCGCCTCGCACCGGGCTCAGCCGCTCGTCCGGAGCACGTTCAGCAGCTTTCGGCCAGCTTCCGTGAGCCGTTCGATTACGGCAGTAGGGTTTTCTGCGGCGCGAACGACCGAAGCCTCGACGAAGCCGGCATCGGCGAGCAATTCGACCTCGCGCGCCGCCTCATGCCCGGTCACCCGCAATTGACCGTGCGGCTGTTGCTCAGCCGCGACCAGTAACTCGCGCGTCAATTCGAGGTTCATTTCAGCAAGCGATCTTGCCAATGCACCAATCTTCATCAATGAATCGCACGTACGCGTGCGCGCGATTGCACGGGCAGAGGAGGTTTGCGAAACAATCTGTACTTTTCCCGAAGCTCTAGCGCGCGGATGAAAAAAACGCGGTCGGATCACCTGTTTCCATGCATGTAACAATTTCTGGAAGCCGATCGGTTTTCATTCACCTGGCGGTATCTCTCGTTAGTCTCGTCGCGTTGGCGACTCACCTCGCGGCCGCGGAAGAAACAACCGCTACGATGAAGGCGGTCCGCATCCATTCGTATGGCGGCACAGAGGTCCTGAAGTACGAAGACGCGCCTCGTCCCGAGCCAAAAGATGACGAGATCCTCGTGCGCGTGATCGCCGCGAGCGTGAATCCGGTCGATGCGAAAGTGAGGCAGGGCCATTTCAAACCACCGGGCGCGACCATGCCGTTGATCATCGGCTACGACATCTCGGGCGTGGTCGAGAAAACCGGCGCCAAAGCGACGAAGTTCAAACCCGGCGACGCGGTTTACGCCTATCTCGCGCTCACCCGCGGCGGCGCCTACGCCGAATACGCGATCGCAAAGGAAACGGAAGCCGCACCGAAACCCGCATCGATCACCCACGAGCAAGCCGCCGCCGTTCCACTCGCGGCGTTGACCGCATGGCAGGCGCTCGTCGAGACGGCGAAACTCGATGCCGGCCAGACGGTCCTGATCCATGGCGGGTCGGGCGGCGTTGGCGCATTCGCCATTCAGATCGCCAAGGCACGTGGCGCAAAGGTGATCGCCACCGCCTCGACCCCGAACCAGGAATTCCTGAAGGAACGCGGAGCCGATCAGGCGATTGATTACAAGACGACGAAGTTTGAGGAAATCGTAAAAGATGTCGACGTCGTGCTCGATCTCGTCTCCGGCGACACGCTCGCGCGTTCCTACGGCGTGGTGAAAAAGGGCGGCATCATCGTCTCCGTGCTGGATAATCCCGACCGCGGCGAGCTCCAGAAGCACCGCATCCGCGGCACCGCGATTCTCGTTCGCCCGGAGGCGACTATGCTCGCCGAGCTGACGAAATTGATCGATGCGAAGAAGGTCACGCCGGTCGTATCCCAGGCAATCCCGCTCGCCGAAATCGCGAAGGCGCACGCCGCAATCGAGACCGGCCACACGCGCGGCAAGATCGTGTTGCGCGTCGCCGACGAAGCGCACCGCTGATCGCACTCGATGCGACACGTGCTCTGGCCGGCGTTGGAGTATACCCGCTGGAAAGAGACGGCGGCCACGTTGCACATGTGGACGCAGATCGTCGGCAAAGTGCGTCTCACCCTGACGCCGTGGCTGAACCACTCCTGGCATGTCACGCTCTAAGTGACCGCGCGCCGCCTAGCGACTTCGCCCATTCCGCATCGCGGCCACTCGTTCGAGATCGACTTCGATTTCATCGACCACCACCTCGTCATCAAATCTGCCGATGGTTCAAAGCGGACGATTCCGCTGCAGCCGATTACGGTGGCGGACTTTTATCATCAGCTCATGAGCGCGCTCGCCGAGATGGATCTGCCGGTGCAGATCTCCGGCACGTCCAACGAAGTCGAACAGGCGGCGCCGTTCGTTGAAGATCGCCAGCACGCTTCCTACGATCCGGAATACGCGACTCGGTTCTGGCGGGTGCTCTGCAGAGCGACCGCGTCTTTAGCGTTTTTCGCAGCCAGTTCATCGGCAAATGCAGCCCGGTGCATTTCTTCTGGGGCAGCTTTGATCTCGCGGTGACACGGTTCTCCGGCCGAACTGCACCGCCTCATCCTGGTGGCGTTCCGCACCTCTCCGACGACGTCGCGCGTGAAGCGCGGGTTCTGGCCCGGCAGCGAAGCGATGCCACAGCGGGTTTCGCCGAAACGCAGGTGTTGCCCGCGGCCGCGTACGAGCAGCAGCGGATCTGGCGATCGCGCCGCGCTCGAGGCATCCGGCGATTCGCCAAAGCGCCTCGCGCACGGGAATGAAACTGTAGGGGAAGCTGCCAGCTTCCCCAGTCTCAGAAACACGGGAAGCTAACCGCTTCCCCTACAGGAGAGCGCATTTGCTAGAACCGAGACTGCACCTGCAGACTAACGAGCCGCGGCGCACCAATCGACACCAGCCCGTCGGCCGATTTTCCGGTCTCGACTTCGGCGTCGAGAAGGTTCTCGACTTTCACGGCGGCGGAGACGCGTTCCGTGAAATCGTACGACAGCGCGGCGTCCACAATCCAGACCGCCGCGAGCTCGCTCGTGTTCTGATCGTCCTCGAACTGGCGACCGGTGTAGCGCACCTGCGTCGTCACAAGCCATCTCGCCGCCGGTCTCCACTCGATCGCGCCGGTCAAAACATGCTGCGGCGTTTGAGCGAGCAGGTTGCCGATCAGACTCGCCTCGGCCGCGCGCTCGATCGTCGGTTGCGTGAAGAGATACGTGCCGCGCACGAGCAACGGCGCCGCGATCCGCCACTCGCCCGCGAGTTCCACACCGGGCGCGGTGACGAGGTCGATGTTGCGCCGTTGGCGAAGCACACCGCCCGCCGGAATGAACCCGCCGGGATCGAAAGTGCCGGGACCGAGCCCGATCGTGATGTTGCCGATCGCATCCTCGAGGCGGTTGTAGAATGCGGTGCTCGTCAGGCGCACGGTTTCCATCGGTCGCCATTCGATGCCGGCTTCGCCGCCGATCAGTCGCTCCGGCTCGAGCGCGGCGTTCGCTTCTGTTACCGCATTGCCAACGCGGAATGGGCGGTAAAGCTCGTTCAACGTCGGCACACGAAAGCCGGTGTAGCCGGTCCCGCGGATCGTCCATTCTGGTGTGACGTTGATGCTCGTGCCGAGCCGCCCATTCACGGTGTAGCCGTCGCGATCAGGAAACGCGTTCGCGAGCGTGATCGCTCCGGTTGCGCGATCGCGCTCCGTTCGCGAGGCATCGAATAGCTGCCAATGATCCAGCCGGACACTGCCGAGGACCTTCATGGCGGTTGTCACTTGCCAGCTATCTTCAGCAAACGCGCCGACGAAAAGTTGCTCCCCGCCGGCATTGCGGAGACGCGTGAATTCATTGCCGACGAATCGAAACGCTTCGCGCGTTTCACCTTCCACCCACCGGATGTCGGCGCCGACTGTAATCACGTGCGGCGCGAGCACCATGCTCCAGACCGCGCTGCCGCCTGCCGCGGTCGCCGGCACATCGAACTGATCGAGCGCAGGCGTTTCGATATCGCGCGCCGCATTCACGGAGCTGAACGTGCTGCGGTATTTTCGCTGTTGGCCGTAGGCGGTGGCTCGCATCTCGGCCTGGAGGTGCGGAACGCGCACCGACAACACCGCGCTGCCGTCGGCCCCGCGCGTATCGTTACGCGTGAACCGCGTGCCGTTCTCGCGCTCTTCACGAAAACCTCTCAGTCGAAGCTGCAGCGAAGCATCTTTCGTCAGCGCGAACTCGGAACCAAGCTGGAGCAAATCAGACTCGGAGCTCGCATTCATGTCGACAGGACCGCGTTGGTCGGCTTCCAAAACGGGATAACCGCCGGTCGAGAAATGCTCGCCGAAAAATGAGAAGGTCGCCTGTTTGCGCGCGAGGTTCGCGGCCACAGAAATGCCATACGTCTCGCGGTCGCCGATCGTTCCTTGCACCAGCGCGTCATCTTCTTTGGCGCGGCGCGAATCGAGAAAGATCGTGCCGGCCAGCGCGGCGTTCCCGAACAGACCCGCTCCTCCGCCTGGAGTCACCAGAACCGATTCGAGCGACGCGGGAGGTGCTTGATTCCACAGCACGTAACCGGCGAACGGATCATTGAGCGGAATGCCATCCAGCAGCACGAGCGTCCGACCGGCGCCGCTCGGTCCGAAGTTCCGTAACGTGACGCCTTGCGTCGTCGGATTCGCCACGCGGCTGCTGCTGCGGCGGAACAAGCTGAAACCGGGCACTTGCGCGCGCAGCACGTCGTCGAGGCGCAACTGCGGAGCGCGCCGCAATTCCTCGGCCGTAACTTCCTTCACACTAAACACCGCCCCAGTCGGCGCCGGCAGCCGATCCGCGCGCACGATCACGGCATCCCCGACCGCCTCTTGCGCCCGAATCGTTGCGCCAAACAACGTCAGCAGCAGAGCCGCACCAGCAGCGGTGAGGCTCCGCGCACTCCGCGGAAGATGACGCGACATCATCAAGCGTGGCCGCCGCTCTGCATTCGCTGCACCCAGTTGCGGAAGAGGATCGGGTTCGCGATCGCCTCAAACGGCTCTTCAAACCCGCCAGTGCCGCGCACGGTCACGGTGCCGTAGTCAAACATCCGGCCGATTGCCCCTTGATCGACAGCAATCGATTCGATCTTTGAGATGAACATTTCCATCGAAAGACGGCGCACGATCCCGGTCTTGATCAGCACGCGACGATCGGTGATGACGAGCTCGCTGCTGGCGTAGGCAAGCGCCGGGGGTAGCATGATGAAAGCCGGCAGCGGCAACGCGAACCAGCCGAGCTCGGAGCCGGTCATCGCCTGGACGGCAATCGCGAAGGGAATTGCTGCGAACAGAAACACCACGAGCGCGAGAATCGCGAAGCGGGCGAAGACGATCCAATGCAGCGAAGTCTTGAAGAACGGCTTCTCGTTAGGCGCCAGTGTCGTGCGCGAGTAGGCGCCAAGCGATTCGACCGGAATCGGCACCGCATCACTCGGCACCGCCACCGGCCGGCTGACGGCAGCGGGTGCGATCGAAGCAATCTCCGGTCGTGCGATTGGAAGCGGCGGAGGTGGAGCAGGCGGGAGCGCCGTTCCGTCGTCCGCACGAGCGGCATCACTCTCCGGCAATTCGAACCTGCGGAACGCGGACAGCTGTCGCCAGCCGCCGTCGGATTGCTCCGACGCAAGATCCGACGGCTGCAACAAACCATCCGCTAGATAAGAACGCAGTCGCTCTTCAGAGAATGGCCCGCGCTTCGCGCCATTCAGATAAACGTAGAACTCCATGCGATCGTGCTACGCTGCTCCGCAGTGCGCAGCTGTCAGGTGCTTTTTTCCGACAACTCGGAAGCGGACACGCGCGGCCGGCTAGCCCTTTTGCGCCACGTACGCTTCGAGTGACTCGCGCGTGATCGTGTGCAGCGCTCCGCAGCGCGGACAACTGATCCGAATCAAGTCTTCCTCGCCGAACAATCCGCTCGGGTTGGTGCGCATGATCGGCGCGAGGATCGAGAACATGCGTTCCTGCGAGCAACCGCAGCCCCAGCGATAGGAGCGTTCTTCGAGCAGACTGAGCGTCTCCGTTTGATCGAGCGTCTGCACCTGTTCGTCAGTGAGCGCGTGGAACCAATCCATGTCACAGCCCGGCTGCGCGGAGACCATCACGAAGTCTTCCGGACCGTGAGTGAAGTACCGGGCTGGCCGCTGCTCGCTGTGCGCATAGAATTCTTCCACGATCGTGAATGGCGCGGTGCCGCGAAAATCGATGGTGCTGCGCCGCGATTCCGCCCGCTCGCGGACGAGATCGGCGCAGAAGAGATTCCGCCCGTCGTCCTTCACGTTTTCGGTGAAAAGCTGACCGACGATGATCCCGCGGCGGTTATCGCCGGTGACGAAGAGATTGAGCAGCGGGCGGTGAAAATGAATCGTCCACGCCCAGGCCTCGCTCCACGGCCGCGAGGCGCAGTGTAACGTCAACGCGGCGAGAGCTTCCTTCAGCATCCCGTCGTGCTCGGGCGCGTGATGATAGCCGTACTGCCCTTGGTGGAGATAGTAATCAACGTAGAGTTCTCCGAAATCAGCGCGCGCGAGGAGCGCGTTACGTTCCCGCACGAAATAGCTTCGCACCTGCAGACCTTCGGTCGTTTGTGGATCTTCCGTATCCATCGGGACAACGTAGCGCGTTTCGATCCGCTTTTCCGCCGTTTTTGCTTCACCGACGCCGACGCGTGCAGGCAGCCGCCCGCGTTCGTAGTCGCGGAGAGCCCGCTCCCGCGTTGTTACTTTTGAGCCGACCGAGCTACATCAGGACCGGGAAAGACATGCCACAGACATGGGCAGTGAGGGGATCGAACCCCCGACCAACTCGGTGTAAACGAGCCGCTCTACCGCTGAGCTAACTGCCCTCGCTGCGCGCACTATAGCTATGCTTCGCAATGCGCGACTGTTATTTTTAATCTATTCTAAGTTATTCTTACTTTAACTACTGAGTTGCGCTAGGCCACACGTAGGCTAGTAACAGCCATGGACCTATCCCTGGAAAAGCTAAGAGAAGCAGTGTCATTGCGTGAGCAAATCAACGCATTGGAGGAGCGAATCAGCTCTTTGTTTAGTGGAGCATCAACATCGTCTTCAAGCAGCAGTAGCCGCGGAGGCAGCGCGAAAAGCGGTGGTGGCGATCGCCGCCGCCGCCCGATGTCGGCAGCCACGCGCGCGAAGCTAGCCGCAGCCGCGAGAGCGCGCTGGGCGAAGCGAAACGATGGCGGCGGCAGCACAACCAACAGCAGCAACAGCAGCAGCAGCAGTGCATCTGCGCCGCGGAAGTCTGCATCGCGCAAAGGTGGCATCACGCCAGAAGGCCGACGGAGACTCGCCGAAGCCATGCGCGCTCGTTGGGCGGCACGGCGGAAAGCCGGCGGCGCGGTCAACAGGCGCTAACCGCGTGCGGTATCGCGAGGACGAGAGGCTTCAGCGATTCACCGCACTCATCATCGCTGCGGGGTAGCGCAACCCCGCAAATGAACCTTTCGGTGCGGCCTCGTCGATAGCGGCGAGGTCCGCACCTGTTAGGGTTACTTCCAGCGCGCCGACGTTCTCCTGGAGGTACTTGCGCCGCTTCGTCCCCGGGATCGGGATGATGTCCTCGCCTTGCGCCAGGACCCAGGCCAGCGCCAGTTGAGCCGGCGTGCAATGCTTCTCTCGTGCGATCTCGCTCAGTCGTTGCACGAGATCGAGGTTGCGCTGGAAATTGTCCCCCTGAAAGCGAGGCGATTGCCGCCGGTAATCGTCCTCCGTTAGGTCTTCGAAGCGCTTGATCTGACCGGTCAGAAAGCCGCGTCCGAGTGGGCTGTACGGCACGAGCGCAATTCCGAGAGCGCGACAGGTTTCTAACACCTCATCTTCAGGGTCGCGCGTCCAGAGTGAGTATTCGGATTGCACCCCGGAAATCGGATGAACAGCGTGCGCTCTGCGGATCGTTGCGGCGCTGGCCTCTGAAAGTCCGAGATAGCGCACCTTGCCGGCACGGACTAACTCTGCCATCGCACCGACTGTCTCTTCGATCGGCGTGTCAGGATCGACGCGGTGTTGGTAGTAGAGATCGATCACGTCGACCTGAAGCCGGCGCAGACTACCCTCACACGCAGTGCGGACATAATCGGGCTTGCCGTTCACGCCGCGGAACTGCGGATTCGCCGGATCGCGCATGATCCCGAATTTTGTCGCGATCACGAACTGTTCGCGGCGGCCGCGCATCACTCGGCCGAGCAGCTGCTCGTTCGTGTGCGGGCCGTACACGTCTGCCGTATCGAAGAAGGTAATGCCAAGCTCGAGAGCGCGTTCGACTGTGGCGATTGATTCCTCGTCGTCACGTCCGCTGTAGAAGTCGGACATGCCCATGCACCCGAGTCCGATCGCGGAGACCATCGGGCCGCCGCGGCCAAGCTTACGTTGCTTCATGTCTGGCCGACCCACGTCCGAGGCGCAATATCGTCCCAGCGATCGCGGATCGCAGCGAACTCGGCTTCGGAGAGTGGGCCCGCGTCCAGCAGCTGCGCGTTTTGTTGCCAGCGCTCCGGTTTCGTTGTGCCAACGATCGCCGTGTGAACGCCGGGCACGCTGAGCGTAAAGCGAAGCGCATGGGCGATCGATTGCTCCACCGGGCGGTTGCGGATGAAATCGTAGTCGAGCTTCCGCAGCCGATCCCAATAGGTGTGCTGGTAGGAGTCGATCGGCTTGTGGCCGGATTTCCATGCGGCATTCGCGATCGGGCGCTTCGCGATCACACCCATCCGCCGCTCCTGCGCGCGCGGCAGCGTCAGCTCGAGCGCTTCCTGGTCGGCGATGTTAATCGACGTCTGCAAGGTATCGAAGGCGCCCGACTCGACCGCGAACTTCGCCGCCTGGCTGTCGCCGCTGTAGCCAATGTAGCGCGTGTAACCGCGATCACGGGCCGTTTGGAGTGCGTCGATTGCTTCACCTTTCTTCAGCACTGCTTCCGAGCAGCTGTGGAGCTGCACGAGATCCACACGGTCGGTTTTTAAGCGGCGCAAGCTGCGCTCGATACTCTCGAGAATGGAAGGCTTCGACCAGTCTTCGCTGCCGACGCCGCGCGGATGACCGCACTTCGTGAAGAGATAGAAATCGTTGCGACGATGGCCGACCGTCTGGCCGATCAGTTCTTCACTCGATTCGTAGCACTCGGCCGTATCCACGAGATTCAATCCGGCGTCGAGCGCGCTGTTCAGCAGCTTCTCGACTGTCTCCGCGGTCGCGCCTTCGTAGCCGATTTCCGCTCCGCCGAAACCGAGGACGGAGACGTTCATATCCGTCTGACCAAGCTGCCGCTTTTCCATGACGGTGAGGTTAGGACCGACTTCGCAAATTGTCACCCGCAACGCCGAAGGCGCTGCTCTAGAATAAGAGGCGCGTCATGCCGGTTCCGTCTTCGATCCGGCCGATCGGCTTCGCCTTTAGTCTGCGCGCGACTTGCTTCGCGTTGTCTGCGGCGACCACGGCGGCCATGCCGATGCCCATGTTGAAGACTTGATACATCTCCTCGCGATCGACGCGGCCGTTCGTTTGCAGGAGCTCGAAGATCGACGGCACGGGCCACGCGCGAGTGTCGATGACCGCATCGCACGTTTTCGGCAAAACGCGGGGGAGGTTGTCGATCAGTCCGCCACCGGTGATGTGCGCCAGCCCGTGAAGCGATTCGACTGGCAGTCTCGCGAGGAGCGGCTCGTAGTTCTTGTGCGTGCGCAGCAGTTCTTCGCCTAACGAGACTTCCAGGCCCGGGAGTTTTGCGTCCGGCGTCAGACGCATCTTCTCGAACAGGATCTTGCGCGCGAGTGAGTAGCCATTGGTGTGGAGGCCATTGGAAGGTAGGCCGAGGATGACATCGCCCGGTGTGATGCGGCTGCCATCGATCATCGTGGCGCGGTCAACTACACCGACAATGCAGCCGGCGAGATCGTATTCGCCTTTGCGATACATCCCGGGCATCTGCGCAGTCTCGCCGCCAATCAACGCGCAGTTCGCCGCGCGGCATGCTTTGGTGAAGCCGGCGAGGATCTGATCGAAGACCGGCGGATCGAGTCGCTCGGCTCCAATGTAGTCGAGGAAGAAGAGCGGGCGCGCGCCGAGGACGGCGATGTCGTTGATGCAGTGATTGACGAGATCGGCGCCGACGGTGTCGTGGCGATTCATCGCAAACGCGATCTTCAGTTTTGTGCCTACGCCGTCGACGCTCGCCACCAGCACCGGCTCGCGCATGCCGGAGAAGTCAGGTGCGAACAGTCCGCCGAAGCCGCCGATTTTGCCGAGCACTTCGGGTCCGTGCGTGCTCTTCACGCGCGCCTGGATGCGCTTCTTGACGACGTTGCCGAGGTCGACGTCGACTCCCGCACGAGCGTAGGCCTTCTTCGCGGTCTTCCTTCCTGGCTCCTTTGTCATTTCGACCGAAGCGAAGCGCAGTGGAGAAATCTCTTAAAGTAAGAAGAGGCGTTTAGAGATGTCTCCACTGCGGTCGACATGACAAAAAAGGGTCGACGTGACAAAGGACGAAACACCCTGCTACCGCAGATCCGCAAACAAGGTTGGGTGCGCTTCTTCGGCGGCGAGCGCTTTCGAGCGGCCTTCGCGTTTCTCCATGATGAATTTATCGAGCTCGGGATCGACGGGCAGGGGATAGTTGCCGGTGAAGCAGGCGAGGCAGAAATCGTTCACCGGTTTGCCGGTCGCGCGCACCATCCCTTCAACGTCGAGGTAACCAAGGCTATCGACCTGCAGATACTCGCAGATCTGCTCCATCGACATCCGGTTCGCGATCAGCTTATCCGGATCCGGGAAATCGATGCCGTAGTGACAGGCGAAACGATGCGGCGGGCAGCTGACGCGCATGTGCACTTCCTTTGCACCCGCTTCGCGCAGGTTCACGACGCGCGCGCGGGCGGTGGTCCCACGGACGATTGAGTCGTCGACAACGACAACGCGCTTACCTTCGACCGCTTCCTTGATCAGGTTTAGCTTCACCCGAACGTCGAAGTCGCGGATCAGCTGGCTCGGCTGAAGAAACGTGCGCCCGATGTAGTGATTCCGCACAAACGCGTGCTCGTAAGGAATATTCAGCTCCTGCGCGAAACCGAGCGCCGCGTAATTTCCGGAGTCGGGGACCGGCACCACGATGTCGGCTTCCGCGGGAAAACGTCGCGCCAGCTCGCGCCCCATTTCGGTGCGCACCTTCGCGACATTGATCCCGCCGACGATGCTGTCGGGCCGCGAAAAGTAGACGTACTCAAACATGCAGAACGCCTGCTTCTCATCGCGGAACGGCCACTCGGATCGAATGCCATCGTCGCTAATGATCACGACCTCGCCCGGCTCTATTTCGCGGATGAACTCAGCGTGCACGAGATCGAACGCGCACGTCTCAGAAGCGACAATGTAGGCGCCATCGAGCTTACCGAGCACGAGCGGCCGGAAGCCAAACGGATCGCGCACCGCGACGATCTCCTTCTCGCTCATGATGATGAGGCTGAAGGCGCCCTCGAGCCGGCGCAGCACGCTCAACGCGCTCCCGCCATTACTCGACGGCTGGGCCAGGAGATGCGGGATGATCTCGCTGTCGGCTGTCGTTTGGAAAATCGAGCCTTTCCGTTCGAGCTCGTCGCGCAGGACGGCGGCGTTGATCAGGTTGCCATTGTGCGCCACCGCGATTTGCCCGCGGAAGCAATCGACCACAAACGGCTGCGCGTTCTTGAGCGTGCTCGAGCCGGTCGTCGAGTAGCGCGCGTGCCCGACAGCGCGCGTGCCTTTCAACGTCTCGAGTTCCTCCGCGCCGAACACCTGCGACACGAGCCCCATGTCCCGGTGCATCTGGAATGTCGAGCCGTCACCGTTTGACGTGACGATACCGGCGCTTTCCTGCCCCCGGTGCTGGAGCGCGAACAACCCATAGTAGGTCAGCACCGCCGCGTTCGGGTGGCCGAACACGGCGAAGATCCCGCATTCATGCTGCGGGAACATGTCGCGCTCGGGAGCGTCGGCTTCGGTGACCGCGTCAGCAGGCATGTGGGGCATGATCGACTAACAGCAACCGCCGTTCAACGAATCGTTCAGCGAACTCAGGCTTCGTTGCTGACTGCGCGCGCGATCGCGTTGAACCAGCCATCGTAAATCTGCGCGACCGGCCAGGCGAAATCCTGCGCGCCTGCGCGAATGCGGAGTTCGTCCGTCGTCACCTGACCGATGATTTTAAACCGCACACCGCCAGCGCTGAGCTGCTGCTGCACTCCCGCGATGTTTGCTTCGGCGACGGAGATGATGATGCGCGATTGCGATTCGTTGAACAGGAGGACGTCGGCCCGTGCGGCCGATTCGAGGTTCACCGTTGCGCCAAGAAGACCAGCGGGATTGAAGCAGGATTCCGCGAGCGCGACGGCCAGCCCGCCTTCCGAGCAATCGTGCGCGCTTTCGACCAGACCCGCTTGGATGCAGCTTCGGACGGAGGTTTGCACAGCCTTCTCGCGAGCAATGTCCAGGCGCGGGGGCAGGCCTTCCTTACGCCCGTGACAAACCTTCAGGTAACGCGATGCGCCCAGCTCATCGCCGATTTCCCCCACGAGGATAATGACGTCGCCGGCGTTCTTAAAAAACTGCGTCGTGATGTGACGCTCGTCGGCGATCAATCCCACCATCGCGACCGTCGGCGTAGGATCGACCACTCCCGCCGGGCTCTCATTATATAGAGAGACGTTGCCGCCGATCACCGGCGTCTCGAACTCGCGGCAGGTTTCCGCCACGCCTTCCACGCTCTCGCGCAGCTGCCAGAAGTTGCCGGGCTTGTAGGGATTCCCGAAATTGAGGTTGTCGGTGACGGCGAGCGGAACTGCACCGGAACAGGTGAGATTCCGCGCCGCTTCCGCGACGGCGATGCGGCCGCCTTCGCGAGGATCGAGCGAGCAGTAGAGAGAATTACAATCCGTCGTCGCCGCGAGGATTTTGTTCGCCTCCCGCACGCGGAACACCGCGGCATCAGAACCGGGTTGAACAACGGTGCCGGTCCGCACCATGTGATCGTACTGGCGATAGACCCAGTTCTTGGAAGCAATCGTCGGGTCGCTGAGCAGCTGCTGGAGCGCAGAGTGGTTATCGATTTGCGGGACGCTCGCGAGATCGATCGGCGGTGTCGGGGGAGGCGCTTCGAATTCGCGCGTGTAAAGCGGTGCTTCGTCGGCGAGCGGCTTCGCCGGGATTTCCGCCGCGACCGTGCCGTTGTTGCGCACGCGCATCATGCCGTCATCGGTGACGGTGCCGATCTCCGCGCAAGGCACATCCCACTTATCGAAAATGTCGCGCACCACTTGCTCCCGCCCACGCTTCGCGATGATCAACATGCGCTCCTGCGATTCGCTGAGCAGCGTTTCGTAAGGCGTCATGCCGGGCTCGCGTTTCGGCACCTTTGCGAGATCGATTTCCACGCCGGTTCCGCCGCGACTCGCCGTCTCGCAAGTCGAGCAGGTGAGCCCGGCCGCGCCCATGTCCTGGATCCCGGCGACTGCATCAGTCGCGAGCAATTCCAGACATGCTTCAAGCAAGAGCTTCTCCTTGAACGGATCGCCGACCTGGACCGCGGGGCGATCTTCGCGTGATTCCTCCGTCAGCTCGCGCGAGGCAAACGCCGCGCCTGCCAAACCATCGCGCCCCGTTTCCGCGCCAACGTAGAAGACCGGATTGCCAACTCCGCTCGCCGCGCCACGCGCGAGTTGCTCGTGCCGGAGCACGCCGAGGCAGAAGACATTGACGAGCGGGTTGCCCTCGAAGCTTTCGTCGAAGTAGATCTCGCCGCCGATCGTCGGCAGCCCAATGCAATTGCCGTAATGCGAAATGCCCGAAACGACACCGGTGAAAAGCCGCCGGTTCGTGGCAATCTGCGCCGCACGTTCCGGCGATTCATCGCCGGTCCCGGTGATCGGCCCGAAGCGCAGCGAGTTTAGCAAAAACTCCGGCCGCGCTCCCATTGTGAAGATGTCACGAATGATTCCACCGACGCCGGTCGCCGCGCCTTGAAACGGCTCGATCGCGCTCGGGTGATTGTGGCTCTCGATCTTGAACGCGACCGCCCAGCCATCGCCGATGTCGACGACGCCGGCGTTTTCCTCGCCCGCTTTCACGAGGATGTTTGGCCCGGTGGTCGGGAATTTCTTCAGTTCACGCCGCGAATTTTTGTACGAGCAATGCTCGCTCCACATGACAGAGAAGATGCCGAGCTCGGTGAAGTTCGGCTCGCGACCGAGGATCCTTTTGATGCGCTCGAATTCGTCCGGGAGAATCCCATGTTTCTTTACCACTTCGGGCGTGATGTCGGGCTCAATCAGGACGGGCATCTGCTGCGCATGTTAGCCGATGCGAACTTCTGCTCAACTCGCGAAACCCATCAGCTCGAGCGGAAAGGTGAGCGGCGTACGAATTCCCGGCCTTCGTGCGGTTTGCGTTAACACCGCTCAGGCGGCACCTTCGCCCGATTCATCTTTATGAGCGCGCCTGAATTCAAGAAGCGGACACCCTCCGGCATCAAACCAGTCCAGCGCCAGGGGCACCCGATCCAGCCGACCGGCGTCCGCCCGGTGCAGCGCGATCGCCTGAGCTGGCATCAGTTTGAAGCCGATCCCGCGCGGTATCAGGCGATGTCGTTTCGGCGTTGCGGGAACTCGGGCCTGAAGCTCTCCGCCATCTCGTTAGGCTCGTGGGAGACGTTCGGCGGCTACATTGGGCCAGAGCTGACGCGTGGCTGCATTTTTCGCGCGTTTAATCTCGGGATCACGCATTTCGATCTCGCGAATACCTACGGCACGCCGCCGGGACGCTCTGAGACGATTGTCGGCCGCGTGCTGCGCGAGATGCCGCGCGAAGAGATTGTCATCGCGACAAAAGCCGGCTTCCCGATGTGGCCGGGCCCGTACGGCGAAGGCGCTTCGCGGAAGGCATTGATGACGAGCCTCGACCAATCGCTCAAGCGGCTCGAGATCGATTACATCGACATTTTCTACTCGCACCGGCCCGATCCGAACACGCCGCTGGAGGAGACGTTGCGCGCGCTCGATCAAATCGTCCGCGACGGCAAGGCGCTGTATGTCGGCTTGAGTAACTATCCTGCGGCGCTGGTTGCGCAGGCGCAGCAGCTGGTCCGCAGCCTCAATCTCGCACCGATCATCGTGAACCAGGTCGGCTACAGTATGCTGCGCCGGGACGTGGAGCGCGAGCTTCTGCCGGCCGCGCGAGAGAACGGTGTCGGCATCGTGGCGTTTTCCGCGCTCTCACAGGGTCTGCTCAGCGAGAAGTATTTGCAGGGTGTGCCGGAGAGTTCCCGTGCGACAAAGAGATGGACTCCGGCGCAGCGGGAGGCGATCACACCAGCACTCGTCGAGAAGCTGCGGAGGCTGAACGAGGTCGCAAAAGCGCGCGGTCAATCACTGCCGCAGATGGCGATCGCGTGGACGCTCCGCGCGCCCGAAGTGGCGACGGCGTTGGTCGGGGCGTCCGACATTGACCAAATCGAGGAGAACGCGCAGGCGCTCGAGAAGCTCAATTTCGGTGAGGACGAGCTCCGCCAGATCGACGCGATCCTCGCGACCTAGTGGAGGGACGGGCGCCGTCCGTCCATGCTCCTAGCCGGTTCCCGAAGCCGACCGCCCCATGATCCAAGCCTCGCGAACGAGATGGACGAGGGCGCTGACGATTCCCCAGCCGCACATGGCGATGAATCCTTCCGCCGGCCGACCGAGCAGCAGCGCTGCTGCCAACATCCACGTGAAAACGTTCCGGCGCGCGGCGATCAGGCGCACCGCCTGATCGAAACGTGTCGCGTCGTCGAGGTCGCGGTCGATTTTTCGTTTCACGAATCCGCGGCCGGCGCGATCCAGCAGATCGAGCACAATAAAAATACCGACAAGCTGAAACGCCAGCGGACCAAGCGCTGTTGAGTAAAAGTGCCACGCCAGGGCCATCCACCACGACGTCTCGAGCACGTAATCGAGCTCGTGTTCCCATTCGCCGGCTTCGGTAGTTTCCACCTTCACGCGCGCCTGCTTTCCATCGAGGCCATCCAGCACGCCGACGGCTAACGCCGTCAACGCACCGGAGACGAGATGGCCGGCGGCGTATTGTGCCGTGACCGTGAGTGAGACGACCATCGTGAGAAGCGTCAGCTGATTCGGTGTGATCCTGGTGCGGCAGAGCCGCGCAATGAGCCATGTCTCGACCGGGCCGTGCACGCGCGCGGGAAGATCGAGTGTGCCTTTTTGCGCGGCATTGAGGATGAGCTTCTCGGCTGCCGCGCGATGCTGAGCGTTCGGCGCTGGAAACCAGATCGGGCGCACGTGTCGACGCGTGCCGACAATGTAAGTCGGCTCGTCTTCAACATCGATGACGTCGAACAAACCTGCATCAACCGCGCGCGCGATCTGCGAGTGAAGCGGTGCGGCGAGATCGAACGGCGCGGAATTGTCAACAAGAGCAGGACCGCAAACAAACCCTCGCTTACAGCGCGGCGCCTCAGCGACCAGCGGCAGAACCGCTGCTGGTCGGGACGAATCGATCAGCGCGGCGGAACCGCTCGATGCGAGCAAGACAGCCAGCAATCGGCTGTCGCAATACATGCCGGCGGGAAGCACCAGCAGCCGCTCGATCACGGCAACATGGTCGCTGATTGCACACACACGCGTGCGCAGTCTGGCCCGCGCCCAACTCGGCGGCTCAAGGTGCGCGGTGATGACCTCGGGATCGTGCGCGAGAATCGTCGCTTCCGTGAAACTGAGCCGCTGCAGCACGCGCAAGTGGCGTTCCAACAACGAAATCCCGCAGAGCTGCACCAGCGCCTCCGGGGTTTGCGCGGCGACGATCACAACAGCGGGGCGGCTCATCGAATCATAGCTTTCGGTTGTGTGGCGGGTGCGCGCGTCCTACGGTTTGGACGGCGTCGCACTACCGCCCAAGCGCCGCAAAAAACCATGACTACAGCAGTTGCACCCGAAGCAAGCACCGAAACGAAATTGAACCAGCTCGAGCAGCTGAAACGCTTCACGAAAGTCGTCGCGGACACCGGCGATTTCGAGACGATCCGCGATTTCAAGCCGCAGGACGCGACGACGAATCCGAGCCTGATTTTGGCGGCGACGCAGAAGGAGCAGTACGGCCATCTGCTCGAAGAGGCGCTCGAAAATCGGAAGCACTCCGGATTGACGGGCGCCGCACAGATCGAGGATACGATCGATCATCTGCTGGTCTCGTTCGGCACGCAGATCTTGCAGATTGTGCCGGGGCGCGTGTCGACGGAAACGGACGCACGTCTGTCGTTTGATGTTGAAGGAACGATCAACAGAGCGCGGCAGCTGATCAAACTTTACGAGGCGAAGGGGATCGGGCGCGAGCGCGTGTTGATCAAGATCGCGTCGACGTGGGAAGGCATCAACGCAGCCGAGCAGCTGCAGAAGGAAGGGATTCGGTGCAACATGACGCTGCTCTTTTCGCTCGTGCAGGCGGTGCGTTGCGCGGAGGCGAAGGTGCAGCTGATCTCGCCATTTGTGGGGCGGATTTATGATTGGTTCAAGGCGGCGAACAAGCGCGATTACGTCGGCGCCGAAGATCCCGGCGTGCAGTCGGTGCAGGAGATCTACACTTATTACAAGAAGTTCGGCTACGAGACGGAGGTGATGGGCGCGAGCTTTCGGAATGTGGGCGAGATCATCGAGCTGGCGGGCTGTGATCTGTTGACGATCAGCCCCGAATTGATGGGCAAGCTCGCGGAATCGCAGGAGCCGATCGAACGAAAGCTGAGCCCGGAGAAAGCAAAACAAGCGGACGTGAAGCGGCTCGCCATCGACGAGAAGACGTTCCGTTATCTGCTGAACGATGACGCGATGGCGACAGAGAAAACAGCAGAAGGAATCCGCAAGTTCGCCGCCGATATCGTCAAGCTCGAGAAGCTGGTAGCCGCGAAGCTGTAAGCCGCGCGGTCACTCGGCGGACGACTGCTGTGTTCAACATCGTCCTCGTCGAGCCGGAGATTCCGCCAAATACCGGCAACATCGGCCGCCTTTGTCTCGCGACGCGCTCGACGCTGCACCTGGTGCAGCCGCTCGGGTTCGCGCTCGACGACCGCCAACTACAGCGCGCAGGGCTCGATTATTGGAAGGAGCTCGAGGTGCAGCTCTGGTCTTCGTTCGATGAACTGCGGGCGGCGCAGAAGGCAGAGGCGCGGTTCTTTTTCCTGACGACGAAAGCGACGCGCGCGTATTACGACGAGAGCTTTCAGCCGAACGATTTCCTGGTGTTCGGACGTGAAACGAAAGGCTTGCCGGAACCGTTGTTGAACGCGAACGCGGATCGGTTGCTCACGATCCCGATGCACGGAACGCGGAGCCTCAATCTCGCGACGGCGGTCGCGATTGTCTTGTTCGAGGCGGTGCGGCAGAACTCCAGCGTCGGGTCGCAGGCGCGACGTCATCGCGGGCGCAACTAACTACCTTTCTGCGGGTTGAATAAAGCAACTCCGCAGCTGTCATATATCACAATCATGAAACGTTTTTTCCTCCTCGCTCTTCCACTCTGCTTCGCGCTCGCGCAGGTCGCACCCGCTCAAGATGACGTGCCAGTGGAGAGCGATGCGCCAGCACCGCCCCCAAGCCGGATGGGCCCGGCCGCAGAGCGGGCCGCGCGCCAGCAAAGGGTGCAGGCGAATGTGCCCGCAGTGCAACGATCGCAAGCGGTCCGCCAGGCGGCCGAGTTTCGCCAGCAGAGTCCTGGAATCAGTTCAGATGCGGGCGTGCAGCGGCCGCCACGCATTTACAATCCGCAGGGTGGTGGCGTGGCTCGGCCAACGCGCGTCTTTACACCGAATCCGACGGTGACCGCACCACCGACAGTGCAAGAACCACAGCCGACACCAGCGGTCGTTTCACCGACGATCACTGGGACGGTAGATCCCGCCACACGCACATGGAATGGACGCGGCGGGGTTCGGGGGGATCGTGGTGATTGGCGCAACCGCGGCGGCATTGAAGGAAACCAGGATTGGCGCACTCGCCGCGGCGACGGTAGTGGCAACTGGCGAAACAATAACGATGGCAATGCCGACTGGCGGAACGACCACGATGGTGAGCGCCGCCGCAATTGGCGCAACGGTGCAGGACGACGCGGCGAGTGGCACGCCAACCGGCACAATTTCCGCCGGCATGATTGGAGCCGCCAGCATCGGAGCCGCGATTGGTGGAGGAGCCGGTATAGCCGCTTTGCGCGGTTCGGGAGCGGATATTACTACTGGAACTCGGGCTACTGGTACCCGGCCTACGGCTATAATCCGTATTTCAGCACCTACACGTATGATGCGCCCCTTTACGCCTACAATGACCAGGATCCCGGCGAGATCATCGCGAGCGTCCAGCAGGAGCTGCAGCGGCTCGGATACTACCGCGGATCTCTCGATGGCACCTACGGGCCGATGACACGGCGCGCGCTGCTGAACTACCAGCGGGACAACGGTTTGCCCGTCACCGGTGAGATCGATCAGGACACGCTCGCGTCCCTCGGGTTTGAATAGAAGCGGCGGGGTCGAGTCTAACGAATCAACGTTATGAAAAGAATATTCGCATTGACAATCTGCATGGGCCTCGCCTCGGGTGTGGCGGCCGACGCGAAGCCGAAGGACAAGCAAGAGAAAGAGCAACGGAAGCTCGAGAAAGCGGCCGAGAAGATCGAGCGGCGCCAGTTCCGCGCTGCCCGCCAGAACGACGACCGGTTTGAGCGCCGGATCGAGAACGTCCAGCCGCGCGTGACGCAGGAGAGGAACTTCCAGCCGCAGGTGGCACCGCAGGCGCAGTTTCAGCCGGAAGTGAACGCGACTGTCGACGCGCCGATCGTGCGCCGGAACCGCGCTGCATCCATCCAACGCCGCGGCCCGAGCAATTACTCGTGGTCGTATGACGAAGCACGCCGCTTCCATCGCCGCGGAGTGCGGGATCGCAGCTGGTACGAGCGGAACTACAATCGTTTCGCGCTCTTCGGCGGCGGTTACTACTACTTCGATCGCGGCTACTGGTATCCGGCTTACGGATATGACTCGCGGTATACCACCTACCGGTTCGATGAGCCGATCTACGGCTACAATTCACTCGAGCCCGGCCAGGTCCTCGTAAATGTGCAGCGCGAACTTCGTCGGCAGGGTTATTATCGCGGTGCGATTGACGGCCTGATTGGGCCGCAGACGCGCGCCGCACTGGCGCGTTATCAGCGCGACAACGGTCTCTACGTGACGCGTGCCGTTGACGGTCCGACCTTGGCGGCGCTCGGGCTGACGTAAACAACAGCGACAACAAATCTGCGACCGCGCGAAGGAGTGATCTTTCGCGCGGTTTTGTTTGTACGCGTGTCGCCTGTCGCCGTTGCGAAGGCGCGCTGTTTGGGCGAATGCTCCGGCCATGTCCTCTTCGCAGCTCGTAGCGCGCGATCTGCAGCGCTCGTTTCGCATCGGTCCTCGGCGCATCGAAGTGCTGCGCGGCATCTCGCTTGATGTGCAGGAAGGCGAAGCGGTGTTCCTCGTCGGTGCGTCGGGCGCAGGGAAGACGACGCTGTTGTATACGCTGGCAGGTTTGGAGCGCCCGGAATCGGGAACCGTGGAGTTCGAAGGCCGGCGTCTTTACCAAGGCAGCGCCGCATCACAAGCGAAGCTGCGGAACGAGAAGATGGGCTTCGTTTTCCAGGGTTACTTCCTGCTGCCGGAACTGACCGCACTGGAGAACGTGACGTTGCCTGGAATGATCGGAGGACGACCGACAGAGAATGCGGCCGAAGCAAGCTTGCGGGACGTCGGCCTTGGCGATCGCATGAACCACCTGCCGGCGGAGCTTTCAGGTGGAGAGCAGCAGCGGGTCGCGATCGCCCGTGCGCTTGTGAACGATCCGGACATCATCTTCGCCGACGAGCCGACTGGTAACCTTGATTCAAAGACCGGTGATACGATCATCGACCTGCTGCTGAATCTCGCGCGTGATCGCAAGAAAACGCTCCTCGTGGTGACGCACGATAATCGCCTCGCGGCGCGGGGCGATCGTGAGCTGCGGATTGTCGACGGCATGCTCGGTTAGACGAGTCGCTTCTCCGCGCAGAGCGGATTTGCTGCTTGAATTGACTTCTGAACAGTCGACGTTTTGCCGTGCCAACGAAAACCAGCGATGCCGATGTGATGGTGGTGGATGAACCGGAAGTGGCTGCGTCACCGAACGCGGCGGTGAAGCCGGCTAACGAGTCGCGGACCGGCGCCACGCCGAAGCAGTCGACCATCTACCTTGATGGCGAATTCGTTCCGGAATCCGAAGCGAAAGTTTCGGTCTTCGATCACGGCCTACTTTACGGCGACGGCATCTTCGAAGGCATCCGTTTTTACAACGGTCGCGTGTTCCGGCTGGAAGAGCATCACGATCGGCTGTGGGATTCGGCTCGTTCCATTTGCCTCGAGATCCCGATGTCGAAAGAGGAAATGACGGAAGCGCTGCTGGAGACGATCCGCCGCAACGGTTTGAAGGATGGCTACATCCGCCAGATTGTCACGCGCGGCGTCGGCAATCTGGGCCTGAACCCGGTGCAGTGTAAGCGGCCGAGCGTCATCATCATCGCGGCGACGATCGCGCTCTATCCCGAGGAAGTTTATCGCAACGGCCTCCAGATTATCACCTGCGCAACTCGACGTGCCGGCCCTGCGGTTCTGAACCCAGCGGTCAAGTCGTTGAACTACCTGAACAACGTCATGGCGCGAATCGAGGCGAACCTCGCGGGCGCGGACGAGGCGTTGATGTTGAACGACGCGGGCAACGTCGCGGAATGCACCGCGGATAATGTTTTCGTGATCAAGAAGGGCCAGATCTTTACGCCTCCGATATCGGCCGGCGCGTTGCGCGGTATCACGCGCGGCGTCGTCTTCGAGATCGCCGACGAACTGGGCATCAAAATCTCCGAAGCAGACATTACGCGACACGACGTATTCGTGGCGGACGAATGCTTCTTGACGGGCACGGCAGCGGAGGTCATTCCGGTGATCAAGGCTGACGGGCGAATGATCGGCACAGGCAAGCCGGGAGCGCTGACGACGAAGATGATCGCACGGTTCCGCGAGCTGGTGCGCGAAGGCGGAACTCCGATCTATTCCTGATCGCGGCACATCAGATATCGCGCCCGGCGCGTATATTGCTTGAACAGCCGGTGAATCTTTCCGGCACTCGGAGGTCTAAGTAAGAGAAATGTTGTGCGACGTGTGCAAATGCAATGACGCGACGGTTTTCCTGACGCAGATCCTCGAGGGGAAAATGCAGAAGGTGAACCTCTGCGACGCTTGCTCGAAAGAGAAGGGCGTGCAGGATCCGACCGGATTTGCGCTGGCGGATTTGCTGCTCGGGATCGGCGCCGCCGAGGAGATTGAGAAGGGCGCCGCGACCGAGAAGTGCGTTGTCTGCGGCTTCACGCAGGCCGATTTCAAGAAGACCGGCCGACTCGGTTGCAGCGCGTGCTATATTACTTTCGCCGAAGGATTGAGCAGTCTGCTGAAGGCGATGCACAAGGGCACCGAGCACGTCGGTAAATTGCCGCAGCGCGCGCATCGCGAGATCGAGTTGAGCGACCGGATGAAGACGCTCACCGAGAATCTGCGAAAGGCGGTCGCGGAGGAGAACTACGAAGGAGCGGCGGCGTTGCGCGACCAGATTAAACAGCTCGAAAACCAGCTGGCGAGCCAGACATGAAATTTTCCAACGTCATAGCAACAGGCGGCGAGTGGCTGCGGGGCGAAGGCCCGCACCACCAGATCGTTATCAGCAGCCGAGTGCGGCTCGCGCGCAATCTGCGTCATCGCGCCTTCCCCGGCTGGGCGAAGAAAGCGGAGCGCACGCAGGTGCTCGAGCTGATCAAGCCGCGCGTCGAAGAGCTGCCGGAGATGCAGGATTCGTTCTCCGAAATGCTGCAGGATCTTTCCGCGCTCGAGAAGCAGGTGCTCGTCGAGCGCCATCTGATCAGCCGGGAGCATGCGGCGAAGAGCGTCGGCAGCGCCGTGGTCATGAATCGCCGGCAGACGCTCAGCATCATGGTGAATGAAGAGGATCACCTGCGGATGCAGTCGATCCGGTCAGGGTTGCAATTGAAGAACGCCTTCAAGCTTGTCGATAAGGTCGACAGCACGCTCGAGAGCAAGCTCGACTTTGCCTACGATCCGAGGCTCGGCTATCTCACCGCGTGCCCGACGAATGTCGGCACCGGCATGCGCGCATCGGCGATGCTCCATCTTCCAGGCCTCGTCCTGAGCGAGATGATCAACCAGGTCATCCAGGCGGTGAACAAGATCGGCCTCGCCGTTCGCGGCCTCTACGGCGAGGGCACGGAAGCCATGGGCAACCTCTTCCAGATTTCGAATCAAACGACGCTCGGCGAAAAGGAAGAAGACATCATCAGCCGCCTCAGCAAGGTCATTGAGACGATCATCGAGAAGGAACACGATGCGCGTCAGATGTTGATCCAGAAGAAGTCGAACACGCTCTGGGATCAAATCGGTCGCGCCTACGGCGTCCTGACATTCGCGCACGCGATGACCTCGAAAGAGGCGCTCAATCTCCTCTCAATTATTAAGCTGGGCGTCGACCTCGGCGCCTTTCCAGAGGATCGCCGATTGCCGATCGATGAGCTGTTTATCGACACGCAGCCGGCGCATTTGCAGAAGAGTTCACAACAGAAGCTAAACGCTGAAGAACGCGACGACCTGCGGGCGCAGATCATCCGCGAGCGTTTGCGGGTCTTCCCTAAACCTGATATCAGTAAAGTGGCGCGGGAGTCGGGGAACGGTGCGACCTCCGAGCCTTCAAACAATGAATAATTTTACGCCGCGGGCCCAGCAGGTTCTGGCGCTCGCTCGGAAGGAAGCAGACCGCTTCAATCACAACTACGTCGGCACCGAGCATCTGTTGCTCGGGCTGATCAAGCTTGGGCAGGGCGTTGCGGTCAACGTCCTGCAAAAGATGGGCATGGACCTCGAGACGGTCCGGATGGAAGTCGAGAAACAAGTCGGCTCCGGACCGGAAACGAAGATGGTCGGCAACATCCCGTACACGCCGCGCGTGAAGAAGGTCCTCGCCCTCGCGGGCAAGGAAGCGAAAGCGCTCAATCATTCCTACGTCGGCACGGAGCACATTCTGCTCGGTCTGCTGCGCGAAGGTGAAGGTGTCGCGGCCCGAGTGCTGAAGAGTCTCGAGGTCGACATTGAGCGCACGCGCAATGAAATCCTCAAGGAACTCGACCCGAACTTCACGCCGCCCGAGTCCGATCAGGAGCAGGGCGGGGGAGCGGAGACCGGTTCCGGAAAGAAGGACGTCAAGACGCCGGCGCTGCGTGCGTTTGGCCGTGATCTGACCGAGCTCGCGAAGAAGAACGAGCTCGATCCCGTCATCGGTAGACACAACGAAATCGAGCGCGTCATCCAGGTGCTCTGCCGCCGCACGAAGAACAATCCGGTTCTTCTCGGTGAAGCTGGCGTTGGCAAGACCGCGATCGCCGAAGGTCTCGCGCAGGAGATTGCCAGCGGGAATGTGCCGGAGCTTTTGCGTGACAAAAAGGTCATCACCCTTGATCTCGCGTTGATGGTCGCGGGCACAAAATACCGCGGCCAGTTCGAAGAGCGCATTAAGGCCGTGATGGACGAGATTCGACGGTCGAAGAATGTCATCCTTTTCATCGACGAGCTGCACACTATCGTCGGCGCTGGTTCGGCCGAAGGCGCGATGGACGCGTCGAACATCATCAAGCCCGCGCTTAGCCGCGGCGAACTGCAGTGCGTCGGGGCGACGACGTTGAACGAGTACCGCAAGTACATTGAAAAAGACGCCGCACTCGAACGCCGCTTCCAGACCGTGAAAGTCGAAGCGCCGACGGTTGACGAGGCGATTCAGATTCTGAAGGGATTGCGTCCGAAGTACGAAGCGCACCACAAGGCGAAGCTGACCGACGAAGCGCTCGAGCTCGCGGTGAAGCTTTCCGAGCGTTACATCACCGGCCGTTTCCTGCCGGACAAGGCGATCGATGTCATGGATGAAGCCGGCGCCCGCGCCCGCATCAACGCCATGACACGTCCGCCGGACGTGAAGGAGATCGAGCGAGAGATCGAGGAGATCCGCATCGAAAAAGAAGCTGCGATCAAGGCGCAGGATTTCGAAAAAGCGGCTGCGCTCCGCGACAAGGAGAAGCAGACGAAGGACAAGCTCGAAGGCATTCTCGCGCAGTGGCGCGAAGAGCGTGAGGAGAAGGAAGTTCTCGTCACGGCCGACGACATGATGAACATCATCTCGAAGGTGACCGGCGTTCCGCTCCAGAAGATGGAGCAGAAGGAGACCGCGAAGCTTCTCGCGATGGAAGGCGACCTGCGGCAGCGGGTGATCGGCCAGGACGAAGCAGTGACGGCCATCAGCAAAGCGCTGCGCCGTTCGCGCGCGGACCTGAAGGATCCGAAGCGTCCGATTGGATCGTTCGTGTTCCTTGGACCGACAGGTGTCGGCAAGACATTCCTCGCTCGCACCCTGGCGGAGTTCATGTTCGGTGATTCCGATGCGTTGATCCAGATCGACATGTCGGAGTACATGGAGAAGTTCACCGCCTCGCGGTTGATCGGTTCGCCTCCCGGATATGTTGGCTACGAAGAGGGCGGCCAGCTCTCCGAGGCGGTGCGTCGCCGTCCGTATTCTGTCGTGTTGTTCGACGAAATCGAAAAGGCGCATCCCGATGTAATGCACCTGCTCTTGCAGATCCTCGAGGATGGCAAGGTGACGGATTCGTTAGGCCGGAAGATCGACTTCCGGAACACGATCATCATCATGACGTCAAATGTCGGCGCCGACCTGATCAAGCGTCAGACGACGATGGGCTTCGGCGCTCCGAGCGATAATGGCGACTATGAGACGATGCGCGGCAAAATCCTCGAAGAGACGAAACGCGTCTTTAAGCCGGAGTTCCTGAATCGTCTCGACGAGATCATCGTCTTCCACACGCTGACGAAGCCGGACCTGTTGCGCATCGTTGACCTCGAGGTGAACAAGGTGAAGGCGCGCCTAAAGATCAAGGAAATCGAGATCGCGCTGGACAACGCGGCGCACGAGTTCGTGATCGAGAAGGGCTACGATCCGACGTACGGCGCGCGACCGATGCGGCGCGCGGTCGAGCGTTACCTCGAAGATCCACTCGCGGAGGAACTGCTGAAAGGCACCGTCAAGGCCGGCGATCTCGTCGACGTAACGGTCAGCGACGGCAAGCTGGCGTTCCACGTCGCGGAGCCGCAAGGCAGCGAAGCGGCAAGCGCGAGCTGAGGTTACAATCGCTGCAACACCGGGGCAGTGGGTGATCCACTGCCCCGTTTTTCGTTCTCGGCTCGTCGTTGCGACTACGCCCGCGGATGCGCGTCGTCGTACGCCTGCTTTAGCCGCTCCACGGTCACATGCGTGTAGATCTGCGTTGTCGATAGACTCGCGTGGCCGAGCAGCGCCTGCACACTGCGGAGATCGGCACCACCATCGAGCAGATGCGTCGCGAAGCTGTGCCGCAGCTTGTGCGGACTGAGCGAGATCGGGATGCTGGTGTGGCGAAGGTATCGCTTCAGGATCAGCCAAATCGAACGCGGCGAGATACGAGTCCTGGTCTTGTTGATGAACAACGGGCCGGTTTGCACATTCGCCGCCGACCGATAACGCGACACCGCCTCCAGCGCCGGCGCGCCGACCGGACAGACGCGTTCCTTGCGCCCCTTTCCGAGCACGCGGACTGACTCCGTGTAGACATCCACGTCCGCGACATTCAACGACGCGAGTTCGCTCAGCCGCAGCCCGCTGCTGTAGAATACCTCCATGATCGCCGCATCGCGGAGCGGCATCCAGGTCGGCGCGCTTTGATGTTTCGGCACGCGCAGCGGCGCCGTCAGCAATTCATCGATCTGCTGGCGGGTCAGCACGAGCGGGAGCTTCTTCTCCGCTTTCGGCAGCTCCAGTTCACGCACTGGGTCGCGCGCGAGACCTTTCCGCTCGACCAGAAAACGATAAAACGTCCGAAAGGCGGAGAACTGCAGCCGAACGTACGAGCGCGCCTGTTTCTTCTTCATCGCGCGGAAGAGGTAATCGCGGAAATCATCCGCGACGCATTCCTTCCAGCGCGGCGTCTTGTCGCCACGAAAGCCGGCGAGCGCGTGTCGATAAGCGGTGATCGTGCGACCCGAGGCGTTCCGCTCCACGTCGAGATAGCGCAGGAATTCCTCTGCGAGCGAGTCGTTTTCCTCGCTCAGCGGCGTCTCCGCGGCGCTATTGCGGTCGTTCAATTTGCAAAGGCTTCACGGCCGCGGCCGCGGCGCCGCCGGCTTGGCTCTTGAAGATCGGCGGCGGCGTGCGTGAGATCAGCTCGTAATCCTTCAGCACAAACTCCGGATAGATGCTGTTGCTGGCCGGTTCGTAGACGCGGTCGCCGCTGAAGCCGCCGATCAGCTTGTACTCGTAGTTATTGTCGCTGCCGAGCTTGCCTGCCTCGCGGTCGGGCGCCAGCTTCTGCTGCTCATTCATCATCACCAGCTGCGCGGTGCTCCAGGGCTGACCCGGCCGGCGGACGTAGCCCCAAAACTTGTAGACCGGCTTGTAGTAGCGACGGCCGATGTAGTAATCGCCCGGCGGTTCGGCCGCGTAGTTCACAGCCGCGCTGGCGCTGCCGTGCGAATGGCCGCGGTGGATACCCGACGGCGGACTCGCACAAGCTCCGACGAACAGCGCGATGGCCAGCAGTTGGAGAGAAAGAGTAGGACGAAGAGCGCTTTTCATGATCGGAAACAAGGCTCCTTTTATCGCACAGAGCGCGGGCGCGCAATCGCCGATGGCTGCCGCGGCCACAGCGCCGATCGCGCGGGTGGCAATCTCGTTTTGCATCAACCAACCGTCGCTCTAAGTTCCAAGCTCATGCTCGACCTCGAAGTCTATGCGGCCGGCGTGCGCGACGTGAACAAGGTGCTCGAGCTGGATCATGAACTCGAAGCCGTTGCCGGGCTGCGTTACAAAGTCGACCGCAACCACGACCTCGTATATCTCGAGCTCGATGAGCCGACGGTCACCTTTCGCGAGATCCGCGCGATCTTTCGGAAGCTCGGCCTCGAGCCGCGGTTCGTCGGCGCGATCCCGAATGAACTCCGTCCGAAAACCAAGACGCAGCTCCTGAGTCTGTAAGCGCCCGGCCGCCAGCCGTGCTCCGGGCCGAACTTCCAGATGACTCGACTCATCACCGCAGTGGGCGCAGGCGTCATCTCCTGGCTCACCTACATGGGCGAGATCGTCGTGCTCGCGGGCGAGACGTTTGCGTCCGTCGTCACACAAAAGATCCGATGGCGGTTGTTTTTGAATCAAATCGTCGAGATCGGCTGGCGTTCGCAGTCAGTGGTCGTTATCACCGGCGCGTTTACCGGCGCGGTGTTTGCCGCGCAGACGTTCTTTCAATTCAACAAGCTCGGCATGGGCTCGGCGGTCGGCGCGGTGGTTTCGGTGGCAATCTTGCGCGAGCTGGGGCCGGTGCTGACGGCATTGATGGTGACAGGACGCGTCGGTGCGTCGATGTCGGCAGAGATCGGCACGATGAAAGTGACGGAGCAGATCGACGCGCTCCGTGCGCTCGCCGTGCATCCGATCGATTACCTCGTTGTCCCGCGGGTCCTCGCGATGATGGTTTCGATGCCGCTGCTCGTCGCGGAATGCATTGGGATCGGCATCCTCTCCGGCTATCTGGTGGCGATCGGCCTGCTCGAGGTGAACGGCCCGTATTACGTCGAGAACATGGTTCGCTGGACGCAAATGCGCGATATCGTGATGGCGTTGTCGAAGGCGTTTTGCTTTGCGATTCTGATCGTCTTCATTGCATGCCATAAAGGCCTGACGAGTCGTGAAGGCGCCGTCGGCGTCGGCAGGGCGACGACCGAGGCTGTTGTTGATGCGTCCCTCGCGGTCCTGATTTTCAATTTCTTCCTCACCATGGGGCTGAACATCATTTTCCCCGCGGGCTATCAATGAACCGCAACGTGGCATGATCGAAGCACCAGAAGTCGCACCGCCGCCGGTCGCGCAGGCACGCGCGATGATTGCGGTTCGGGGCCTCGAGAAACAAATTGGCGCGCAGCAGATTCTCCGCGGCGTCGATCTCGACGTCGGGAAAGGCGAGACGCTGGTGATCATCGGCCGGAGCGGCGGCGGGAAAAGCGTGTTGCTCAAACATCTCGTTGGCCTCATGCAGCCCGACGCCGGCGAGATTTGGATCGACGGCGAGAACATTATCGGTCTGAGCGAGCGCAAGCTCGCCGCGATCCGGCGGAAGGTCGGCATCCTTTTTCAAGGAGGTGCGCTCTTCGATTCGATGACCGTCGAAGAGAACATCGCGTTCCCGCTCCGCGAAGCAGGCGAACGCGACGCGAACGTGATCCGCGAGCGTGTGAACGAGATGCTCGAAGTGATCGAGCTCGAAGGTCAGCAGCAGAAGATGCCGGTGAATCTCAGCGGCGGAATGAAGAAGCGCGTCGGCCTCGCGCGCTCCATCATTCGCCGGCCATCCTGCGTCCTTTACGACGAACCGACGGCGGGTCTCGATCCCGTGGTTTCCGATAGCATCAATCAACTCATCCGCCGTCTGCAGGAGCGATACCACGTCACAAGTATCGTCGTGACACACGACATGAAGAGCGCCTTCCACGTTGGCGATCACATTGCTTATTTGCACGAAGGCCGGATCTATTTTTACGGCACGCCAGAGGAGTTGCAGGCGTCAGCCGATCCGTTGATCCAGGACTTCCTCCTTGGGCGGTCGGCGCTCGGCGTTATCTCCTGACGCAACACAAACGCGTGGTAGATTCCGAGGTCCTTCGGGGGCTGAGCTAAGATGAACGAACGCGGAAAAGGTCTGGAGTTTAAGGTTGGTTTGTTCGTCTTCGCCGGACTCGCAGTCCTCGCCGTTCTTGTGGTGCAGTTCGGCCGCGTCGGCGAAGGCTTTAAGACCTACTACGACCTGACGGTGCAGTTCGAAAACGCGAGCGGATTGCTGAAGAGCTCCGATGTTCTGATGTCCGGCGCGAAAGTCGGACGCGTCGCTGGCGGACTGAAGCTGAACCCGAGCGGCGAAGGCGTCGTTGTGCCGCTTCGCATTTTCGATTACGTGAAGATCCCCGTCGGGAGTAAGTTCATGGTCGGCAGCTCGGGATTGCTCGGTGATCGCTTCGTGACGATCTCAGTGCCGGACGGCCCGCGGCGGGAGTTCTTCCGGCCGGGCGCGGTGATCGCCGGAACGCGGCAGACTGGGATGGACGATCTTACCGCGCAGGGCGGCGAGTTGATCAAGGACCTGCGCAACACCGTGCAGAACATCAACGGCACGTTCACGCGGCTGAATGAGCAGGCGCTTTCGACGCAGAACATGGAGAGCCTGAAATCCACTCTCGACCGCTTGAACCAAACCAGCGGCACGCTCGCCGAATCGACGAAGAAGATCGATGGTGTCATCGAAAAAGCGGGCGCGACGATGGAATCAACGAAGAAAGCAGCAGACGATGTGCAGCTGGTGCTCGCCGACGCGCGGAAGACGATTCAAACCGCCGGCGATGTGATCCGCGAAGCGCGGAGCGGCAGCGGAATGCTGGCGACGTTGCTCACGAACCAGGAAGTCGCGAAAGACCTGCAGGCGCTCATCAGCAATATGCGTGATCACGGCGTTCTGTTTTACCGCGATAGCGCGCGCAAAGCCGAAGAGCGGGCCGCACAAACCCGCGCGCAGGAGCCGGCGCCGCCAAGACGCAGAGGACGCTGATGACACCAATCCTCACCGTCAATCTGCTGCGCGTACTCTTTGTGACGTTTTGCGGCACCATCGGCGGTCTCGCCGCGGCCGAGCTCCAGGATAACGCGTGGCCGGGGATCTTCGTCGGCATCGTCTTTGGCTTGCTGGTCGTGCTCGCCGATCGACTCCTGAAGGGCGTCTCGTTGCGCGCGTTCTCGTCCGCGACGTTCGGCCTGTTGCTCGGCCTGTTTTTTGCGAATCTCCTCATCGCTTCCGACATCCTGCGTTACCAATCCGAGACGACGCAGTGGACCGTGCGGCTCGTCGTTTACTGCACGTTCGGTTATCTCGGGATGATGCTGGCCATGCGCAGCAATCGAGACGAGTTCTCTCTCATCATCCCGTATGTCCGTTTCGCGCGCGAGACAACGCAACACGAGCCGCTCGTCGTCGACACAAACGTCATCATCGATGGTCGCATCGCGGACCTCTGCGCCACCGGGTTCTTGAGCCGCACGTTGATCGTGCCGCGCTTTGTCCTGGGCGAATTGCAAACGCTGGCCGACTCGCGCGACAGCATCAAACGCGAACGCGGCCGGCGCGGTCTCGAGATTTTGAATCAGCTTCAGCGCTCGAAGGAAGTCGAGCTGACAATCCACGACACGAGCGGCGACGCGGAGCTGCAGACAGACGCGCGGCTCGTCCGCGTGGCGAAGGTTTTGCAGGCGCGCCTTCTCACCAATGACAGCGCGCTTTGTCAGGTTGCGCGTTTGCAGCAAGTGCCGGCGCTGAACCTCGCCGATCTTGCCCGTGCGCTGCGCCCGGTTGTCGTCGCGGGTGACGAACTGGAGTTGAACCTGGTGAAAGAAGGACGCGATGCGCATCAGGCGGTTGGTTATCTTTCCGACGGGACGATGATTGTTGTGAACCACGCCCGCGCGCGACTCGGCAGCACCGCCACGGTCGTCGTCTCGAGCGCGCTGCAAACCGCCGCCGGCAGGTTGATCTTCGCGGAGCTGAAAAACGGAGCCGGTGCGCGGACGGAGACAGAGCGCGTCCCGGCAGCCTGAAGTTGTTTAGCGTGGTGGAAGCGCGCCGGTCTATCTGCGACGAGTTCTACAGCAAGTCGCCTGATCCGTGGGGATTCCGCACGAGCTGGTACGAGCGGCGAAAACGCGAGATCGTCGTCGCTTCGCTGCCGCGGCGGCGATTCGGAAGCTGTTGGGAACTTGGTTGCTCGGTCGGTGAATTGACCGCCGCGCTCGCTCCGCGCTGCGATCGCGTCCTTGCCACCGATGGCAACCGAGTTGCAGTTGAACAGGCGCACGTCCGCGTTCGAGAGTTCCCGCATGTCACCGTCGAGCAACAGATCCATCCCGAGGATTGGCCTGACGAGATGTTCGATCTGATTGTCTTCAGCGAGCTCGGTTACAACTTCGACGCGCATTCATTGCGCGGGCTCGTGGCTCGTCTCGCGGCGACGCTGCTGGCGAACGGGACGCTGGTCGCCTGCCATTGGAGACATGTCATTCCGAGCTGTCCCTTGACGGGTGACGATGTGCATCAGATCATCGCCGGGACCGTGTCGCTTCCGCGGCTGGTGCAGCACACAGAGGAAGATTTTCTCCTCGAGATCTGGTCGGGCGATGCGCGTTCTGTCGCGAAACTCGAGGAGATGCTGTGAACCGAAGGAGCGTTGATTCATGATTGCACGAGCCGTGGGAGTGTTGCTGCCGGACGCGCTAAAATGGAAAGCGCGGAAGTGGGTTTGGATGCGACTCAACCCGTCGTGGACGCTCCGCTCCGGCATCGTCATCCGCGTGCTGAATTACAACGACTGGATGATCTACAACGACATCTTCGTCGACGGCGAATACGACGGGGCGATCGAACATCTGCTCGGCGCCGCAGGCGATCTGCGGCGGCCCGCGCGCGTGCTCGACCTCGGCGGGAACATGGGCTTTTTCACGCTGCGGCTGGCGGATGCATTCCTGCAGAGGAACCGTCAGCAGTTCGAGGTGCTGATGGTCGAAGGTTCGCCTTCCACTTTCGCTGAACTTCAGCAGCGGCTGGCGGCTAACGAGACCTTACTCGCCGGTCGCGTGCGGGCTGTGCACGGCCTCGCCGGCGAGCGGAGCGGAACGGCTGAGATTGCCGAAAACCATTTGCATGGCGAGAACACGCTCTTCAGCAAAAGCGGCAAACTGCGGGCCGTGCCGTTTCTCGATCTCGAGCAGTTGGTGGCCGCGTGGGAGCGCCTCGATCTTCTCAAGTGCGACATTGAAGGCGCGGAGGAATTGTTCCTCCGCAATTATCCAGAACTGCTGCGGCGGACTGATCGCGCCGTTTTTGAATTGCACCACGACCAATGTGACGTGCCCCGCTGCCGGCATTTGCTGGCCGAAGCAGGGCTTCAGCAGGAGAAAGTGGTGCGGGAATTCGGCCACTGCTCGGTGGAATTCTTCGTCAGAAAGTAGTGCCCCGCCTGCGGACGCGGCTGCTGTGCCACCAGGAAGTCGAAGCTACAAGCCGACCGCCGACCGCACCCGCGCCATGACTCGATTGGCTTCGTCGTTGGCGCGCCGCGCGCCGCGCGCGAGAACTTCATCGATGTAATCCGGCTGCGCGAGGATCTCAGCACGGCGGCTCCGCATCGGCGCGAAGTGATCCCACAGCTTCGCGAACAGATGCTTCTTGAATTCACCGTAACCGGTCCCGCCTTTCGCGAACGCCTCCCGCATGGCGTTCTTCTCGGCTTCATCAGCAAAGAGCGAGTAGAGCTGAAAAATGGACGATGCATTCGGATCCTTCGGCGCTTCGACCGGCGTTGAGTCGGTCACTATACTCATGATGCGTTTCCGCGTTTCCTTCTCTTCGCCAAAGATGTCGATCGTGTTGCCGTAGCTCTTGCTCATCTTCTGGCCATCGAGACCGGGCACGACTTCCGTCGCAGTCTGGATGCGCGGCTCCGGCAGCTTGAAGATCTGCCCGTCCGGGGCCGACGCGCCGAAGGTCTCGTTGATCTTTGTCGCGATATCCCGGGTGACTTCGATGTGCTGCTTCTGGTCCTTGCCGACCGGAACGAGATCGCTGTCATAGATCAAAATATCGGCCGCCATCAGGACGGGATACGTGAACAAGCCAGCCGACGCCGGCATCCCGCGCGCCGTCTTGTCTTTATATGAGTGACAGCGCTCGAGCAGCCCCATCGGCGTAACGGTCGACAGGATCCAGGCGAGCTCCGTGACCTGCGGCACATCCGATTGCCGAAAGAGCGCGCCGCGATCAGGATCAAGCCCGCACGCGAGAAAATCCAGCGCCACGCGTCGGCTATTTTCGCGCATCGCCTCCGCGTCGTGGAGACTCGTAAGCGCGTGATAATCCGCGATGAAGTAAAACGCCTCGCCTTCGGCCTGCAGCGCAATCGCCGGCCGCATCATGCCGAAGTAGTTCCCGATATGGAGAACGCCGCTCGGTTGAATGCCGGAAAGGATGCGCATGGAGGCGGGTAGGAGCGGGAACGTTGAACGACGTGCGACCTACGTCCACCGCTGAAATGCATAGTCGGATACTCGTCTTTTCGATAAGAACGCCGTTACGTGCCGCGATTGCGGACCCGCTTGAAGGCGCGCGGACGTCACGCGACATACCTCCACGATCGGCTGCCGCCTGTGGCAAACTACTATAAATGCAGACGAAACTCATCCTCACTGTCGCGTGTTTGATCACGGCGTTTTCGCTCGGCGACGCGCAGCTAGCGAGTGGAGCGCCATCAGATGCCGCGGCAGCGGCAAAACGCAAAGTAGGAATCGACACGACCTTTGGTGACGTCGTCGGCCGGGCGCAAGAAGCATACCGAAAGAAGGACTATAGGCGTGCGGTGGCGGGATACACTGCGGCCCTTGAGATGCGGCCGGACAAGAAGAATGCGAGCGAGCTCCTGCTTTCGAGAGGCAACGCATACGAGTGGCTTGGTGCGAACCAACGGGCCTTGGCTGATTATAACGAGGCCATTCGGCTTACGCCTAACGACGCCGAAGCTCGCGGTATTCGCGGAGATTTGCTCGTCACGCTCGATCGGCCGTCAGACGCAGTTGCAGACCTGACGGAGGCGATCCGAAAGCGTCCGGCCGACATTCAGGCCTATTCGGCCCGCGGCCGCGCGTATCTCGATCTCGGCCAGCGCGATCGCGCGCGAGCGGACTTCGAACGAGTGGTACGCGCGCCAGCGACGACCGGCGTCGGTTACGAAAACCGCGCAAATGCGAATGCGAGCCTAGGAAACTATCGGGCGGCAGCGGCTGATTTCGCGGTCGCGAAGCGCCTGCTGCCAGGCGATGTCGGCGTCCTAAATAACTCGGCGTGGGTTAAAGCGACCTGCCGTGACAGCTCGGTGCGAAACGGACGGGCGGCAGTCGCAGACGCCACACGCGCGTGTGAGCTTACGAACTGGAACGACGCTTCCACGCTCGACACGCTCGCGGCTGCGTACGCCGAAGCGGGGGACTTCAGCCGAGCCATAAAGTTTGCGACCCAGGCACTGAGCCTGTCGCATCCTCGCCGCGGAGAGATGGAGCAGCATCTTCAATTGTTCCGGCAAGGAAAACCTGTTCGGGAAGAGCCGAAGGTTGAAAGATGAGCGCGCAGAGTTCGAGACTTCGCCTCGTTGCGCTTGGCGTCGCGATTGCCGCGATTGTCGCAGCTGGTTCGTCTGTCGCCGCCGCTCCGCGTCTTGAGGTTAACGTCGTCACACCGCAGGAACTGGCTGCGTTGATCGTCGAGAAGCCGGTGGTGGTCTACCCCTATGAGTCACGTCGCCGGCGCGAGGAGGGTAAGGGGTTGTTTCGGATGTACGTCGGCGCCGACGGTCGCGTTCACAGTATCGGCATCATGAAGAGCACGGGTAGCCGAACCTTGGACGTCGCCGCCGCCGCCGGTCTGATCAGGGCGCGCATTAAACCCGGTCGGCGGCGACAGATCGATATGCCGGTCGCTTTTGAATTGATCCGCTGACGCGCAGTCGTTCTCTCGATACGACTTGCCTGCGCTCTTGTTTCTCCTCGCAAAGCTGCTTCGCGGCGAGTAAGTAGACGCGGCATGTCAGCCGCCTCGAAGCCCGTTTCTGTCGTCACCGGTGGCGCCGGTTTTCTTGGTTCGCACCTGACGGATCGCCTGCTGGCCGAGGGGCATAAGGTGATCGCGATCGATAACCTGATCACCGGCAATCTGGCGAACATCGAGCACCTCGCTGGCAACGAGGATTACCGGTTCGTGAAGCACGACGTCTCCGATTACATCTTCCTCCCGGAGGAGAAGCTCGATTTCCTGTTTCACTTCGCCTCGCCGGCGAGCCCGATCGATTATCTCGACCTGCCGATCCCGACGCTGAAGGTCAACGCGCTCGGTACGCACAACGCGCTCGGCCTCGCGAAAGCGAAAGGCGCCACGTTCCTGCTCGCGTCGACCAGCGAATGCTACGGCGATCCGCTCGTCCATCCGCAGACGGAAGATTATTGGGGGAACGTGAACCCGATCGGCCCGCGCGGTGTTTACGATGAGGCGAAGCGTTTCGCCGAGGCGATGACGATGGCGTATCACCGCTACCACGGCATGGACACAAAGATCGTGCGCATCTTCAACACCTACGGCCCACGCATGCGGCTGCGCGATGGGCGCGTCGTGCCGGCGTTCATCGGCGAGGCATTAACCGGCGAGCCGATCACCGTCTTCGGCGATGGCTCGCAGACGCGATCGTTCTGCTACGTCTCGGATTTGATCGATGGGATCTTCCGCCTCTCGCAATCCGACTTCCACGACCCGGTGAACATCGGCAACCCGCGCGAGATGACGATCAAGCAATTCGCGGAAGAGATTCAGCGCATCGTGAATCCGGACTCGGAGATCGTCTACAAACCGTTGCCGATCGACGACCCGAAGGTGCGGCAACCGGACATCACGCGTGCGAAGAAGGTGCTGGGGTGGGAGCCGAAGGTCGAGTTCGAGGAAGGAATCACGAAGACGATTGAGTACTTCCGCGGCTGCATCGCGCGCGGGATGTTTGGCGAGCGCGTGGCGATTGCCTAAGGCGCTCACGCAGGCCTCGGGAATCTGATCGCGCCGGATTGCTGGCTCCGGGTGCGGTGGCTACGCGCAACTGGTGTGCATGCGCCGCCTGCCCCTGCTACGTGGCTGTGAATTTTATTGCCTTAGCGGGGGAACTTCACCAGCCTCCGGAGGTGAAAGCACCGAACGCTTTGTTGGCCACGGCCAGTCCACAACTCGCAGCGGCAATTGCTGCTGCTGCTGTTTTCCTAAACGTGACTAATGTTTTCGGCGCGAGCGGGACGTGGTCGGAAACTCCAGTTACCAGCGACTGGCATACGGCCGGTAACTGGGTGCCGATGACTGTACCAGACGCTACGATCGACACCGCAAGCTTTGGCCAAAGTACGCACACCGGAGTCTCGCTGAGCTCACATGTAACGTTGAGCGGGATCACGTTTAATCCGGGTGCGAGTACCTACTCCTTCACGCACGGCATTAGATGGGTGTATTTCCACGGCGCTGGTATCGTCAACAATTCTGGAACTTTGCAGACGTTCATCCTCGCTGCATCGTTCAACCCTCCGTGGATGACCTTCTATAACAGCGCGACAGCTGGAATCGATACGTACTTCGACAATAATGGGCGCATCAGTTTTGAAAACGCATCGAACGCGGGTAGCGGTACGTTCGTCAACCGGGCGGCGACGAATTCAGCGACGCCGCCTTCCACTTCCTTCTATGGTAGCTCGACCGCTGCGAACGCGACGTTCACAAGTCTTGGCAGTGCAGTCTCGGGTGCGGGCGGTGGCTGGATGCAGTTCAACGACACGTCAAGTGCGGCGGATGCTCGCTTTACCTTTGATGGTGCGGCGGTTAACGGGGCGTTCGGGGCAAACGTAGTCTTCTGGCAGAACTCTTCAGCGGGTCGTGGGTCGTTTACCATCAACGGCAGCGCCTTCAACAATGGCTCGGGGCCGCCTAGGGAAGCCTATGCAGCGTTCCGTGTC
>JAESFH010000101.1_pt1 | contig 76708 bp, 62 predicted proteins | sample 9269381 | NCBI WGS metagenome assembly JAESFH01 (sample SAMN14504062, study PRJNA617094) | algae metagenome | isolation source: Aphanothece sp. CMT-3BRIN-NPC111 and co-occurring heterotrophs from well... | place: USA: Clark Mountains Wilderness, California | collected 2010-04-18
AGGTAACTAAGGTAGCCAAAGCTCAGCCAAAGGTAACTAAGGTAGCCAAAGCTCAGCCAAAGGTAACTAAGGTAGCCAAAGCTCAGCCAAAGGTAACTAAGGTAGCCAAAGCTCAGCCAAAGGTAACCACAGTGGCTAAGGCAATACCAAAGGTAACTAAGGTAGCCAAAGCTCAGCCAAAGGTAACCACAGTGGCTAAGGCAATACCAAAGGTAACTAAGGTAGCCAAGGCTCAGCCAAAGGTAACCACAGTGGCTAAGGCAATACCAAAGGTAACTAAGGTAGCCAAGGCTCAGCCAAAGACAACCACTATCGCCAAGGCAAGACCAAAGACAACCACAGTCGCCAAGGCAAGACCAAAAACAACCACTATCGCCAAGGCAAAACCAAAGACAACCACAGTCGCCAAGGCGAAACCAAAGACAACCACAGTCGCCAAGGCAAGACCACAAGTAAGCAGTACCCGTCGTCCTAGTTCGCTGCCAAGGACAACTACTGTTGCTTATTTGGATTCGCCGCCTCAGGCAACTATTGCGGCTCGTCTTGGTTCGCAGCTTGGGGCAGTACCCAGCACTGCCGATCCAGGTTCGCTTCCTGCTTTTCCTGTTCCCTCGTTTCAGCCGGAACCGCTGAAGCTACCAGAACCAGATTTGGCTCGTCGCGTCGAAGTAACAGGGGTTATTCAAGTAGGTGATGCCATTCACGCCATTGTGAAAGCACCGGATGAGACAACCAGTCGCCAAGTCCAGCCGGGAGAAATGTTATCCAATGGGCAGGTGCTAGTAAAGCGAATTGAGGTAAATCAAGGCTTGTCGCCTGTTGTTGTTTTAGAGCAATACGGGGTTGAAGTTGACAAACGGGTTGGGGACAAACCACCAGCTACTACTACGGTGGGAGAACCAACACCGCAGCCAGTAAGCGCAAATATTACTCCTTAAATCTGAGGAGGTAGTTGTAGGAGTTGAAAGGGTGCAGAAGTCTGTCGAAGTAGATCAGCGATCGCACATCCGCTGTCCTGGCTTGCCTTTAGCGGTGTATCGGGAGGTCGCCGCTCATTTGCGGCAAGTTGAGGGGGTGAAAGCTGGTTTGCTCCCCCAGGCGTCCCAGCAGTTTGATTACAACGAAAGCCAGGTTGGTGGCTTGTGGATTGAGTTTTCCCCAGGGGCTGACTCAGCAGGTCGAGCAATGGTCGAGCAAATCTTGGCGTACTATAGTAATCGCTATCGCCCTTGGGAAGATTTAAAAGTTTTGAGTTTTGAGTTTTGAGTTAAAGTCTCCATACGTTAAAAGTTTTGATTGTAGAGAAAAGAGTAATCTTTGTCTCTACAACAGCGCGTTCAGGCAATAAAAACTAGGCAAACAGAAATATTGGGCTTCAATTGAAGAATTAATGGGTACTATTCAAGCTTTACGGGGAACGCGGGACATCCTACCTGAGGAAGTCGGGTATTGGCAACGGGTAGAATCAGCAGCGCGGCAGATTCTGGGCAGAGGAGCCTATCGGGAAATTCGCACCCCCATATTTGAGCCGACAGAGTTATTTGAGCGGGGAATTGGCGAAGCCACAGATGTGGTGGGGAAGGAAATGTACACATTCAAGGACAAGGGCGATCGCTCAATTACCCTGCGTCCTGAAGGCACTGCTGGGGCGGTACGTTCTTATATTGAACACAGTATTTATAGTCAAGGCGGAATTCAGCGCCTTTGGTATACGGGGCCGATGTTTCGCTACGAACGTCCCCAAGCTGGACGACAGAGACAATTTCACCAACTAGGGGTGGAGGTGTTAGGTAGTGCTGATGCACGCGCGGATGCAGAGGTAATTGCGATCGCAGCCAACATCCTCCAAACCTTGGGTTTAAAGAACCTGCGACTGAACATCAATTCAGTGGGGGATCTCGAAGACAGGCAGCGTTATCGCCAAGCACTGGTTGATTACTTGACCCCTTATAAAGATCAGCTAGATCCAGACTCACAGGAGCGCTTAAGCCGCAATCCCCTGCGGATTTTAGATAGTAAGGATGAACGCACGCAAGAAATTGCCAAAGATGCTCCTAGTATTTTGGACTACTTAGGCTCGAACTCCCAACGCCACTTTGAGCAGGTACAACAGCTATTGAGCGATTTGGGAATTGACTACGAGTTGAATCCTCGACTGGTGCGGGGGTTGGACTACTATACTCACACGGCTTTTGAAATTCAGTCGGATGATTTAGGGGCACAGGCAACAGTTTGTGGTGGCGGCCGCTACGATGGACTAGTGAAGGAACTAGGTGGGCCGGATACGCCTGCTGTAGGCTGGGCAATTGGTTTAGAACGGTTAATTTTATTACTGCAACAGCTGCAAGAGCAGCCGCAGTCAGCTTTGGATTTTTATGTAGTTTCAAAAGGCGATCGCGCTGAGGCTCAAGCTTTAGTGTTGGCTCAAAAATTGCGTCAGGCTGGATTTAGCGTGGACTTAGATTTAACTGGCAGTGGTTTTAAGAAACAATTTACACGCGCTGACAAAAGTGGAGCAGTTGCTTGCTTGATTTTGGGAGATGAGGAAGCAGAAAACCACACTGTTAAGTTGAAGTGGATGGCATCTAAAGAGCAAAATGCGATCGCGCAAGCTGAGTTACTAGAAAATACAGATGAGTTGCGCCGCCAGCTAGATAGTCAAAAGCCGTAAATCATCATTACGGATTTCAATCTGGAATTGAAACAATAGATAACCATAAATGCTCTCCAGATACCTTGGCATTAACACGCACCCTGGCCAGTTTATTTTTTATACGCTGTAGGCTCTTAAATCTGTTGGCACCAGTATCTGCTAGCTTCAATAGCGTGTTTATCCTATCTTCACCAAAAATTCTAGCTCCGAATCTTTGTTTCAGTTTTTCACTGCCATACTTTAAAATTAATTCTTCAACGGTCATGCCGTTAAAATTTGAAAGTTGTTCGTTAATACGTTTAATAACCTCTTCTTTGAGATAGGGAAGAACAAACTCATCAAAAATATTTTTGTACCAAGTGTCAGTAGTGCTGAGATGAAGTTGAGAATGAGAAACACTTAACCTTCCCTGAACCACATCTACAGCAAGCTCTTCAACAAAGCTGCCAGCTATTGTCATCCAGGGTGTATATACCTCTCCTATGAGAGGAGCTTCACTTAGCAGCCTTCTAAACTGAACTTTCACGTCACCTGTTAGAGAAAAGCCGCCCTCTCGGAAGGAGAACCGGAGATTCTCTACATCTATCTTTTCTGATTCGGTGTTCCTAATCTGACCTTCATATTTTCCAATATAGGCATTTATAGGCTCAGCTAAATATGATTCAGCAATTCCAACTTCTATAATTCCATTATTGAAGGTAAAAGGCAGTTCAAAATTTGTTAAATCTAGTTGTGGTATTCTCATTTTTACTCTAAAAATATTTATTTTGCTCTAACTTAATTTCATGCTTTACAACTTTCCGGCATTAGGTACAATCTGTGGACTGACAAATTTGAGTTCGACGTAGGAAAAACTTATACCGTACCTCCTGACAAATACATCCATGATTAACTGCCATTAAAGAGGTGGGTCATTGAGTAGTTGTAACGTTGAGTCAAGCAGTGAATTGTGAGACTGACGCTGATCAGTAACAGCCTTAAATGTTTGTATGAGCGGCTCCAGGCAACGTCTAGCATCTTCGTAACCCCGTTGTTTTAGTTCGGCAATGCGTTCACCACTAAAGTTGAGCAGACTATCAATTGACCCTAGAAGTGGCACATCGGAGCTGTTGATTACTTGCTCTGGTCTAATTTCAATAATGGTTTGGTTTGGAAAGTCGTGGCGGTTCCAAACTGAGCCGTTTTGTAGGTGAATCACAATAACATGAGTGCATCCACGCGCTGCCAGTGCCTTTAGGGGGACATTATCTGCTAAAGCACCATCGACATAAAACCGCCCATTAATATTTCGGCTGGGAAATGCCAAAGGAATAGCTGCACTGGCAAGGAGCAAGTTGTAGAGGGTGGTATCATCTGCAAAGTCTTGGGCACAGAGCCAGTGTGCCTCAGTTCCAGTTCGAGCGCGAACAAAATCAAGTAACCAGTCGTAGCGCAAACCAGGGATTTTTAGGGAAGGAAAGACCGTTACCCATAACTCAATACCGCGTCGAAGTTCAGCTAGATCTATGGCTTCATGTAACAGCTGCTCGAGCGGGGCTGGGTCAAATATAGCAGTACGATCTTTGAGTAGCCCTTCCTCTACGAGAAAATCAAGCATCCACTCTCGCAGGGTTGGCACAAATGTTTGGGCAGCATAGCTAAGGGTATGAAGCACAGCACCAGTATGAGGGCGTAGGATTGGTGCAGTACCCAGGTGTGTCCAGAGTTCATTGAGGCGACGAACGGCATAGGGGAAAGGCTGGTGGGATGATAAGACGGCACCGTTGAGAGCGCCGATGCTGGTACCCGCAATTATCTGTGGTTCTAGCCCTAATTCAGCTAGATAGTTCAAAGCGCCTGCTTGATAGGCTCCTTTAGCACCGCCGCCAGTGAGTACGAGTCCAAATTGGGGATTGGCAGATTTTGCAGGCTTCATCTTCTCACCATCATGGCTAGACAGTCATTAGCTGTTTCCTCAACAACCGCTGTGACAAATTCCCGTGCGTCGGTAGTGCGGGATATAGTGTCAATTTGGGCGCGACAAAGCGCGATCGCACTTTGTCCTGGTTTATTTGGTCTGGCTGCTTCTGGTAAGGTTGCGAGTTCTAAAGTTGTACCGAGACTAAATAATATAGGTAGATTTTGAAGTCGCTGTTGTGGAATTGAGCGAATTTCTAATAAGGCTGCTGATAATTGGCGATCGCTATTTTCCATTTCTTGCCAGGTTCCGTCTAATAAGTCCGCCAACCCAAAGAAGCTTTTAGGCATTTGTTTGCTGGCAGACAGTATTTTATTAACCAATAACGGGCGATATTTATTCGTGTCGCCCGTTTCTATTTCATAAATGGCGATAGAACTGCTAAATATTTCCCGTGCTAATAAAGCAACTTGCACAGCCCAAGGTAAATTTTTGTAGGTTTGTTCTGCTGCCCAAGCAGTTACAATTCTATCTAAATCTTCATTTGCAGCAACTCGCACTTCTAGTTTCCGCACTCGCGCCTCTAGTGCATCAATTCGAGTGCTAACTTCTTGATATAGAGCGGACACTATCTGGATTAGCTTAACCAGGGCGTTTTCTTGCTTTTGCAATCTTTCTTTGTGCTGACGAATGGCGTTACGCGCTTCTAGTAAAGATTGTTGGGTAACTTCCAGGGCAACTTGACTAATGCGAAGGTTATCGCTAAGTTCTAGTACCCATTGGTATAATGATTCTTGCCCTGCAAGTAGGTTGCCATCTAGGAGAAGTTGGCGTTGGCGATCGCTACCATCTAGTGTATCTATCAGCTGCCCAAAGAATCCCCTACGCTTCCGATAGCGGATGATGTCTTTGCTGACTTGAATGCCGTTAACTAGATCAATCAGTGCTTTATCACCAACCACGGGGATTCGGCGCTGTAACTCCTCAAGGCGGCGGGTAGACTGGCTGGGGATAGCTGATTTTTGCGCTAGCGCGTTGGGTTCTTGAAGATAAGACATATTAGCCATTACTTATCCACTATTAATAAGTGGTCTGTATATTCGATATAGGCATCTGCTTCCTTTATTTGTGCGGTTGCCTCTGGAACCAAAGCAGTCAGTTCCCCTACCAATTTTTCCTTCTCACCAAGAGACAGCTTTTGATCTGACTGTGCTTGCCTCAAACTGTCTCTGTAGTTGCGGAGATAACCATCCATATCCTCAAAGAACACATCTACTCGCTGCTGAAAATCTTCATCTAGATACTTGGTTATTCCTCGTGCAACACTGTCGATGTTTGTTTCTATTGATTTGTTTATTTCAGAAATTAGCTCTTCCAGAGAAACAGTGTAGTAATCTTCTCTCTTATCCGGGTGTTTGTACGTTTCCTTGACTTCAACTGGAACCATCCAAAAAAAATGCGAAAACTTTCGCTTCTTCACTACTCGTTCTCCATAGCCCTGATCTACATAACGATACTCGCTTTTGACACGAGGTTTAACGGCTTCTGTCTCATCAGATTCCAATGTTGGTTGTGGCAATGACAAATTTATGTTGAAAGCTTCGTTTAGCCTAGTACGTGCCCGTTCAATGATTGGCTGCGTTTCTTTCTCCAAAAAAATCATCAATTCTTGACGAGCCTGTTCGATTTTTTTCTCTGTTTGTTCGCGAACCTTTGATAGTAAGCTGTCTGCTCTCTGTTTAGCGTAGGCAACTGCCTGATTAGCAAATTCTTCTGCCTCGACCATACTATTAAATTCAAACACCCCGGAAGTCTTAAACTTTAGTTGAGACTTTATCGTTCGCGATATTACTTTAGGAAAAAATTCAAGACTGCCTAGATTTGTCAAAAAAAGTTCCCGCGCTTTTATGTCCCACTTTTTTAACCTATTTGCTCTTTCTTTTTCCTCTTTAATAAAATAATCTTCTATGTTTACTTTAGCTGCCTTTTGGAGAGTTTGAAGGATATCATTAAGATTCCGGTGTAGTTGGGTTTTGATTGTATCTACTTCCTTCAAACGACCCCGACACAATTCAAGGCGATGCAAATCAGTTTCGAGCGCCCCCACTTCACGTTGTAGTTTTTCTGCATCTTGAGCAATGGCATTGCTGCGGAGTTGCACATCATCGCGTAGCTCCTTGAGACGGTGACGGCTGAGAGTTAGTGCCGATCTCATGCACCGAGGTGCAGCACTTTCCATAAGCGTGGCGATCGCCTTTTCTAGGAATGGAGCAAACCCTGACTTTTTCCAAATATACTCGGCTGTAGATTGTAATTCTTCTTTGCTGACATCCTGAAGTTTTTCTTCCCACATAGCACCAAGTGCTTCTTGAGCCAGTGCCTCTGCCGTTTCCATTTCAGCAATATCAACATCGGGACATCGCTGTAGTTCCAGCATGAATTTAGCAGCAGAGAACGCGCGTATAGCTGAAACTTCAAACACCCGATCTGTATCGCCAGAGTTACCCAGCCCCAGGTCAGCAGCAACAAACTGCCGTACTTGCTCAGGTGTCATGTCACCCTTCCGGCGCTGGTCAACCTTGTTAACTAAGACATACAGGTTTTCTTTGCCTAGTAACTTAATAACCGGCTGAACTTGCTTTTTAACTTCTTCTGCTGCTTTGTTGTTTAGCTGGGTGAAGTCTAGAACAATCAATACTATTGAGCTTTTGCGAAGCTGTTCTGCCACCACAGCCGCCAGTCTAAGGTTTTCTCCCGCCTCGTTTGGCCCAGGCGTATCAACAATCACCAGGTTGCCCAGCAATTCAGTTTGGTCAGTTTTTTGCGATTCTCCTTTGGAGACGCTACGCGATCGCCAAAAGGGTGTTTCAATGCACGGAACGTCCATTAGTTGACCTAGGGGATCTTTGGACGGTTCTAGCAGACTACACAGACGGATAATATCGTTTAGACCAGTTAAGGTCTTAATAATCTCCTCGCGCCCAGAAGTCCTAGCATGGGTTGGAAACCCGACCGTATTTTGGATTTCTTGTAGCAAATCCACCAGATGCGGGTATTGAGCTATCTTCTCCTGCATTCGCTCAGTTCCTAATGCCTGATTCCGGCGCTGCAAAGCTATCAGTGTCTCTTGGAACACTGACAAGATTTCGGCACTCAGCGTCAGGGTTGGCTCTTTTAGCTCGGCATTAAACACAATCTCCGTAGGCAGTGTCGTCATTGCCGCGTTGCGGCTGGGCAGAATCTCCTGTCCAACAATCGCATTGATGATAGTGGATTTGCCAGCTTTCATCGGTGCAACAATAGCCATCATCAGCTTCAGGTTCTCTACGTTACGGACTGCCTCAACTACTTCTTGCTGAAAGCCTGCATACTTCTCGCCAGTAATATCAGAACTAAGTGCTGTACTAGCGCGACTCATCAAAGAGCTAATTTGCCCCAACAACTCGATAACATCTGTTTGCAAGTCTTGAACGTTAGGCTTCAGTGACTGGTAATCCATTTACTTTTATCAATTAGTTAACAAATTGAGCTTGCATGGAAACATTTACTCAGAGTTCCCCTAAATTCAGCTAAAGTTAGCAATTATCTTGCTAAAGCTCATCGTGGGTAGCTGGTACGCTCAGGGATACTCATAAATTATTGCTATTGCTACACTGCAAGCGGGAAAGCCGCCGCGATCGCCCAACCAAAAAACAGTGCGCTGCCAATAGCATAGCTCCATACTTCATTGAGCTGAGAAGCAGCAAATGAAACAATAGCTATAAATATGGGAAATACTGGAATTATCAGGAAGATGAAGCCGAGTTGGGGAACTAAGTAAACTACCAGAAAAAATCCCCCCACCAGCGCCAAACTTTGCACTAGCCACCACACCACCCGCTTTACCACGCCAGCGCCCTGTTGTGCGACCCCGGATGCCAAAAACCAGGGTAGACACAAAAGCGATAGCAAAGGCCAAAGTTTCAGACGTACTGGAATCAGCCACCACTGTAGCCAGACAACCTGCGCCATCAATCCAAAGGCAACCCAAAGTAAGGCAAAGAGTGCAACACCTAGCCCGATAGTCCGAAGTGTCGGACGCGGTAAATTCCACAGGATACCTAGCCAGGTTAAGCCTGCCACTAAAAACCAAATTCCTATAGCACCGCCCACTAGCACCCCACCCAGACTTTGAATATCGCCCCTGCTACTAATTAACAAGATGACACTACTTGCCACCATCGGGGCTAAGAGTAAACCAAACCAGCGTCTACTGGGATGGGCTTTTAGTTGGCGTGTGGTACCAGGTGAAGTGAGGACAGGAGCAACTGCACCGATCGCAATCAACCATGCAATTAAGTGCAAGCTATACCAAATCATCCGGTAGTCAACATAACTGCTAGTGTTTTGCACGCCAAAAGTAGCATCAAGCCATCTGCGTGCTGCCTGGTGGCTAGCATTGCGGAAGAGAATAGTAATGTGTTCGGCATTCGGTACGATGACAAGATCTCGCCCTCTTCCAGAAGTTAAGTTATGATTTTCTCCCCCTGCTGCTGCCAACAACTGCTGTGCATTGGCGAGGAAGCGATTTTCCCAACCACCTACCTGCAACTGAAGATTGCGCGGAGCAAAAGGCGTTACCTGGGCACCTGTAGGCGAAATTGCAATAGTAGCGCCAAAGCGGGATGGTTCGCGGATGGCAGCTGACATTACTGCTCCACTACCCATAGAATGACCCAATAACGCCAAGCGCGTTGGATCTACCTCCGGTTGCGATACCAGGGCAGCAGTAGCAACATCGAGATCTCGCTGGAGGGAAAAACGCTCCTGACTTGATGTTTCATTGGCTCCGTTACCGCTGAAATCCCAGAGCATTACAGCATATCCTGCATGTGCCAGAACGTGGGCGTAACCAAGCATCAATTGCTTGGAACCAGCGAAGCCGTGCGCCACGAGAACACCCGGCATTCTTTGAGATTGCTGGGGCGCAACGTATAGCATCGGTAGCTTATCGTTAGAAAGCGATACGTTGCTGTGCAACACGCTAGGCGATCGCACAACCAGTCCAACTCGCGCCGTTGCTACCCCCCACCAGGAAAGCGCAACTAGCAACAAGGCAATGAGCAGCAACCAATAGCGCTGGCGATTCATAGGTAATTTTACATTTAAGGTTTTAGACTTCTTTCAAAAATCTTCCGAAAAGGTTTTTTTAGAAGGAATATTGATGTAGCAGATATAGTGTTGCATTGATGTTGAGTTTTGTAAAATAAGTTGGACTAATTAAGTCTTTGTATTACAATACTACAAAAGCTTTGAATGAGAATTGAAAAGCATCAAAGGAGAAAGAATGATGACTGAGATTGTTGCCATCAAGACGCCGATGACTATCAATACGCACCCCCCCACTCTCACAGAGTTTTAGATTCATCATTCCCATGTACCTGAATGAGTTCCACAATTCCTCTGTGAGCTTGGCGGTAAGGCCAGTTACACATCGAGGAAGCTTAAATGAATTTAGAATTTTTAGGCTGGAATAGTTTTTTTTCCAGAAACTTTAACAGCCATGTTCCAGATGGATGCACCATTGGCAGAGTTGCTCTTGAGCATAAAAATACTTACATTCTCTACACAGAAATTGGTGAACTGTCAGCAGAAGTAAGCGGTAAAATGCGCTACCAAGCTTCTGGACGTACAGATTTCCCAGCGGTAGGAGATTGGGTAGTAATTAGCATTATCAATGGTGAATCTAGAGCAACGATTCATGAGGTTTTGTCAAGAAAAAGCAAATTCTCTCGGAAAACCGTAGGCGCACAGACAGATGAGCAAATTATTGCCACCAACATTGATACGGTATTTTTAGTTTGCGGGTTGGATCGGGATTTCAATATCAGAAGAATCGAACGCTACTTGATACTGGTTTGGGAAAGCGGGGCTAATCCAGTCATCATCCTGAACAAAGCGGACTTGTGCGATCGCCTTGAGGAACGAATAGCCAAAGTAGAAGCGATCGCTCCTGGTGTACCAATTATTGTCCTGAGTGCGATCGCAAATCAAGGGCTTGATGCTTTGGCTCCTTATCTCGGTACGGGACAAACAGTAGCCCTGATCGGGTCTTCTGGAGTGGGGAAATCTACGATTACTAATCAATTAGCACTTCAGAACATTCAAGATGTTCAATCAGTCCGTAAAGGAGATAACCGAGGTCGTCACACCACAACGCATCGAGAGTTAATCATCTTACCTTCTGGGGGTTTGCTGATAGATACTCCGGGAATGCGAGAAATCCAAATGTGGAATGGAAGTGAAGGCTTTCAAGAAACGTTTGCGGATATCAATACACTGGCGAAGTTGTGTCATTTTCGGGATTGCCAACATGAGAAAGAACCAGGTTGTGCAGTACAACAGGCTCTCCTTGATGGCACTCTTGATGAGCAACGATTTCGGAACTATCAAAAACTGCAACAAGAGCTTGAATACTTGAACCGGAAACAAGATCAAAAAGCATCTTTAGCTGAAAAGGAAAAATGGAAAAAAATTCATAAAGCCATGAAAAATAATCCCAAACGTTAAACAGACAGAGCTAGCCGTTATTTATAGCAAGCAAGTTGCGATACTTGCTTGAGCAACACACTTCGCGATATGACCTACGCCAACGGCGCTCACATTGTCGTGTATTTCTCTGTGCTAAGTATATGGGTGTAATTAAACGTATGTTGCGATTGTTAGTAGCTAGTAGTTATTAGAAAAGTATTACCCTACTAACAACTAACAGCCCCACCCATCTACTTAACTACAGCACTTTGCATCTCAAAGTAGTACATCCTCCCCAACCTCCCCTTAATAAGGGGAGGTGGCGCGAAGCGCGGGTGGGGTATTTCTGCGGTTCACCAACTTCCAAGACGTATCGAAACGATTTGGCTCGTTTTAGAAGTTAAATAATTAATTCAATAAAAAAAGAAAATGATAATGGTCTGGTAAATATGGTGATTGTAACCTGATCCTGTAGGAGCAATTTAATGTCAGTCAACGTTCTCGCAATGATTCACGGGATTTCTCCCCAAAACGTTCCGACTTCGTATGCTACCGAATATGCCGCTTTTTGGAGCGCCTTAACAGAAGCCCAACCTGAATTGAGCAACCTGTTTAAGCGCGCTCCGATTCAGGTAGAATGGGGCAACGAGCTTCCTGGAGAGGAAGGAATTCCATCAGGAGATCTTCGAGCAGATCATCAATTAACTCGCGCTCAAAACTTCGTGAACGATCGGGTCGCCTACGACAACCTCATTAAAGATCCCCACCCGAATAATCATCCGATGTCTTTGTTTAGAACTGGAGAGGCTGACTTTCCCTGGTTCACCCCGATATCTCGATTTGCAGTCGCGCAATTGCGAGAGCAACTTATTACACGAGGACTTGGAGATGTCCTCTACTATGTCTCTCCTAATGGAGAAACCCAAACTCGCATTACAGTATATGCTCAAATTCTCAGCCAACTAGATCTTTACCTTGATGAACCCGATGTGCGGATTCATTTGATTGGTCAAAGTCTCGGCGTCACTCTTTCGCACGACTTTCTGTATGGACTATTTGCTCCCGATCACGAACCTGGCTTCTACAAGCAGGGTAAAAAGGAAGATATCGAGCGCTTTATGAAATGGCGGGACAAGGTACACAAAGGTGAACTGAAACTGGGGTCACTTACCAGCACGGCTTCTCAGCTTTCTATTCTGACGATGCGAAAGCAAGTGATGGTAGATCAGCTTGCCAACAAGCAACTGTTGAAAGCCTCTGACATCGGGATTAAAACGAGCGATCGCGTGAAGTGGAATTTGTTCTACGACGTTGATGATGTGCTTGCTTTCGGAACCCGCAGGCTTTATGACGCTCCTGATGCTATACAGGAGATTCAAGTTGATGCCGGGGATAATCCCGTGATAGTTCATATTAAGTATTGGGAGAACAAGACAGTCATCATGGAAACTGCCAAATTATTACTGGAAACGGCTAAAGCTGCTTAAGCTCAGAACCTAGCTTCTTCGGTTGTGTTCTAAAAAGCGATCGCGCGCAAGGCACACCCAGCCCGCATTCATGCCAGGTAGATAAAGTCATGTTGTTATAATGAGTTCGTACCCGCTTGTAGGCTGGCTTGGATTAAATTTCGTAGTGCCAGAAAGGTTGTTGCTCGTACAGAACAATAAAACGGTGAGGGAGGCGTTGAATCATTCCCCGCTTCTCAAAGTTATTAAGCAGCCGCGTAACTGTGACTCTGGTGGCACCTATGAGTTCCGCAATTTCTTGGTGGGTTAAACGCAGATCGATCAGTTGTCCTTGCTCTATTTGATGACCGAACTTGTTTGCTAGCCAAGTCAACAGCCGCATCAGTGAGACATCAACTGTTCTGCAATGCATAATCTCCAATAATTCTTGAAATTGCTGAATTTGCGCGATCGCAGCCTCAGTTGCTTCGTGCCACCTAGCAACGGGCAGCCGGGTTGCCTCCACAGGGGTGAGACATTCTATTCGATAAGGATCGGCCTTTGATAGCACTCTGCCTGCAATATCCCCTGGTCCCCACAAGCCCAAAGTGATAGGTGTGCCCTCTTCGTTACTAGTCAAGGTGCGAACTACGCCAGTGGAGATTTGCCATAAATAATCCCGCTCCAAGGGTAGTAGAGAGCGACGAGCAAAAGTACGTTTCTTAAGGTTTGCAGACTCAGGAGAGAAAACAAGGGTAGTGGTCATCGATAGTTATCCAAGCTGTAGAGGAATCTTATCAGTAAATACTATATTCCGACAGGCAAACTGTAGATTAAAAGAAAAAAGCACAACAAGAACTATGCAGCTTGGATTATGGCTTGCGTCGTCGCCGGTTTCCTGCTTATACGAAATCCGAGTTTGATACCCCCTTTTTGAACAAGCAATTTTGTCTTGACGTTCCGGCGGAAGGTCAAGACGATTAGAAATCAAAAGCGGGGTATAGCGGATTTGGGATTATCAAGCCTAGCCAACAAATGCTGTGTATATCCTAGAGAATCAAAAGCGCTATGGTTGGAAGTGAGTTCATTATGGAGGAGTAGGCTAACTGCCGCTCTGGCGCTACGAATCGCACTTCGCATCTAATTGATTACTATTTCAGAGGCAGACTGGCATTGAGGATTAGCCAATGACGCTAACACTCTTAAATAATCGCTATCGAATACTACAAGAGTTGGGCAGCGGTGGGTTTGGTGATACCTTTCTGGCAGAAGATACCCACATGCCCTCTGGACGCCGGTGTGTAATTAAGCAACTCAAGCCGGTGACGAGCAACCCCCTGATTTACCAGGTGGTGCAAGAACGCTTCGGGCGGGAAGCGGCAATTTTAGAGGAACTGGGAGAAGGTAGCACTCAGATTCCCAAGTTATATGCCTACTTTTCTGAAAACGGGCAGTTTTACTTAGTCCAGGAATGGATTGAAGGTGTCACCCTCAAGAGCAAGATGCAACAAAAGGGAGCACTCAGCGAAAATATGGTTCGGGAGATTCTGGAGAGTCTATTGCCGGTGCTAGATTACGTTCATAGCAAGCGTATGGTGCATCGGGATATTAAACCAGACAACATTATTCTGCGGCAACGAGATGGAAAGCCGGTGCTGATTGATTTTGGGGCGGTTAAAGAAACGATGGCAACTGTGTTGAACTCCCACGGTAGCACCACCAGTTCAATTGCGATTGGGACACCTGGGTATATGCCGAGTGAGCAAGCAGCTGGACGCCCCCTTTATTCGAGCGATCTTTATAGTTTGGCGCTAACAGCGGTGTATTTGCTTACTGGCAAGACGCCCCAACAATTAGAAACTGATCCCCGTAGCGGTGAGATTGTCTGGCGCGAGAACGTCGTGAGCATTAACCCCAGTCTAGCTGCTGTTTTGGATAAGGCGATTCAATTTCATCCGCGCGATCGCTTCCCTACGGCTAGAGAAATGCTCGCGGCGTTGCAGTCTGGCATTATTCCCCAAGAAACCAACACCCCAGAGTCTGACACTACGGCTTTACCACCCAGTTTGTTACTCTCCCCGCCGCAGGAGACACTCCCCCAGTCCGTTCCTATTCCCAAATACCGCACAGGTTTACTAGATAGACAAAAAATTAACCTGGTTGGCAGTTTTATACTTGGCGGTTTGATAGTGCTGTCTGTCATTATTGGTCTACTTTTAACTAGACCTTCGCCATCGTTGTTAGAACAATTACTGGGCAGGCATACAGCTTCATCTCAAGATTACTCTTGGCTGTCCCAGCGATTAGTTACAGACGCGGATTTAAGGGGAAAAAATGCTTTTGAATTAGATATTATGCGAAATTCAATTTTCGCCCGTCACGGTCGCCGCTTTCAAAGTAAGGACTTGCAAGAGTACTTTGATCGGCAGCCCTGGTATCGTCCCAGATATTCGCCAGAAGAATTTCCTGATAGTTTACTCTCACCCTTAGAGTTGCAGAATGCTGTTTATATTTTGGGCTATCAAAAGCGTTATGGTTTGAGGTGGGTTCCTTAGTTGCGCTTTTTCCTGACAGGATTTAAATTCCAGTATATTTAGCTATCCAGGCATCAGAACTTCCCTGATTAGCTCCTCCCAAAGACCCTTCAGTGTAGCCAGACAAATAAAGACTGTTATTGATACCGATTGCTACACCACGAGAGCTGTCACGATTAGAAGTTCCTAGCTGTTTCTTCCACAAAAATGTGCCCAAAGTATTGTACTTAGCTACCCAGGCATCTTCATTTCCTTGATTAGCTCCTCCCAAAGAACCATATGTTCCACCTGTTATATAGACAAGACCATTTTTATCAATTGCTATATGATTTGATAGGTCATTAACGGAAGTGCCCAACTGCCTCTTCCAAAGTTCGGTGCCACTACTGTTGTACTTAGCTACCCAGGCATCATTCTGTCCCTGATTAGGCCCTGCAAAAGAACCATTGGTGCTGCTTGAAATATAGAGGTTACCGTTGCTATCAGTTGCTACACTAGAATCGTCTGTGTTATTAGCAGTTGTAACTTGCTTTTTCCACAAAAATGTACCACTACTGTTGTACTTAGCTATCCAGGCATCGTTTCCCACCAGCCCAGATATCAGTGTACTTCCTGAAATATAGACGTTGCCATTGTTATCCACGGCGACATCAGAGGCTCCCTCAAGAGAGGAAGTACCCAACTGCTTCTTCCACAGCAGCGTACCACTACTGTTGTACTTGGCTACCCAGGCATCGCTCCACCCTTGATTAGGGGCTGCCAAAGAGCCTCCAGTAAAGCCTGTGATATAGACATTGCCGTTGCTATCAGTTGCTACTCCTTTAGACATCTCGTAACTGGAAGTACTCAACTGCTTCTTCCAAAGTTGGGTACCACTACTGTTGTACTTAGCTACCCAGGCATCTTCGTTTCCCGGAGTAGGATTAACTGCTGCCAAAGAACCTCTGGTGGAGCCTGTAATATAGACATTGGCATTGCTATCGGTTGCTACATCATAAGCATCATCCCTGTTAGCCGTTCCTAACTGCTTTTTCCACAGCTGCGTGCCACTACTGTCGTACTTGCCTACCCAGGCATCAAAGAGCCCCTGGTTAACTCCTCCTAAAGAGCCATTGGTGGAGCCTGTGATATAGGCATTGCCATTGCTATCAGTTGCTACACCACTAGAGGAGTCAATATTGGCTGTTCCCAACTGTTTTGACCAACTGACACTCTGCGCCTGAACAGGTGCTGACAAGGTTCCTAACAAAGTAGTAGCGCTAAGTAAAAAAACAGATAGTTTGCAAATATTCATATTGGTCATATGAGTTTCAACCTTTCATAAATCAATAGGTCTAGCTTTGTTTTTTTATGCAGTCTCCTAGAGGAGAGGTTAACCTGTGCAAAGGACAAGGCACTCAGAGAAATGGAGGATAAGCCAATGACATCACAGTTATTGAACAACCGCTATCGCATTATCCGGGCACTGGGGGCTGGTGGTTTTGGTGATACCTTTCTGGCAGAAGATACCCAGATGCCTTCTTTGCGTCGATGTGCGCTCAAGCAACTTAAGCCAGTTACCAACAACCCCCAGATTTATCAACTGGTACAACAGCGATTTCAACGGGAAGCCGCCATCTTAGAAGAACTGGGAGACGGTAGCACTCAAATTCCTAAGTTGTATGCGTACTTCCCCGCAGATGGCCACTTTTACTTAGTACAGGAATACATTGAAGGTCAAAGTTTGAGCCAAATAGTACAACAACAAGGGCCACTCAATGAAGGTGCTGTCAGGGAAATCCTGGTGAGTTTGTTGCCTGTACTGGATTATGTGCATAGTAAGCGCATGGTGCATCGGGATATCAAACCGGACAACATCATGCTGCGCCAACGAGATGGAAAACCAGTACTGATTGATTTTGGGGCAGTAAAAGAAACAATGGGTACGGTGGTAAATTCAATCGGCAATACCACTAGCTCAATTGTGATTGGTACACCTGGTTTTATGTCTTCTGAACAAGGCGCAGGTAGACCAGTTTATGCAAGTGACTTGTATAGTTTGGGATTAACGGCAATTTATACACTAACGGGGAAACTGCCACAAGAGTTAGAGATTGACCCTAGTACGGGTGATATTCTCTGGCATCGGTATGCTTTGAGTGTAAGTCCCAGCTTAGCAGCTGTGTTGGATCAAGCAATTCAATCGCATCCGCGCGATCGCTTCCCAACGGCACGCGCCATGCTTGATGCCTTACACTATGCCGCTACGCCCATTCCCCCCACTGTGCCTAACCCCCACCCACCAGTGGTATTTCCAAATCCTACCACTCCATCTGTTCCGACCATTCCAGTTGTTACTCCTCCTAACCCGGCTTTGGCAAGTGGCGGCAGGGAAGGTCAAGGAAATAAACTCAATTCTGCAATCTTCGGCGGTCTAATTGCTACTGGTGTGATTGGTGCATCTGTATTTATTGGTTTTGCCCTCAAAGAATCCCAATCATCAACAGAAACAACAGCTATCTCTTCTCCAGCGATTAGCCAATCTGCGCCACCAGATGTTACAAGCACTCCCAGTTCTCTTGCTAGCCCAGTAACATCACCTCAACCTGTCGCCCCATCCCCATCCACACCTGCAATTATTAATGAGCCTGTAAGCGTACCACGGCAAGAAACTCCAACACCCGCAATTACGAAGGAGCCTGTAAGTGAACCAATACAGGAAGACGAGACAGGCGACTACTCATGGCTTGCTGTTAGACGAGTTACAGATGCTGATTTAACTAGGAAAAATGCTTTTGAGCTAGATATTATGAGAAATTCCATTTATGCCCGTCATGGTCGGCAGTTTCGCAATCAGGAACTGCAAGAGCACTTTGATAATCAGTCATGGTACAGACCCATCTATTCACCAGATGATTTTTCTAATAATTTACTCTCACCCTTAGAACGGCAGAATGCTGACTATATCCTGCAATATCAAAATCGCAATAACTTGAGATTTGTTCAATAATATTTGAAAAAAAAAAAGACGTTCTGGCGGAACGTCTTTACTAACGAGCGGCAATTCATCCGCTGTCCCTTTTTGTTGAAATACGTTGTCTAGGTTCAACCGCAGACTATATTTTTAATTCGCTTCCCAAACAATCGCCATTCGCTTGTCTATTGACAGGTATAGATGCGGACGTTATCTATGACCCAACCGTAATCTCCAACAATCGGATCATTGGCTTCGCGGAAGCGGAAACGAACCGCCTTGCCTGCTAGTGAAGCTAAATTATAGCGGGTAGAAACGTAGTTACCGCCAGGGTAGGTACTGGTAAAGGCAGCTCGTCCGGCAATGGGGCTGCCGTCACTGGTAGAGATGGTGCCGTTATAGTTCTGACCTGCTTGAAATAAAGGTCTGGCATCTGTCCAAGTGTTGCTCGTACCGATGCTGTACTCTACCACTCCACCGTCATAGCCAGGTTCCAAACTAAAAGCATGCTTGAAGTGTAAGAACGCTCCTGATGGTATGGTGACTCCCGTCTTCATAGCTGCCACTGAATCAGTTGGGCCATCAACATCATCCACCGCCAGAGACTTCTTGTCATAAGGATTGTCGGGATCGGTATAGAAGATCCAGGGATTTGAGCCTCGTAAGTTGGTGAACTGCCAGTTGGTACTCGCCTCCATGTTGTCAAAGAAGGCATCCTTGGGGTTCTTACCCACTGGACAGACAGATGCCTCAGGTTGATAACCAGCGTATGGTTCCCGATCCATCTCAACAGCCAAAGTCGCATTTAGTACCTGCGTACAGTTGGCGGCTGTAATTCCGGCGGTACCAATTAGGCTGCGGCAGCTTTGGTTGACATAGTTGTAGAGATCGAAGTAGTCGGAGCCAGAGGTGAGTAAACTTGTTTGTGCCTTGTAGTAAATCTTGGCAACTTTTGTAATACCGATCCCAGTGATGGTCTTGCCATTAAAACTGCCGCCATCGGTCATCAAGTAGACAGCTTTATTGTTAATACCACTATTGGTATGTACCCCTCCATTATCCTCGAAGTTCTGGTCAAAATCGTAATAGCTGCTAGTCATCTTGTCCGGTTGCTGAAGCAGTGGAGGGTTTTTCATGTCCCGAATTGGGCCACCAAAAACACTAACAGGAATATCCTCCCCTAATTGCCAGCGCACCGTTGCCGCATCATTGCCTTTGCCGTTCGTCAAGTCAATAAACTCACCGAAGAGATCGGACATCGATTCGTTAATGGCTCCAGCCTGATAATAGTAATTCAGGTTAGAGGTATATTGTGTTAGCCCGTGGGTGAGTTCATGCCCAACAACATCATCGGCTACAGACAGACCATCGCCGTAGACCATTTGCCTACCATTCCAAAAGGCATTCTTATAATTAGTGCCGTAATGCACGGTTGAAATTAAGGACGACCCGGCTCCATTAAGACTATCTCGCCCAAAGTTATTCTTGTAGAAATCGTAAGTATCGCCTGCATATATATGGGCATTCTTCGCATCTGTATCCCCATTTGAACAGGTGGTATTGCTCTCACCGCAGACTAGCGTACCGGGTAGAGTTTGAGAATTTCTCGTCGTATAAGTTTGACGAGTTCTGGCATTAGGAAGGTTATTCCAGGTGATGACAACTTTATTCGGTGCTTGAGCATCCACCAACACAATCTGTTGAATGGGATCGAGGGTGTTGGGAGTGACATCAACGCGCCAGACTAACTTAGGCTGACCAGTTTTAGGACCGATAAGTTCTGGCACATAAATAGTCAGTTCGGGAGTGGTGGCATTTAGATCTGAGGGATTCAACTTGTACTTTTTTTGTACAGCCCTTAATGCCGTTTGCCTTGCTTGCGACGCAGGAACTTTGGCAGCCGTACTTAAACTCAGACCTGGAGCTGTTTTACCACTAATAGAGAGCAGGTTACCCTGTTCGTCAAGGTTAACATTCAACTCACCCGAAAACACTGGCACATTGTTGTAAACCTGCTGATGTTTGAGTGTATCCTGCCCGTCAGCTTTAAATGACTTCTTGAGTGCCAGTTGTGCCTGGGGGTTATCTATACCGAACGATGGCCCATAAACCCTGAGAAAGCTCCGCGATCGCTCCTCAGCATTACCTGGTCGATTGGGAAGATTACCAGGTAGCGCCAGACCTTGAGGGCCGTCACTGCCAACCAAAGTGGTCTTGCCGTTTTTATGCTTTTTGACAACGGCTCCAGAACCTTCTGGTGCTGCGCTAGGTGGCTCCCCAACACGCTGCGCGAGCGCATTAGGAGCAGCCATTACTCCTGATTGTAAAAACAGCATTAGGGCTGTTAAATGCACAGAAGGCTTACGTGAAAAATGTTTAAAGTTGCCCATCAACTAAAAATTAACGATTTCTAATCGTTTGAGGTGGAATAAATAAGAAAGTTTTACTGAGACAAGGTTTGATTGAGAATTGAGGAAAGCTGGTTAACCAACTCCCCATACTCAGAATCTTGCTGAAGTTGAGAATCATCCAGTTGAATTGTCTGTTGTTGCTCGTTAAGCGTTAAGGTAACCCTGTGCTGAAAGCAATCAGCACAACGGCTATTTAACCTGGATGGTGTTCCTGAAGCAGCTGGGGACTTGAGACTTTTTACCAGCATGGTTATGTTGGCAATTTGTTCAGTGGAAGCTTGTTTAGTGATATTTTTGTTCCGCTTTCGATCGCTAGCGATCAATTGAGCATCACTATTGAGCGTGAGTTGTCTCCTGAATCCAGCTATGCCCCCAGAGAGTTCATATTGAATATTCCAAGACTTTAAATCTTCATTATTAATGACTGTAGATCCTTGTTTTAATGTTCCTGTTGGTTTAGCTGGAAGCCCAGAGCGATCGCAGTTGCCCTTGTCTAAGCTAATGGCGGAGACTTTTCCGGTAGTAGCAGCCAATGCTACGAGCGCGATCGCTAACACACTAGTGAATACGCCGCTCAAAATCAATTTTTGTTTAACCTTCATTTAATGAAGAGGCTGTTTGCCTAAACGAGTCTTACTATGAACCTTTATTTTAACGAAGTAAACCTGAGTCCAAAGTTCCCCCTTCAGGGAGAAACTTCAGGATGCTAAAGCAATCATCTGCTAGGAGATATATATATTTTTATCGCTGCTAGTCTCCAAAAAGGGAATGTGTGGGCGTCCCTATAACAGCTACAGACTTACGCTAACTCAGAAGGGTCAAACAATTTTAGATTTTAGATTGACCTAGGCTTGTATAGTGGGACGAGGCTTGAACCAAATTTCACGTCCTCAAGTTATCTGTTAATCTGCCTGGGGATTTCACCTGGTAGGGTGGGTATTGGTTGCTAGGGAAGTGTTCCCGGTGGCACGCTTGTGGGTTGTGAAGGAAGTGTTCCAGGTTGTGGGGAGACTGTCCCCGGTGGCACGCCTGTGGGTTGTGGGGGGACTGTCCCCGGTGGCACGTTTGTGGGTTGTGGGGGGACTGTCCCCGGTGGCACATTTGTGGGTTGTGAAGGAATTGCTTCTGGCGTGGGTGTTGGTGTGAGTGTTGGAGACGCAGACGGGCTGGGTGGGGTTACATTATTTTGAAAGCCAAGTAAAGACTCGATATAGGGGAAGTAAGTGGCCCAGCGCTGTACGTAAGGCTGGCTTTGCCATTGCTGACGATTGACTTTTAAAGACACAATGGGAGCGATGAAGCCCTGATTTTCTGCAAGCACTATAAGGGCAACATTTGTCACTGAAATATCTTGCTTAAAGCGGCGCTGTGTAGTTGCCCAGGAAACGGCTTCGGCTCTATTGAGCAAACTTTCGTAAGACTCATTGGCTTCACGGCTTATGGGAACGGTAATCTGAGCAGTAGAAGCCTGATCTGTCTGTTGTGCGATGGTAGAAGACCTGCCTTCGGCGATCGCGCGATCCACCAGCCAAGTAGCACCACACCCGCCCAGCAGTGCAACTAAACTAATCCGCACTAAGCATCTGGGGGCAATAGACTTCATAGGCTTAAATGAAGAAGTGTTCAGCTTTTTCCGCTGGCAAGGAATTGTCAATAAAAACTTGGAATGAGAAGCGTTAGACTGCCACATAGTTGCCCTTGCTCTCCAATAGAATCGCCGCTTTTTAGGCCTTCTAAGCTCAATATAACTTTCTGAGAGGAGATTTCATCTTCATCAGGGCACAGAACAGCTACGATCAAATTGCGCTAGCGCGATCGCCCATTACCCAACATCCTTGCATCGAATCACAAAGCTATGTCAGCGCCAGCATTTGAGAAAACTAACTTCGGTTGGCAAGTGCAGCAGATCCAGCAGCAGGTATGGGAGTGGCTGGAACTAAAATTGTCTCAAACTCGCCCCAACCTACCAAATGTTTCATTGCCCTCCTGGTTAAGAAATTTGTCTTTTCCCGTTTGGTTACCAAAAGCCATATTTTGGGTAATAGTGGGTTTGTTACTCACTTGGGTCGGTTGGCAGTTGTGGCGGCGATGGGGTGGTTCTTCTTTCCCCTCACTACTGCGGAATTTAGCCCAGAAGCCTGGAACCACGCCAGCCAGCAAGTTAAGTACATCAGATTGGCTGCGGCGATCGCAGGAATTTTCTCGGCAGGGCAACTACCGTCAGGCTTGCCGATGCCTTTATATGGCTATGTTGCAGCAATTAAATGACGCTGGTATTGCCCCTCAGCAACCGAGTCGCACGGATGGGGAATATCTACAATTAACTCAAGACTTGCCCCAACAGCAGTCATATCAAACATTACTGGCAATTCACGAGCAGTTGTGTTTTGGCAATGTTGAAATTTCCGGCTCAGTCTTTGAGGAGTGCCAGGAAGCATATCGGGAAATTCAGGCACTAGAGGCTAAATAATGAACAGGCGTTGGTTATGGCTGGGGGCGATCGCACTAAGCGCAACGATATTATTTACCCTGGTGGCGGCTCCTAGTACTGGTAAGCTCAACAATAGTGGTTCCACATACAGCCGCTCTCCTGATGGCTATGGCGCTTGGTACGCCTTCATGGAAAAGCAGGGAACTCCCGTCAAACGTTGGCAAAAGCCGTTTGATAATTTACCAGGAGTCAGTAGCCCCAGCGTCTCGCCTACGGAGGCACAAACCAAAACCCAAAATGGCATAACTTTGTTGCGTGTCAACAGCCAACTGGCTGAGGGATGGCTTAATTCTCAGGAAGAGAATTGGGTCAAAGGAGGCAATACGCTGGTAGTCTTGGGAGTCAGGGAATCGGTCACAGAGGCCAAATTCAACACCATACAGGAAAGTTCTGCTGGTGGTGTCAGAATTGGCACGCGACGGCGGATGAGTGAATTACAAGAGGGAGAGAAACAATCGTTAGGCGATCGCTTCGGTGCCGTTGTTTGGCAAGAACAGTTAGGCAAGGGACAGGCGATTTTTGCAACGACGCCACATCTCGCCGCCAATGCCTATCAGGATGAACCAGGTAACTATAAGTTTCTCGCCCAACTCGTTACTCAAACAGGCAGTTTAGTTTGGGTGGATGAATATATTCACGGCTATAAAGATCAGGAAGTCAGGGCAAAAGAAGACGCGGAAGATTGGATAGTTTACTTAGCCAAGACGCCTCTGTTACCCGCGATATTGCAGGCAGGCGTTCTGCTACTGGTTCTAGTATTGGCTCAGAATCGTCGCCTGGGGCCACCCCTCACATTAGCAGCACCAGTAGTTGATAACAGCGAAGCGTATATTCAGGCGCTTGCTGGTGTCTTGCAAAAAGCTGAAAGTAGCGAATTTGTTTTAGAGGTAGTGGGTAAAGAAGAACAGCTACAGCTGCAAAAAGCTTTAGGATTAGGTTCAGCCTTACTCGATCATCAGACTTTAGTAGCTGCTTGGGTACAGCAAACAGGGCGAAAAGCAGCAGAACTAGAACAAGTGCTACAACTGCAATCTAAACAGCGCCGAATCAGCGAACGAGACTTGCTGGCTTGGTTGGAAAAATGGCAGGCACTTCGCTATCATTTGCCATCTTAAGCTTAGCCTGCTGAGTCATATTTGACACTCCCCCAGATGAACCAGGGGGATTCTAGCGGTTGTCTAAGCGGGGGATAAATCCACCCGCTGAGACGCTTCACTAGATAGCGGACTGCCATTGACCGCACCCCCTGCGTCAGCCATAGCCATTGCAGCTACAGCGCTCTGAAGGCTCAGGGGGCATGAAAAACCCAACCATTGACCAATATTCTGAGAAGCATTCCAATCAGCGTTGCAACGATACCCGTCAAACCCTTTGAACCAATCCCCGTTTCGCTTTCCGAGAACACCGTTGCGATGATCTGATTTGCTGGTATATGGGGCTGGAACAGATTGCACAGAAATACCCGCTCGGATAGCTTTGTACCGAGTGAATACTTCTAGCTGATAGAACGCCCAACTATCACGGTTATTACCAGCGTCAGACTTGGTTTTCTGGCGTTGCTTCGACGTTTGCCGGATGCCGCTCAAGTCTTCAAACCGCAATCCCATCTCAAAGTCTGAAGCGAATTGAACCAGTTCTTTCGAGATGACGTGATTGATATGGGTCATGATTCGTCTTTCACTTTGCTCTAATCGCTTCACTTCCTTTAGTTGCTTGGCTTCTTGAAGCTGGCGGCGAGTGCGCTGAAACTGTCGTCTCAATCCTTTTACCCGTCCGCTTTTCCAGAACTTGCCAAATCCTCTAGGGAGTGCAGCAACAGCAATATTGTTTTGTCCTCTATCCACTCCAATCCACTGTTCTGCCGCTTTCGCATCGGGAACGTCCATCGACACAGAAACCAGTGCATACCAGATGCCTTTTTTAGACCTACAGATTTTTAGTGTGCCGAGCTTAGCTCCACCTGCAATCAGTTTGTCTAAGACTTCAGTATGCGACGCTGAATGAACTTCTAGAGGGATGCGCCCTTTCCTACCTCTGTAAAGGCTGAAAGATAGCGCGTAAAGATCACCCGACCTCAATACCTCGTAACCTTGATTATTCACTTCCAGCCACATACGCTTAAAGTGCTTCGCCTTGGTTTTGGTGTTGGTATTGCGAATGGTTTGGTTAATCCACATTGAACCAATCTCAATGTGCTTGAAGGCAGCACTGGTTAGCTTATGGCGTTCCCTCTTATCAACATTTAACAAGTCATTGGCGACTTGAGTGTTAACAGCCGTTAGCCGCTCAAACTCAAGTGCCTTGACTTGATTAAGTCGATAAAAAGGAAGCTTTAGAGTGATTGTTAGTCCTGCCATATAGTCATTATAATGCTATCCTACAGATGTGTGCAGGATGTTAATTAAACAAAATAGTCTGCACACGAGGAAGGCAGCCTCTACTCTCGTTTTTACCCTCCGGCTAAAGCACGGAGGCTCTCAACTTCGCTTTTGGTAGGGGCATAGGTGGGAGGTTATCGGCAGGTGGCGATCGCTTGAGTAAGTGGTGTTAGTGGAATAAAGATGGTAAGGGGTATTTATGGAGCAAGACTTTAAAGCACTGGCTGAACTTTACAAAAACGCGCTCCTTAACGATGTCATCCCATTTTGGGAAAAGCACTCGCTCGACTGGCAGCAAGGCGGCTATTTCACCTGCCTAGATCGCCAAGGCAAAGTTTACGATACCGACAAATTTATCTGGCTGCAAAATCGCCAAGTGTGGATCTTCTCCATGCTGTATAACCAGCTAGAAAAATGCGAAGACTGGCTCAAAATTGCTGCAAGTGGTGCTAATTTTCTTGCCCAAAATGGTAGAGATGCTGACGGCAACTGGTACTTTGCACTGACCCGCGAAGGCAAGCCGCTGGTGCAACCCTACAACATCTTTTCTGACTGCTTTGCAGCGATGGCATTCAGCAAATATGCACTGGTTTCAGGCGAATCCTGGGCTATTGATGTAGCATTACAGGCTTACAACAATGTTTTGCGCCGCCAGGAAAACCCCAAAGGCAAATATAACAAGACTTATCCAGGTACGCGCCCAATGAAATCACTGGCAGTGCCAATGATTTTAGCCAACCTATCACTAGAGATGGACTGGCTATTGCCAAGCAACCAATTTGAGGAAATCCTGGATGCAACCGTTCAGGAAGTCATGAGCGATTTTCTAGATCGAGATCGAGGGCTAATGTACGAAAACGTTGCTCCCGATGGTTCGCATATTAACAGTTTTGAGGGACGGCTGATTAACCCCGGTCATGGCATTGAAGCTATGTGGTTCATTATGGATATTGCTAATCGCCGAAACGATACTAAAACAATTAACCAAGCTGTTGATGTGATGCTCAATATCCTTAATTTTGCCTGGGATAGTGAGTACGGCGGGTTGTATTACTTCATGGATGCGGACGGTCATCCTCCACAGCAACTGGAATGGGATCAAAAACTGTGGTGGGTTCACTTGGAGTCATTGGTAGCGCTAGCTATGGGCTATCGCCTGACAGGACGTGAGGCGTGTTGGGAGTGGTACCAAAAGATGCACGATTACGCCTGGTCGCACTTTGCCGATCCAGAATACGGTGAGTGGTTTGGCTATCTCAACCGTCGCGGTGAAGTGCTATTGAACATCAAAGGTGGCAAATGGAAAGGCTGCTTCCACGTACCGCGTGCATTGTACCTATGCTGGCAGCAGTTTGAGGTATTATCATATGGCTTTAACGGTTGAATCAATGACTCAGAAGATGGCAAGCGTGTATCTAGTCAAGATCTGAGGGGGGTAACATGAAAGCTAAAACGTTGATACAATAAGCTTCGTTGCTTTCATTCATTGAAAATAATACTCTAGCTTATAGAAATTTAATTTCATTAGGTTTTGAATGATATCCCAACAATTATCCAATAAACTTACCCAAGTTTGGGTATACAAACCAACATAAAAACTGCTATGTCTTCTTGTTAAGCGCCTAGATTGTTTAACTCTAGTAATATATTATTGTTGTACACCAAGACGTTTAATTTTTTATACTTAAAGAATTGCCATACTATAAGCTTCATAGATTATTAATACCAGAGATATTAAGCGATTTCAGAAGCATTAGTATCTTCTAAGTGAGAAATACGATTTTTAAAATATCGAAACATTTACTAAATAGCAAAGCGTTTTTTATAAGCATTGCTAGTCGAGAGAAAGAGCCATTAATATTATGTACTTCTAGCATCTAAAAGGCTGAAAGCTGATAACGTATTATTTATGAGCGAAACCCATACAGTAATTAATCGTCTCGGTCAAGCCCTGAATCGGATTGTTGTCGGTCAAGGTAAGCTGGTGCAGCAACTACTAGTGGCACTAATTGCCGGGGGGCATGTGATTTTAGAGGGTGTCCCAGGTACAGGCAAAACCCTACTAGTTAAGGTGCTGGCTCAATTGGTGCAGGCTGAATTCCGGCGAATTCAACTGACGCCAGATATTTTGCCATCTGATATCATCGGCACGAATATTTTTGACTTGAATACTCGTCAGTTTACGCTTAAGAAAGGCCCAGTTTTTACTGAAGTATTGCTGGCGGATGAAATTAACCGAACGCCGCCCAAAACTCAGTCTGCACTGCTGGAAGCGATGGAAGAACAGCAAGTGACCCTGGATGGCGAGAGTTTACCACTACCAGAACTATTTTGGGCGATCGCTACACAAAATTCCTTGGAGTTTGAGGGCACTTATCCTTTGCCAGAAGCGCAGCTAGACAGGTTTTTATTCAAGCTTGTTGTTGATTACCCGGACTTAAATAGCGAAAAGCAAATGCTGTTGAATCGTCAAGCTGGGTTCCAATCACGACGGCTGGATTTGGCTCGTATAAAACCAGTGGCGACAGTAGAGCAAATTTTACAGGCTCGTCAGCAGGTGAGTGCTATTAAGGTTGAGGAAAAGGTATTAGATTACTTATTGGCAATAGTTACGCGATCGCGCCAACATCCCGACTTGGCTTTGGGCGCGTCTCCCCGTTCAGCTGTTGCCTGGTTACAGACTAGTAAAGCTCACGCATGGCTATCTGGAAAAGATTTTGTGACGCCGGATGATGTAAAAATTGTGGCACCCCCTCTGCTGCGTCACCGATTAATATTGAGACCGGAAGCCCAACTAGATGGCTTGATGGTTGATGCGGTCATTGCCTCTTTATTAAATCAGGTGCCAGTGCCAAGGTAAGTGCTGATATAGCAATTAGCAGTTACCTTGCGAGTAAATATATGGGCTGAGGTTGCTAGGGGTACACAAGTGACAATAATTCCTTCAGGACGCCTCTATTTACTGTTACTGCTGGGCATGGCGATCGCAATTGCCCTAGCAGATATTTGGAGTATTCCCATCGGCATTATCGGCAGCCTGCTGTTTGATACTGTCGTACTGGGAATAATGTTTATTGACGGGCGACGGGTGCATCATCATCGCGTCCAAGTAAGCCGCCATCCTCTGGGACGATTATCGATTGGGCGAGAGAACCCAGTTGTGCTGTCTGTGCAGTCGGTAACTCGTCCTGCTCAAATTCAAATCCGCGACTACTACCCAGCTGATTTTTGGGTGTCTGTGCCAGTACAAAAGGTATCTATACCTGCTGATAGCAGCCAGGAATTAACTTACACCGTCAGCCCACTCCAACGGGGAGAGTTTAATTGGGGAGATATTCAAGTGCGGCAGCTGAGTCCGTGGGGCTTGGCTTGGTATGACTGGAAGATTCCTGAGAGCAAGAAGGTTGCGGTTTATCCTGATCTGATGGGATTGCGATCGCTTTCCATTCGCCTCACTTTGCAAAACACTGGCACCATGCGCCAAGCTAGACGCTTAGGAATTGGTACGGAATTTGCGGAACTGCGGGAATATCGCCTGGGTGACGACCCCCGCTTTGTGGACTGGAAAGCCACCGCCCGTAGATTAGGTGCCACACCAGCCGCATCCCTACAGGTGCGCGTCCTAGAACCAGAAAAAGAACAAACCCTGATTATCTTACTTGACCGGGGACGCCTGATGACAGCACGGGTAGAGGGGTTGAAGCGCTTTGATTGGGGTTTAAATACAACCTTGTCCCTAGCATTAGCTGGCTTAAACCGAGGCGACAAGGTGGGAGTGGGGGTATTTGACCGCGAAGTTACAACCTGGATTCCCCCCGAACGCGGTCAACACCATTTATCTAAGCTGATCGATCGCCTCACCCCAATTCAGCCAGTCTTACTAGAACCAGATTATATGGGAGCGGTCACGAAACTAGTCAATCAGCAAGCGCGACGGGCGCTGGTGGTTTTAATTACAGACCTAGTGGATATCACCGCCTCAGCAGAACTTCTCGCTGCCCTAGGACGCCTGACGCCACGCTATCTCCCGTTTTGCGTCACCCTGCGCGACCCCCAAGTAGACAAGCAAGCCCAAGCTTTCACCCAAGACGTAACAGCTGCCTACGCCCGTGCCGTCGCCTTAGATTTACTAGCCCAGCGTCAAGTTGCCTTTGCCCAGTTAAAACAAAAAGGGGTTTTAGTACTTGATGCCCCAGCGAATCAAATTAGCGAACAACTAGTAGACCGATATCTGCGACTTAAGGCACGAAACCAGCTTTAAGCTAAAATCTGCTTGTACCAGACGCGCATTTGCTTAAAAGGGCCTGAAATCTGGTTCTGGAAGTCTGACCAGCTGCGGGTCTTTTACTTGTTATGGCAGAACTACCTACTCTCTTGACTGAGCGGTTGCTCCTCCGTCCGTTTACTCTGGAGGATGCGCCTTTTGTACAGCGTCTCGCTGGGGCGCGAGAAATTGCTGACACCACCATCTCGATTCCTCACCCTTATGAGTATGAATATGCAGAGAAATGGATAGCAGGACACGAGAATGCTTTCGTGCAGGGAACAGCCATTCACTTTGCAATTGAAATAAAAGATGTCAAGCAATTGATTGGGGCGATTGAGTTGCGAGATATTGACATAGAACAAGAGCAGGCTGAGCTGAGTTATTGGATTGGGGTAGAGTGGTGGGGCAAGGGTTTCGCTAGTGAGGCAGCACAATGTTTGCTGCGTTACGGTTTCGAGCACATACATCTCAACCGGATCTATGCTTATTACATGCTGAGAAACCCTGCCTCCGGGAGAGTGCTACAAAAAGTCGGGATGAGGCAGGAAGGGCTGATGCGCCAGCGTGTGCGAAAGTGGGGAATATTTGAGGATGTAGTGCTATATGCAATCCTCTATACCGATTGGTTAGCTTACTGAGGAATGGATAAGCCTGGGTTTTATAGCAATTAGCAGTTAGCTTTTAGCTTTTAGGCAGTTATAGCAGCAGATCTGGGTGTAGAAAGGTGTGGTCAATTGTCAAGAGCCATTATGGCTACTGCTATAGATTCTAGGAATCGCTGGGCGCTTGCGGCTGCAATATATCACCAACAGCGCAAACAGCCCTATCCCGACAATATACTTGAATCCCGATGGAACTAAGGGACTGGGTGAGAAAAAGCCCTCAATCGTACCAGCAATAATCAACATTGGCACAATCGCAAACACTAACTGAGATGCCTGAGTGCCGTATAATTTCAGCGCATCCGCACGGCGATATTTCCCCGGAAATAAAATAGCTCTAGCGATTAATAATCCTGCACCACCAGCAAAAAAGATCGCAGGCAGTTCTAGAGAACCGTGGGGAAACACAAACGCCCAAAAAGGATAAGCGAGATTATTTTGACCGACTAAAGTAGCAACGGCACCGATACTTAGGCCGTTGAATACCATCAAAAAGGTTGTATATGCCCCAGCTGTAATTCCACCAGCAACTGCCCCAAAAGACACGGAGAGGTTATTAATCATGATGTTACTGGAGGCCAGAGGTTCAATGCCGACAATTGACCCCATCCATAACTCATGCTCATCTCGTACCTTGTGAATCAAGCTTTCTGGCACTAGCAGCGACAAAAACATTGGGTCTTGCCATGCATACCACCAGGCGGTAATCGCTCCCAGCAGAAATAAAGCTGTTGCCACAGCAATATATCCGAACGTCTGTTGCACTACTTCTGGCAAACCCCATCGATAGAACTCCACCATCGCTTGCCATTCCTGACGCCGTGAACCCTGATAAATCTGGTTATAGCCACGAGATGCCAAAATTTGCAGGTCTTGCACTAAGGTGTTGCCTACTTGGTTAGTTCGCGCACGGGCCAGGTCAGCTGATACAGAGCGATACAAACTCGCCAATTCCTTGATTTCGCCTGCTGGTAGTGACTTTAGTCCTTTTTTTTCAACTTGTTTGAGTAGGGCATCAAGGCGCTTCCAGTTGGGTTCCCGCCGCGCGATCCAACGTTGAATATTCATAAAATTCGCTGGGGACTATGTCCAGCGTAACTTAAGATAGCTTCAATCCTATTACCCTAAGTGTCAGGTGAGTTTTACCTATGTCTCAAAATATTAGCCCTCAAAGTCCAATGCGACCGCTCAGTGTCGGCAATGTTGTTAGCGCTGGCATTCGGCTCTACCGCTCTCATCTAAAGTTATATTTTACTCTGGCTCTCAGAGCTTATTTATGGGTACTGCTGCCAATATATGGCTGGGCTAAATTCTCTGCTATTTCGGCGCTGATCTCCCGCTTGGCATTCAGTGAATTGATCGATCAACCAGAAACTGTTAAGGAAGCTGAGAGCCAGGTCAATCCTCGGATGTGGCGTTTTCTACTCGCGGGTATCTTCGTGGGGCTGTTCGTGTTAGTTGCTTTGCTGGGATTATCTATAGTAGCTGGGATTGTGGCTGCTGTATTAATAGCAGTGGTTGTGGGGTCTGGTGGAGCCAACCCAATAGCAATAGTAGTGGTCGTGCTGTTAAGTATTGTTGGTGTAATTGCTTTCTTAGGGGCTTTAATCTGGATATACTCCCGCTTTGTTATTACTGAATTACCGCTAGCAATAGAAAACAATATCGATGCCCTGACGACGATTAGCCGCAGTTGGGAATTAACGAAAGGGTATGTATTACGTATTCAAGGAATTGTCATGGTAGCCTTTCTAATCACGCTGCCTTTCCAACTTTTTGCTCAGGTTGTTATTGCTGTATTGCAACCGTCAAATAATACTCCTCCCTTACTTGGTCTTCTGTTAGCATTATTCACTTTAGCCTTGAGTTTATTGAGTGGAGCCTTGGTTTTGCCGTTCTGGCAAGCTATTAAAGCTGTAATCTACTATGACCTCCGAAGCCGCCGGGAGGGGCTGGGGTTGCAGTTACGCGATCGCACTCGGTAGGTGATAATTCCCTTCAAACTAAAATGTCTGTTTACTGCTGCTATGCGCTTTTTTAATCGAGTTACGCTCCAAACCCCGGAGAGTGTAGAACTAGAATTCACTCTCGCAGGTATTGGTAATCGCGCTTATGCCCTGCTAATTGACTATATTGCCTTGGGGCTAACCCTGCTGGTGTTTTGGATTGCCTGGGGTTTCATTTCTATCCAGTTGCTGGATGTGTTAGACCAACTAATTGGCAGCAACAGCGGTCTGGAACTTTGGTTACTCGCGATCGCACTTTTGTTAAACTTCTTTATTTACATGGGCTATTTTGTGTTTTTTGAGGTGCTGTGGCAGGGACAGACGCCTGGAAAACGCTATACAAAAATTCGTGTAATTCGAGACGATGGGCGTCGAGTCGGCATTCAACAAGCCGTATTGCGATCGCTCCTGCGCCCCATTGATGACATCTTATTTATAGGAGCCTTTTTAATTATCTTGGGGCGTAATGAGAAAAGACTAGGAGACTGGGCAGGGGGAACCATTGTCATTCAAGAGGAATATATGGTTGCTGCAACCAACTTCCCAGTTTCAGACTCAGCCCAACAGCTAGCAATTCAATTGCCCCAAATGGCAAACTTGTCCCAGTTACTACCCGATGACTTTGCGACTATTCGCGAGTATTTGCAGCGTCGCGGGGCAATGACACCCAAAGCTAAAGCTGACTTGAGCTTACAGCTAGCTCGTCAAGTTAGAGAGATTATTGCCTTAGAAAATTTACCTGCGGCTTTGACACCTGATGTATTTCTGGAAGCCGTGTATCTTGCCTACCAACAGCAATCGTGAAAATATTATAGCAATTAGCAATTAGCAATTAGCAATTAGCTATTAGCTATTAGCCATTCCCAGTGAGAGCAGCACTTCTGGGCGTACGGGGTTGAGGTCTATTGTCACTCTTCCATTATGGCGACTGCTATAACTGTAGAGACGTTCCGGGGAACGTCTCTTAAAGACCACAAATCAGCGAAAGTTATGTTGAATTAGCCGCAAAAGTGTTGAAATACGCGATCAGCCCTTGGTGTAATTATCAATTATCTGGGCTAAACCCGGTACGGCCTTCTCCACATACGGCTTAGATGAATTGCGGAATTTTTTGTATGCGTTTCGCACTAAAGAGCTTCGCGCTTTCTCAATCTTGGCGTCAGTGACACTCAGCAGCGCGTCTGCCGTACGAGAGCTGTTCTGAATGAGGTATTCGGCTGGATTACCTGTTTGTATGCCCTCGCTCCAAATGGGATCGAGGGCCGCCAAGGATGCTGGTAGAAGCCCCTCAATGGCTGCGGGTGCATAACCGGGCCTGATCCCCTTTACCCCGGCATAGCTAGCTTTTAAGCCGAGACCAGTAAGCCCTTCTGTGGAAGCAACCACCTCGTCCATCAACCGAACGCAGTCTGCCACGACCATGTCTTTTTTCTTTGGGTCATTGAGACCATCGCAAAGTCCCATTTCGATTACCTTAATGCTCAAAAGGCCTAAGTTATATTTAACTAACTTTTCTACAATACTCTGCTTGACACTCCCCAGGGCTAAAGCCACGGGGATTCTTATCTCTACGAGTAGAGACGCGCCATGAGGCGTCTCTACAAAGGTTCCGGTCTGCCCTACCGTACCCAGCCCTAAATTAAGGATTGTTTATAGCAGCTGCGTTAAAGCCAGGGGTTTTGGCTCTTTTTTCGTTGACACTCCCACGGAAGACAGCGCGTGGGATTCTATTGATAATCAACTTCACCCCCATGCACCCAAAACTGCTGCTATAACTGTATGTTTGCTAAAAGCTAACTGCTAAAAGCTAATTGCTATATCAGCCGCCCATACCGGGTATGACACTGGCAGTAAGGCGCTTGAGGCCACGATCAGCAACATCTGAGTAACGCAATTCGCCACAGAGAATCTTGGCCATAGTCAGGGTGGCAGCAGGGCGCTGAACACCAACTTTATACCCAATCTGGGGAAGCCGATAAAACGCTTGTGCTATACGTTGCGCCCATTTCATATCAGCCCCCCATTCTTCGCTCATCACTTGGGTGTATTTTTCCAAAGCATGGCGATCGCCTCCGAGAACTGCATCAATTGCTTCAGCTGCTTTCAAGCCACTAAAAATGGAAGGGCGAATTCCTTCTGCTGTAAACGGATCGACGACGCAAGCGGCTTCTCCAGCTAAAACCGCATTTTGCGTATGCAACTTTTGATCGCCGTCCCACAAGGAAAGAGCATAACCGTACTGCTTGCTGGCGTTGATATCCACATCAAACATTTTTTTGCCGTACTCACTCAAGATGCTCCTAAAATCTTGGGCTTTACCACCGATAAACGTACCCGCGCCGATTGAATAGCCATCTGCTTTGGGAAAGTTCCAGATATAGCCATTTTTCACCATACCAAACTCAAAGTGGATTACCGAAGTCAGGTTTGCTGGGGCTGGTGTTTCTACCTCCAAAGCTCCAGCCAGACGCCGTTTGCGTTCCTTGAATCCGAGCCACTTTGCCATAGAGCCTTTCGCCCCGTCTGCGGCAATTAGGTAGCGACCTTCAACCGGGCCATTAGCTGTGTTGACTTGCCAATGATCGCTCTTGAACTCAATCCCGGTGACTTCTGTATTGTCTCGCAGTTGAGCACCCTGCTTCTGCCCTTGCTGGATGAGAAAGTGGTCGAAAACGTCCCGCCGTACCATCCATATCGGCTCATTAGTTTGCAGTACGACTTCCACTGGGTCGTCCATATTCCAGGTGTAGCGAATTGTGTCTGCTTTTATGGAAATGGCTGGGCTGAAGTCAAAGTCAAACCACTCGGCTACAATTGGAGACACCCCACCGCCACAGGGTTTATATCGAGGTAAGGTTGCTTTTTCCAGCACCACAACAGAACGTCCTCGCTTAGCGAGGTGATAGGCAGCAGTTCCGCCTGCTGGACCGGCACCGACAATAATGCAATCAAACATCAGGCTCAAATTCCACTCCTCTCTAAACGGGCTTACGCTTTAACCTGTGGGCGAAGGGTGCAAGATTTGAGTATAAGTGCCTGCCCTTTGCTTTTTCAACTGAGCTATCAATCACAGCACGAGCTTGGGAAACAGATCCACAATAACTCTGCTCGATAGTAACGTTTTATAGCAATTAGCAATTAGCTTTGAGCAGTTGAAGAGTGATAGCAGCACTTCTGGATGCATAGGGTTGAGGTCGATTGCCTTGCGCCGCCTTGGCGACTGCTATAGTTATGTTTTTTCTGCTAGATCTGTGAGAATCTTTGGCGTAAGTAAACCGCAAAGACGCGCTAGCGAAGCCATGCGCTCTCTTCGCTATAGATCGCTAAGAAAGAGAAGAAAGGAACAATTTCATGAATCAGTAAAACTGCTATAGCAATGAATGTTCTACAGGCCACCTGCCAGCAGCCCGTCATGGTCGATACAATGAAGGAAATAGTATTAACAGCAATGCTATTGCTTGGACAGAAGTATATCTAAGCAAGTGCCTTAAAAGGAGGGCGATCGCACTCAAACGATTTTAGATTAAAGAATTGACCTCGCCTGCATAGTGGGACGAGGCTTGAACCAAATTTCACGCCGTCAATAAAATCAAGACTTTTGCTCTGCTGGGCGTGTTAAGCGCCCTCATGATTACGATTAGCTACTGCATTATCGGCGGCTGGATGGGTGTCCTGGTAGGAGTGGGTTTTAAACCCGCGTTTGTACCAGAGTGGCATTTCTACTTGCTGCAATTAACTTTAATTTAGGAGAAACAACCATGAATTCTGATCCCAATATTCCCAAAGAATCTATCGTTGTGGAAATCAGCCAGGAAACGAATGACCTCGTTGAAAGGGAGATGTCTGGCGAAACTGATGAGCTGAAGCGTGAAACTAAAGCGTTGATTGATGCCCTTAAAAAGCGGGCGCAGTCAGAGGCTCAATCTGCCGGCCATCTCACCCGTGACGCCTATCTCAATGCGGTGCGTCAAGCACGGGAAACGATTGAACAACATAAGCTGGTAGACCCGGATCGAATTGCTTACTCGATGAAACTCATCCAAATGGAAGCTGAGAAGAATTGGGAGTCTGTAACTAAGGAAGTTTTAACTCTTGGCGATCGCCTTGCCGATGCTGCCAAAGCTGCCTGGGAAGCCCTGACTGCCCCTCGCCCTAATTCTAAGTTGTAAACGCCTCAGTCTGGGATTAAGCTGCCCTAATACTTGTGGTCTAGCCTCTCCCCCAAAGGGCCTCCTGCTCTTGATACGGGAGTGTAGAGACGCGAAATGCAAGCGTCTCTACACTCCCGTATTGACTCAATAGATAAGCAGAAGACTATAGAGGTTTTAACGATTGAGGAACTCACGCATATACTGATTTACTAACTGGGGCTGCTCTTGCTGTACCCAATGACTACAGTTGGGAATGTACTTGATAGTAAAATCTCTGACATATTTTTCTGTCCCATAGGTTAGTTCCTTGCCAAGAGCTGTATCCTTCTCTCCCCAAATCATTAACGTTGGAACTTCCAAAATACTCCAATCCTGGTTTATTAGTCTCTGCTGAAAAATATTGCGATAATAATTCAGCATCCCTGTTAAGGCACCGTGTTTAGCCGCAGCATTCTTATAAGCTTCAAGATCAGCTTGGGTGAAAGCACTTTTGTTAACTGCCATACCAGTCAAAGCGGTTTCAATAGTTCGGTAGCCTGATGCCTGTAGGAGCAATTCCGGTAACCCCGGTAGCTGAAAGAAGAAGATGTATGAGCTACGTAGTAACTGTTGCGGTGTGCGTAAACCCTTTGCAAACAGCGCTGGGTGAGGCAAATTCAATATAATCAGTCGCTCCACCATTTCGGGGTGATCGTAGGCAAAGTTCCAGGCGATCGCACCTCCCCAGTCATGACCAACAAGCACACAGCGATCGTAGCCGAGTCCCTTAATTACACCCTCAACGTCTTTAATGAACTCATCCATCACATAGGACGATTTCTTTGGCGGCTTATCACTGTCGTTGTAACCCCGCAGATCCAGGGCGACAACTTTAAAATCTAAGGCAAATTCTGGTATCTGGTGACGCCACGAGTACCAGAACTCAGGGAACCCGTGCAGCATCAGCATCAAAGGGCCTTCCCCCTGCGTCACATAGTGCAGCTTGATGCCGTTGCTAATGATATATTCGTGCTTCCAAGAATCCGCTAGCACAGACATTAGATATCTCCCTTGTATTTTTTGTATTTTCGTACTTCTACTTCTCAAGTATGACTAGGCTAAAACTGACTCTTACCCTCGCTAGAGGCAGAGCTTATTGCCCACTAAGTAGAATACGTTTAAGATTTGGTGAAAATTGAGTTATGAATTTGAATGATAGCGAACTTGAGTCTATTGTGAAGCTGATTCATTTGAGAAATTTAAGCTTGAAGTTAGTAGCGGAAATGGAACAGTTGCAGACTATCGTGGAGAATCTCAATTCTGCCTTAAACCAAGTTAAAGAAAAGGCTGAAGAGGCGTCTCAATTACAACAGCTTCAAGCTGAATTTAAAGAAATTGTTAATTCGAGGCAGCTATCATCTGAGTTTCAAGAAGCTCTCGCCAAGTTTAACTTGAACTAACGACCGGTAAATATAAATAATTAAATGCTAGCTCATTCTATTAGGGATAGTGTATTACTGCCTTAAAAATATGCCAAATTGCGGAGTTAAATACCCTTTCTTAAAATAAATCATCAGCCATAATATTGATACTATTATCAGTATTATGGCTGATGGGTTTTATGGGTGCCCATAGTTTAATTGGATGAAGCAACACATTTACTGGCAAGATAAACAATGGATACCCCTAAAAGTAATTCATCAATGTACAACAAAAATAATCCGATAATCGCTGTGAAAAAAAGGGTAAGGCAAATTTCGGAAAATATAAGAGCAGTCGGTCGCTTAGTTAAGTTCCTAGAATCAGAAGACTCTTATACGTGGTGAAATAATGTATCTAAATAAATACCTATACAACCATTATCCATAAGAACTTCATGGGCAATATTGTGCATAAGCTAGGACTGCGGCTCGGCAATTAGATGCAATCTCTTACTGTTTCAGAGCGATAGAGTTTAGTTGTGAGAGTAAGTGGATAAATTTAGTTTCCATAGTATCCACTAGCCTTTTGGAGCCATAAACTTCCGTATCGAAACCTAAATGTTTGCGGATTTTCTACCGTACCAAGTCGCCGATTTGAGAGACCCCTTGGCTGTTGCCCTAGCCCAGCTTATCTATCGGCAGGCAATACCAACCCCCCTAGACAAGCAAGCAATCGCTACAGCAATTGTTCAGCAGGGGAGCGGCGGGGTACCTATTCTGTTGCTGCATGGCTTTGATAGTTCTTTATTGGAATTTTACCGTCTACTGCCATTACTTGCTGCCAATAACGAAACCTGGGCTATCGACCTTCTAGGATTTGGCTTTACAGACCGCATGGCGGGGCTGACCTTCGACGCCTTGGCAATTAAAACCCATCTATACTGCTGCTGGAAACTTTTAATCAACCAACCTGTGATTCTAGTAGGTACCTCAATGGGGGGAGCAGCAGCGATTGACTTTACCCTGACTTATCCAGAGGCTGTCAAAAAGCTGGTATTGATTAACAGCATGGGTTACATAGGTGGCTTTCCTTTGGGTAAATTCCTGTTTCCTCCTTTAGACTTCCTGGCGGTGGAATTCTGGCGACAACGCAAACTCCAGGCGTTGACTCTGGGCAGTATTAGCGGTTGGAACCGAAATTCACTTGAGGCACTGAGGTGCGCGGCTTTGCATATGGAAATGCCTCGTTGGCATGAAGCTATGATTGATTTTACTAAAAGTGGTGGTTACGGCTGGTTGGGGGATCGAATTCCCCTTATTGACAAACCAACGCTGATCCTGTGGGGAGAGTTGGACGATACTTTAGGCAACGACGATGCTTATAAATTCAAGCGAGACATTGCCCACAGTAAGCTTGTCTGGATCAAAGATTGTGGTCATGTTCCTCAACTTGACCACCCAGATATCGTCGCTGAAAATATTCTTGCGTTTCTAGGGTAGTCATAGCAATTTCCTGTAATGATGCTATACATCAGCCAGACAGCAGGGGATAAGGAAATTATGTAGCAACTACGGTATCAGACACCCAGGAGACGCTCTTAGTTGTAGGTTGGCTCATTTTTCTTGAGCTATCACTGACTTTAATGCTTGACACATTAGCTGCCGTTGCTGGGTGTCATAGCCCCAGCGTTCTAAAAAAGCTTTGTAGTTACCCTCTCCTGTGGCGGCACTTTCCAATAGTTTCCGGCAGCGATCGTACACAGAAGCCAAATCAACTTTTTTGATCAGATGGGTAGTGCGATCGCGCACTCGCTCTGAAGATTGAGCCATCTCTTCGTTATCCTGGCGACTATGGGTAAGTGTCATTGCCGCAGACATCGCCAAATTTTTCGCCAAAAGTTCTGCTACAATCTCAGGACTTGACTGCAATGCCTGCACAACTGCTTCTGACGGATCATCTGCCAAAGAACTGTCAGATGTCAGGTAGGTGACGAAAAAACCTCTGGCACCGTTTTCAGTTTTTACTAACGTGGCGATCGCAGCCTTAATTTCAGCTTCTGGTAGTTCACCCGCTTCCATCTGCTTAATTAAGGACTCGGTGAGAGCGATCGCATCCTTAAACGTTATGTCTGATGGAACTACAAAACTAGATTCAATCATTAAAATACCTTCCCACAAAGAATGTTTTCCCGTCATCGTCGATATTCATCGCCGCAGTCCCCGATTAACTGATACAGAGCCTGCCATCTTCCAAATACGGCATCGATTTGGTTAATATCCTCAGCCTAGAGGCTGAAAATAAATACCGGCCTGACAAGGAATTAGAATAACACTAGAATCTTATTGAGAGAATTTACCCAGATCAATAATGGATCAGGATTTGCTGATAAAGTAAGATTAATAGTGAGTAAAATCGACGTTCTACCCTTTTGTATTACTTTCGTAATAGATGAATTTTGAATTATTTGCCTAATACGTAACTGATTTTAAGACAGTTTAGAGAACACTTTTTGGTAAAACAATGTCAACTTTTGCGATAAAATCCCGCCCAGTTTTTATAACAGTATTTTTAATTATCATGTCCTTGGTAATTGCTGGAGCAGTGTGGATAGGTATTAGATTAGTTTTTCCCGATAAAGTAGCTGGGCTGGCTGGAGTTAGACCTAGCAATCTTGGTGTTCATTCAGGACAACTGCTACCCTGTTCTAATACGCCCAATTGTGTAAGTAGCCAAAGCCAAGATGCAGAACATAGTATTGAACCTTTAACGTACAAATCCACCCCAAAAGAAGCACTAGCTACTCTCAAAAGCGTGATTAAATCTCAACCTAGAACTAAAATTATTGCAGAAACTCAGAACTATATCTATGCAGAATTTAGCAGCGCTATTATGGGTTTTGTCGATGATGTGGAATTTTCCCTAGATGAAGGTGCAGGCGTAATTAATGTGCGTTCAGGATCGCGGTTGGGAGAGTCAGATTTGGGGGTTAATCGTCAAAGGATAGAGAACATCCGAAGCATTCTAAGTAATGCACGCTTCTAATATTCCCTGTAAATAGGGGGGGATATTCTCTGGTTGTGTACAGCTATCTGACATCGAGAGCATATTGGTTCGTTTTAGCAAGCAGCGAACTATATTTAGGCGCCGAGTTCCGCAGTGGGCGATCGCACTTGCTCACTGACTTAGCCTAGCAAAGCATTAAGCTGGGAATAGTCCGATAGTTCTCTTCAGTGTTTGTGCCTCAATTATCTTCTCAAGCTCTACCCCTCAGGACTCACGTTCAGGGGGAAGGATTTCCCATACTCTGCTTGCACGGTCATCCTGGTTCCGGCAGCAGCATGTCCGTCTTTACCCAGCACCTTTCACAGCGGTTCCAAACTCTTGCCCCAGATTTACGTGGATACGGCAATAGTCGGACTCGGCAGAAATTTAATATGACTGACCACCTAATTGACCTGGAAGCACTACTAGACCGCTTCCAGATTGAGAAATGCCTAGTCTTGGGATGGTCTTTGGGAGGAATTCTGGCTATGGAATTGGCACTTCATAATCCAGGACGAGTCACTGGTTTAATTTTAATTGCTACAGCTGCCCGTCCCAGGGGTAGCCATCCGCCAATTAGCTGGCAGGACAATTTATACACCGGGCTGGCTTCGATTTTGAACCGAGTGCAACCAGGCTGGCAGTGGAATATTGAGACGTTTGGGAAGCGATCACTCTATCGCTACCTCATCCAGCAACAGACGCCGCAGGTCTACCGCTATCTGGCCTATGAAGCCCTGTCAGCGTATCTACAGACATCTCGTGCTGCCACATTAGCACTTAACACCGCCCTACAAGCTAGGTACAACCGACTAGCAGACCTACAGCAAATCCAATCTCCCTGCCTTGTACTTGCTGGTGAGGCTGACCGTCACATAACCTCAGCGTCGAGTTTAGAAACGGCTCAACACCTCAAAGATTGCCAGTGGCAGTGCTACCCCAAGACGGCTCACTTGTTTCCCTGGGAGATCCCCGATCTTGTACTGAGAGATATTGACCAATGGCTAGAACAACACCCTCAAGTTTGGATGCCGACAGCCTGACCCGTTATCTCTTCCTACACCGAATTCTTCGATATGGGATAGTTGACCAAAATAATTCGTAATTACAATCAGTAGGGGCATGAACCCGCTACTGAATTGTTAACTACTTCATCTTCGGCTTCAGTAGGGGCCTGTACCCTTTTCAATTACGAATTACGAATTACGAATTATTATTGACCCCGTGCCTACGACAACTGACCGCTGAGAGAGTGCTTTGTCTCGCGGTCACTACGCTCCCCCAAATCCTCGCAAAGCGTGAGGTTATTCGGCTTACACCGCTTAACTACAAAGTTAATACCTTGGGCACCTTCGTTTTGCAGATCTTCTATATACCCATCCTTAGTCTCCTGAGCTTCCTTAGCGCTAATGAAGGGACCGAAGTAGTAGGTGCAGCGGGGGCTTTCTGTGACAATCTCTACCCACCAAGCGCGCCCCAAGGATTGGAGAATACTAATCAAGACTTCTTTCATGTTGTTTGCCTGTTTCACGAAATGCGACGCGGTCTTTAACTGTGTTTATTGTTTACGTTTTTTATACAATGTCAGGTTTCTTTTTTCAAAGTATCTTTTGGGAGAGTGTGCAATCGTAAAATAGTTGACCAACGCTGGCGATAAATTTCATAAAGGGACATTGCCGCCGCCACTGAGGCATTCAAGCTAGGCGTGTTTCCCTGCAACGGAACAGAAACTAAGAAGTCACAGCAGCGTTGCGTGAGTAGGCTCAAACCTTCACCTTCAGAGCCTACTACTAATACTACCGGCCCAGTGAATTGAACTGTGTGTAGTAGGTTACCGGAACCTGCGGCAGCGCCATAAATCCAAAAACCAGCTGTCTTTAATTCTTCCAAAGCTCGGCTGAGATTGACAACCCTAGCAATCTTAAAAGTTTCTAAAGCTCCAGCTGCTACTTTCATCACCGTTGAGGTTACCCCAGAAGCTCGACGTTGGGGGATCACCAATCCTTGCGCTCCCAATGCTTCTGCGGTGCGAATAATAGCCCCTAAGTTGTGGGGATCGGTGATGCCATCACAGACAACGATTACCGGCTGATCAGAGGCAGATTTAGCTTGTGAAATTAGGTCGCCTAGGTCACTGTAAGCATAGGGTGCGACTTGAGCCACGACACCCTGGTGATTGGCACCAGGTGCGATTTGGCTAAGGCGTTTAGGCTCCACTTCGTCAATGACAGTGCCGTTAGCTTTGGCTTGAAGGAGCAAGGAGTGAAAGTGGGGATCGTAGCGCAGCTTTGTAACGATCCAAATCCGGTTGATCTGCCGTTGATTTTCTATAGCGCTCAAGACTGGATGACGCCCGTAGATTAGGTCGGTTTCCTCGTCTGGGAAGGAAGAACCTATTTCACCACTCTCACCCCGTTCGCCATATGGCTTGTCTTCCCTATTGCCGGGAAAGCGTTTGTAGCTGCGATCCCTTTCCTCCTCATGAAAGCGAGGAGCGGAATTAGTGCGATCTCGCCTATCTGCGTATGGTTTGTCTTGGCTGGGTTTACCGGGAGAGCGTTTATAGCTGCGATCCCTTTCCTCATGAAAGCGAGGAGCGGGTTTACCACTCTCACCCCGTTTGGGGTATGGCTTGTCTTGGCTGGGCTTACTGGGAGAGCGTTTGTAGCTGCGGTCAGTGTCCTCGTCATGAAAGCGAGGAGCGGGCTTACCACTCTCACCCCGTTTGGGGTATGGCTTGTCTTGGCTGGGCTTACCGGGAGAGCGTTTATAGCTGCGATCCCTTTCCTCATCATGAAAGCGAGGAGCGGGTTTCGCGCGATCGCGCCTGTCGGCGTATGGCTTGTCTTGACTGGGTTTACCGGGAGAGCGTTTGAAGCTGCGATCAACTTTCTCATCCTGGGAGCGAGGAGCGGGTTTCGAGCGATCACCCCGGCTGGGGTATGGCTTGTCTCGCTTGGGCTTAATGGGAGGGCGGAAGCTGCCGTCTTTATCAGTCATCTTGTTAGGAATTTTTGAAGTTTGGGATTTAATCTAGTTCTAACAGTGCCAAAAGCTGGGTCAAGCGTTGGGGGTCAGTTAGGTAAAGATAACCTATCAGCGTCTCAAAGCTGGTAGCTTGTTGATAAATTTCGGGCTCGAGTCGTTTCGGACATCCACTGGCAGCATTGCGACCACGCCGCAACATTGCTAATTCTGTATCTGTAAGGTGAGGTTCAAGCGATCGCAGCTGCCATGCCTGACTTTCTGCTCGCACATTTGCCACCACTTGATGATGATAGCTCTGCGATCGCTTTGGCGGTAGTAAATAAAAGGTGCGGATATACAGTTCATAGACAGCATCTCCCAGATAGGCTAGCGCTGCCGGTGACAACTGGTTTATTTGGGACAATGAACCTGCTACAGCGCCCAGATGGGTGAACCGTAATTCCGCCCAACCTAGCGCTGAGGTGATAGCTGGGGAATCTGAACACCCATCCTCCTGCGGTCTCAACCTTAAGTCCTACCTCGACGTTTAGATATTTGCATTGCCCCAATTCCACTCGCTGGGTTATAGCGGTTTTTTGTGCGGATAAAATACAACTAATCGTATGAAAAATCTACTACATATAGTTGAGTAGTTTACTTGTTTGGGAACCCGGTAATTATGTGTCAACTACCTCACCCACTCTTGGGATGAGGCTTGTTCCTAACCAAGAAATATCGGTTGAAACAATAGGCTGATTGACCGCAGCCCTAAAAGTACAGAAGTACAGCATGGAGATAAAAACAAGCTACCCAATTGAAAAACATCGTATGAGCGGGGAAATGAACCCGCCCCTACAATTGTTTTGAGCGTTCAGCTTAAGCCTGCTTGACTTTTTCCAAGGCGACTTCAACCGAAGGCTGTAACGAGAGAAACTGCTCTAAGCGAACCAGCTTTACAGTTTGGGTGACACGGGCATTGGAAACAATTTGCAAAGTCCCTTCGGCACTTTGAGCCTTCTTCACCAGCTGCACCAAAGCGCCCAAACCTGAGCTATCGACAAAATCTATCTTGGATAGGTCCAAAATAATATCTTTAGGACCTTCCTCAATACACTTGCTGACCACCTTCCGAAATGTAGGCTCGGAAAAGGCGTCTAACAAGCCAGTGAGGCGAAATAGTTGACAATTTTCCCTAACTTCACGAGTGCCTCGTAAGCTGACGGTCAGGGTTAGTGGCTCCGGAATAATACCCTCCTAGCTGTATCTTTTCACAGTCAAGGCTGCAAGCTAATTTAGCACAAAATTGATATTAGTAGTCCAGGCAAAACTTACAGTTTTTTACATTTTATACAACCAACCGCTTCGCGGTATGGACTCAGCACTCCGGCGATCTTGATAGAGATGAACCCAATTGTTTACTCTGTACATACTCAACTAGCTGCTCGACCCTGCCGGAACTGAGGTTTGGCGATGCTCTCGCATAGTCTGGACAAATTGCTCAAACAGGTAGTCGGCATCGTGAGGACCGGGGCTGGCTTCTGGATGGTACTGCACAGAAAAGAAAGGCAAGGATTTGTGCCGCAATCCAGCCACCGTGAGATCGTTGAGGTTGAGGTGGGTAATTTCTACGTTTGGGTCTAAAGAATCGGGTGCAATAGCAAAACCGTGGTTTTGGCTGGTAATCTCGACCTGCTGCTTCAATCCGGCAGGTTGATTCAAGCCCCGATGACCGAATTTTAGCTTAAAGGTTTCAGCCCCTAGAGATAGACCGAGGATCTGGTGCCCCATGCAGATGCCAAACACGGGCTTTTGTCTTTCTAGCAGTGCCCTGGTTGTCTGGATGCCTTCGCTGACGGCGGCGGGGTCGCCGGGACCATTGGAGAGAAAAATCCCATCCGGGTTGTATTTGAGAATTTCCTCTGGAGGAGTATGAACGGGAACAACAATGACACGGCAACCGTAACTTGCTAAACGCCGCAGAATATTGCGTTTAATGCCAAAATCAATCGCCACAACGGTGAGTAATTCCGGGTTGGTGGCAGTATCCATAGGTCTGAACTCCCAGGTAGAAGCGGTGGGGTCTGACCATTCGTAGATGTCCTTAGTTGTGACTTGCTCAACCAAATTCAACCCCGCCATACTGGGGGCTGCTTGCACCTGTAGTAGCAATTCTGATGTGTCCAGGATTGTGGTAGAAATACCGCCATTCATGGCACCAGAAGATCGAATCTTACGGGTGAGTGCCCTGGTATCAATACCGTAAATGCCTGGGATGTTGTGTTGCTTGAGATAGTCTGGCAAGGACTGAGTTGAGCGCCAGTTACTCGGTCGAGTACTAATGTTACGAGCGATCGCACCCCGCACTTGAGGTCGGTGAGATTCTTCGTCCTCCGGGTTGACCCCGGTGTTGCCTAATTCCGGATAAGTGAAGGTGACAATTTGACCGCAGTAGCTGGGATCTGTTAAAACCTCCTGATAGCCCGTCATGCCGGTGTTAAACACCACTTCTCCAATGACTGTGCCGGGGGCACCGAAAGACCAGCCTCTGTATGATGTGCCATCGGCAAGCACGAGTAGAGCAGGTTGAGCAGCAGAAACAGGCATAGAAACCCAGGATAAGCTAAGTGGCGTTGCTCATATTATCTCATGACTGCATTGAGCTAATAAAGGTTGTGTGTGAGGATGCGATCGCATTTTCCAACTCTACTCAACACCGAATGCCCATAGTGTTCCATAATCTCTGTCACGAAGCGTGCGGGGAATGTCAAACTGGAAGTTAACAGCAAAGATGCAGTTATGCTCAAGCCTCCTCACTTCCGTGCGACTATCCTCTTGCTTTCAGGCACACTAGCGTTTGTCAGTGTTGCTTGTAGCACCATCAATCCTAGTCAACAAGTTAAGTCTGTCTCAACCTCTCCTGGTGCCAGCGAAGCCGCAAATTCACCTGCTAGCCCTAAGCCCGTTGCCACAACGGCAGTTAGTCAAAATACTTCTAGAGTACCTAGCCTCTACGAACGGGCGCTGGACAGCGCTCAAAGCGCCGCTACCATTACTCAATCTGCTCAGTCCGCAGATGATTGGAACCTGGCGAGCAGCCGTTGGCGGCAGGCGGTTGATTTGTTGCAGGCTGTGCCCAAATCCAGTCCTTACTATGTGATCGCCAAAAGCAAAATTGCTCAATACCAGCGCTACCTAACTTATGCCCAAAAACAGGCAATTCGTCCCAGCCGCCAAGGCGCGTCTGCTACTGCGGTAGGGATACCTTGTCAAGCAACAGATTGCCTCAACGCTCCCAATACAACTTTAAATTCTGCCAGCCCCACACCAGTGATGGATTCAAAGCTTTCTGCTTCCAATCCCCAGGTGTTTATTGCCAGAATCAAGCGGCGAATGGGTGGGACACCGATTATTGACGTTACCTTTAATGGCAAGCATACCTTCGAGATGATTGTGGACAGTGGTGCCAGTGCCACCGTAATCACCCCAGCGATGGCAGCCAGGATGGGCGTCCGCTCTGAGACAGTAGTGATAGCAGATACAGCCAGCGCCAAAAGTGTGAAGTTTGGCGCTGGCAAGGTGCAGTCAATTGCCGTGGAGGGTGCTGTAGTTAAGAATGTACAAGTAGCGATCGCCGGCTCCGGTTTAGATACCGGGCTGCTGGGGCAAGACTTCTTTAGTAACTATGACATCTGGATTAAGCAAGATATCGTTGAATTTCACCTCCGATAAAAAATTTAAGATTTTGGGTTCATTCCAAATTAGTTGGAAATAATTCTTAATCGCACAGAAACTCAATTAGTTGCTCTAGCTTTAACCAAGCTGCGCCGTCACCAAGAATTTCCTGAGCAATAGAGACACCTTTGGCATGGTCTTCCAGTTGTACTATGCCCCCTACCTGGAGAGCCAACGCCGCATTCAAAGCCACGACGTTCTGTTGTGCAGGTGTTCCCTTTCCTTGCAAAACCTCCCGCAGAATCGTGGCATTTTCTTGGACATCTCCCCCTCGTAGTGCCCCCAGAGATGCTGGTGCCAAACTTAGATGTTGGGGATCTAAGGTTGTTAGCCGCACCTCACCTGCTGACAAAAGTGCCAAATCTGTGACGTCTCCCAGCCCCGCCTCATCTAGTTTCTCTCGCCCATGCACGACAATGGCCTGCGGTATCCCCAGCTGCCCCAATGCATGAGCAATTGTTCCTACAAGCTTGGGATCGAATACTCCAATCACTTGCCCGGTAGGGCGCAACGGATTTACTAGTGGTCCGAGTAAATTAAACACTGTTCGCACCTTCAAAGCTCGCCGTAGCGGTGCCACAACCTTAAGTGCTGGGTGCCAGCCAGGAGCAAATAGAAAAGCAATGCCCACTTCCTGGAGTGCCGCTAGCACCTTCTCACTGGGTGCATTCAGGTTTACACCTAGTGCTTCCAGAACGTCAGCGGAACCCACAGAGCTAGATGCCGAGCGATTGCCGTGTTTGGCAACTGGGACACCTGCGGCAGCAGCAACAAAGGCAACAGCGGTGGATATATTAAACGTTGAGGCTCCATCTCCACCTGTGCCGCAGGTATCTATCAAAGGGGTGGGAAGCGGGTGGTGGGTGCTAGAAAGCGGAGAGGATTGCGCCTGCAAAACCTGAGCCATCCCAGCCAGTTCGTCAGCTGAGACGCCTTTGGCCTGGAGTGCGGCTAAAATTGCCCCCGATAATACTGGCGGGATTTCCTCATTCAGCCACCCCTGCATCAGTTGAGACGCCTCCTCACGGGACAAAGATTGTCCGTCAAGCAGCTGTTTTAGCAAGTTGGGCCATATTGAAGAGTCAACGGGGGCAGATTCTTTTGCTGCTGGTAAGGGAGAGTTGGTCATTCGATTTTGGATTTTAGATTTTGGATTTTGGATTTGTCCCCAGGACACCGAAGTTGGGGGCTGGCAATACTGAAATTAATTCTTTTGTTTTTTAAAACGCCGAAGCCGGGGGCTGGAGACATTTTTTATTTTTGGTCATAAATGGGGTAAGGCATTATTGTCATAGGGGCTAAATCTTGGCGAGCAGATGTAGGAACTGATCGTTAAAAAATATCGTCTTGGTGAAATAAAAATACAAAAGATTGTGGTAGGTTGGCAACTTTACGGTTGACGCGATCGCCAAACTCATACATTTAGGAGGATCTGGCGCTATGCGGATTCAATTTGAAACAACAATTCCAGCAGTGATACTAAGTGTGGCCTTAAGTGCCATCAGTGGTGAAGTAGCATTAGCAGTGAGGAGCCGGGACTATACCCCGATTGAGTTTCGCTCCGTCTTGTATAACTTAGGGTATAACGTTCCCCTTGTAGATACGCCCTTGACAGATGAGCGTACACAACAGGCAATCCGGGAATTTCAGCGCCAGCGCAACCTGCAAGTTGATGGCCTCGCCGGACCCCAAACTCAGGATGCAGCAGCAGATTTGGTGAGAGAGCTACAGCAAAATTTAAATATTGTCATAGATCCTAAACCACAGCTACCCGTCACCCAATTTTATGGCTCCCAGACTGAGGCAGTCGTCCGGCAGTTTCAGCAAAAGTTTAACTTGCCAATTACAGGTCAAGCTTCCTTGGAAGTTCGCAACAAACTCGAACAAGCGTCCAAAGGAGGGCCGCGTAACCATGCCTGGGTTTATACGCCTAGAGAGTTTCGTGCCGTCTTGAAAGGTCTGGGATATAACGTCGATCCTAACGGCGACACGTTAACCGATGCACGCACTAAGCAGGCAATTCGCGACTTTCAGCGGCAGTACAATCTCCTTGTCGATGGTATTGCTGGACCCCAAACCCAGGATGTGGCTGGGGACATCGTCAGAATTATGCAGCACAACTTAAATTTGGTGGTTAAACCCAATCCCCGCCTCCCCCTGAACTACTTTTATACTCCTGGAACCCAGACCGCTGTGAGTCAGTTTCAACGACTGTTTAACCTACCCGTAACCGGGATTGCTAGTTTAGAAGTCCGCAATCAACTAAACCAAGCAGCCAAACGAATTACACGTTAGTAGCTAGTTACAGTCCCCAAACTAGGTTGGCTGCTCAAGTTCCTAGCATCTGCAAGTTGTACAAACTGGCATAAAGTCCTTCTTGCTCTAACAGTTCATCATGACTGCCTGACTCAACCAGACACCCCTGCTTCAGCACAAAAATCCGATCCACATTACGGATTGTGGAGAGGCGGTGGGCGATAATAATCGCAGTACGATTCTCTAATAGGCGATCGAGAGCGTCCTGAATCAAAGCTTCTGTGCCAACGTCGAGACTTGCAGTTGCCTCATCCAGCACTAAAATGTGGGGATTGCGGATGGCGGCACGGGCAAAGGCTAATAGTTGCTTTTGTCCCCCAGAGAGATTTGTACCTCGCTCTCGCAACTGAGTATCGTAACCTTGAGGTAGCTGTTCAATAAACTGGGCAACATTTGTCACTTCAGCGGCTTTCCGAACTTCATCAATGGAGTAAGTTTCTCCTAAAGTAATATTGCTTTTAACGTCGCCTGCAAATAGAAAGCCTTCCTGAAGAATAACGCCTATGTGACGCCGCAGTTCTGCCTGTGGCAAGTCTCGGATATCAATACCATCAACAAGAATTCGCCCTTTGCTAGGCTCATAAAGGCGGCACAAAAGACGGATGATGGAACTTTTCCCGGCACCTGTGGGACCAACTAAGGCAATTTTTTCACCGGGGCGGATAGTGAAGTCTAAGTCTTTGATGACGTATTCATCATTTTTGTAGGCAAACCAGACTTGCTCAAAGCGAATTTCTCCTGACCGATGCCCATCGTTTTGAGATGCTGTCTTAAAACGCTTTTCTACAGATTGTTCTGGATCGCGAATTTCAATCGGTTCGCTCAAAATGTCGCTGATACGCTCAACTGCTGTGAATCCCGCTTGAATGGCGGTGAATTTTTCAGCAAACTGCCGTAAGGGGTCGAAGAGACGCTGGGCATACAAGATAAAGGCAGAGAGTACCCCAAAACTCAGGCTTTTTTCCATGACCATGAGACCACCCAACCACAGAACAGCGGCGATCGCAACTAGGGAAATCCACTCTAGGGTGGCAGACACTGCGGAGTCATGAAAGATGGTTTTGTCTACCTCTTTGATGTACTGGCGATTAATGGTGCGAAACATCTCCGCATTATATTTCTCGCGCCGAAATAGCTGTACGACATTAACGCCGGTGATGTTTTCTTGCAGCATGGAGTTAAGCGAGGAAAGTTCTTCCCTAGCTTTGTAATTCGCTTTGCGGTACTGATGTTGAAAGTAAATAATCAAGCCTGTTACTGGCAATAGCATCAGCACTAGCATCAAAGCTATCTGCCATTGCAGGAGAAACATGGAGATGGCGATCGCTAAAATATTAAACAAATCGCTGACAATGCCAATGGCACCAGTGGTAAACACATCTCCCAGCGCTTCCACATCACTGGTAAGGCGGGTAATCAAGCGCCCTACTGGTGTTCGGTCAAAAAATCGCACTGCCAGTGATGTGACGTGTTTAAACAAATCGTCGCGAATATCAGCAGTGATTTGCTGACCAACTTTCTGCACCAGATATCCCTGGATGGCTGTGAACACCAGCCGGATTGCCATTGTTACCAGTAGTAAACCGGAGAGAATATTAATACCCTCAGCCAATGGTCTGCCTTGGAGAAAACCAAACGTTGTTGACTCCCCCCGGATCAGGGAGATCGCCTGTCCTATGAAAATGGGCTGAATAGCCCCTGCCACGGACAAAGGCACCAACAACAACATCGAAAGGGTGAGTGTGCGTCCGCTGCGACGGGCGTAAGGCACTAGCCGCAGGAATAATCGCCAGTCAGTTTCCTTGTTGCGCGATCGCTGATTTACAGACGCATCTGTCCGTGGTGATAAACTTGTCATTCGATTTGAGATTTTGGATACAAGGATTTTCGATTGTTGTCACGACGCCGAAGTCGGGGGCTGGCAATACTGAACAAATTATTTATTTTGATGGGGAATTGTTCAACGCCTAAGCAATTTATATCTATAATTTCTATTGCGCTTGGTTGCTTATTCATTTGTGCCCACATCAACTCTACTCTACACTATCTCCACCAGGAAGCTAAGGCTGAAACTATTGTATAGCAATAATTCCAGCCTTGAGGTTCTCGACAATTCCTCTATTGGTTTTGAGAATTGTAGAATGTGGGTTCAAACTTGTCATTGTTAGGAACGTTAGGTTATTGATATTTTCAGTTATTCCTCTTTTTTTAGTACGTGAAATTTGGCTCCAGCCTCGTCCCACGGGTGGATGATGTCAATCTAAAATCCAAAATCTAAAATCCAAAATCGAATGACCTAAATCTTGGCGATATAGCAGTCGCCAAAACGGTTAGGGCAATCAACCTCAACCCTATGCATCCAGAAGTGCTGCTATCACTCTTCAACTGCTAATTGCTAATTGCTATAAATGAGCGATCGCGTCCCTGTGCTTTAGCTTGATATAAGGCTTTGTCTGCTGCCTCTATTAAATCTCTAGGCTCTATATTATTCTGCGGAATGAGTGTGGCAATTCCAATACTTAACGTTACATATGGCTTGACAGCAGAAGCTTTATGGGAAATATTCCTCTGGTGGATGGCGGCATGAATTTTTTGAGCAATTTTGGTTGCCACATTACTATCAGTATTTGGTAAGATTACAGCAAATTCCTCTCCCCCGTAACGAGCAGCCAAATCGGTAGAGCGTTGCACTGCTTTCTTGAAAATTTGGGCAACTAATTGCAAACAGATATCTCCAGCTATATGACCGTAAGTATCGTTATATTTTTTAAAATAATCTATGTCGCACAAGAGTAATGATAGGGGCTGTTGTTCTCGCATTAGACGATGCCATTCTTGATTCAGCTTGTCATCAAAACAGCGTCGATTGCCTATCTGAGTTAATTGATCAACTATTACTAAAGTTTGAAGTTTCTGATTAGCGATTTGTAATTGTTGGTGCAGTTCCGATTGTTGAATAGCGATCGCTATCTGGGCGGCTAGTTGATTAAGCAGTTCACTCTCTAGTGGATGCCACTTGCGGGGGGCATGGCAATGGTGAGCAATTAACAATCCCCAAGGAGGGTTCTCCTGTTGATACTTATCTGAGGATAGGCGATTGTTAACAGTAACGCTTTGTAAAATCGGCACAACTAACTTAGCTCGCACTTGCAACCGTTCTAATAACTCCACATGACAGGTGTCAAATCCAGCCTCGTAGATGTCGGAAGTAATTTTGATGGTATTCTGCTGATAGTAGTTTATCTTACTCTCTACAAAGTAAGTGTCTGTAATTCCCATATCTAGAATCGCCAACGAAGCATCTGCCACAGACTCCTTAAAAACTACGCCACTCCAATCTGGGTTAAACCGATAGATAATCACGCGATCAGCTTGCAGAAAATGGCGCACCTCTGCAACGGTTGTATTTAAAATCTCATCTAAATCTAAAGATTGACGAATGTGTTGAGCGATCGCATAAATCATCCGTTCTCGTTCAGCCTGCTGCCGCAACGCTTGTTCTGCTAATTTAGTAACTGTGATATCTGTAAAAGATGTGACTACTGCATAAGGTTGGGGTTGATCAAGACGAAACAGGGGTTGGGAATTAACAGTAATCCAGGTGAGGCTGCCATTCGGTTTACGAACTCCCATCACTACTTGAAATTGTGGTTCTCCAGTGCGTAAAGTCACCATTGCGGGATGGTTTTCTCCTGGAAACGGCGAGCCATCTTCGTGAATGGCTTGCCATCGTGGATCAACAGAAGTTAGACCCATCATTTGGTCAACACTCAACCCTAAAATTATTTCTGCACTTTCGTTACAGGCTGTAATTTGTCCATCTGCCTGCTGTAGCACAATGCCTTCTGCCATCGTTGCAATCACAGACCGATAGCGTTGTTCACTTTCTCTCAGGGCGGCTTCTGCTTGGAGGCGATCGCTAATATCTTGTGAAAAGGCAAAATTATATTCTTCTCCATTAAATTCTAGATAGTTAAGGGTAATTTGCACTTGCACGAACTGACCATCTTTTCTTTGATGTTGGGAAATGAAGGTTATATTCTTTTGTTGTTTTAGCTCCTGCCAGTGCTCTGGCCATTTCTCTTGGGGAAAATTTGGGTCAAGATCGTAGACGCGCATGGACTGTAACTCTGTGCGAGAATAACCCAGCATTCGACAAGCACTTTCATTGACGCGCAATATTCTGGCATCTTTGGCGATCCAAGTGGCAGCGGCAGCCATAAACTCAAAGGAAAAATCAGAGAGATGAAATGATTTTTCTAATTCCTGGCGATCGCTAATATCCTTTTCATTGACCAAGAGCATAAGATTACCCGTCACGGGATCGCGGGTAGAGCGGATATCCATCCCATGCGCTCGTATGCCCTGAGTTGTGAAAACCTGAGTTTCGATACTTAAAACCTCGCCTAACTGAATTGCCTCCATTGCTTGCTGTGCAATTTTGGGGTCAACGAAGTGGCGCAGGAAAGCATTTTCAGTTGATGAGTTGGGGTGTAGTGTATCCCCATAACAACGTAGGGCGGCAGGATTTTGCATCAACGGTACGCCCTCGATCGTGTAGAGCGAGATCATCAATGTGGTGTGACGCATTGCTTCAATCGAGCGCAGCGTTTCTCTATCAATCTGATTGACGACTTCGATTGTTCCTTCTACTAGCATTGCCATCCGCCCTGGTTCAATTTCAATCCCAGAACAAAGACAGCGAACAGAAACAGGCTTTTCTTGTGGGTAAAATGTCCAGTTTTCGGAAATCGTCTTCCCTTGCTGAAATTGATGCAGATAGCTTTGCAATCGAATCTGAGTAGATTCTGAAACCTCGCTGAAGTCACGGTTTAGCAACTCCTCTCGACTCTTGGCATTCCAGATGTACAAAGCCGCCTTGTTTGCCCACCACATCTGCGACTTCTGAATATCAAATATCCAAATCGGAGTTTGCAATCGGTCAAATGCAGTCAATTCGGCGATCAAGAGCGTGTCCTGAAATGCGGTTTCTGCTTGGTTCACATCTGCCTGATTTTCCAGACTTAATTGAGTTGGAGCGATCGCTGAGGCGATTATATAGCCATCTTTAAGAAACTAGAGACGCTCTGCCAGGAAGTCTATAATATCCGTGCATGGGGGTGATGTCGATGGTCACTCTTCCATTATGACCAGTGTGATAATTCCATAATGGCTCTTCCCACTTGTGTAGCCATCAAGAGTTACCGCTCTTTTGTTACTACCTAAAAACCTAGGGAGAGGCTTGCCCCTGCTCAAATAAGGAAATGCCCAAAAGGTGAGGTGAGGCGGTAATCTCCCGTAGTTGCCGCACCTTGAGCAAGGGAGGATGTCAAACTTTAGTTAAAGTTAATGCTCTCAGCTGCTCAACCCAACTGTTAAGACCACCAGTGCTGAGACGATAACTCAGAGGATGAGCAATAAGTCGTGCTGTGCTTTCAAACAACTTATCAATTTCAATCAAACCGTTCTCTTGCAGGGTGCGACCAGTCGAAACCAAATCCACAATTGCCTCGGACATACCAGTAATTGGCCCTAGTTCCACTGAACCATATAGCGGCACGATTTCTACAGGCAGATCTAAGCTGTCGAAGTATTCCCGGGCGCAGTGAACAAACTTGGAGGCGACGCGACCGTGGGGCGGCAGTTCCAACGCTGAACGGTAGGGGCTAGATGCCTTCACTGCTACTGACAAACGGCAGCTACCAAACTGGAGGTCAGCTAAATGAGCTACTTGGGGTTGTTTTTCCCGTAAAACGTCGTAACCCACAATTCCCAACTGAGCTTGACCATATTCTACATAAACCGGGACATCTTGCGCCCTTACGAGCAGGGCTTTGGCTGTGTTGCTAGGGTCGGAAATTTGCAGTTGGCGATTAGCTTTGTCAAGGAAAGCACTGAAGTCTAATCCCACCGCTTGCAGCAGACGAATGCTATCAACTAAAAGCGCACCTTTGGGCAATGCAACGGTAATCATATCAATTCACTTAATTTGTGCGCGTTATTATAACTTATCTTAAAATTCAATTTTAGAGCTTTTATACCGCCGACGAAAGCAGATAAACGCAGGCTATAGCAGATATTTTTCACTCAGTACTGGTAAGCGATCGCGATCACGCAAAATGATATTGTCCACTGAAATATCTCAATGAGTGACATCCTCCCCTACCAACTCTTCGATTATGGTGGGAACTTCCAAAACCCCTAAGGCGTGATAATTCCCTCGAAAATACCCAAACGAGTTGAAGCGAATCAAAATTTAATGGCAAGAAAGTAGTTGAATATGCGGATTCTTCTGGTTGATGATGAGGTAGAACTAACTGACCCACTAAGCCGCGTGTTAACCCGTGAGGGCTACGGCGTAGATGTGGCTTATGATGGAGCGTCTGGGAGCCAGCTAGCGGCTATTGGCGATTACGACCTGCTGATTCTGGATTGGATGCTGCCACAAATAACTGGGTTACAGATTTGCCAACAACTGCGATCGCTTGGGCGAACTACACCAGTCCTGTTCCTCACCGCTAAAGACACCGTAGATGACCGAGTGCAGGGATTAGACGCTGGTGCTGACGACTATATAGTTAAGCCTTTTGAACTGCGAGAGTTACTAGCACGAGTCCGCGCCCTGCTGCGTCGTTCAGCTACGCTAGAATCCGCCGCGACAACTCAGAGACTTCAGGTAGCGGATCTAGAGCTGGATTGCGATAATCAGCTTGCCTACCGTCAGGGACGCACAATAGAGCTATCTGAAAAAGAAACTCAGCTGCTGGAATATTTTATGCGTTACGCGGGTCAGTTGTTGACTCACACCCAAATTCATCAACACTTATGGGGAGATGGCTCCCAACCCAGTAGCAATGTCCTGGCGGCTCTCATTCGGCTGCTGCGACGCAAGATTGAGGCTAAGGGGGAAACGCAACTTATTCACACTGTCTACGGCAAAGGTTATCGCTTTGGCTCAGGGGTGGAAACAGCTTAAAATCTATCATCGTTTCAAGCTTAAGGTTAATTTTGTTTCTTCAATAGTATCTCCCAACCGATAACCTTGAAAAATTATTGCGCCTAATACAACTATCACGGCGGCTACTAAAAACACTAATCTCACACCTAATGGAGCCGTTGCTGTATAACCATAAATAGTCAAAATACGGGGTACAATCAACGTTGCTAGTGCTAATCCCATACCTGCTGATAAGGAAAAGGCTCCATAATATAAGGCTTCACTACGTTGTTTAGTCAATAATTCATCGTAATCAACAACACTAGCCATCAGAGCAAACATCAATATTAAGTAACCGCCTAAAAATGGTGCTAGAATAGATAAAATAACTAAAGTTTGAATTGTTTTATTAACTTCTGGGATTAAGCCCACTGTAAACAGTAAACTAGAAGTTATTGCTAAACCGATTAAAGCAATCATACTTAAATAACGATGAAGATATATTTTAGCTAGCCAATTCCAGATCGGCGCAGCTAACATCATCGCTATCACAACAACACCTTGAAATAAACTGACATTGGTTTCCGACTTTCCTAATACAACTGTGACGAAATAAGGTAAGTTAGCTAGCAACATGGCATAGGCAGTCTGCACCATTAAAGTAGATAAACTGAGAATGATAAATTGATAATTTTTCCAAAGCTTGCCCAGATTTGCTATTAATTTTATGCTGTGAGATTTAGTAGGAGCTTGTTCTTTAAATCCTAAAAGTGTGAGCAAAACAGAAATTATTAAAATTACGCCTACTCCCAAACTCATCCAAACTGCACCAAACCGCTCAAAAAGTGGTGCTGCTGCGAGCGCACCAATCAATACCCCAAGTGTGCCAAAAATATTTTTCCACATACTCAAGCTGACACGCTCTGCGGGCGTAGCCGCCATTTCTGATAGGCTACTATCATAAGGAATTCCGATTAAAGTTAAGCTAGTATAAAAAGCAACTGTAAAGACCAAAAAGTAGCAGCCATTAATAATTCTTGAACTAGATGTAGGGGGAGTCCACAATAACAATAAAGTAATTACAGTAGCAGGAGTAGCAAATATTAAAAAAGGTCTACGGCGACCCCAGCGACTATGAGTTATATCACTCCAATGTCCAATCAGTGGATCGATTATTGCATCCCAAAAGCGCCCTACTGTCAGCAAAATTCCCACTACAGTAATATCTAAGTATTGAGGGCGACCAGAATCAGGAGGTGGCGACCAAAAATAAAGCAACCAAGTTGATACTGTTGTACTCACAATATTTAACCCAATGGAAGTACAACTGTAAAGTAGTTTTTGCTTCAAATAAAGTAAGTTAGCCATTATTTATTTAAAATTAAAGCGTTACTCTCAAACCAATAAGAAATGTATAAATTTCACTACTGAAGATGCCACCCTGGGGTTTGTCTTTTAGTCCAACGGGGCAGCAATAGCTCTATGAGTTCCCACTCTTTATCGCTTAAGCTGCTGGAGTAGGGCATTTATTTCTCATCTTACCTCCTCATCAGAGATCCCAAATGGGTTCTATAAGGAAGTTATTTAACCAAATTTTTTATAATCTGGCGCATTATAAAGATGCTAACTGCTCAAAGCGATCGCGCACTTTGTTGAGATTGACTAAGACTTTTTTTCGTAGTTGGTTTTGCTCAACAATTGATTAATTTTAATATGCAGCTTTTCTCGTAATTTTTGGGCTTGTATATAAGTAGTTGCTTTTAATTCTGGTTCTAACAGTTTCTCAGTTGCCGAACCTTCTTCTGACCAGGGTTTATATAAAGGCTGAACGTAGTACTTTAGGCGAGTTTTCATCGCCCAAACTCCCATTGATGGGAAGAGAATAAAGACGATCATCAACAGAGAGACGGGTAAGAAAGGTAGACTTACTCGTTTAGCCAATTTTTTGATATTTACAGTCCAAGGATGCAAGGATTCACTACCAATGCAAACAACGGGCAAAATGGGAATGTGGTAGCGATCGCTCAAGCGAACAAAACTAGGATGAAATGTCTCTAGTTGATAGCGCGATCGCCAACCTTTGGCAGGACCGCGTAAACCTTCCGGCGCGTACAGCAGAATTGTCTTTTTAGCAACGGCAGCTTCCAAACTTTCCGCATCGGCTTGAACGCCACCTAAAACTTGTGACCATCCAGGAGGCACCCACCATACTACCCAGGGATGTTCAAATAAAGCAACATGGGCAAGCGGTTGCACCACCCATCCTCGCGCTTGGCTCAAAAGATAACCTAAGCTCAAGAAATCCCAGGGAAAACACATTCCGGCATGATTCATTGCCACAATTAATGGTCCGGTTTGGGGCAAATTCTCAATGTCTCCTAACTCGCCGTGAAAATAATATTTCACAATAGGAGCGAGAACTTCATCTCCGAAGGCTTTTTGGTAATTTGGATCGAACTCACAAACCTCACGGCGGGGGAAACGGCAGCCAAGACGTAACCAACGGATCAGCAATGCCAGATAAAATCCACCAGGAATTAAAAACAATCCATATTCCAGCCAATTCCAACCATCGGGATCGGCATGATAGTGCTGCCAGTGGCGGTTGAATAAAATCAACCAACCTGGAGGATACCAAAGGCAAAACCAATCAAACCAGTTAAATCTATAACCGTGAACACGCCCAGCCACGCCATTCTCAATCTTGCAATTCTCAATCAATACCAACGACCTCAAGCAAATCTTTTCATTGTCATCGGCGCTATCTTACCCGATATCCCAATTTTTGTTTTCTACCTTTTGGCGAAATTCGTCTATCACCTGCCGGAACGCCAGATTTGGTCAACAGCTTACTACCAAACTTTTTGGCAAAATATTATCGCTACTTTTCATTCTATCCCCCTGGCACTAATCGGCTGGGTTATCGCCCGCTACTTGGGGTGGAAACACATTGAAATTGTCTTCGCCAGCATGGTGTTGCATTCTCTTCTGGACTTTCCAGTACACAGCGATGACGCGCATCGGCACTTTTTCCCTTTTAGCAATTTTCGCTTTATTAGTCCCATCTCCTACTGGGACCCGCACAAATATGGGAAAATTGTCTCTTTTATTGAGCGGCTGCTGGTGCTGGTAGCTACGCTTTACGTTTTCCCATTCGTTCACTCATACATTGGTAAAGGATTACTGATCGCGGTAAATATGTTTTACTGGCTCAGTTTTATTGCAAAAATATTCGTTGGCATTTTTTAGTACGCAGATAAACCGCAGATCAACGCAGATAAACGCAGATGTAGACAGAAATTTTATCGGCTGCGTGCAAGAGGTATTTTAGTTACCTCTACTTCTAGAATGCTAAGTTTATTTCGGCTTTTTAGCTGAAAGATATAACTAGCTTTTTCACCCGCTCCTTAATTTCGTCTCGCACTCGCTGAAAAATTTCTATTGGTTGCCCATCTGGGTCATCAAGTTGCCAATCTTCAAAAAATTTACGTAGCAGCCATGACTCTGGGAGGTTAACACCACAGCCGCACAGAGAAATTACAGCGTCATAATCTTGGGGATTAAAATCACTCAAAGGTTTAGATGTTTGATTGCTAATATCAATGCCAATTTCATCCATAACTTGAACTGCTGTCGAATTAACTGTGCTAGCTTCTAGCCCTGAACTGGTGACGGAAATCTTGCCTGCTCCTAAAGTTCGAGCAAATCCCTCTGCCATCTGGGAGCGACAGGAGTTTTTTTTGCAAACAAACATAACTTTTTTCATAGGGTTTCCTTATTTAATCTCGCGAAATCCGTTAGACAGTTGGCGATAAACTATCACTGCTAGCTGCGCTCCTAAAATTGGAGCAACCCAATAAACCCACTGATGCTGCCAAATTCCTGCAACAATTGCTGGGCCAAGAGAACGCGCAGGATTCATACTTGCCCCGGTAATAGGTCCCATAAATGCGGCTTCGAGTCCCACGGTTAGCCCAATTGCTAAACCCGCAAAGCCAATATGAGCGCGGCGGTCAAGTCCCGAACCCAGGATGACAAACATCAAAATAAATGTCAGGACTGTTTCTAGCACTAAGGACTGTAGCCAGTTGTCGTTTAAGGGTTGAGTTGCACCTAAATTGGCAACTGATCCCAAGGCAATCAGCAGTAAAGTTGAGGCGGCGATCGCACCCACACATTGAGCCAAAATGTAAGGCAATACTTTGTGTTTCGGAAAAAAACCGCTTCTCCAAAATGCCAGCGTCACAGCTGGGTTAAGGTGTGCGCCACTGATGTGACCGAGGGTGTAAATTAACGCCGCTACAACTGCCCCAAAGACAAAACTGATGCCCAGATGGGTTACGACTCCATCGCCCAAGGAGTTGACCATCACAGCGCCAGTACCTGCAAACACCAAAATAAAAGTGCCAATTCCTTCTGCGATCGCGGATCGGAAAATGGCAGTGTTTATTGCCTTTCGCCAGACAATCCGGCGAACTGACTTCATGCCCCATCTAGGCACCAAATCCATAGGTTATTTCAAAAAAAGTTGATGTAATAATTAAATCAAAAAAACTTGATATGTCAAGTTATGCGTTAGCAATTAGCGCATTGGCGATCGCTATTCTTGGCAAGCACGAGCCGGAAATATCTCCCCGAGGCGGCGGTACTCTGCTAGATACTGCTCCAGGGCAACAAATTGAGACAAATTCAGACTGTAGTAGATCCAGCGCCCTTCCTGGCGGGTACGAACCAAGGCTGCTTCCTTTAAAGTTTTCAAGTGGAAAGACAGTTTAGACTGAGTAACCCCCAAGGCGTCGCACAATTCACAGACGCAGAGTTCCCGCTCCCGTAGCAGTTCTAGCACTCTCATCCGTATGGGATCGGATAGGGCATGAAAACCAGAAATAATCAAAGCTGGAATAGTCGGTTCGGCGAGTTGCATCAATTTTTATTGAAATACATCTTGAGGCGCTGTTTTACCATTTAACTGCAAACTCACAGGTGAAGGGTCAATATTGCAGCTAGTTTTTTTCTCCCCAGTGCTGACAATTGGTAGCTGCACAGTAAATGTTGCTCCCTTGCCTTCCCCCTCACTAGCGGCCTCAACCGTTCCACCATGCAGTTCCACTACGTAGCGCACGATTGTCAGCCCCAGCCCCAGCCCTCCGTGCGTTCTTGTCAGTGAGCCATTGCCTTGGCGGAAGTCCTCAAACACATGAGGCAGAAATTCTGGGCTAATACCCTCTCCAGTGTCGCTCACCACAATCTGGGCGTAGGAATTTGGGACTGGGGTTTCTTGCCTGCTGCTGTTTTCCGCAGAGCTATTTTCAATGCGCTCAAGCCTGAGAATGACCTTACCACCTGAAGGTGTGAACTTGATCGCGTTGGAAAGCAGATTCCCCACCATTTGCTGCAAGCGATCTGGATCAGCACATATAAAGCCTACCGAACGATCTAGTACAGACTCTATTTGAATATCCTTAGCCTCAGCTGCCGAACTCGCAGCTATAATCGCCGCCTCCATGATTGATACAGGGTGGAGTTGAATCATATGCAGGCGAGTATTGCCGCTAATAATACGCGAGATATCGAGAATATCGTCGATGAGTTTCACCTGTTGTTTGGCGTTGCGCTCAACTGTCTCTAGTGCCTTATTGAGGGTGGCTTCATTCAACTTCCGGGAGCGGAGCATTTGCGCCCAACCGAGTATTGATTGAATAGGTGTGCGAAGTTCGTGAGAGACGATCGCCAAAAACTCATCTTTGACACGGTTGGCTTCCTGAGCCTGCACAAGTGCATTGCGTTCTGCTTCATACATACGCGCGCGATCAATTGCCAAGGCAGCGCGTTGTGCAACTTGTTGCAGCAGTTGCACATCGTCTTGTGTAAATTGGCGGGAACAAAGTGTGCCAACGTGGATGGCTCCGATCGCTTCGTCTCCAACTAGCAATGGGACACCTATCAGCGACTGAATCCCCAGCTCGCGCAATACTGGATTATATTTAGTATGAGCATCTTGCTCTACAATCGTCGGCTGACGCTCTAAGGCAACGCGCCCAATTAACCCTTCACCAATAGGGATGCGAACCTCACGCTTGATTTTTTCTTCTAGCCCCTTAGCTGCCCGCACTACGAAAGTGTTGCTAGTAGCGTCCATCATCATAATTGCTGCGGTGTCAGTTTGTAGGATCTCACTGATACGGCTAAGCAACTCATGCAGCAGGTCGTCGACGCATAGGGGCGCGTTCGTCGAAGAGGTGCCGTAGCCACTGGTGATATCGGTGATTGCTTGCAGACGTTGAAACATGTCTGTAGCTGCCTCAGCCAGAGCGCGTGCAGCTTGCTCGCGGGCAAGCAACTGGTTGCGTTCTTCTTCTGCCCGTTTGCGCTCTGTGATGTCGTGCAATACGTTTGCGAAGCCTTTTAGATTTTGGGCCTCATCTCGTAATGCTGTAATTACCATAGTCGCCCAGAACCTTGACCCGTCTTTGCGTATGCGCCAGCCTTCGCCCTCAAACCGACCTACTTCTGCTGCCACTTTCAGGTTTTGCTCAGGTTTGCCGCGCTGGATGTCTTCCTCTGGGTAGCAGTAGGATATATGCCGCCCGATGATCTCTTCTGCCCGATAACCCTTAATGCGTTCGGCACCTTCGTTCCAACTAACAATGTACCCGTGGGGATCTAGCCTGTATATTGCGTAGTCCTTTACGCCCTCAACTAATAAGCGGAAGCCTTCCTCGGTTTGGCGTAAGCTTTCCTGATGATGCTGAATCTCTAGCTTGTTTAACTCGGCTCGTCGCTTGGCAGATTGTAGTGATGTGACTAATACACTGATAAATAACCCCTCTAGTACAAACAAGCCTATTTGCACGCCTTGTCCCACAGTCTGGAGTGAGAAGACGTAGTGCGGAATTAGAAAGAAGTAGTCGCAAACCCAAGCGGACATTACTGTAGCCATTACCCCTGGTCCTATGCCACCATACCAAGCGGCGATCGCAATTGAGACAAAAAACGTCAGAAAAGGAGTTTCTTCCAGTCCGATCCAAGGTTTGAGCAGCAGCTTTAAAATTAGAGCGATCGCCACTGTGAACACAGCGACACCATAGCGTAGTATTTGGGAGCGTTTTACTCTCAGCATTTTGCTTCCTTTATACATACCTATATGTCGCTGGTATTAAGATGCTTGAAACTCTCACTGATGCGATTCATTGCTGCAACGCCATAGTACCTCTAAATTTAATTTTGGTTAATGTAATGATAGATAGTGCGGGCATTTTTTTATCTCTACCTTTAGATTGTTGCAGATGCTGTGTTGATCTGGCTCTATCTTGGGCATAGCTTTTGGCAAGCTACTCCCTAAAAACTTTCCTTGAGTTTCAATGACAATAAAAACCTCAGCTATAGCAATTTGATTTGAGTTGTAAAACGTAACTACTACCCTCCTGTATTCCCCCCGAAGCAGCAGGGTGACGACAGCAGGCGGGGGGTATAAATTCATGAATCATTTAGGACTGCTATAAATTGCTTGTTTAAAACCTTGCAGTACTTATGGTAGGCGAGTGCACACGGCAGATTATAAAGGATTGTAAACAAATCTGAATTTGTAAAAATTTGAGTAAAATTAATCGGCTTCTGTGTTAAATTAGTCACGAGAAATTTAATTCGGCTGCAGAGTGTGTTTTATTGTATTTACAGGCATCTCTCCGAATCTAAGTCTCTACACCATATGAAGAAGGGAGATCCTCAATGTCAATCTATGTAGGCAACCTGTCCTACCAAGTCACCCAAGAAGACCTAACCCAAGTATTTGCGGAATATGGCACTGTGAAGCGGGTGCAGCTACCTGTTGACCGGGAGACTGGTCGCATGCGTGGCTTTGGTTTTGTGGAAATGGAAACAGATGCTCAAGAAACGGCTGCCATTGAAGCTCTTGATGGGGCTGAGTGGATGGGGCGGGATTTGAAAGTCAACAAGGCTAAACCCCGCGAGGAAAGAGCACCCGGTGGCGGTGGCAATAGCCGTAGAAGCAGCGGCAGCGGCGGTGGCAGCTTTTCTAGAGGACGCTACTAAGTCTCGATTTTCAAGTACTCGCCGAAGAAAAGAAAGTACCGTTGAACAACCACTACAATGGTAAAAAATTGACCACAAGGATCATCCCGGCACCAAGCAGAGTAACTCTATGGTGTGGTACTTCCGGCGAAGAGAGCTAAAACTTAATTAGCTTAATCTCCAACAGAAAAATTGCTAGCTTATTGTTAAGCATTTTTTCAGTTGGAGATTTGTATTTTTGCATTAAACAAAAATATTATTTTAAAATTAATATAAGTTTTGCGATGCCTTATTTTCTATTTGCCAGATGCTTAAGATTTTTATAGGCTATATCAAAAAAATTGTTAACTAGTCAACTATCCTCCGCCCTAATTTTGTCTTTTGACAAAATTAGGGCGGAGGACGTGAAATTTGCTTCAAGTAGAGACGCCCTGCCAGGGCGTCTCTACTATGCAGGGCGAGGTCAATTCTTTAATCTAAAATCGATCTTATATCCACCCAGTAAACGGGCTACCTTTATAGTGGGGGATCAGGGCGCGAAATAGTTAAGACTTCAGCCTGGGATGAGGAGCAAAAATGAAAGCACCATTACCTGATAACGAAGCTGAGAGACTTGAGGCGCTGAGAAATTATAAAGTCCTCGACACAGCGGCTGAAGAAGCTTTTGATGATTTAACCCGTTTAGCCTCCTATATTTGTGGTACTCCCATTGCTTTAATCAGCTTGGTGGATGGCAACCGTCAGTGGTTCAAGTCCAAACAGGGTTTAGATGCCCTAGAAACCCCCCGTGATATGGCCTTCTGCGCCCATGCCATCCTACAACCTGATGAAGTTTTTATTGTTCCTGATGCAACAGCTGACGAACGGTTCGCTGACAACCCTCTAGTCACCGGCCCTCCTCATGTCCAGTTTTATGCTGGTACACCCCTGACTACCCCAGAAGGACACGCCATCGGCACCCTTTGTGCGATTGACAATGTACCACGCAACCTCAGCCCAGAACAGGTAGAGGCATTACGAGTTTTAGGTCGCCAAGTCGTTAAGCAACTTGAAATGCGGCGTAATTTAGCAAATTTGGTACTTGCCACCTCTGAGAGCAAAGGGGCACAGAAGGGGCGTCAGCAATTCTTCAAGCGGATTGCTACAGGGTTTGGATTGACTTCGACAATTCTAGTCGCCGTTGGCGTGGTGACATACCAGAGTATAAACGAATTGATAGATACTTCCAGGCGGGTAGAGCACACCTACCAGGTGCTGGAAAATCTCGACAATGTTATTTCAGGCTTGACAAATGCTGAAACAGGGCAACGTGGCTACATTCTCACAGGAGAACAGTCTTATCTAGAACCTTACACAACAGCATTGCCGCTCGTTGGTAAAAAGGTTAAGGAACTCAGGCAATTAACTGCGGATAACCGCAGCCAGCAGCAGCGACTCGATAGGCTGGAGCCTCTGATTCGACAAAGGCTTGACTTACTTAAAAAAGGCGTTGACTTGCGTAAAAACCAAGGATTCGATCCGGCATTGCAGTTTGTCCGGACGAACCAAGGCCAAATAGTCATGGATCAAGTCCGCCAGACAATCGCCCAGATGCAGGATGAGGAGAACAGGTTGTTGGAATCGCGATCGCAGGCAGCCCAAGCGAGCGTAAGAAAAACAATCTTAGTATTCTCCGTTAGCGTATTGCTGATTTTTATTATTCTTGCTGGAGTCTACTACCTAATCTATCGTGAAATTACTGAGCGCAAAAGGGCAGAGGCGTCCCTCAAGAAAGAACGCAACTTTATCTCTGCCGTCCTTGATACAGCCGGTGCCTTAGTAATGGTTCTTGACCCTCAAGGGCAAATCGTCCGCTTTAACCGAGCCTGCGAACAGACAACAGGTTACTCGTTCGATGAGGTAAGAGATAGGTATTTCTGGAAATTGTTCGCAATTCCTGAAGAAGTGGAGGCGGTAAAAGCTCTTTTTCAAGAACTGCTATCTGGGAACGGCTCGAAGGAGTATGAAAGCTGGTGGGTTACAAAAGACAAAAATCGGCGGCTGATCGCATGGACAAACACCACCCTGCTTGACGATAAAGGCTCGTTTGAATACATTGTTTGCACTGGCATTGACCGCACTGAGAGTCACCAGGCAGAACAGCGTTTGATAGCTCAGCACAGTATAACTCGCGTATTGGCAGAGTCAGCCACCCTCGCCATTGCCATTCCGAAAATTCTGCAAGCTATGTGCGATAGCTTGGGATTGACCCTAGGTGAATTCTGGAACTTGGATCGCCAGGGGAATGTGCTGCGTTGTTGTGACATCTGGCATCGGGAGGGTTATAGCGTCCCGTCAGCCAGAGAAAAAGCAGGGGAAAACTTAAAAAACTCACCTGTGCCGTATTCACTAGAAGTAGAGGATAGAACTGAGAAGCCAATACAATCGCCAAGCTTGACAATTTTAGTCGCTGACCATTCATCGTTTGAAGAGTTGCAGGCTGTTACTCACCAAACCACCTTTGCACCGGACATCGGTTTGCCCGGTGTAGTTTGGGCCAGCGGCAAACCCGCTTGGATGGTTGATGTTGTTAAAGATGCAAAGTTCCTGCGCGGCGAGATTGCAGCTAAATTAGGGCTGCACACAGCTTTCGGTTTCCCCATAGTTACCGAGAACGAGATGCTGGGTGTCATGACTTTCTTCAGCCGTGAAATTCAGCAGCCTGACCAAGAGTTGCTCAATATGATGGGGGGGATTGGTAGCCAAATCGGGCAGTTCATCAAGCGCAAACGGGCAGAGGAGGAATTACAGCGGCAGACATTGCGATCGCAACTGTTTACCGACATCACCCTCAAGATTCGCCAGTCCCTGGAATTAGAAGCAGTTCTCCAAACCACAGTCACAGAAGTGCAAAAGATTCTTCAGGCTGACCGGGTTTTAATCTATCAGTTTCTTGAAGATGAATCTGGCACCGTCGTCACAGAAGCAGTGGTTCCTGGCTATTCTCCAATTCAAGGGCAAAACTCAACCGATACTTGCTTTGGACAAGAATATAGACAGCGCTACCGTCAGGGAAGAATTCGGGTTATTCCCGATGTTGAGCAAGCTGACCTTCCACCTTGCCATAAGGAATTTCTGCAAAACCTTGGAGTCAAGGCGAATTTGGTAGTGCCCCTGCTACTACATGAAGACCTCTGGGGTTTATTAATAGCTCATCAATGCGTAGCCGCCAGGGAATGGTCTAGCTTTGAAATCGATCTCCTGCGGCAAATCTCTGACCAAGTGGGTATTGCGATCGCCCAAGCTGAACTGCTAAAACTAGAAACTCTTCAGCGGCAAGAACTAGAAGTCGCCCGTCGCGAAGCCGAGTTAGCTTCCCAAGCTAAAAGTGCCTTTTTAGCGAATATGAGTCATGAAATTCGCACTCCCATGAATGCGGTGTTGGGGATGACCGGGTTGCTCTTAGAAACTCCCCTGAACCCAGAGCAGCGAGATTTCGTGGAAACGGTTCGTATTAGCGGGGACGCTCTCTTGAGCCTGATCAACGAAATTTTAGATTTCTCCAAACTTGAGGCTGGGGAAATGCAACTGGAAGTTATAGATTTTGACCTAGCTACCTGTGTTGAGGAAGTGCTGGATCTTTTGGCTCCCCAAGCTCATAAAAAGGGATTGGAACTTGCGGCGTTAATTTATCGCAACGTCCCCACCCGCCTTCAGGGCGATGCAGGTCGCTTGCGGCAGATTCTGACTAACTTAGTTGGCAACGCCATCAAGTTCACCGCCTCTGGAGAAGTAGTCATCCGGGTATCTATGCCAACAGAAACCTTCACTACAGCCACAATCCGCTTTGCTATAACGGATACGGGCATTGGTATGACTTCTCAAGAGCAAAAGAAACTTTTTTCCCCGTTCACCCAAGTCGATGCTTCCACCAGCCGCAAGTATGGCGGCACGGGTTTGGGACTAGCTATTTGCAAGCAGCTGGTAACATTGATGGGAGGAGAACTTGGGGTGGAAAGCCATTTGGGGCAAGGCTCTAAGTTTTGGTTTACGGTTCCATTCACCAAACAATCTCAGCCTTATGCTCCAGTTATAAAAGATGTTAGTCTGATTAATCGGCGTATTTTGGTAGTGGACGACAACGCTACTAATCGGAAAGTGGTTCGCCATCAAGCCGCCCGTTGGGAGATGCAAGTTGATGAGGCTGATAGTGCTGCTAGCGCCCTAAAAGCTTTACAAGAAGCTTGCGAACAGAATATGCCCTATGATGTTGCCTTGATTGACATGCAAATGCCCCAGGCAGATGGCTTGAGTTTAGGGGAACAAATTAAGGCAAATCCTATTTTGGCTAAGGTACCGTTAATTATGCTCACTTCCACAAATCAACGAGATGAGGTGAAACGGGCGCTAAAGGTAGGATTTTCTGCTTATCTGGTCAAACCTGTTAAGCCTTCCAAACTACTGGATACCATTATGACTGTCTTAGGAAGCCAGCCAGAGCCAGATAGTGCAAACGCTTCTGGTAACTGGCAAATATCAGCCCCCCCGCAGCCGGAAACTGTAGCGACGGCAAATACTGCCTCTGAACCCGCTCAGCCCAAGCTAAAACTTCTCTTGGCTGAAGATAATTTGGTGAATCAGAAAGTAGCTCTCAAGCAGCTCAAAAACTTGGGTTACGAAGCCGATGTAGCTGCTAACGGTGAAGAAGTTTTGCGCCTATTGGAAAAAGTTCCCTACGACTTAGTTCTGATGGACTGCCAAATGCCAGTGATGGATGGTTTTGAAGCTACGCGCCAGATTCGCCAGCGGCAGGAAAGTTCTTTCGCCAGCGGTCATCCCCCTGTGATCATTGCTATGACAGCCAATGCCATGAAAGAAGACGAACAAAGGTGTCTCGATGCTGGGATGAATGACTATATGAGTAAGCCGGTATCTAAGGACAAATTAGCAGCAATGCTACAGCATTGGACTCAGAAAATACTCACCTAAAATAGTTTTGAATGTTGATTTTTAGTTTTAATTCAATATTAGTATATAGCTTCAACATTCAAAACTTAGGTCGGAAGCCCCAACCCATAAATTTATTTAGGGACAAAATAATAAAACTTGACATAGAGCCGCGTCAAGCGTGGAATATGCAAAACTGAGATTTAATATACCCTAAATTTATTTAGCGGGATTTACTTCAAAGCTTTTAAGCAATAGGAGGCAAACGTGTCCGATTTGAAACCTAGCACCACCGATACCGATTCACTAAATCTTAACTGGGAACATTTGCATGAGATTTCTGACGGCGACGCGGAATTTGAATTGGAACTGTTACAAATGTTCGTTGAAGATGCCCAAATTCATGTAGAGGCAACAAAAGAGGCGATCGCAAATAAGGACTTTCGCAAGCTTGAGCAGGAAACCCATCATCTTAAAGGTGCGAGTGCTAATGTTGGAGCCACGCCCATGCAGTTAGCAGCACAAAAACTAGAACAACAGTTTCATCAACAAAAGATAGAAGGATCTAGCGATCTTATATCACAATTAGAAGAATTTATCAACCGTATTCAATCGTTTTTGGCTAAACAGTGACGTTAATAGTTTTGAGTTTTGAGTTTTGAGTTTTGAGTTTTGAGTTTTGAATTAAGGAGTTTAAAAAATAATTCAAAATTATCCTCATGGACTTGACGGGGTTCGTTGTCCTTGTAATATCAGATCCGCTTAAATACTTACAAGATGCGTAGGTTGGATTGAGACACGTAAGCGCAGCATGATGGCGCTCCGTGCCGCCCGGAGGGCGATCGCAGAGTAACCTAACATTTATCCGCTTGGCTTTGGTTTGCACTGCGTTTAACCCAACCTCATAATTCATAATGAATCCATCGGAGATGATATAAGCTAAACATGGATAAAGATGCAGGAATTAGACAAAGTCACTGAGTAGAGGTTGAGTTTGAATTAAAGAAAGTTCTTATAACTCAAAACTCAAAACTCAAAACTATTTAATAACACTTCATAATATATAAACAATGGCGATTATCTTCTGTGCGGTCATAGCTAAACGCGTCTGCCCATTCAGAGATAATTTTCAATCCACGCCCACGCTCATCATAATTATCCTCAAGTTCAGGAATTTCGCTTAATTTCTGCTGCAAATCAAAGGGAGGCCCCTGAGACCAAATGCGAATCTCTATACGGTCATCTAACCGCACAGCTTCAATATCAATAGGAGTTTCAGGCGGCAGGTTTTTGTGGGAGTGTTCGGCAATGTTAATAAAGCCTTCTTGTAGCAGGGTGAGACACTGTAACCAGACTAATTTGTCAGGAATAACTGGCTGATTTAACTGCTCAAACCATGACCGCACTTGTTCAGCAGCAGCAAGCCTAGAATCAACTTGGAGATGAAATTTATTAGGCATTCTCACTTACCCATAATTTTTGATGCAATGATAAGCTGGGATATATTGGTAGCGATTACCAACAACCTGCTGTTAATTACTTAAATTATTCAGTTTCTATGTTTAAAATTCTAATCATTGATGACGATCCTACACTAAGGCTGATTTTAAAAAGAACCATTCAAAAGCAGGGCTATGAAGCCATAGTCGCTAGCAATGGTGAAGAAGGAATTAAACAAGCGCAACAACATCGTCCGGCTTTGATCGTCTGTGATTGGATGATGACGCCTGTGGATGGACTAGAAGTATGTCGCCACATTAAGGCCGATCCAGAACTATCAACCGCCTTCTTTGTTTTACTAACAGCAAAGGGAGAAGTGGAGGATAGAGTTATAGGACTTGACGTTGGTGCAGACGAGTTTCTCTCTAAGCCATTGGATTTGAATGAATTGCAGGCGCGGGTGCGTGCTGGATTACGATTATACCAACTTAATGAGGATTTGCGAAACCAAAAGCAAGCTTTGGAGGAACTAAACAAAAAGTTACGTACCGAATTAGATGATGCGGCTGAATATGTGCGATCGCTCTTGCCATTACCCCTGAAGGGGACTATCAATACAGATAAGTTGTTTATACCGTCGGCACAATTAGGGGGTGACTGCTTTGACTATTACAAGCTTGATGATGATAATTTAGCTCTTTATCTGCTGGATGTATCTGGACATGGGGTTGGTTCGGCGCTGCTGTCAGTTTCTGTACTCAATGTAATGCGATCGCAATCTTTGCCCAACACTAACTTTTATCAGCCTAGCGCCGTCCTTAAGGCACTTAACCAGGTTTTTGAGATGACAACTGATAAGTATTTCACAATCTGGTATGGAGTTTATAACCTAGTAAGTCGCCAACTTGTTTACTCCTGTGCTGGACATCCACCAGCAATATTACTAACTGGGACATCGGCAACAAACATTCAAGTTAAACAGCTAGGACTTCCAGGTTTACCAATTGGCATATTACCTGATGGCGATTTTGATGATGAGTATTATCAAATCGAAGAAAATAGCAGTTTGTACATCTTTAGCGATGGTGCTTACGAAATTCATGGAGCCGACGGCAAGATCTGGGGTCTGGATGCGTTCGCTAACTTACTAGCCGATTTTAGAAGGGCAAATAACTCTAATTTAGATCAATTGTTAGAGCAAATTAAGAAATTAACTTTTCAGGATACTTTTGATGATGATTTATCTTTGCTAAAAGTTAACTTTGGTTAGCATTAAAACTAATTACTGTTAAAGTTAGAAAATGGATGTTGTCGGTTAGTGGTTAGTAGTTGTCTTTCTTACTTACTAACTACTAACCGGATATCATTCTTTTGGTAAAACAGCTTTGTTAAACTCTTCTTGATTAGCAAAGGTTTCAAAAACGCGATCCATTCTAGTCAAGTCAAACACCATTTTTATTTGCTGATTAATTGAGGAAAGATATAGCTTTCCTCCAGATGTTCGTACCGTTTTCAGCGCTGAAACCAAAGCACTTAAACCAGAACTATCCATAAACGATACATCTTGAAGGTCAATCAAAACAATATTGGCCCCACTAGCCACAACATCAGTAATCTCTCGACGCAGCTGATTACCCTTAATCCCGTCTAAGATGCCGGTGGGTTGAACGACTTTGACAACAGAACTCATGCAATTGTACTCCTATTACGATTAAGACTTGAACGAGAGCTAGTGTAGCGGTGATAAGGGTTTTTAGCTAGACTCTGCTAGATTCTGTATGCGCTTTTAGGCAGATGATTGCGGCGGTTGCCAGATAGCTGCGCGGATAACTGCCCATAGCAGTGTCAAATTATAGACTGCCCAAGCTGCATTTAACAGGTGAACCCAAGGATCGTTTAGTCTGCCTATGGCAAAAAGTACAAGGCTGTACAACATTCCCAGAATAGTGAGGGCGAAGATAACTAATTGTGGCTTCACCAGACTTAGATATACCCCAGATTGGCGCTCTTTGGGCGTTACCACGAATTTAAGCGGTTGTCCGCTGAACACGCTCCAAACGGCTTGGATATACAAGGGAAAATTCGCGATCGCATATTGCTCTGAACGCCACAGTTCCCGTGCCGGGATGCCCCAACCAGCGGCCATGAACGTCAAGCGGTTGCTAATAAAGGCTGGGAAAAAGTGGATGGCAAAATCAGGTCCATAAGCTTTAACGGGAATAATGCCCGTGTAGAAATAGATAATTGGGCAAACGATTAAAATAAAGATGAAAAACCCGGAAAAGTAGCTGTACATCGTCTGAAAGTATTGCAGCCGTTGCCAAAAATTCAGCCCTCGCTTATTCCAAGGATTTTCCCGCTGTAGCACTTGCAGGGTGCCTTGTGCCCAACGCAGCTTTTGTTTGATCGTGGAACTGAGGTCATCAGGGGCTAAACCTACTGCCAATAGTTCATTGTGATAGATCGTTTTCCACCCAGCACCATGCAGACGCATGGCTGTATTCATATCTTCAGTAATACTGTTGCTAGATACGCCTCCGACTAATTCAAATTCATCTAACCGTTTTTCGTCCTTGGCAAACTCATCAGCAAAATATTGCAGCCCTACACTCACCAGCGCCTCACGCCTGAGAACCGCATTAGTTCCTGTATAGAAAGCTGCATTCATCCCATCTTTACCTTGTTGAATTGGCCCATAAAATAAATGAGCCGCATGTCCAAAGGGATCATCTGGTGGGAGGTTATAAAAATCCTGTTGTGTTTGCACAAGAGCAATGCGATTTTTCTCGTATACTCCTGCGAAAACATTGTATGTATAGAAATACGGCAAGACACGCTTGAGCAGTTGTGGCTTGGGAATATGATCGGCATCGAGCGTAACCACAAAGTCTCCTGCTGTTTCCCCAGAAAACAAAGCGTAATTGATGTTACCCGCTTTCGCATGGTGGGCCTTGCCAGCCGGTTTGGGACGAGCAATATAACGACAACGGGCAAGCTCGGTTAATTCTAATTCTTTTTCATGAATGGCATTATTAATAAGTTTGCTTTCCGCTTGCAGACGTTCTCCCACACTATGATGATTGGGACTGATCGCTAAAATCAGCTGTCGCAGACTCTGCAACAGTCGGTTGGCTGTGTTGGCATTACCGTTAGAACTTTCTGGTAATGAATTTTGCAGCAATTGTTCAGCGGCTTCGATGTCAGGCTTGATGCTATTGAGTTCCTCTAAGCGTGCAACTAAGTGCGATCGCTCTAATTCTAGGCGGTGTGCTTCTTGTTGTAGCAGGGGAGATTGCAAATCTTCTATAGCCAGCCTTTGCGCCATCGCCCGCATCTCTGGAGAATTGCCATCATCTAGCACATAAACCCGCAGCTTCGTCACCGGATAGTCCATCGCCAAAGCTGCCCTAGCTGTTTCCTCCACCATTTCTGGTGGCTCGCTGTAACAAGTCACAAACACATCCACAGTCGGCCACTGAGAGGGGGGCATAGGTGGTCTCAACTGATCTAGAGATTTTACCTGTCGTTCTAGAGGCCGCCACAGCCCGATGATAAACATCACACCCCCTACGAAACTGTAAATTTCTGCCAGCAGTAAGGGAATAGAAATCCACCACGCATCCCAATTGATTGAATGGGTGATGCGCCATTGTAAATACCAAGCTCCCAAAATTAGGCTGATTAAAGCTAGGTATCTAAATAGCAGTGTTCTTTTTTTCAGGCGCGATCGCGTGTTGCCCAAAAAGTTTTGTGAAGGCTCAACAATAGAACTCGATGTCATGATGGCAATGATAATGAAACTTAAAATGGGGCGGTAATTGTGGCTTAGTAAAGTTGTCTTTCTAAAATCATACCGCCGTCAATTTGCGGTCTCAGCTTTTGTATTTCCTGCCAAACTTATCTTCAAGGAAACAGCGCCAGCTTTGCGACACTGAATTCCAAACGGAATGCCATTCCAATTGACATAGCCGCTAGCAGACTCACGGTTGCCAGTATGCATCATCAGCAGCATCTGTAGCCAGCCCTCGTTACTGTTGAAGCGCAGGGGAAGCAGGTGATCTTGACGAGAGCTAGGAAGATCGCCTTGGCCTATTTCTCTTTGTTCTACAGGCATATTGCTTCCTCCCTGGTAGCTCATGCGACCGGCTATTTTGAAGACGTTTTGACAAATATTACCTTGACAAAGCGTATCTGCCAGTAGTTGGAGATCCAACTCTGTCTGCCGACCGTCCAGGTTACAATCCCAGTTGCCCTGCCAATCAGGCAAGATCACATCTGTGGGGTTTCGTCGTCCATAAGTTGTAGATTCAGCTCCCTGACTTTCCTGCCCAAAAGATAGACAGACAGCCACTGCGCCGATGCCACTCAATGCCCATAACCATAGAGCGGTAGTTTTCTTCATTTTATTTTGCTCACTTTTGTACAGTTGGCGCTACTGACCGTATACGGGGTAATGGATCGGCATAATGAGCAATCATTAGGCCCATAATGAAGTTTAAAAGACAAGAGGACGACCATTTCTGGCTTGGTAAAGCAAACTCTCTAAAATCATCGCATTAGTGTTCGCGTCAATTGAAGCTTTCCTACCCGGTTGGGAATTTTGGTATAGCCCTGAAAGGTAGCCGCGATTTTCCTCAGTTAGATTCTGAACGTATTGTCGCAGTGTTTTCGCATAGGGATCGCCCTGCAAAAGCGATTCCCAGGCAAATGCGGCTTTGGTACTGAGAAACCCCAGGTTCGGATTGGCTTTTCCACTGGTGTTAGTGGCGAGCCAGGGTTGATCGTTCGTCGAGGCACTGTAGTACTTAAAGTAGGACTGTTGTGCTTGTCCTTTTAAGAGACTTAGCACTTGGGTCTTGATATAATCGGGCCAGCCTAATTCTAATCCCCAAAGTAGATAAGGATCGTTCGCTAGCTCGTTGCTAAATCCAGAGTTGCTGGCGCTGCTTTGAGCGACTGCTACTGAGGTATTCTTTTGCACATTCGGCGCTTCGATGTTCCATAGCCTGAGGCTATCAGCAGCGTATTGGTAGTAACCCTGTGTTCCAGAAGCTCCGGCTATACCGCCTTGTGACAAATTATCTTTGACGAGTTGCGGCAAGTTCCAGCGAGCGACGATGCTATTGATGCGATCGCGATACTCTGGGTATTGCGTTCTCAAAACATGTAAAGCCAGTAAAAATCTGGCTGCATCCACTGCGGAGGAGCCGCTTGTCACTTGTAGGTCAGGTTTATCAAGTCGCATCGCCTGCCCTGAACTGGTGCTATAGCCTTGATTAGACAAACCCTTTGTCGATAGTTTTGTTTCTAGGGTTTGCAACATGGGAGCGATGGCGCGACTAAATCGATCTTGAGAAATAACTCCCAGCTGGCGAGCCGCATGAATACCTAGTAAGGCACTGCCTTGAGACCATAGAGTAGCCACAGGATAGTTATCAGCTGCATTTACTAACCCGGTTTGGGGGTTCCAGTTGCGCTCAAAATACTGCCATGCGAGTTGAGATGCCACTCTATCCGTATCCCTTCTCACTAAGGGCAGGGAAGTAGCGATTCTCTGT
>JAESFH010000102.1_pt1 | contig 76651 bp, 54 predicted proteins | sample 9269381 | NCBI WGS metagenome assembly JAESFH01 (sample SAMN14504062, study PRJNA617094) | algae metagenome | isolation source: Aphanothece sp. CMT-3BRIN-NPC111 and co-occurring heterotrophs from well... | place: USA: Clark Mountains Wilderness, California | collected 2010-04-18
CGGCAGACAAAAAAGCCTGACGTATTACGCGAACTTTTTGCAGCTCTCGGAAACGATCCATTTGTCATCGCGGAATGTATCGCGCGACCCATTCTGGCGGAGCGGCTCGGCACGGCATCCTCGCTGATCGCGGCTTCCTGGCAGAGGTCTCGTGAGTTGTCGACGTATCAGCTCCCGCAGATCGCAGCCACATCGGATTGCCCCGATAACACCTGGAGTGCCACGACGACTGTGAATCGACCGGAAGAGCGGTTCTTTCATAGGGCCCTCTGGACCGGTAGCGAGATGATCATTTGGGGCGGCGCCAATTTCTCGCCCAGCAGTCTCGCCACTGGCGGGCGATACAATCCTGCTACCGACAGCTGGAGTGCAATCACACCCAACGCTGCGGCAGCGGCAGGCCGTAGTAGCGCAGTGTGGACCGGCACCGAAATGATCGTTTGGGGCGGCAACGCGACTGCGGACATTGAAGTGAACACCGGCGCCAGATATAACCCGATCACCAACACCTGGACGCCGACGAGCAGGGTCGACGCGCCCGTAGGACGAGGCGCGCACTCGGCAGTTTGGACCGGCAGAGAGATGATCGTCTGGGGGGATCCGCCTGCGGTGGTAACTGCCGGGTGAACAGTGGCGGCAGATACAATCCCAGCACGGATAGTTGGACTGCGACCAGCACGACGGACGCGCCTGATGCGCGCTGGAACCATCATGCGTTCTGGACCGGCAGTGAAATGATCGTCTGGGGCGGGACGAATCAGACGAACTACCTGCGAACTGGCGGCCGGTACGACCCTGCCACCGACAGTTGGATTCCTACGGCAATCCCAACCACGGTGCCGGGCCGCACCGCCTTCGCCGCAGCGTGGAGCGGTACTGAAATGATTGTCTGGAGCGGCGTCGCCGATGGGACATTTGCGGTCACGAACACCGGCGGTCGGTATAACCCGGTGACAGATAGCTGGGTTGCGACCAGCCTTGCCAATGCGCCCTTCGCCCGCGCCGACCACACAGCGGTCTGGACCGGCCGCGAAATGATCGTGTGGGGCGGCACCTCTACGGCCGGGGATTTCGACGATGGAGCTCGATATAATCCCGGAGCCGACACCTGGACGCCGATCGCGATGGCCAATCGGCCGGTAGCGCGGTGGGGGCACACCGCAGTGTGGACCGGTAATGAAATGATCGTATGGGGCGGGCTCAGCTCCGCGATGGGCATCTTTTTGGACACCGGTGGGAGATATTGCGCACAACCTTCCACGCCGCTCGTGCAGAGCGCCGTTTCTCGCAAGACCCACGGCAACGCCGGCACTTTTGACCTCAGCCTTCCGCTCAGTGGGACACCCGCCGTTGAATCCCGCAGCGGCGGCGCGAGCGGTGATTACACCCTTGTCGTCACCTTCCTGGCGAACGTCTCCTTCAGCGGGAATCCCCAGGCAACTGTGACCTCCGGCAGCGGCGCGATCGGGAGCGGCGGCGCCAGCAACGGCGGAGCGGTCACGACCGCGCAGAACGTCGTCACGATCCCGCTGACCAATGTCGCGAACGCACAGACGCTCGAAGTCACGCTCCACAACGTGAACAGCTCGACCAACGTGACGATCCCGATGCGCGTGCTCGTCGGCGATGTGAACGGCAACGGGGCCGTGACCGCATCGGACATCGGCCTCGTCAAAGCGAGCGCCGGGCAGCCAGTCGGCCCGAACAACTTCCGGGCCGATGTGAACGCGAATGGCAGCATCAATGCGACGGATGTGTCGATGGTGAAGTCCCTCGCTGGGACTGGGCAGCCCTGAATCTGGCGCGTTCTCGGCCGGTTTCCCGGCACCGCGCGGTCAGATGAGTCTCATCGCGGGAGCGCGAATCGGCTTCGTTGTCTCGGTCGCGGTGCTGTAGCCGCGTCGCTCTGTCGACGCGTTTCGGGAATTGCCACGCCGAAAACGCCGACGCAGCGGCGTTGCTACAGCGCTTCACCCTGAAAAGCACGGGCAACAGTGCATGACACGCTCTGCCATGAGGGCGCGAGGCGGCGCCAGCGCCCGACATGTTTCGAACCGGCTTCGCCCTCACCCCCGCCCTCTCCCACCGGGAGAGGGAGTCCCTTCTCCCTCGGGGAGAAGGTCAGGATGAGGCGCGGCGAGCGCCCGACCGAACGCTCAGGTCGCCACCTCCCTCAGGCTTTCACGAGCAGGATCACGATGATGATCAGGATGATCAGCCCGCCGCTCGGGAAGTAACCCCAGCCGGAGCTGTAGGGCCACGTCGGCAACGCGCCGATCAACAAGAGCACGAGGAGGATCAGGAGGATTGTGCGCATGCCGCGAGGTTATCGGTCTCGTTAGACCGCTGACAATATTTTTTCGCGCGTCAGACGAGTGGCGGCGTTGTCTCCGGCGGGAAATTTCTTGCAGCACCAACAGCGCCTTCTATTCTCACGCGTTAAGTCCCGCCTGCATCCGTTCGTCGGATGCGTCGGGACGATTTGCTGTCTATTTCTCTCGATTTTCCAATGGCGAACACAATCCTGGTCGGCGCGCAATGGGGCGACGAAGGCAAAGGCAAAATCATCGATGTGCTGACGGCCAAAGCGGACATCGTTGTCCGCAGCCAGGGCGGCAACAACGCCGGCCACACCGTCATTCATCGTGACACCAAATACATCCTCCATCTGATCCCGTCCGGGATTCTGCGGCGGGGGAAAATTTGCGTGATCGGCAATGGCGTCGTCATCGATCCGCTCGCCCTCGTGGGCGAAATCGAAGGACTCCAGAAGATGGGCATCGCCGTCGGCAAGAACCTGCTCATCAGCGACTGCGCGCATCTCGTGTTGCCGTATCACCGCGTGCTCGATGAGCAGCGCGAGATTTTGAAAGGGCACGCGAAGATCGGCACGACCAAACGCGGCATCGGGCCGGCCTACGGTGACAAAGCCGCGCGCACCGGGTTGCGCATGTGCGACCTCATCCAGCCGGAAGTTTTCTCCGCGAAACTGAAGGCGAAGATCAAAGAGAACAACAGCATCCTCGCCGCGTTCGGCGCGAACCCGATCAACTTCCGCGACGTGAACGAGAAATATCTCGAGGCTGGCGAAAAGCTGCGGCCGTTCGTCGCGAACACGGTCGTCTGGCTGCACCGAGCGTTGCAGCGGAACAAGTCGATCCTTTTCGAAGGCGCGCAGGGAACGTTCCTCGACATCGACCACGGCACGTATCCGTATGTCACGTCGTCGAACACGACCGCCGGCGGCGCATGCACCGGCTCCGGCGTTCCGCCGCATCGCATGGATGTCGTGCTCGGCGTCGTCAAGGCATACACCACGCGGGTCGGCGAAGGGTCGTTGCCGACTGAAGACGCCGAAATTGCCGACATGTTGCACGAGATGGGCCGCGAATTTGGCGCGACGACCGGGCGCCCGCGACGTTGCGGCTGGTTCGATGCCGTCGCCGCACGCTACGCGGCCATGATCAACGGGATCGATGAGCTCGCGATCACGAATCTTGATGGGCTCGACTCCGTTGATCCCATTCGGATTTGCGTCGGCTACCGGCTGAACGGCAAACGACTCGACGTTCCACCATCCGACGCGGCGCAACTCGAGAACTGCGAACCGATTTACGAGAAGTTGCCCGGTTGGAAGACACCGACTGAAGCCGCGAAGACATTCGCCGATCTTCCTGGTGCCGCGCGGACCTATGTCAATCGCCTCGCTGAACTCACCGGCGCGAAACTCACGATCGTCAGCGTCGGCCCATCGCGTGGGCAGACGATCCTGCTTTGACAATGTCTGAGCCGGCGAAAAAAGCAGTTCCGCGCCACGTCGCCATCATCATGGATGGCAACGGCCGCTGGGCCAAAACCCGCGGCTTGCCCCGCATCAAAGGGCACGAGCAAGGCGCGGAAGCCGTGCGCGAGGCCGTCGAAGGCTGCGGCGATCTGAAGATCGAATTCCTGACGCTCTACGCTTTCTCCGCCGAGAACTGGCAGCGGCCGAAAGCGGAAGTGTTTGCGTTGATGCATCTCCTCGAGCGGTTCCTCGAAGAGAAAACGCAGGAGTTGCTCGAGAAGAATGTGCGGTTGCAGGCGATCGGCCGGCTCACCGATCTGCCGGCTGCCTGTCAGCGCCGCCTGCACAAATCGATCGAGCAGACCGCTGGGAACAACGGGCTGACGTTAATCCTCGCCCTCAGCTACGGCGGTCGTCTCGAGATCATCGACGGGATCAAAAGCCTGCTCCGCCAAATCGAAGCCGGTCACATCGACAGCGCGATGATCGACCCGGAGATGTTCAGCAAACATCTCTACACGCGCTATTATCCCGACCCCGATTTGCTGATCCGCACCTCGGGCGAGCTGCGCTTATCAAATTTCCTGCTGTGGCAGCTCTCCTACACCGAGATGTATGTCACGCCGAAGCTGTGGCCCGATTTCACGAAGCAAGATCTCTTTGCCGCGGTCGAGGATTACGGCCAGCGACAGCGACGCTACGGCGCTGTGGTGTAGCTCGGTTCGAGGATCATTCGTCGTCGGCGGCTAGCGTAGCTTGTGTGGGACGCGGGGATGGTTTTGCCGCGCTGGTTTTCCCTGCCGTTTCTTTCGCCGCGCGTTGCTCTTTCGCTGTCGGCGTTGCGGGTGCGCGCGGGTGAGTCGCGCGGTAGTGCATTGTTCCGAGGCCGAGCAGGAACGCGCCGACAACACACGCGACAGCTCGCTTCTCTTCAGGCGTGAGGACGAAGAGCTGGCGACGCGCTCGCTGCCGCGGCTTCATTTCTTCCGCCTCGGCCGAACGTAGACCGACTCATACTTGCCGCGGACGTGACGATTGTAGAATCCGGCTTTCGATTCCGCCGCGAGTAACTGCCGATGCACGGTGGCCGGGACATCAAGGTAGCGGTAAGTCCCGCCACGTCTGAACTCGATCTCGAGAGCGCGCAATCGTTTGCTGTAGCCGACGGCCGCCAGCGCACTCGACTCCACCGGATGCCGCGGGATTCGCGAGATGATGCCCGGCTGCGGTGTCGGCTCCGAAGCAGCGACTGTCGGCGCGAACGCCAACGTGAAGAGCAGCGTCGCGGCGAGTGCGACGCGTACATCATTCAGTAGACCTCGAAGCTCCTGCTGGCGCATGCCCAGCAGGTTCTACGCGGTCTGCGCAGGAAAGTTCGTGCCGCCTGGCGCGAACGCGCAGAGCTCTACCGCCCGAGCGGCGTCGTCACTTTCGTTCCGGCCGGCGGAGTGAACTCGAACATACCGGCGTCAATCGGTCCGCGGCTCTCGTTCGAGTAATTCGTCACGATGCGATCACCATTCGGCTGCAGCATCTCCGTGCGCTCGACTTGCAGCTCCGCATTCAACCTGATCGTGAACTGCTGCAGCATCTTCTTGATTGCAGATGTGCGCGGCGTCAGCTGGAGGACGTATCCGGTTCCTTCCTTCGCGCCAGTGATGTTGTAGCTCTCCTCGACACCTTGCAGGTTGAGGCTCGCGGTGATCGCCGCAATGCCTGCATCGAGCGGCGAGCGTTTTCCGAGCGCGTATTGCTCGGCCGAATTGAACTTCGGGTAGTGAATCCAGAGCTGCTGCCCGTTGCTCACGGTCACGCTCGGCGCGTTGCCCTTGATCTCGCGGCGAAACTTGTTCGGCGCCTGGAACCAAACCTTACCCGAGCTCGCGACGGGCTTGTTCATCATCTTCATCGTCTTCTCTTCGCGAAACTCGGCCTGCACCTGTGGCGCCGCGGCGCGCTTCTGGCGGATCTGCTCGAGCAGCGCCTTCAATTCGGCGGGCGCGAGTGGCTGCGCTGAGACGGAAGAGACAAAGGCGAGAACGGCGAACGCAAAAACAACCCTGAAAAGTGGCAGTGAGCGCATGATGAAGTCGTTAGACGTTGGTCGGCAAACATTCTTCGCGCCAGAGCTTCGGTTCAGCCGCCGCCGCGGCGGGTAGCGCGAAAAATATCGTCGCCGCGAGGCTCCAGAAGATGCCAATCGCGCATGCGATACCGAGACCGGCGAGCGTTGGATTATTCGCCAGGCCGAGAGAGGCAAACCCCGCCACGGCGGTGAGGCCCGCGAGGATCACCGGCTTGATCACGCCGGCGACGTCGTGATGGAGATCGCGCGCAGTTTGCCACACGAGCATGACGTAAATGCCGTAGTCGACGCCGACGGCGAGCACGAGCCGGAACGCGAGGACGTTCAGCAGATTCAGCGGAATCTGGAACAGCTTCATCGTCGCGATCATCGCAGCGACCGCGAACGCCAGCGTCAGGATGTGGATTAACCAAAGGCGCCAGTCGCGATACAGCACCGCCAGCAAGACACCCTCGAACAGCGCCATCAGCGCACTAATCAGAATCAGTTGTCGTTGCGACCACGGCACGAGATCGGCCAGCGTAAAGCTCCAGCCCGACAGCGTCATCGGTACGCCCGCGACCGGCAGCTCGCGCGCCAGCATCGCCTTGAGCGCCTGCGACGTGATCGGCTCGTGCGTCGTCACAAACCCGGTGGAGAGCAACGGATCCTGCGCGAAAAAGCGATCGACGAGAAACCACCAGCTCGACGACTTTGGCAACTGCGTCCGCCAATCCGGCAACGGCTCGTTCGGGTGAGCGGCGGCGTGCGCGAGTTGATCGAGCAGCGTGAACGCGGTCGCGAATGTCTCGGGCGTGAATCCTTCCGTTGCGACCGCGGTTTCGAGCGCCGCACGGCTGGCACCGAAATCGTAGCCGCGCAGCTTCTCGCGGTTCTCAGCGAGCTGGCGTGGCGAAAGCGCGAGCGCCGCGGGCGTCGCAAAGCTTTTGATTTTGCCTTCCTCCTGCAGCTTCGCCCAGTGCGCCGCGACCTGTTGCCAATAGTCGTGCAATTGCTGTGCGTTGGTCGATTGCACGATGCCGATCGCCGGCTCCCAGCGCGTTGGCATTTTGGCCATGATCGTGTGGAGCGCGTGGCCCGCATCGCTCGACTTCGGTTCCATCGAATGCGTGCTCGCATCGAAAATCAGGGGCGGCTTCGGCGATACTGCGATACCGGTGAGCACGACGAGCATCGGCAGCGAAATCCCGAGCATCATGAACGGCCGGCGCACCGACCAGCGCACATAGCGCTTCACGAGTGAGAACATCCAGTCGTTATGGCGCGGCGGAGCGTTGCGCGGCAGGAAGAGGAAAAACACCGACACCATGAAGATGGCGGCGGTGAAAATGCCGATCGCAATCAGCACGCCGAGTTGCGTAAAGCCGGGGGAGTTCGCGAGCAGCAGCGCGAGAAAACCGACCGCCGTCGTGAGCGCGCCGAAGAAGATGGCGCGGCCGAGATTTTTCACCGCGACGGCGATGGATGCCTCATGGCTGTGGCCATCGTCACGCGCCTGTTGGTAGCGGCCGAAAATCAGGATCGCGAAGTCGACGCCGAGTCCGATCAGGATCGCGCAGAAGCCGACCGTCACCATGTTGAGCTCGCCGAATATCAGGAGGCCTGCCGCGAGGGAAACAAGGCAGCAAAGCAGCAGCGTGATGCCCATTCCGATGAGCGGAAGCCAGCGATGAAAGCCGATGAAGAAAACCCCGCCGACGAGCAGAATCGAGCCGAGCACTGTGACGACAATGTCGTGGCGCATGCTGAGCGAAATCTCGGCGACATATGCGGAACGCCCCGTCACCAGGATCTCGAGCGGACCGCCCTCCCATCCCTCAGCGGCCGTCGCACGAAAGGCGTTCACTTGTTCCATCAATCGTTGGCAATCAAACGCGCCGATCGATGGCTGATTCGTAACGACGAGGAAGACGCGCAGTGTGCCGTCCGGCGAAGCGAGCGGCTGATCGTCACTCGTTGCGGTGCTCGTCGCAAAAGGCTTCAGCGCGGGCGCGATCACCCCCAGCGGATCGAGTGACAGCTCGATCTGCGGCCGCGGCGAACCGCCCTCGATCTCTTCGCGCAGCCGCCGGAGACGCTCGGTGATCCGCTCAGGTTGAAGCACCGCCAGCGTTTCCTCAAACGCGCCCGGCTCGAGATTCAGCAGCAGCGGAACGGCTATGCTTTGGAGATCGCCGATGCCTTCCGGAGTCTCCATGGGCGAGCCGGCGAGCACGCGTGCGCACCACGGCTGTTGCCGCAATTTCTCCGCAAACACCGGCGCGAATTCCTCCAGTTTGTCGACGTCCTGCGGCTGCGCGTGCAAGGCGAAGGTCAGCTCGCGCACCTGCGTAAAATCGCGGTTGTAAATCTTCAACCCTTCGACCGATTCGAAGCCGCGGGGCAACAGATTCAGCACCTCCGTATCGAGCCGCATCTGCGTCACGAGCACGAACACCGACGCGAGCGAGACGATCGCCACCGCGATCCACATCAGCCCTCGCCGTTCCGTGACGAGACGGCTGATCGTGGTGTGAAGCGACATCGGTTACGCGGGGCGAAGCCGACGCTCGCGCGTCAACCCGCAGCCGTCAAAACCGGAGGGTGAATGTCTGCTCGCCCGAATCGTGGCGGACCATCGCGCCGCTCCGTCCATTCACGATTTTGTCCCGCAACTCGAACCAGCCGCGAAGGCGCGCCGGCGGATCGGCGAGCGGCCCCGTCCAGCCGCGGCGGGCGAGGGGACCTTCCGCTTTCCCGTGCGTCGCATCCTGTCGCAGAGATAAGAGCGTGATGCCGCCGGCCTTCGTGAAAGTCAGCTCGAAGTCGCCCTCCTGTGAGTACCGCACGAGCACTTCGCCGATGAGCGATGTCCGTTTATCGGTGTAGGCGAGTTGGCCCGCCTTCATCTGCCAATCCGCCGATGGCGGCGCGAAATGATGCGACGCCGCCGCGCTTGTGCCGGGCGTTTGGCAACTCGTTAGGCTGAGAGCGCTAACGCACAAGGCGAGAAACGTAAAGAAGCGAGGCGCGAGGTCAGGACGCATGTTGATGATAGGACGTTTCGTCTTCACGACAGGGCAGCAATCGGTGTCGGCCTCGCGACCGTCGAGCCGTTCTCCTTCTGTGGCATCAACGTGCGCCGCGGACAAAGCGGAACGTATTTCTGCAGCCGCACGATTGTATAGAAGACAGCCATCCGCCAGCGAATCGGCCAGCTGGTGCCGGTGTTCCCGCCAAGGACTGCGTTGATCGCCGGCGGCAGGCGCAGAAAATCCTGCGGGTGCAGAAAGACTTCGATGAACTCCTTCGAATACCAGGCATTCACAAACCTGAGGTACACCTTCATCGCGCGCTGCACCGCCCTCTCATATTGCGCGAAGAGACGGCGCCGCTTCTGCGGGTGATCGAGCACGACCTGTAATGTATCGGCCGCCTTTTCGCCGGCCATGACGGCAAGGAAAACGCCGCTGCTAAAAACAGGATCGATGAAGCCGGCCGCGTCGCCCGCCAGCAGCCAACGCTCGCCGGCCAGCTTGCTGTTTCGATATGAAAAATCTGCCGCGACGGAGACCGGCGTCGCGCGCACCGCCGCATGCATGCGATTGTTGATCACTGGCTGATCGGCGAGTGATTGCTCGAGAAACTCTTCCGGCGTTTGCCGCGCGTTCTTGTAAACCGCGGTATCGAGCACGACGCCGATACTTATCCGTTCCTCGCTCAGCGGGATCATCCAGAACCACCGGTCATGCGCGCGGACGAGACGCGTCAGCGTTCCATCGATCCCCGGATCGCGCGTGACGCCGTCATAGTGTGCGAAGATCGAAACCTTCTGGAGATGCTCGTAGTTCTTCTTCAGCTTGAACTTCGAGCCGACAACTGAATTGCGCCCGCTCGCATCGATCAAATAACGCGCCCTTAGTTCGGTCGCCGCGCCATCTTTCGCCTTCGCGCGGAGCTGCACCTGGTCGGCCGAGAAATCGACCGACTCGACAGTCGTTTCCTCATGCACTTCCACGCCGTTCTCGCGCGCGTGGTCGAGCAGCACCTTATCGAACTGCGCGCGCGTGACTTGATAGGCGCGGTCCGTTTGCGAGCCGAATCCGTCCTTGAAGTAGAATTTCACCCCTTCCTCGCTGCAGGCTCCGACCATCTCGCCGCCGAACTTTTCCATGAAGCCGGCGCGCACAAACTTCTCCTGCAGGCCGAGGCGCGAGAACGCCTTCATACTGAACGGCAACAGCGACTCGCCGATCTTGAAGCGCGGGAACTTGTCCCGCTCGAGCATAATCACGCGGCGGCCGGCGCGCGCGAGCAATGTCGCCGCGGTGCTGCCGGCCGGTCCACCGCCGATGATCGCGACGTCGTAAAGCTGTTCCGCCATTCGCGCAGCAGCTTAGCAAAACACGCCGCGAAGCAAAAGCGGGACCTCGCGTCATCGGTACCGGATGCGGCATTAGCCGTCGAAGCGCCGGATGAGCAGCGAACGCCGCGCCGTTGGCGACGCCGCTCTTTGTCGTGTCGAGCGCAGCCGAGACATCGCTTGAAACCTTCTTCTCCACACGCGCGTCTTCAGAGGAACGTAAGCGATTCCTCCACTTCGGTCGGAATGACAGAGTAAGACGAAGCGCGACGAGAAGCGTCGCCCTCGCCCCAGCCGAGCCGCCCCGCCACAAATTTTCGCTTTGTTCCACCTGCGCACGCGGCTTAAGCTCGGCGCATATGAAACGAATTTTCGTCGCCCTCCTTCTGCTCACGGCCATCCCAGTGCTGAACGCGCAGGACCAGAACAGCTCCCATTATAAAGCCGCTGAGCAAATGCTCACGCTCATGGACATGCCGACCGTCCTGAAGAAGAGCGTTGACGAGATGGTCGCCATGCAGGTGCAGCAGAATCCCAGCATCGCGCCCTACGAAGCGGTGATGAAGGAATTCCTCGGCAAATACATGAGCTGGGACAGCCTCAAGGCCGACATGGTCAAGATCTACATGGAGGAGTTCACGGAAGCCGAGCTCGGCGAGCTGAACAAATTCTACCAGACACCGGTCGGCCGGAAGACAGTCGAAAGAATGCCGACCCTCATGACGAAGGGCGCACAACTCGGCGGCCAGCGCGTGCAACAACACATGCCTGAGCTGCAAGCCGCCATTACCGCCGAAGCGCAGAAGCAAGGTGCCGCCGGCGGCGGTGCGGGTGCAGGCGCCGCGAAGGCTGGCGCAAGCCCAGCCGAGACCGCCGCGAAGAAGTCGGGTGCAAGCCCGAGCCCAAAGAAGTAGTCGTGGCGCGGCGCTGCGCGCTGAGCGCCGTTTGCCAAATACGCAGCGCCGGGTGAGCCGGCTGAGGAATCGACGCGAGTGTGGAGCGCGAGTTTAGCGCAGCGGAACGGCGCGTCCAAAGCGCTTACACCTGCGCTGACTTGTCACCGCGCGTGAATCGGACTACCGGGAACCGCGATGAAGTTAATCGACCGGTTCGTCACCCGCGAGCTGCTCGTCAGCCTCGGCTTCGCGGTTGCGGTCTTCAGTCTGGTGCTCGTCATCGGGAACATCTTCCGGAAGCTACTGCCGCTCCTGGTGAATCAGGATGTGCCCGCCGAGTACCTCTTCACGTTCATCGCCTACGTCCTTCCGTTTTCGCTCATCTTCACGATCCCATGGGGTTTGCTGACCGCGGTACTGCTCGTGTTCGGCCGGCTTTCGGCGGAGAACGAGCTCACGGCGCTCCGGGCGAACGGCGTCAGCATCACGCGCGTTTGCGCTCCGCTCGCGATCATCGCCCTTGTGGCCACGGCGACCTGTTTGTGGCTCAATGTCAGCATCGCGCCGGCGGCGCAGCACAAGCTCCGCACTACCATCCTGAATCTCGCGTCACGCAATCCGATGGCGCTTTTCGGCAGCGACCAGGTGATCGATCAATTTCCCGGCCGCAAAATTTACGTCGGCCGCAAAGACGGCAATCAGCTCGAGAACATCATCGTCTTCGAGCACAACCAATACGCGATGCCGCTCCGCGTGGTGCACGCCCGCCGCGGGGTCCTCGAAGCCGACCTCCCGAACCAGCGCATCCTTATGCACCTGTACGAGGCACGTTATCAGCAGCGCGACGAAAACGATCCCGCCGATCTGCAACGCATGCGCGACGGCATCAACATCGTCGAAGGCACGTTGCCGATCAGCCTCCAGGAACTTTATGAAGGCGAGAAGAAGCGGCTCAGCCGCTCCGCGATGTCGCTCGAGCAATTGATGGAGCAACTGCAAACCGGCGACGAAAAGCAGCAGAGCGCCAGCCGGACGGAGATCAATAAGCGGATTTCGTTTCCGTTTTCCTGCCTCGCGTTTGCGTTGATCGCGGTGCCGCTCGGCATTACGGCGCATCGACGTGAGACCTCAATGGGATTTCTCATCAGCATCGTCGTCGCGTTCTCGTACTTTCTGTTCATCATCATGGCGGATGCGGTGCGCGAGCGCGCGAGTATGCGGCCAGAGTTGCTCGTCTGGCTGCCGAACGTGCTGTTCCTGGGCATCGGCGCGTGGATGTTCCGCCGCCTCGCGCGGCAGTAGCACGTTAGAAGCGCGGCGATCTGCGATCAAATTCCGCCGTTTCGAAAGCGGGACAGCGAAATCCCGACGCTGGGACATCGTATGTGTCTCCCTCACCGGTATCGCCTCGATAAACATCTGAATATCAGTCGTTTGTGGCTTCGTTGCGACCGGTGGCACGACCCTTGCAAATGCATACCGAAGTTCTGCCCGCGACCACCTCGAAAACTGGCCGGAAGCCTCCCAACAAAATGCATCTGCGTCTCTCTCTTGTTCTTCTCGCCATCAGCGCCTCCAGTGTCTGGGCGCTCTCCGAACAAACCTCGAACCAGGAGTTCGATGCCGCATCGGGCGGGCGGCTCGTCGTTGATGTCGACTTCGGCACCATCGACGTGAGCGCCGGTCCCGACGGCAAAGTGACCGTCGAAGCGATTCGCAAACTCGATGCCGGCGACGAAGCGCGCGAGAAGGAATACTTCGCTGACGCGCCACTGCTCGTCGCGAAAGAAGGCGACAACGTGATCGTGCGCGTGCGGCGCACAAATCGCGACTGCATCCTCCGCAACTGGTCAGGCAGCGTCTCGATGGACGCGCGTTACACCGTGCGCGTGCCGAAAAACTTCAACGCGGATCTGCGGACGAGCGGCGGCAGCGTGAGCGCGGTTGGATTAAACGGCGAAGTCAAAGCCGACACGAGCGGCGGCAAAATGAAATTCGCGCAAATCCGCGGGCCGCTCGACGCCCGGACCAGCGGCGGCAGCATCGCACTCGATGGCTGCGACGGCGCGATCAAGATCGCGACCAGCGGCGGTGCGATCGACGCGAAGAACGGCGGCGGCAGCCTCGACGCGCGGACCTCCGGCGGATCGATCATCGTGCGCGGGTTCAACGGCAACACGGAAGTCAAAACGAGCGGCGGCAAGCTCACGCTCGAGAATATTAACGGCACAATCAGCGGCAAGACTTCGGCCGGTTCGATCGACGCCGCGCTGCTCGATCCCGTTCCCGGCGACGTCATGTTGCAGACGTCGGCCGGCAGTATTGACGTCTCCCTTTCTGCGAAAGCCGCCGTCACGATCGATGCGAAAAGCAGCCTCGGAAACATCCGCACCGAGATTCCGATGCTCGCCACGAAATCAGGCGACGATCGCCTGGAAGGCACGCTCAATGGCGGCGGCAAATCGCTGAATCTGAAGGCGAGTGTCGGCAGCATTACCATTCGGCCGAACACGGGCGCCACTGCCGCGCGTTAGACATGAGCTCGGATACCGGAGCGATGTCTGTGCCGATGTCTGTAGGGGAAGCTGTTAGCTTCCCCAGTCTCGATCCTGACGCGCCGTTGATCCCCGGGAAGCTAACAGCTTCCCCTACAGAAAGTTCACCGGCCCGGCACGGTGCGGCCGCCGCGTAACCCGCAGCCCCATGACCGAACTCCGCTTCGCGTTTCGCCAGCTGTGGAAATCGCCGAGCTTCACGATCGCGGCTTTGCTCGCGCTCGCGATTGGTATTGGCGCGAACACCGCAATCTTCAGTGTCGTTAACGCTGTCCTGTTAAAGCCACTCCCGTTTCCGCAACCGGAGCAGCTCGTCGCGCTCGGCTCCCTCGATCTCCGCGATCCGCGCACCCACGGCGGGCTCGATTCACTCAGCGCTCCCGATTTCTTCGATTACCGCACGCACAGCCAAAGCTTCGCGCACATGGCGATCTACCACGAGCGCACCTACGCGCTTGCCGGTTCCGCCCAGGCGCAGAGCTTGCGCGGGCAACGCGTCTCCGCGGAGTTCTTCAATGTGCTCGGCGTGCAGCCGGAGATCGGACGCACGTTTCGGCGCGAGGAGGAAGCAGCGGGTGGCGGGCCGATCGGGTACACGGTGGTGCTCGGCTACAATTTCTGGGTTCGGCAATTCAAGAGCGCGCCGAACGCCGTCGGCAGCGTGCTGATCCTGAACGGCCAGCCGCACACCGTCATCGGCGTGATGCCACGCGGATTCCAATTCCCGATCCAACCGGAGCCGCTCGATATCTACACGACGATCGCGATCGAAGCTGTTTCGACCGATGGCGATTCGCCGCAGACCGAGCAGCGCGGGAATCACGGCTATCAGGGGATTGGCCGTTTAAAACCAGGCGTCGCGCTGGAGCAGGCGCAGGCGGAGTTGAGCACCATCGCCGCGGCCCTCGCGAAACAGCACCCGGATACGAACACCGATTTCGGCGCCATCATCCGGCCGCTGCGCGAGAACCTAGTGGGTGATGTGTCGAGCGCGCTCTACATTCTGTTTGGCGCGGTCGGCTGCGTGTTGCTGATTGCGATCGCGAATGTCGCGAATTTGTTGCTCGCGCGCGCCACGGTGCGCGCGAAGGAGATCGCGCTTCGCTCCGCGCTTGGTGCGAGTCGCGCCCGGGTCATTCGGCAATTGCTGACCGAGAGCGTGGTCCTTTCCGCGCTTGGCGGTTTGCTCGGCTTGATCTTCGCCGCCTGGGGAACGGATCTGCTCGTTAGGCTGGTGCCGCAAAACATCCCGCGCATCGCCGATATCCAGCTCGATGCAATGGTACTCGGGTTCACCATTCTCGTGTCGCTGGTGACCGGCGTGTTGTTCGGCCTCGCGCCGGCATTCCAGGCGTCGCGCCTCGATCTGCAAACCGCCCTCAACGAAAGCGGACGCGGCAGCACTGCTGGCGGTACGATGCGGCATCGGTTGCGCAGCGTGCTCGTCATCGCGGAGGTCGCGCTTGCGCTGCTCCTTCTCACGGCTGCGGGATTGCTGCTGCAAAGCTTCGCGCGCTTGAGCCGAGTCGATCCCGGCCTGCAGCCGGAGCGGGTTTTCACGGCCTTCATTTCGTTGCCCGATGCTGCGTATCCGCGCCCCGATGATGTGAAGGCGTTTCACAATCAACTCCTGCCCCGCCTCGGCAGCCTGCCAGGTGTGCAAGCCGCGAGCACGATCCTTCCGCTGCCGCTCAGTGGCAGCAATATCACGACTTCCTTCGACATCGAAGAACGGCCCATGCCGAAAGGCCAGCAGCCGGCGAGTCCGGCACGAATAGCGAGCCCCGATTATTTCAAGGCGATGGGCGTTCCGCTCCTGCGCGGCCGCCTTTTCGACAACTCGGATCAGCGAAACTCGAAGCTCGTGATGCTGGTGAACCAGCGCTTCGCCGAGAAGTATTTTCCGGGCGCTGATCCGATCGGGAAACGCATCACGCCCGGGATGTCGTCCGATCCCGGCGACCCGCCGGTGCGCGAGATCGTCGGCGTCGTTGGTAACGTGAAGCACCGATCGCTGCGCGATGAGGTGACACCGGAGATGTACATCCCGGCAACGCAGATGCCGAGCGGTATGACGTATCTCGTCGTCCGGACGAACCTCGCGGACGCAGCATCGCTCAGCACCGCCGTCCGCTCGGAAGTCGCGCAGATCGATGCCGATGTCGTGCTGACATCGGTCCGCGTCTTCGAGGATTACGTCGCGCGTTCGCTCGCACGGCCGCGCTTCAACGCCTTGCTGCTCGCCATCTTCGCTGGTGTCGCTCTGCTGCTGACGGCGATCGGGATCTATGGCGTGATGGCGTATAGCGTCGCGCAAAGACGACAGGAGATCGGCATTCGGATGGCGCTCGGCGCGCAAAAAGGAGACGTCCTGCGGCTCGTCATCGGCGGCGGGATGAAGCTGACGGCGATCGGTGTCGGCATCGGATTGACGGCCGCGTTTGCGCTAACCCGTGTGCTGAATGCGCTGCTCTACGGCGTCAAGCCATTCGACGCGCCGACGCTTATCGCGGTCGCCATTCTTCTCTCGCTGATTGCGCTGCTCGCGTGCTGGTTGCCCGCCCGTCGCGCCGCCGGTGTCAACCCGCTCATCGCCTTGCGTGAAGGATGAACGCTGACGCTCGCCAGGATCTATGAACGCACTGCTCTGTGACATTCGCTACGCGCTGCGCCAGTTGCGGAAGTCACCGGGCTTCGCGTTCATCACCGTCCTCACGCTCGCGCTCGGCATCGGCGCGAACACCGCCATCTTCAGCATCGTCAACGCAGTCCTGCTGCGGCCGCTGCCGTATCCCGAAGCGGAGCGTCTGCTGGTTCTCGTCCAGACGAGCCCGAACATGCCAACGATCTCGGTGTCGTTTCCGGATTATCTCGATTACCGGCGCGAGAGCAGGACGCTCGAGCATCTCGCGGTTTCCCGTCGCGAATCATACAACCTGAGCGGCCTCGAAGGTCGCGATCCGGAGCAGATTTCCGGTGCGCTCGTCACCGCGAATTTCTTCAGCGCGATCGGCCTTTCACCGCAGCTCGGCCGTGTCTTCAACGAGGAGGAAGATCGTCTCGGCGGTCCTGCGCTCATCGTGATCAGCGATCGGCTGTGGCAGCGGCTGTTCCAGCGTGACCCGAACGTGCTCGGCCGCTCGCTCACTCTTGGGAACCAGCCATACACCGTCCTCGGCGTGATGCCGCCGCAGATGTTCTCGCCGCGCACGGTGGACGTCTGGTTTCCGTTGATGCGCCGCGCGGACGCGTCGAACTGGCAGGCGCGCGACAATCATCCCGGCCTGACCGGCTGGGCGCGCCTCAAGCCTGGCGTGACAATGGAAACGGCGCAGGCCGAGCTCAGCGCAATCGCGAAACGGCTCGAGGAGCAATTCCCAAATAGCAACCGCGGCATCGGCGCGAAGCTCACGGTGTTGCTCGATAACCAGGTGGGCGAATACCGCAGCAGCCTGACGATGCTGCTCGCATCGGTCGCGGTTGTGTTGCTGATCGCGTGCGCGAATCTCGCGAACCTGCTGGCCGCGCGTGGTGCCGCGCGCTCGCGCGAATTCGCGATCCGGGTGGCGATCGGTGCGTCGCGTTGGCAAATCATCCGGCAATTGCTGATCGAGAGCCTCGTGCTGGCGTTGCTCGGCGCGGTCTTCGGCATCGTGCTCGCCGCGTGGGGCCGAGATTTGCTCGTGGCGCTTTCGCCCGCGGATGTGAAGCGTTTCCAGGAGACGCAGCTCGACGCATTCGTGCTCGGTTTTGCCGGACTGCTCGCCGTCGTCACAAGCGTTCTGTTCGGTCTCTGGCCCGCGTGGCAGGCGTCGCGCGCCGATGCGCAAAGCACGCTCAAAGCGGGCGGGCACGGCAGCTCCGATGCTCCTGCGGCGCGGCGTTCCCGCGAGATCCTGATCATCGCCGAAGTGGCGCTGACGTTGATCCTGCTGAGCACCGCCGCGCTCGTCCTGCAAAGTTTTGCGAAGGCGACTTCCGTGCAGCTGGGGTTCGAGCCGCGGAACCTGATCAGCGCGCAAATCATGCTGCCGAGCCCGACGTACGATAACGAACCGAGACTCCACGCGTTTTCAACGACGCTCCTCGAGAAGCTGCGCGCGCTGCCGGGGATCGAAGCCGCGGCCATCGCTTCGAACCCGCCGTTGCTGACCGGCTGGCAGACGACGTTCCTGCCTGAGCACACGCCGCCGGTGCCCGGTTCGGATCGCCCGTCCGTCGAGATGAACATCGTGATGGGAGATTACTTCGCCGCGATGAAGATTCCGCTGCTGCGCGGTCGAGCATTCAACGCGCAAGACACCAAGGACGCCCCACCGTCCATCATCATCGATCAGGCGCTGGCGGAGCGTCATTTTCCCGGTCAGGACCCGATTGGCCAGCGGCTGCGCATGTTCGTGGGACCGGAACAGGAAATCTTCCGCACAATTGTTGGCGTCGTCCCTCGTCTGAAGGTTTACGGCTTTGCCGACGAGTTCGCGCTGCCGCAGGCGTATCTCGCGCACGCGCAAACTCCGAGCACGAATCTGGTGGTTCTGTTGCGCACGGCGCTGCCGGTGCAATCGATCGAGCCATCGCTGCGCCAGATTGTTTCCGCGCTCGATCCGGCGCAGCCGGTTTACGACATCCGGCCAATGCACGAACGCGTGGCCGAGACGTGGTCGACGCCGCGCTTGATGGCGTTCCTGCTCGGCGCGTTTGCTGTGCTTGCGTTCTCGCTGGCGGTCGTCGGCTTGTATGGCGTGATGGCGTACAACGGCATGCGCCGCACCCGCGAAATCGGCGTGCGCCTCGCGCTCGGTGCGCGCCGTCAGCAGATCATCTCAATGATGCTGACGCACGGGATGCGGTTGCTCGCGGTCGGCATCGTCCTCGGCATCGCCGGAGCGTTCGCCGGCTCGCGGCTGATCCGCAGTCTGTTGTTTGAAGTCAACGCGGCCGACCCACTCGTTTACCTGACCGTCAGCATAGTGCTCGGCGCCGCGGCGGTCGTTGCCTGCTGGATTCCTGCGCATCGCGCGTCGCGCACGGACCCAATGATCACCCTGCGCGCGGAATGAGGAGATCAAGATGAACGACATCCGTTTTGCGTTTCGTCAGCTGCGAAAATCGCCAGGATTCACGGCCATTGCTGTCCTCACGCTCGCGCTCGGGATCGGCGCGAACAGCGCGATCTTCAGCGTCGTCAATGCGGTGTTGCTCCGCCCGTTGCCGTATCCGAAGGCCGATCGCCTCGTTTATCTGAACGAGGTCATCAATGGAACGAACACCGCCATTGCGCTGCCGAATTACCTCGATTGGCAGCGCGACAACACTTCGTTTGAGCATCTCGCGCTCACCCGTCTAGAATCGCTGAACCTCAGCGACGTCGCCGGACGCGAGCCGGAGCGGGTCTCCGTTTCGCTCGCGACTGCGAACTTTTTCGACGCCATCGGCCTGCGGCCGCAGCTCGGCCGCACGTTCACGGCCGACGAAGACAAGCCAGGCGCGCCGGCGCTCGCCGTCATTAGCGATCGCTTGTGGGACCGCGCCTTTCATCGTGATCCACAAATTGTCGGGCGCGCCATCACACTTCATGGCCGGCCGATTACCGTCATCGGCGTCATGCCGCGGGAGATGGACTCGCCGCGCGGGGCCGATATCTGGCTCTCACTGATGCGCCGGAGCGCCGTGCCGGCATGGCAAAACCGCGCGAATCATCCGATGTTCTATGCCTGGGGCAGACTGAAGGAGGGCGTCACCGTCGAGCAGGCCCGCAGTGAGATCACCGCGATCGCGGCGCGGCTCGAGAAACTTCATCCCGCGACGAACGCCGGCGTCGGCGTCGCCGTCCGGCCGTTGCTCGAAAATCTGCTCGGTAATTACCGCACGAGCCTCGCGTTACTCCTCGGCGCCGTCGCCCTCGTGTTACTCATCGCCTGCGCGAATCTCGCGAATCTCCTTGCTGCCCGCGGCGCCGCACGTTCCCGCGAGTTCGCCGTGCGCGCAGCGATGGGTGCCGGTCGCGGCCAGATCATCCGGCAACTGCTGATCGAGAGCTTTGCGGTTGCGGCAATCGGCGGCGCGCTGGGGATGATCTTCGCGATCTGGGGACGCGACGCCTTGGTCGCGTTCGCTCCCGCCGGCGCGCCGCGTTTCGACGAGGTCGGATTCGATTGGCGGGTTCTCGCGTTCACGTTTCTGCTCGCGACGCTGACCACGATTTTGTTCGGGCTCTGGCCCGCGTGGCAGGCCGCGCGTACGGACATCAGCGCCGCGCTGCAGGCGGGTTCTTTCGGCAGCTCGGAAACGAAAGCCGCGCGCCGGAGCCGCGACTGGCTGGTGATTGGCGAGGTCGCTTTGACGCTGCTGTTGCTGACCGCTGCGGGGTTGGTGCTCAAGAGCTTCGCGAAGATGCAATCGACGTCGCTCGGGTTCGAGCCGGAGGGCATGCTCACCGTGCGAGTCGAGCTGCCGTACACGAAGTACAACGAGGTCCAGAAGACCGTCTCCTTCACGAACGCATTGCTCGATGAAGTGCGGCGACTTCCCGGCGTGCAGGCGGCGGCGCTTTCTTCAAATCCGCCCATGCTCAGCGGGTGGCAGTTGAATTTCACGCCGGAAGGCGCGCCGCCCACCGACCCAAGTCAGCAACCCGCCGCCGACAATGAAGTCATCGCCGGCGACTACTTCGCGACGCTCAAAGTAAACCTGCTCCGCGGCCGGACGTTCAACGAACATGACCGCGCGGATTCGCCGAAAGTGGTGATCATCGACCAGACGCTGGCCGAGACGGCATTCAAGGGGCAGGACCCGATCGGGAAAAGGATCCTCGTTAATACGGAGGCCGAAAACTCCGAAGGTCCGGAGCTGCACGAGATCGTCGGTCTCGTGCCTCACATGAAGTTCCGCGGCTACGATGACGCCACGCCGATTCCGTCGTTCTTCTTCCCGCAAACGCAGGTCGGCCGGACGAATCTGGTCCTGATGGTCCGCGCCTCCGGCGACGTGAAGCGGCTGGAGAAGCCGATCCGCGAAGTCGTCAGCCGACTCGATCCGGCGCAGCCGCTCTTTGACTTCCGCACAATGTCGGAACGCGTGGCGGAGACGTGGGCGACGCACCGGTTGCTGACGTTCCTGCTCACGATCTTCGCCGGGCTGGCGTTGGTACTCGCGGCGGTAGGGCTCTACGGCGTGCTCGCCTACAGCGCGTTTCGTCGGCTGCGGGAGATCGCGGTGCGTCTCGCGCTGGGCGCCCGCCCGGCGCACATCCGCGGATTGGTGCTTGGGCACGGGCTCCGGCTGTTCGGCATCGGCATCGCGGTTGGTGGGTTGGCTGTCCTCGCCTCGAGCAGCCTGATCCGAAGCTTTCTCTTCGGCGTCTCGCCACTTGATCCGCAGACCTATCTCGCCGTCGGACTCATCCTTTCTGTTGTGACGATTCTTGCCGCCTGGCTTCCGGCGCGTCGCGCCTGCCGCGTGAACCCCATCGTCGCCCTGCGTGCTGAATGAACCGTTGCCCGATGAAACGGACCCTCCTCACGATCCTCATCTCCACCACGCTGCTGCCGTTCGCGCTGGCGCAATCACCGGACGCCGGCGCCGCGACGAAGCCTGAGAAGACGTTCTGGGACTACAACATCGAAATCCGCACTGCGCGTCTCAAGGGGGATCACGAAACGTGGGCGGCGGCCGGCGCCGAGGTGCTGAAGCTCGCCCCCGATAGCCCCGAGGTGATGATCAGCGTGTCCCGGGCGAATGCAGCTCTCGGGCGTCACGACGAAGCGCTTCGCCTGCTAGAAGAAGCGGTGCGGCGCGGTGCAGGTTTTGAGCCTGATCGTTTCCCGGAATATGAGCGAATGAAGCAGGAGGAGCCATTCCTGCGTATCGCAAAGCAGGCGAAAGCCAATATGGCTCCGGTGCCTCGCGCGGAGACATTCGCGCTCCTGCCCTCCAGCGCCGAGGGAGTCGCATACGATCCAGTGTCGCGGCGGCTGTTCGCCGGACCCGAAGGAGAAATCGTCCAGATCGATGAAGCAGGAAAGGTCTCGCCTTTCGCGTCAGGCAACGGCCTTCGCCAGGTGCTCGGTATCAAAGTGGACCCGGAGCGCCGCTTACTCTGGGCGGTGAGCGGAAGATTCCCCGACACCGTGCCCGGGCCGACGCCTCCGCCTGAAGATACCGGAACCGGCGGAGTGCATGTCTATGATCTCGATAAGGCGGAGCGGATCGCAGCCTACGAGCTCGACGAGCGGCCTGTGCTTCACGGGTTGAACGACATTGCCCTCGCCCGCGATGGAACGGTTTATGTCACCGACTCCACTCAGGGAGCGATCTACCGGCTCAAGCCCGGCGGCAAGGAGCTGGAACGTTGGCTGCAAGACAGCAAATTGTCGCTGCTTAACGGCCTTGTGCTCTCGCCTGACGACAAGCGCCTCTATGTCGCGCATGTCGAGGGCGTCACCGTGATCGATACCGGAAGCCGCGAGAGGAAGCTTCTCGCGCCGCCGGCAAACACGGCCGTCACCACCATCGACGGTCTCGCCTGGCATAAAGGATCACTTATCGGCGTGCAGAACTCGCCGTATTTCCGTCGCATTGTCCGCATCCATCTGGCGGAAAACGGAACGGCCATCGACAAGGTGACGGTCCTCAACGCACGGACGCCGGACTACCACCAGACGACCGCGGCGGTGGCGGGTGACAAGCTCTACGTGGTCGGCGGCTCACCGTTACCGAATCTCTACGGAGGTCCGGCCGCGCCACCAACAGAACCCAAACCACAGATCCTCGAGATCGGTCTGAATTAGATCACCCTCCGCACCGAGTAGATCCCCAAGCACACCATCCCCCATGAAACGAATCCTCCTCACGTTAATCCTGTCAGGCGCGCTGCTGCCGCTCGCGCGTGCGCAATCACCGGCCGACACCGCTGCAATCAAAGCGACGGCGCTCGACTACATCGAAGGCTGGTACGAAGCGAATCCCGAACGGATGCAGCGTGCGCTGCATCCTGACCTCGCGAAGCGCATCGTCCGCACAAACCCGAGTGGCGAGAGCCAGCTCGACCACATGACCGCGGACAAACTCGTCGACAACGTGCGCAAAGGCGGTGGCAAGAACACACCGCCGGAAAAACAGCAGAAAGACGTCACGATCCTCGATGTCTACGAGAACGCCGCGACTGTGAAGCTCGTCGCCTCCGGCTGGATCGACTACCTCCAGATCGCGAAATTCAACGGCCGCTGGCTGATTGTGAACGTGCTGTGGGAGATGAAGCCGAAAGCCGGCTAGCGAGGAGCGACACGTGAACGATCTTCGCTTCGCCTTCCGTCAGCTCCGTAAATCACCGAGCTTCACGGCGATCGCCGTCCTGACACTCGCGCTCGGCATCGGCGCGAACACCGCGATCTTCAGCGTCGTCCACGCAGTCCTGCTGGCGCCGCTCCCTTATCCCGGGGCCGATCGCGTCGTCGCTGTGCAATCGCGGAATCTGCAGGAAAACCTCAACGGCCTCGGCTTCGCTCCGGCGGGATTTCGCGACCTCGAGAAGCAGGTCACTTCATTCGAGGCGATCGCCGCGAACCGCTATAACTACGTCAACCTGACACGGGTCGAGAAACCGACCTCGCTCACCGACAACCTCGTCACGCAGGATTACTTCAAGGTGCTCGGCGTGCCGGCGCTTTTCGGCCGAACCTTTACGCCCGAAGATGCCGCCGCGAACGCCCGACCGACCGTCGTGCTCGGCCATGACCTGTGGCAAAAACAATTCGGCGGCCGCCGCGAGATCATTGGCGAGACAATCACGCTCGACGACGTCGCGCATGAGGTGATCGGCGTCATGCCGCAGACGTTCAAAGAGCCGTCGAATATCGCATCGATGTGGCGTCTCCTGCCGAACGAAGGCGGCGAGAACATCGTCGCAAACTCCCGCTTCTGGGGCGTCATCGGACGCATCAAGGCGGACGTGCCGGTGTCGCTCGTGCAGGCCGAGCTTGCCACCATCGCGTCACGCCTGGCGCAGAGCGACGCGAAGTTTTACAAAGGCTGGGACATCATCGCCACTCCGATGCGCGATCAAGTGGTCGGCGATTACCGCGATGGCTTGCTGCTCGTTGTCGGCGCCGCGTTGCTTGTTCTCCTGATCACGTGCGCGAATGTGGCGGGCCTGCAATTCGTCCGCGCTTCGACGCGGCAGCGGGAAGTGGCGATCCGTCTCGCGTTAGGCGCCAGCCGGGCGACCATCGCGCGCAGCTATCTCGTCGAGTCGCTCGTGTTGGTGACGCTCGGCGGAGTCGGCGGGCTGTTGATCGGCAGCTGGGGATTGGACCTGCTGCTCGCGAGTTTGTCGCGTGAATGGATTCCGCGGAGCGACGAGATCGCGCTGAACGGACCGGTGCTTCTGGTTACTGGCGCGGCGGCGTTGCTGACCGGCCTCCTCTTTGGGCTCTTCCCGGCGCTGCACGCCACGAAAGTCGACGCGATCGACTCGCTGCGCGATGGCACGAAAGGCTCCGCGGGCGTGCAGTCGACGCGGTTTCGTGGCGCGCTTGTGGTCGCGCAAATCGCACTCACGCTCGTGCTCCTCGTTTGCGCGGGGCTCGTCTGGAAAAGCTTCGCAAACATCACGCGCGTGAATCCCGGCCTGCAGGTCGAGAACACGCTCAGCATGGTCATTTCGCTCGCGCCGACGCGCTACGACACCGGACCGAAACGCAGCGAATACTACCGGCAGCTTCTGGAGCGCGTGACCGCCCTCCCGGGTGTCGACGCCGCAGGCTTCACGCAGACGATGCCGTTCACCTGGGGCATCCCGGCGAACTTCACGATCGAGGGCACGTCCGACGAAGAGACGAAACTTCCGCCGGCCTTCTACGATTCCGTCAGTCCGTCGTTCTTCTCGACCATGCGCATCCCGTTGCTCGCCGGCCGGACGTTCACCGAAACCGACAACGATCGCGCGCCGCTGGTCATCATGTTGAGTCAATCCACGGCGAAGAAATTCTTCGGTGGCGCGGATCCCATCGGTAAACGCCTGCTGCTGCCGCCGAGCGCGCGGCAACCAAACCCAAAGCCGCTCGAGGTCATCGGCGTGCTCGCCGATGTGCCGCGCAACGGCCTGAACGCCGAAATCCCGTTTCAGGTTTATGCTTCGATGGAGCAACGCGGCTGGCCGTTCGCGACCTTGCTGGTTCGTTCCGCGCTGCCGGTCGAGACGATCTCGCAGAGCGTGCAACGTGCGATCTGGTCGTTTAATCCCGAGCAGACGATCTCCAGCGTTGAGCCGGTGCGCTCGCTGGTGAAACAAAGCCTCACCCAGCCGCAGCTCTACCTCACGCTCTTCAGCCTCTTCGCCCTGCTGGCGCTGTTGCTCGCGAGCATCGGCCTGTATGGATTGATCGCCTACAGTGTCTCGCAAAGGACGCGCGAATTTGGCATTCGCATCGCAGTTGGCGCGCAGGCGCGCGATGTCCTGCGGCTCGTTCTCGGCCAGGGCGCGAAGTTAACCGCCGCCGGTCTGGTGCTCGGGTTGCTTGGCGCCGCGGCAGTCGCGCGGCTCATGCAGACGCTGCTGTTTCGCACCACGGCTTACGATCCGCTCGTTTTCGGTCTCGTCGTCCTTGTGCTCGGAGTGATCGCTTTGCTCGCCGCCTTCGTGCCGGCGCTCCGCGCCACCAAAGCCGACCCGGTCGCCGCCCTGCGGAGCGAATGATGATGCGCGTGCGAACCAGATCGATAGTAGCTGCGTTCGGCATCTGCCTTGCACTCGGATCGGCTGCGACCGGCACGGTAGCTCCGCTCGGTATTGTTCCGTTCAAGCGCGATGGACAGCTCATGATGGTAGAGGTCCGCATTAACGATTCCGCGCCGGCATGGTTCATCGTGGACTCGGCGCCTCGCACACCGTCTTCGATCCGACGTTCGCAGAGGAGCTCGGTCTCGAAACGAAGGCCGCTCCGCCGACAACCGGCACCGGCACAGGCGCGGTGCAGAAGTCGCATACCGGACCCGTCACGATGGACCTCAACGGACTCAAAGTACCGGTGCCCGAGCCGTGGGTGATCGACTTGAGCAAGGCGCCGATGCCAAGGTCCATCCGCGGACTCGTCGGCGCGGAGTTGTTCAAGAACTACGTCGTCCGCATGGATCCAACGGAGTCGACGTTCACAGTCTTCGATGCCGTGTCGTTCCGTTACGACGGCAAAGGCGCGTCGATTCCTCTGCTCGTGGAAGGCGATAAGCTATTCCTCGAAGCCGAGCTCGAAGTGCCGGCCGGCAAGAAGGTGACGCACAAACTGCGGATCGACACCGGCTCCGAGTCTTCCGTGAACGACGAGGTCGTCCGGCAATCCGAAGAGGTCCGCACGAGCATGCTCGGCGGCGGCCTGGGCGAGCAGTTCAAAGCGTATTCGGGCGTTTTCACTTCCGTGAAACTCGGTCCTCACGTCATCAAACACGTCTGGGGACCCGGCGGGCCGCGTCCATCGATCGGCATGGAAATCCTCCGCCGGTTCGTTGTCACGTTCGATGCACCGCACGGTCGGCTCTACCTCGAACCGACCGCACACCTGCACGATCCGGTGCCGACTCCGCCGCCAAACTGAGCTCGCACCCGCTATGAACGATCTCCGCTTCGCGATCCGACAACTCCTGAAGTCGCCCGCCTTCACTACGCTCGCCGTCCTGACGCTCGCGGTCGCGATCGGCATGAACACCGCGATCTTCAGCGTCGCTCACGCGCTGCTGCTCGATCCTTTCCCATACCCCGATCACCAGCGGCTCGTGCAATTGCGCCAGCAGAAGCTCCCGGCGGACGCCGCGCCGCAGTTGCAGCACACCGGTCGCGAGTTCGGCGCGTTCGAGCAGGCGCAGAGCCTCGCCGCACTCGCAGCGAGCGAGAACGTGTCGCGCAATCTCACCGTCGACGGCCAGCAGCCTGAGCGCGCCGCCGGGATGAAAGTCACGGCGCAATTCTTCAATCTTCTCGGTGTGCCGCCGCAGCTCGGCCGCACGCTGTTGCCTAACGAGCAGGGCACCGGCGTCGCGAACGTGGTGGTGCTCGGCTATGACATCTGGCAGAGCCGCTTTGGTGGTGACGTCGGCGTCATCGGGCGCACGGTCGAACTCGACGCCGAGCCGTTCACCGTCGTCGGCGTGATGCCGCAGCGGTTCCGATACGGCGGCGCGTCGTTTTGGTTCCCGTTCAACTTCGAGATGCAGCAGGCGCCGCAACGCTGGTATTTCGTGATCGGCCGTCTCGCGCCGGGCGCTTCAGCCGATGATGCAAACGCCGAGCTGGCGACAATCGCCGCGCGTTTCGGCCAGTCGCAACCGAATACCGCCGACTACACAAACTGGAGCGTCACCGCGCTGCCGCTGCGCGATTCGCTGCTGGGGAATGTACGCACGGCGGTGCTCGTGCTCACCGGCGCCGTCGGCATCGTGCTGTTGATCGCCTGCGCGAATGTTGCCGGTCTGCTTCTGGTGCGGGCGAGCGGCCGGCAGCGGGAGATCGCCATCCGGGCGGCGATCGGCGCCACCCGTGCCCGATTGCTGCGTCAGTTCTTCATTGAAAGCGCGGTGCTCGCATTGCTCGGCGGCGCAGCGGGAATCATCGCCGCCGCGTGGGGCGTGGAAGGTCTCGTGAAGCTGCTTCCGGAAGCAGGCATTCTCGACGGCGGAATTCCGCCCGAAGCGAAGATCCAGATCGCGTGGCCGGTGCTGCTGTTCGCCGCCGGCGTTACTTTCGCGGCGACGTTCCTCTTTGGCCTTTGGCCAGCGTGGCAAGCTTCACGCACCGATGCTGGACTCGCGCTCCGCGTCGGCGATCGCAGCGGCAACACCGCACGCCAGTCGCTCCGCTCCGCCTTGCTCGTGGCGGAGATTGCATTGGCGGTGGTGCTGCTCGCAGGTGCCGGATTGCTCATGCGCAGCTTCGCGCAGCTGCTGAACACCGATCCTGGATTCCGCACCGAGCGCATGCTGTCGATGCGGCTGAACCTGCCGCCGGCGCGCTACGACAAACCGGGAGCCACAGCAGCGTTCATCGAGCGGGTCACCGCCGATGTCGCTACACTGCCTGGCGTCCGCGCTGCGGCAGCTGTATCGCACCCGCCGTTTTCATATGCCGACAGATGGCCGTTCGCAGTCGAAGGCCGCACCGCACCCGACCAGCGGCTTAGCGCCGATAACCGCGCCATGGCGCCGAACTACTACCAAGTGATGGGCATTCCGCTCCTGCGCGGTCGCTATTTCACCGCGCACGACACGCCCGAGCAGCCCGGCGTCGCGATCGTGAACGACACGATGGCGCGTCGCACCTGGCCGGGCGAAGACGCAGTCGGCAAACGCATCATCGTTTACGTCGCCGGGCGCGAGCTCCCAATGACGGTCGTCGGCGTCGTGGCCGATTCGCGGCAGGTGAGCCTTGAGCAGGCGGTCGCGCCGGAGATGAACTTCCCGTTCGCGCAGGTGGCGCGAGCCTTCCGCCGCTTCAATTTCGTCGTGCAGAGCGAGGTGGAGCCGATGAGTCTAGTCTCCGCGATTCGCGCTACCGTGTGGAAGCACGACGCCCAGCTGCCGCTCTATAATATCACCACGCTCGACGAAGCCGTGGGCGCGACGATCAGCACGCGGCGGTTTGCGCTCGCGGTGCTCGGGCTGTTCGCCGCGATTGCGGTGCTGCTCGCCGTTTCCGGCATCTATGGAGTCGTCGCTCACGCGGTTGCGCAGCGGACGCACGAGATCGGCATCCGCATGGCGCTCGGGGCCGCGCGCGCAGACGTGTTGCGCCTCGTGCTCGGCGAAGGCGGCAAGCTTGCCGTCATTGGCGTCGCGCTGGGAATCGTCGCTGCATTAGGGCTCACGCAGTTCCTCCGCGCGCTGCTCTACGGCATCACACCGACTGATCCGCTGACCTTCGCCGTCGCCGCGACATTGCTCCTCGTGACGGCGCTGTTCGCCTGCTGGATTCCGGCGCGCCGCGCGTCCCGCGTCGACCCGATGATCGCGCTCCGCTCCGAGTAGCCACTTTTCGAACATCGACATCGCATGACCGACCTTCGCTTCGCCATCCGACAACTCCTGAAGTCTCCCGGATTTACCGCGCTCACCGTGCTGACGCTCGCGCTCGGCATCGGGATGAACACCGCGATCTTCAGCCTGATCAACGATCTGTTCCTGCGCGGCCTGCCTTTCGAGCAGCCGAATCGCATCGTGAGTCTGCAAGCCGAGGCGAAGGAACGGAATTTGACGCAGCTGCCGATGTCGGTGCCGCGTTTCTGGCATTTCCGCGACGGGCAAACCGTGTTCACGCACATCGCGGCGGATACCGGCAACGGTTACACGATGACCGGAATGGGCGACCCGGTGCAGCTCGGCGGCGCGAATGTCACAGCGAATTACTTCGAGCTGCTCGGCGTGAAACCGCTCCAAGGCCGCCTCTTTCTGCCGGAGGAAGAACAGAACGCGGATGTTGCACTCGTTAGCCAGAACTTCTGGCGCAATCGGCTCGGCTCCGATCCGAATGTGATCGGTCGCGCGGTGACGTTGAACGGCGTCGCCACGACGATCGTCGGCGTGATCCCGAACATGCCGATCGCGTGGTGGGGACCGAACGCGGAGGTCTGGACGGCGAAGCCCTACGAGTTCCCGGGATTGTCGCGCGAACGCTTGATGCGCGGAGTGAGCTTCCTGCGCGTGATCGGCCGGATGAAAACGGGCGTGACGATCGAGCAGGTGCGCGCGGCGATGCCGTCTTTGCAGCAAGGGTACAAAGAGAAGTTCCCGGAGAACGCGGATAACTCATGGTCGCCGGTCGTTCTTTCCGCGGCGGAACAAGCGACGGGACCGCTCCGCCCGGCGTTCATGACCTTGCTTGCGGCCGTCGCGGCCGTGCTGTTGATCGCATGCAGCAACGTTGCAAATCTGCTGCTCGTGCGGTTCACCGGCCGGCGGCGCGAGATTGCGCTTCGTATGGCGCTCGGCGCATCGCGCAAGAGTGTCGTCAGGCTGTTCGTGCTCGAGAGCACACTCGTTAGTCTGATCGCCGGCGGCGTCGGATTGATCCTCGCGCTCTGGATCGTCTCCGTCGTTCCGAAGCTCGCAGGCGACAATCTTCCATTTACCGGCGGGGTTTCGCTGAACGCGCCGGTGCTGCTCTTCACCCTTGGGTTGTCTCTCGTGACCGGGCTAGCCATGGGCCTGTACCCGGCTTGGCAAAGCTCGCGCGCGGACCTGGTCGATGGCTTGAAAGACGGCGGGCGTGCCATGACCGGCAGTCGCGGCCAGCAGCGGTTCCGTCGCGGGTTGGTGGCGACACAAGTTGGCTTGTCGGTTGTGCTGCTCGCCGGCGCAGGATTGCTGATCACGAGCTTCATGCGTTTGAGCCAGCAGGACGCCGGTTTTCGCTCGGATGGTCTCTGGGTGGGCGGCCTCGGCTTGCCGCCGGCGTCTTATCCAGATGAAGCGGCGCGCGCGCGCTTCGTGGAGCGCCTCGTCGCCGATCTGCAAAACTCGCCAGGGGTCGAGGCGGCGGCGGTCTCCGATGGCGTTCCGCTCACCGGTGCGAACTCGAGGTCGCCATATGCGCGGGTCGATGGCAATCCGCCGCCGGTCAATCAACGGCCGCTTGGGTTGAACCACAGCATCTCGCCCGGGTATCTGAAGACGTTCGGCATCCCGATGATCGCCGGCCGCGACTTCGATGAACGCGATACGCTCGATCGGCCGCCGGTTGTCATCATCAGCAAGTCGACCGCGCAGAAGCTCTTCCCCGGCGAAGATCCGATCGGGCGCCAGATGTATTTCGGCACCGACAACGGCATCGGCCTCGTCACGGAAATCGTCGGCATCGTCGGCGATATCCGCTTCGTGAGTCTGAACGAAACGAGCGACGTCGAGTTCTATCGGCCCTGGGCGCAGCGCACCGGACCGTTCCTCGCGATCACGGTGCGGAGTCAGTTCAAACCAGAATCCGCGGGCACGCTCGTGCGGACGGCGATCAACAAACTCGATCCAGGACTGCCGATCATTCAGCCGACCACGATGAGCGCGATCGTCTCGCAGTCGTTAGGCCAGCAACGTCTCACGATGGGGTTGCTCGGCGGTTTCGCGGGCGTCGCGTTGTTGCTGGCCGCGGTCGGGATCTATGGCGCGGTCGCATACGCGGTCGAGCAACGCACTGGCGAAATCGGCGTGCGCATGGCGCTTGGCGCGCAAACGATGGACGTGCTGCGGCTCGTCTTGCTGCAAGGGATGACGCCGGTGGTGATCGGTCTCGTGCTCGGCATCATCGGCGCTCTCGCGCTCGGTCGGCTCCTAACCACGCAGCTTTACCAGGTTTCGGCGGGCAATCCCGTTCTGCTCGCGGGCACCGCTTTGATGCTCGGCGCCGTCGCCATCCTCGCCTGCCTGATGCCGGCGCGTCGCGCCACGCTCGTGAACCCGATCCAGGCGCTGCGGACCGAGTAATTCGTCTCCACCTCAACCAACCACTTCACCATGATCCAAGACCTCAAATTCGCCATTCGCCAACTCCTGAAGTCGCCGGCGTTTTCCGTCCTCGCCATCCTGACGCTCGCGCTCGGGATCGGGGTCAACACCGCGATCTTTAGTTTGATGCACGACCTTTTCCTGCGCGGGCTGCCGTTCAATCAGCCCGAGCGTCTCGTCCGCATGTACGGCGAGGCGAAGGAGCGGAACCTGAACCAGCTGCCGTTCTCTGTGCCGCGTTTCTGGCATTATCGCGACAGCCAGAATGTCTTCACGGAAATCGCGGCCGATTTCGGCAACGGCTTCATCATGACGGGTGCGGGTGAGCCGGTGCAGCTCTTCGGCGGCAGCGTGACGGCAAATTACTTCAACTTGTTAGGCGTGCGTCCGATCATGGGCCGCGACTTCCTGCCGCAGGAAGAAATGACGGCCGATGTCGCGCTCGTGACGGAGCAGTTCTGGCGCAGCCGGATGAACTCCGACCCTGCGGTGCTCGGCCGCAGCATCACGCTCAACGGCGTTCCGACGACCATTGTTGGCGTCCTGCCGAAACTGCCGCTCGCATGGTTCGGACCGAATTCAGAAGTCTTCACAGTTAAGCCGTTTGATTTCCCCGGGACGCCGAAGGATCGCATCATGCGCGGCATGGGATTTCTGCGCACGATCGGCAGGTTGAAACCGGGCGTTACCGTCGATCAGGCGCAGGCGGCCATGAGCGCGGTTGCGCAAGGCTACAAGCAGGCGCGACCAGACGCGGCTGATAACGGCTGGCTGACCGTGCTCGTGCCCGTCCAGGAAGACGTCACGCAAAACCTGAAGCCGGCCTTTTTCACGCTGCTCGCTTCGGTCGCGGCCGTGCTGTTGATCGCCTGCAGCAACGTCGCGAATCTGCTGCTCGTTCGCTTCACCGGACGCCGTCGTGAGATCGCATTGCGAATGGCGCTGGGCGCGGCGCGCGGCGGAATCGTGCGGCTGTTCGTCTTCGAGAGCACGCTCGTCGCCGCGCTCGCGGGCGTTGTTGGGCTCGGGCTCGCAATGTGGACAGTCTCGTTAGTCCCGAAGCTCGTCGGCGATAATCTGCCGTTGCCGACGGATGTGACGCTCCACTGGCCCGTGCTCGCTTTCACAATGGGCCTCTCGTTAGTCACCGGCCTGCTGATGGGGCTGTATCCGGCCTGGCAAAGCTCGCGCGCGGATCTGGTGGATGGACTCAAGGAAGGCGGTCGCGCAGTTGCCGGCAGCGCTGGTCAGCAACGTTTCCGCCGCGGGCTCGTCGCGGCGCAGGTCGGCCTGTCGGTCGTGCTGCTCGCAGGCGCCGCGATGTTGATCTCGAGCTTCACGAAATTGAGCAACCAGGCGACGGGATTCAACCCCGAGCGGGTTTGGGCCGGCGCAATTGGTTTGCCGCCCGCGCAGTATCCTGATCCGGAATCGCGCGAGCGTTTCGTCCAGCGGATTCTGGAGGAGCTCAAGGCGTCGCCCGGCGTCGAATCCGCCTCCGCCTCCGACAGCCTGCCGCTCACCGGCAATAACTCTTCCGGTCCATACGCGCGCATTGAGGGCAATCCGCCGCCGATCAGTCAGCGGCCGCTGGGGCTGACGCGCAGCATTTCGCCCGGCTACTTCCGCACTATGAGCATCCCGATGCTCGCGGGCCGCGACTTCGATGAGCGAGACGCGTTCGGAAAACCGAACGTGGTGATCCTAAGCCGCTCGACTGCAAAGAAGCTGTTCGGCGATGAGGATCCGGTTGGGCGGCAGTTGCTGATGTCGAGCCACAATTCCGCCGAGACACCGACGGAGATCATCGGTGTCGTCGGCGACGTTCGTTCACAGCAACTCGCTGAGCAGACCGAGATCGAATTCTACCGGCCGTTCGGTCAGCGGCCTACCGCGTTCCTCGCGCTGGCGGTCCGGACTGCGACGAAGCCTGAAGCGACTGCCGGGATTGTGCGCTCCGCACTCGCGCGCGTCGACAAGACGCTGCCGATCATTCAACCCAATACGATGGAGGGGATCATCGCGGAGTCGTTAGGCCAGCAGCGCATGACGATGGCGCTGCTCGGTGCCTTCGCGGCGATCGCGCTCGTGCTCGCGGTCGTCGGCATCTATGGCGCGGTCGCCTACACGGTGGAGCAACGCACGGGCGAGATCGGCGTGCGGATGGCGCTGGGTGCGCAGACGGCTGATGTCCTGCGGCTTGTCGTGAAGCAAGGCATGACACCGGTGATCATCGGCCTTGCGATCGGCCTGGCCGCGACGTTCGCGGTCGGTCGATTACTCGCGACGCAACTTTACGAAATCTCTCCCTACAACCCGATCCTGCTGAGCCTGACGGCAGTGACGCTGACGGTTGTCGCGATGCTGGCGTGCCTGATTCCGGCGCGGCGCGCGACGCTCGTAAACCCGATCCAGGCTCTTCGCGCAGAATGATCAATCGACACGTCATTTACTTCGCGATCGCGGTGTGCGCGATCGGCAACACAGCCGCGTGGGCGGAGCGCGAGCCCGGGATTACAGATCGCGTTGAGAAGTCGTTTCCCGCGAAGCCGGGCGGCTTGCTGACGTTCGAATCGAACATCGCGAGTGCGCATATCGAGACGGCGAACACCGACCGCGTTCGCGTGGAGATCGAGCGGACTGCGAGGGTCGCGACGCAGGCAGAAGCGGACGAGTTGCTGAAGAAGCTGTCGCTCGAGATGGTTCCGGAGAACGCCGGCGTCAGAATCACCGCTCTCGGTCCAGAGGAGCGAAACTGGCGTGGCGGGAGCAGACTGCACCTCAAGGCGCGGATTACGATCCCGCGGAAGTTCAATGTCGAGCTGCGGACTGTGGGTAGCTCGAGCGTCGCCGATCTCGATGGCACCGCGAAGCTGGCGACGTCTGGCGGCAGCTTGAAGGTTGGAAATGTTTCCGGTCCGGTCACCGCGAAGAGCGGCGGCGGGAGCATCACGATCGGTGACGTTGGCGGTGATCTCGAGGCGCGCAGCGGCGGAGGTTCGATCAAGACGGGGCGTGTCGCTGGTCGGGTGATCGCCAACGCCGGCGGCGGCAGCATCACGATCGCCGAAGCGACGGACGCGATCGAAGCGACGGCGCAAGGTGGTTCGGTCAGCGCCTACATTTCAAAACAGCCGCGCTCGGCGTGCAAGCTCATCGCGAACGCCGGGAGCGTTGACCTCCGCCTCGCCGACACTGCTGCAATGACCGTCGACGCAGAATGCAGCGCCGGTCGGATCAAGAGCGACTTCGCCGTTCAATCCAGCGGCACTGCGAGCTCCGGCCGCCTCAAAGGCGACATCGCCGGCGGCGGTCCGGCACTCGTTCTTCGCGCGGCGGCCGGCAGCATCAATCTGCGCAAAGAAGCGCCCTAACGACACAAACTTCCGATGATCCAAGAACTCAACTTCGCACTCCGGCAACTGAGAAAGTCGCCGGGTTTCACGGTCGCGGCCGTCGCAGTCCTCGCGCTTGGCATCGGCGCGAACGCGGCCGTCTTCAGCCTCGTTCACACGATGCTCTTCCAGACGCGCGGCTTCGCGGAGCCAGCCGAAGTCGTTCAGCTCTACTCGCAAAACAAGAAAAACCCGAGGAGCTTCCGCACTTTCTCGTATCCGACTTTCCGCGATATCCGCGAACAGAACACCGTCTTCAGCGGCGTGCTCGCGCACAACTCCGCGATGGTCGGCGTGGGCGAGAAGGGGAACACGCGCCGCACTTTCGCGAGCGTCGTCAGCTCAAACTACTTCTCGGTTCTTGGCGTGATGCCGGCGCACGGGCGCGCGTTTCTGCCGGAAGAGGAGACGCCCGGCAAACCGGCGCAGGTAGCGATCGTCAGCGACAACTATTGGAAGAAGCAGGGTCGCAACATATCGGTCCTCGGCTCCGAGATTCTTCTCAACGGCCGGCCGTTCACGATCGTCGGGATCATGCCGGCGGGGTTCACCGGCACGATGCACGTCTTCGGCTCGGAGATCTGGGTGCCGTTGACTGTGCACGAACTGGTCGCGAATGATTTCGAGACGGATGAAGCGCGTGGCGCGTTGCTGGACCGGGACGGGCGTCAACTCTTCGTTCTCGGGCGCCTGAAGCCCGGCGTCACGGCGGCTGCCGCCGAAACCGCGATGAAAGGGCTCGCCGCAAATCTCGAACAGGCGTTCCCGCTCGAGCAAAAGGACCAGACTTTCATCGTGCGTCCGCTGCCGCGCTTTGCGACCAGCACGAATCCAAACGACGACGGCGCAATCAAGACGCTCGGGAGTTTGTTAGCCGGAATGGCGGCCGTGGTGCTGCTGGTCGCATCGCTCAACCTGGCGAACATGCTGCTGGCGCGTGGAACGGCGCGTCGCAAAGAACTCGCGATCCGTCTCGCGCTCGGTGCCGGTCGTGGCCGCATCGTGCGCCAACTGCTGACGGAAGGATTTGTGCTGGCGCTTCTCGGTGGCGCGTTCGGCGTTTTGCTCGCGCTCTGGGCGGCTGATCTTTTCGTCGCGTCACTCGAGCGGATGCTGCCGATCGAGCTGGTCTGGCAAGGCGGACCGAACGCTTCGCTGCTCGCGGCGACTTTCGGATTCTGCCTCCTCGGCACGCTCTGTTTCGCGCTCGGGCCGGCGCTGAAGCTCTCGCGTGCGACTGCCTTGGAAGATCTGAAGACGCAGGCCGGTGAGGACGCTGTCCGCCGCAGATGGCGTTTCCTGCCGCGTAACCCGCTCGTCGTGGTGCAGTTCGCGTTTTCCCTAGCGCTGATCACCGCGGCGGCGCTGTTCGTGCGCGGCGCGCTCGCGGCGGCGAGCGCAGATATCGGGTTGAAGGTCGACCGCACGTTCCTCGTCGAGGTCGATGGAAGCCTCGGCGGCTACGATCGGACGCAGACGCAGCAGCTTTACCGCACGCTGGAGGATCGGCTGGCGGCGATACCCGGCGTCGAGGCCGCCGGCATTTCTGCGACGGTGCCGTTCGGGATGGTCTCGTTAGGCAAAACCGTGCAGCGGGCCGACACCGTCGCGGCACCTGACGCTCGACCTGCAACCGCGGCGGAGGGTCTCTCTTTTGGTGCGGCCTGGAACAGCGTCGGTGCGGATTACTTCAAGGCGATCGGCCTGCCGCTGCTGCGCGGCCGTGCTTTCACGGCCGCGGAAGCGACTCAGCCGGGCGGTCCCGCGGTCGCAATTATCGACGAACCGCTCGCGAAGAAACTTTGGCCCGAAGGCGACGCCGTTGGTCAGCATTTACAGTTTTCGCCCACTGGCGCACCGAAGGCCGCCGAAGGCGGCTCCGGCAGCCCTGGTGTCCAGGACCAGGCCGGAGGCGATATCAAGCCGGGCAAAAGCGTCGAGGTGGTCGGGATCGTGCCGGCGACTCGCTCGGCTTTGTTCGATCGCGAGATCGGGACGGCGGTCTATGTGCCGTTCGCGCGTGGGTTCCAGAGCAACGTCTTCTTCTTCGTGACTGTCGCGCAGCTGCCGAAAGGAAGTGAAGCGGGTGTCGCCGGTCTCCTGCGGAAGACGGTGCAAGACGTCAGTCCGGTGTTGCCGGTACTGACGCTGAAAACATTCGAGCAACATTTCGAGGCGGACCTGCAACTGTGGGTGGTGCGCGCGGGTGCGGCGCTGTTCGGGATGTTCGGCGCGCTCGCGCTCGGGCTCGCGACCGTCGGTCTTTATGGCGTGAAAGCGTATTCGGTGGCGCGGCGGACGCGTGAGATCGGCATCCGCATGGCGCTCGGCGCCGCGCGTTCGACCGTGCAGAACATGATCCTGCGGGAAGGCGCTGCGATGCTCGCGATCGGCCTCGTTCTCGGCCTGCTGCTCGCGCTCGCAACCGCACGCATTCTCAGCAGCATCCTCTATGGCGTCGGAGCGCTCGACCCCGTCGCATTCACTGTCGCGCCGATAATCCTTGCAGCCGCCGGATTGCTCGCGACCTGGCTGCCGGCGCGTCGCGCCACGCGCATCAGCCCAATGGCCGCACTGCGGACGGAGTAAACCTATATGATCCAAGACCTCAAATTCGCGCTGCGCCAGCTGATGAAGCGGCCCGGCTTTAGCATCGCAGCTGTCGTGGTTCTGGCGCTCGGGATTGGCGCAAACAGCGCTGTCTTTAGTCTCGTCCAGGCGCTGCTCTTCCAGCCGCCGGGTTACGCGCAACCGTCGGAGGTTTTGCAGCTGTTTTCACAGGACAAGAAAAACCCCACCGTCTTCCGTTCCTTCTCGTACCCGACTTATCAGGACATTCGGCAGCAGAACACCGTCTTCACGGACGTGATGGCGTATACGCTCGCGATGGTAGGAATTGGCGAGAAGAGCGACACCCGTCGCGTTTACGCGAGCGTCGTCAGCTCGAATTACTTCTCCGTGATGGGAGTCGCGCCTGTTCGCGGCCGCGCCTTCCTGCCGGAAGAAGAGACACCGGGCCGGAATGCGCCAGTCGCGATCGTCAGCCACGGGTACTGGAAGCGGCACGGCGGGGAATCATCTCTGCTGGGGTCGGACATGATCATCAACGGCCAGCGTTTCTCCATTATCGGAATCATGCCGGAAGGATTCACCGGCACGATGCACATCTTCGGATCCGAAGTCTGGCTGCCGCTCAGTGCGCATGATCTGATGGCGAATCAGTTCCACACGGACGGCAGCAACTCGTTAGGGGATCGCGCCGGCAGGCACCTCATGCTGGTGGGCCGTCTCAAACCAGGCGTCACACCGGCCGCGGCGACACCGGCACTCACCCAGCTCGCCGCCAACCTCGAACAGGCGTTCCCGGTTGAGCAAAAGGACCAGACGTTTATCGCCGGTCCACTCCCGCGGTTCGATACCAGCTCCCGGCCATCTGATGACGATGCGGAGTTGGCGACGTTCGGCACGTTAGTTATCGGAATGGCGGCCGTGGTGCTCGTCGTCGCATGTTTGAATTTGGCCGCGATGCTCCTCGCGCGCGGCGCCGCTCGCCGCAAAGAGATCGCGATTCGCATGGCGGTCGGCGCGAGCCGTGCCCGCATCATCCGCCAGCTCCTGACCGAGGGGCTGCTGCTGGCGATGCTCGGTGGCGCCGCGGGCATGTTGCTCGGGATGTGGTCCTCCGATCTGATGATTGCGTCGCTCGGGCCGTTGTTGCCGTTCGACATTGCCTGGAAAAGCGGGCCGGATGTTTCCACTCTCGCCGCCACTTTCGGCTTTTGCCTTCTGGCGACGTTCGCCTTCGCCTTTGGCCCGGCGGTGAAGTTATCGCGCGCTGCATCGCTCGGGCACCTGAAGGAGAACGCCGGAGAAGACGTAGTCCTGCGCCGCTGGAGATTCTTGCCCCGCAACCCGCTGGTGGCAGTGCAGATCGCTTGTTCGCTCGCGCTGCTCACGGCGGCGTTTCTGTTCGGCCGCGGCGCAGGCAAAGCGGCGTCGATCGAAACGGGCTTGCAACCCGGCGACAGTTTCCTCGTTGAACTCGACGCCAGCTTGTCCGGCTATGATCGACCGCGCGCGCGGCAACTCTATAGCACGATTGAGCAGCGTCTTGCGGCTCTCCCCGGCGTCGAGCGTGCGAGCATCGTCGCCACGGTCCCGTTTGGCATGGTCAAACTGCTGAAACGAGTGCAGCGGGCCGGCGCCGCGTCAGCGCCAGACGCAAGCGGAGCCGATACGCAAAGCCTGCGCGTCCTGTTCAACAGCATAGGCGCTGATTATCTCGCGACCGCCGGTCTTCCGCTCCTGCGCGGGCGCGGTTTCACGGCAGCGGAGGCGACGCAAGCGGCTGGTCCGCCTGTGGCCATCATCGACGAAGTGCTCGCGAAGAAACTCTGGCCTGACGGCGACGCACTCGGCCAGCACATCGAGTTCGCGGGCGCCAGGACAGTGGGAGTGAAGCCCGAGAGTGGCGATATCAACCCCGGGGAAAGCATCGAGATTGTCGGCGTCGTGCCGGCGGTCCGCAGTGGTGTCTTCGAGAAGCAGCCCATGGGCGCGATCTACGTGCCTTTCGCCCGTGGTTTCCAAAACAACGCGTTCTTCCATCTGCGGTTCAAGTCGGGCGCGCGCGGCAGCGACGCGGCGACGGCAGACCTCCTGCGGAGAACAGTCCGCGAAATTGATCCGGCAGTGCCCGTTCTCTCGCTCAAAACGTTCGCGCAGCACCTGAACGATAATCTGGAGCTCTGGATGGTGCGCGCGGCCGCGGCAATGTTCTCTGTTTTCGGTGCGCTTGCGCTCGGCCTCTCGGTCATCGGTCTCTACGGCGTGAAGGCGTATTCCGTCGCTCGCCGGACGCGGGAGATCGGCATCCGCATGGCGCTCGGCGCACAACGCGCCGCCGTGCAGCGCATGATCCTGCGCGAAGGCACGGAACTGCTCGCCGCTGGTCTCGCGCTCGGCCTGCTGCTGGCGCTCGTCACCGGGCAGGTCGTCAGCAGCATGCTCTACGAAGTTAGCGCACTCGATCCGATTGCGTTCACGGTTGCGCCGCTGGTGCTCGCAGCGGCCGGCTTGCTCGCGACGTGGTTTCCCGCCCGCCGCGCGACGCGCATCAGCCCGATGGCAGCACTCCGCACAGAATAGAACCCGCACATTATGCTCTCCGACCTCCGCTACGGCCTTCGCCAACTGATCAAAAACCCGGCGTTCACAATCGTCGCCGTCATCACGCTCGCCCTTGGCATTGGTGCCAATACGGCGATCTTCAGCGTGGTCAACGCGGTCCTGCTCAAGCCGCTGCCGTTCCCGCAGCCTAACGAATTGGTCGCCTTTGGCGCCATCGATGCGCGGGAGAGCGGGAAAGTCGACCCGAGCAATGTCTCGTATCCGGATTTCTTCGACCTTCGCGAACAGAACCGCACCTTCGCATCGATGGCGGTTCACCGGCCGAAGGGCTATGCGCTGATCAGCGACGGCGGCGCGCAGACGGTGCAGGGGCGGAAAGTGAGCGCCGAGTTCTTCGACGTTCTCGGCGTGAAGCCGGTGCGCGGCCGCGGGTTCGAGCGCGGCGACGAACAAGCGGACGGTGGCGCGGGCGGGTTCAAGGTCGTGCTGAGCCATCAGCTCTGGCAGCGGATGTTTAGCGGCAACCCGAATGTGCTCGGGCAGACGCTGCAACTCGATGGCCGGCCGTATTCGATCATCGGCGTCATGCCGGAAGGGTTCCAGTATCCGTTCAGCTCGCTGCCGGTCGAGGTCTGGACCTCGATCGCCGAAGACGCGACCGCAGTTGATGGTGGCCAGCCTTACACGACCCAGCGGGGCAGTCACAGCCTTGACGCCCTCGGTCGACTCAAGGGCGGTGTCAGCATCGAGCAGGCGAATGCTGATTTGAAAAACGTCGCCGCCTTGCTCGCGAAGCAATATCCCGACACCAATACAAACAAGGGCGCGGCTGCCGTGCCGTTGCGCGACGAACTCGTGGGCGACGTGAAGACTGCTCTTTATGTCCTGTTCGGCGCCGTCGCGTGCGTCTTGCTGATCGCGAACGCGAACGTCGCCAATCTTCTGCTCGCGCGCGCGTCCGTGCGTGGGAAAGAAATCGCCTTGCGCGCCGCGTTAGGTGCGAGCCGCGCCCGCGTGATCCGGCAGTTGCTGACGGAAACCCTGCTCCTGGCGGCGCTCGGCGGGTTCTTCGGTCTGCTCCTCGCATTGTGGGGGACCGAAGCGCTGATCGCCGTGGTGCCGCAAAGCATTCCGCGGATCGGGGAGATCCAACTCGACGGCACCGTGCTCGGCTTCACGATCCTGATGTCGTTAGGCACGGGCCTGCTCTTCGGTCTCGTGCCGGCGTGGCAGGCTTCGCATGTCGACTTGAACAGCGCCCTCAAGACCGGCTCGCGCAGTGGGGGAGGCGGCGAGCACAAACACCGGATGCGCAGCGCGCTCGTGGTCGCCGAGGTGGCGCTCGCGCTTGTGCTCCTGGTTTGCGCGGGCCTCCTCATCCAGAGCTTCAACCGTCTCGGCCAGGTGCAGCCGGGCGTGCGGACCGAGAACCTGTTCACCGCGCGCGTCTGGCTGCCCGATGCCGCTTACCCGCAGCCGGCAAACGTGAACGCGTTTTTCGATCAGCTAATAACGCGGGTTCGCACGCTGCCGGGTGTGAACTCAGCCAGCTTCATCTTCCCGCTGCCGCTGAGTGGAAGCAACAACACGACGAGTTTCGACATCGAAGAGCGCCCCGCGCCGCAAGGCGAGCAGCCTGACGCTCCAACGCGCATCGCCGGCACTGATTACTTCAAGACGATGGCGATCCCCGTTCTGCAGGGCCGCGCGTTTGACGAGACCGACCGGCTCGACTCGAGGCCAGTGGTAATCGTGAACGAGCGGTTCGCGGAGAAATATTTCCCGAACGCGAACCCGATCGGCAAACGCATCACGCCGGGGTGGAGCGTGGACGAGGGCCCGGCGAAAGCGCGCGAGATCATCGGAGTCGTCGGCAATGTGCGACATGCGTCGCTGAGCAAGGACTTCACGCCCGAGGTTTATCTGCCGGCGGCTCAGATTCCATTCAACATCCACTGGCTGGTGGTGCGGACGAACGTTTCCGACCCGGCGACGTTGACCTCCGCCATCCGTGGCGAACTGGCCGCGGTCGATCGCAACCTCCCGCTCACGCACGTCAAGATCTTCGATGAATACATGTCTCAGTCGCTGGCGCGGCCGCGCTTCAACGCGCTGCTGCTCTCGATCTTTGCCGGCATCGCACTGCTGCTGACGGCGATCGGCATCTACGGCGTGATGGCGTATTCGGTTTCGCAGCGGACGAACGAGATCGGCATCCGGATCGCGCTCGGCGCCGCGCAGTCGTCGATCTTCAAGCTCATCGTCGGACAAGCGATGATGCTCGTCGGGATCAGTCTTGTGATCGGCCTCGCCGGTGCCTTCGCCGCGACGCGACTGCTCAGCACGCTGCTCTACGGCATCGGCGCATGGGATCCGCTCACGTTCGGAAGCATCGTGGTGTTGATCGCGGTGGTGGCGTTCCTCGCCGCCTGGTTGCCGGCGCGTCGCGCGTCGCGCGTAAATCCAATCATCGCGTTGCGGGCGGAATAGTCGCCGAACGTCTCGTCGAACCGCCCGGCAAAACAAAAATTAATAAAGATTGTTACGCTAGAAGCACGTCCCTAGGGTGAGACGCGCCGGCCAAGCGCTGGCGCAGCCCGAACATGAAATCGCCGCGCGCAAATTCATGTTCGCTCAGTTGGCTACTCGTCTCTGATCTGCTTCTGAAGCACCTGGTGATCGTAGCCGTAGGCCTGACCATCGGCGCCTTCAGCAGATCTGCGTACGCGCAGGCATTACTCTACGAGGTCAATAGCACGGGCGATGGCGGTCTCGTTGGCTCGAGCTCCATCTGCAATGACGGAACCGGCCACTGCACGTTGCGCGCGGCGATGGAAGCCGCGAACTCGCACATCGGAAATGACGCAATCCGTTTTGCGATCCCCACGACGGAGCCGGGCTACAACGGCCTGTTCTGGGCCATCAACCTGCCTCGTGCGCTGCCCAGCATCACCGAAGCCGTTAGCATCGTCGGGCCCGGCGCGCACCTTCTCACCGTCCGACGCAATGCGCCTGAACGTTTTCGGATTTTCGATGTCTCGGCCGCCACGCCCGCAGTCGTGACCTTGTCCCGAATGACGATCAGCAATGGACTGATGATCGGCGCCGGCGGCGGCATCAATAATAGCGGCAACGCAACGGTGAACATCACCGGCTGCACCATCAGCGGAAACTCGGCGGCGGTGGGTGGCGGTATCGGCAACGCCAGCACCACCGGTAACGGCGGCATCGTGAATGTCAGAGAGAGCACGATCGTCGGCAATTCCTCCAGCTTGAGCGGCGGCGGCGTTTATGTGGATATGCACGCGAGGACGAATATAACCAACAGCACGCTTGCTGGTAACACTGCAGGTACCAACGGCGGCGGCGCCGCGATCTTCGGCGGCACCGACTGCATTTTGGACATTACGAACAGCACAATTAGCGGTAACTCCGCTGACGTCGGCGGCGGGGTACGCGTCGGCAATCAGCCCGTCGTGCACGTCAGGAGCAGCATCATCGCCGCGAACACGGGCGCGACCTCTGGTCCCGATGTCACCGGCATGTTCCAGCCGAGCGGCTTCAATCTGATCGGCAAGAATGAGGGCGCCGAAGCGAATTTTCCAGCCGGTAGTCCGAACGCGAGTAACGACCTCGTCGGGACGAGCGCACTCCCGGTTGACCCGAAACTCGATACGAACGGCCTGCGAAACAACGGCGGAGCAACGCAGACGATCGCGCTGCTCGGGAGTAGTCCAGCAATCGACAAGGGCACGAGCATTGGGCTGACCGGAAACCTCACGACAGACCAGCGCGGCGCCGGCTTCGCGCGGACGTTTGATCATCCGAGTTTCGCCAATTCGACGGGTGGCGACGGAACCGACGTCGGCGCGTTCGAGGTGACGGGACCGCTTAGCGTCTCGTGGAAGGTGCATGGAGCAACGGCATTCGGCATTGATCTTCCTCTTGCTGGGAATGTCGGAATCGAGTGCCGCTCGGGCGGGAGCAATCGTGATTACCAGATCGTCACGACGTTTCCTTTCACCGTCGTCTCCGTCGGTAGCGCAAGCGTGACAAGCGGCAGCGGGAGCGTGGCGAGCACGACGTTCAGCGGCGCGCAGGTGATCGTGGACCTCACGGCCGTAAACAATGCACAGAGAATCATCCTCACGCTGACGGCTGTGAGCGATGGAACTACCGCCACGAATGCGAGCATCCCGATGGGCGTATTGCTTGGCGACACGACCGGCAACGGTGCCGTGACCGCGTCGGATATCGGCCAAACGAAGTCACTCTCCGGGCAACCGATCGCGGCAACGAACTTTCGCGCCGACCTGACAGTCAGCGGGTCGATCAACGCCAGCGACATCGGCCTTGTGAAGACAACCGCCGGGACATCGTTGCCGCCATAGCACTGCAGCCGCGCATCTCGCGCCGGATTAAATTTCGGACAGCCGGAACGGCTGCTTCTCGGGCGCGTGCTTTTGCATTAGCGGCACGGAAACGTTGAACACCGGGATGCCCGTGGCAGTCGCTGCTTCAGGAGTTCCGTTGTGCGCGTGACCGTGAAACACAGCCGAGACGCGGAAGCGATTGATCGGCTCTTCCAGCCGCGTCGATCCGAGAAACGGAAAAATCTCCGGCGGCTCGCCTTCGACCGTGCCGCGGATCGGCGCGTAGTGCAGCAAGACGATGCGGCGATCGGTGTGCAATTGCGTCAGTGCCTGTTCGAGCTTCAACGCCTGGTCGATGGCTTCCTGGACGAACGCTTTGATCAGCGGCTCGCCCCATGCATTCAACATTCGCCGGCCGAAACCGCCGCCGAAGCCGCAGACACCGGCGAAGCCAACACCGTCGATTTCCGTTGCCTCGCCTTCGAGCATCGCGACGCCGGCATCATCGAGCACCTTCCGCACGTCGTCGGCTTGCGCCGATTCATAGTCGTGATTTCCGAGCACGCCGAGCGTCGGAATGCGCACGTGCGCGCGTATGTCGGCAGCGAGCAGTTCCGCTTCTTCTGGAAGTCCGTAGTCGGTCAGGTCGCCGCAAAGCAACAAGACATCGGCTTCGCGAGAGGCGTGCGCGAACAGCTCCTGCATTTTCCCTTTCGAGTGTTTGCCGTAATGGATGTCGGCAGTCGCGGCGATTCGCAGCTTCTTCGGCTCGGCCATGCAATAGGAAACGGGTGCGTCTGCCGCGGCGGACGTTTTACGGGCCAGCAACATCGCGTCTATCTGATGCGCGCACTTGCTACGCGGAATCCGTTTTTGGTGCGTGGCGACAGATACGGCGAACAACGAAACGAGTACGACGAGTGATGAGTTCTACCGCGAGACGATGCGGATTCTCGATGCGGCGCAGGTGCCGTTTCTCGTCGGCGGGGCGTATGCGTTCTGTGCCTTCACTGGGATCTCGCGCGACACGAAAGACTTCGACGTTTTCCTCAAGCCCGCCGACGTCGAGCGCGCGCTCGATGCGTTCCGCAGCGAAGGCTTTGAAGCCGAACTGACGTTTCCGCATTGGCTCGCGAAGGTGAAATGCGGTGGCGATTGCCTCGATCTCATCTTTCGATCCGGCAATGGCATCTGCGAGGTTGACGATTCGTGGTTCGCGCGCGCCCGTGACGAAAGAGTCCTCGAGCGCTCGGTGAAGCTGACCGCGCCGGAAGAAACGATCTGGCTGAAGTGCTACATCATGGAGCGGGAGCGCTTCGATGGCGCGGACGTGGCGCACCTCATCCATAGCTGCGCCGAACGACTCGATTGGTCGCATCTCGTGCGGCGTTTCAATAGCTGCTGGCGCGTGCTGCTGAGCCACCTGGTGCTGTTCGGCTTCATCTATCCGTCGGAACGAAATCGAATTCCCGCATCCGTGATGAGCGATCTCTTACAGCGAACGCAGGAGGAGCTCAATAACGCGCCGAGCGATCGTATCTGCCGCGGGCCGCTGCTCTCGCGCGCGCAGTATTTGCCTGACGTGCAGGAACGAGGTTATCGCGACGCCCGCCTCGAGCCGCGTTCCCATATGACGGCAGAAGACGTGGCGAGTTGGACCGCGGCGATCGAAGAAGCGAATCGACCGCAGTAACGCGCGAGGCGCGTAAGCTGTAGCAACGGCGCTGCGTCGCCGTTCTGGTGGCGCGCGGCTGACATTAAGCGTACGCGAGTATGCGGGAGCGTGCCGGAACGCGTCGACGCAGCGACGCGGCTACAGCACGCAAGAGTTGAGCGAACCCCGTCTGGGCCGGAGAGTGCGCGGCATGAGCGACATCGTCGGCATTGATCTTGGCACCACGAATTCCCTCATCGGAATCATGGAGGCCGGCTTTCCGATCTTGCTCGCCGATGCGAATGGCGAACGGCTGACACCTTCCGTAGTTCATTTCCCGAGCAGCGGCGACCCGATCGTGGGACGACCGGCGGCACGGATGCGCGTCGTTGACCCGGCGAACACCATCTACTCGGCGAAGCGCTTCATTGGCGTGCGCGGTGACGAGCTGCGCGACGAGGACGCAGATGTCTCCTACGGTGTCACGCGAGCGCCAGGGCAAGCGGTGCGGATCGCGATGCGCGGGCGCGATCATGCTCCGGAGGAAGTAGCGGCGCTCGTCTTGCGGAAGTTGAAAGCGGATGCGGAGGCGGCGCTCAGCCGCAGCGTGTCGCGCGCGGTGATCACGGTGCCGGCCTACTTCAACGATGCACAACGCACGGCAACAAAGCGCGCCGGGGAACTCGCCGGATTTACGGTGGAGCGGATCGTCAATGAGCCGACGGCAGCAGCGCTCGCCTACGGCCTCGATAAGCTAAAGAGCTGCGCGAAGATTGCCGTCTACGATCTCGGCGGCGGCACATTCGATATCTCGATCCTCGAGCTGAACAACGGCGTCTTCGAGGTGGTCTCGACGAATGGCAACACACGGCTCGGCGGGGATGATATCGATTCGGCAATCGTTGCTCGGCTGAAGGAGCGGAGCGCCGCAATCAATGATCTCGAGAATGCCGATGCCCGGCTGCGCGAAGCAGCGATCGAAGCGAAGCATCGGCTTTCGAGCGAGGAGACGGCGACAATCTGCATTCCCTTTATCGACGGTGCGCAGAGCTTCTCATATGACCTGTCGCGCAAGGAGCTCGATGAGCTTGCGCGGCCGACTGTTGAGAAGACGCGCGCGCATTGTGTGCGTGCGCTCGCGGACGCCAAGCTCTCCGGCAGCGGCCTCGACGAGGTGATCCTCGTCGGCGGAGTGACACGCATGCCACTCGTGCAGGCGATCGTCGCCGAGATTTTCGGCCGCGCGCCAAACGTCTCGCAAAACCCCGACGAAGCGGTCGCGCTTGGCGCGACGATCCAGGCGGGAATTCTCTCGGGCGCGGTCCGCGATGTCATTCTGCTGGACGTGACGCCTCTGTCGTTAGGCATCGAGACGTTTGGCGGCTTGATGAACGTCATCATTCCGCGCAACTCGACGATTCCGATCAAGGCCGGCGAGATGTTTACGACGGCCGTGAATAATCAGCGGTCGATGCGCATCAAGGTGCTGCAGGGCGAACGTGAAATGGCGCGCGATAACTGGCCACTCGGTCAGTTCGAGATCGAGTTTGAACCGGCGCCGAAAGGGGTGCCGCGGGTCGGCGTGCAATTTGAGATCGATGCGAATGGGATTCTCCACGTGCTGGCGCGCGACACGAAGACCGGGCGAGAGAAGATCGTCGACATCAACAGCGCGGTCGATGTCTCCGACGAAGCCGTCGAGGCGATGATCGCGGAGTCGCTCGACCATGCGTTCGAAGACATGAACGAACGCGTCTGGACGGAAGCGAAGTGGAAAGCCGATGAGATGATCGCCGCGGTCGCGAGCGCGTTTCGCATGATCGGCGATAACATCAACGCGGACGAGAAGGCGACGATCGAGCGACTGCTCGGCGACGTGCGTGCGGCGGTGGAGTCAGGCGAGGCGCAGCGGTTGAAGAGGGCAAACGCGGCGCTCGATAAGGCGACGGAGCCGCTCGCGGCGATGCTCGTCGAGAAAGCGATGAGCGGCGCGCGGGGATTGTAGGTGAAGCTGTTAGCTTCCCGTGTTTAGAAACTGGGGAAGCTGGCAGCTTCCCCTACAGAAGAAGCGAAGGAGCGACGCGGCGCTACGGCGGCGGCGGCGATGGCATCGCGAGTGGATGCGGATCGATCGGCGTCGGTGCCGTCGTGGGCACCGGCGTTGGCGTCGGAGTTGCAGTCGGCATCGGGACTGGAGGCGGAACGACGGGCGGCGGTGCGGGTGCTGCTTCCGGTTCGGCCGGACCTGGCGCCGGCAGCGGCGGGATGGCTGCAACTTTGGCGAGGGCTTCTTCGAGGAGCTTTTTCTCTTCGGGGTAGATCGGACCTTCGTTTGCTGCGGCTACATACGGCTTCGCCGCCTCGACCTGATTTTCATCGAGGTAGATCACGGCGACGAACGCGGCGGAGTGAGGCTCGAGCAATCGTTCAGGCGGCAAAGTCCGGAGAATCTCGAGCGCTGGCGCTGTCCGACCAAGGCCGTAGAGGGCGAACGCGTACGTGACGGCGCAGTTCACATCCGTCGGCGCGGCTTCGTAGGCTTCCTTGGCTTTGCGTTGCGCCTCGTCGGTGTTCGGTTCAACGATCAGCGCGAGGCGCGCGTAGTTCGCCGCGAGACCCGGTTCGCGCGGTGAGCTTTCGTGCAGCTGTTTTGCGATCGGCAAGAGGCGCCGAAGGTTGTTGCTCGCGCGGTGGATGCGGTAGAGCGAATCCAGTGCTTCGCGGCGCATCGGCGGATGTTTCGCGAGCCGCTGCCAGAGCAGTTCTGCTTCTACTGGGAGATTCCAGCGGCTGGCGAGACGGGCGAGGGTGAGCTCGCGCTCCGGCTTTTCCGCGGCGAGGCGATCGGCTGAACGCCAGAGCGAATCGAACTCCGCTTCGGCACCCGCTTGCTTTGACTGACGGGCAGCGTGCGCTTGATAGGCGAGCCGGAGATATTCGGATTCGCCCCACGCGCCGCTGCGGGTCCAGCGTTTCAGCCGCGACCAATTTTTCACTTCCGCGAATGCTTCCGCAATCGAGATCGCGGGCGGCGCGATCGTGGTGATTTCCGGTGGGAGCTTGTCGGACCATTTCAACACGTCGGCCGACATGCCGTTGTTGTTCATCCAGTCCATGAGCGCACCGAGATCCCGCGGCTCGCGCGCGGCGACCGGTTTGATCTTCTCAAGGACGGCGTTGAACTTTTTCTGGTCGAGCTTCCGGTAGAAATCAAGGCAGAGGAGGTAGTCGGCGAACGTCACCTGATGAGACATTTGCAGGTCCTGCGCGAGGCTGTCGGCGCGCTCGAGGTCGTCCCGTTGGATCGCGTCGCCGAGCAATGCGCGAACCGCGCCGGTGCGGAAGCCGGGCACCTTTCGGAGCCGCTCGAGCGTCTCGCGCGCTTCATCATACTCTTCCTGTTTCAGGGAGCGGATACGCAGAACGGCGAGATTGAACTGGTAGAGCTCGTTGTTCGGTTCCTGAGCGAGCGCTGCTGCGAAATGTGTCTCGACGTCTTTGTCGTTGCCTTGCGCCCGCGCGAGCCAGCCGGCGACGACGTGGAACGCCGCCTGGTCGCGATCTGACGGCGCAACGTTCTCGAGCGCGCGGCGCGCCGCGTCGAGTTGCCCAAACCGCAGCGCGGCGGAAGCGAGATTGAGCTGCGCGGCGATATTCTTCGGGAGCAAACGGGCGATCTGCGCGCGCCACGCGACGGTGTCGGCGCGGTTTTGCTTCTCGGTGGCATCGGCGAGGATTTGATATGCCGCGAGAGAGTCGGGATGGATCTCGAGCATCTGCCGGGCGGCGGTCGTGGCGCCGTCAAAATCCTGGTTGTGCAACATCTCGGTCGCGGTCTTCAGCAGGCGCGACTCACGCCAGCCGCGATACGCGCGCGGCGCGTAGTTGAGGACGAGAAAACCGAGCGCAAAGCCGACGAGAACAGCGGCGGCAAAGATGGCGGTCCGACCGGCGGAAATCGGCGCGCGGGGTTGAGCGCGCCGTTTGCGCCGAACACGTCTTATCTGCGTTGCCATTCGCCGTGTCTCCTATGCTTGCGCGGCGGAGACTTTGCAACTTCAGGCAGTGGAGGGGCTGTCCCTTGCGGTGGCATTGTATTTTATGCTGGTGACGCAGGAGGAGGCCGCGGACGACAGGGCTTGCCTGACGCCGCGTAAACTTGATGACCGGAACGCGCTGCCAGTCGCGTTGAATCGCGAGCTACGAACCTTGATGAACTGCGCGCGCGCCTTCTTCTTACCTGTCCTTCCGACCGCAGTGGAGGAATCTCTAAAAGGTCGCTTCTCCCCACGCTACGCAACGAAGCAGCGATCTTTTAGAGATGTCTCCGCTTCGGTCGACATGACAGTGCGGATGGGCGGCGGCATCGGCGACGTCAGGCGCCGGGGGTGAGGTCCTTCGCGGTCTGCGCGGCTCCGAGATGAAAACTCAGCGAACGAGAGTGCTCGTTCCTGCGAGGGCGGCGGGCCAGCGCCGGCGCTTCAAGTGAGAGCGTGCTCGTGGGCTTCACGCACGACCGGCACTTCCTCGATCTGCTCCTCGACACGCTCGCGCAGACGGCGGCCCCAGACGTAGCGCGCGAGCAAGACCTTGATCGTCGCCGTCAACGGCACCGCGAGGATCGGGCCAAGCAATCCTCCAATCAGCAAACCCCAAACGAAAATCGAGACGATCACCGTCATCGGGTGCAGGCCGACAGAGTTGCCGACGATCCGCGGGGCGATGAAAATCGCCTCGAGGTTCTGGATTCCAAAGAAGACCACGGTGACGAGAAACACGTGCGTCCAATCGCCCCATTGCGCGGTCGCGATCAGGACGGCGGGGATCCAGCAAAGGACGATCCCGAGGTAAGGAATCATCGTGAGGAAGACGACGAGCAGGCCGATGAGCGGCGCGAAGTTCAGGCCGAGGAACGTCAGCGCCGTGCCGATGAGAATGCCGTTGATCAGGCAGACGAGCAGCTGACCGCGGAAGTAGGCGATGATGTAGTTGTTGATCTGCATCAGCACGGTCGCGACTTCGTCTTTCAATGGTGACGCGCGGAGCGGCAGGTATTCCTTCCAGCGCCGCTCGATTGCCGGTCGTTCTTTTAAGAGGAAGAAGAGGTAGATCGGCACCATGACGAGGCTGAGCAGGAACCCGGTGACGCCGAGGAAGCCGCCGATGCTTTTCTTGACGATGCCCCATAGTTTTTCGGTGAGATAGGGGATCTGGTGCTGCAGGTTCGGCAGCTGGCGTTCGACGAACTCCTGGATCCGCTGACGTTCTGCAGACGTGAGTTTCGGCGGCGTCGGCGCGATCATTTCGCGCGGTGTCGGCGCTGGTGCCGCAGAATCAAGCGGAGCCTCGACGACAGGCGCGGCAGTCGGACGGGGCGCGGGCGTCGGCGATGCGAGCAGCCAATGCATCAGGTTGCTCACGGCCGACGGCGACTTGGTTTTGCTGTTCGCCGGCGGCGCGAACGTGGTGTTGTAGCGGTAGATCAGGTCGACGACTTTGTCGCGCGCGCGGAGCGTGTAGTTAGGCAACTCGCGCGTGAGCGCGGCGCTCTGCGCGGAGATCATCGGGACGATCCAGGAGAGGAGCGCCGCGAGGGTGAGGAAGACGATCGTGAAGATGAGCGCGATCGCTTTGCTACGCGTCATCCGGTGTTCGCTCAAATGTGTGACCAGCGGGTCGAGCAGATACGCGAGGATGATCGCGATCGCGACCGGGATCAGGATTGGCTGAAGAAAGCCGACGAGTTTGCCGGCCAGCCAGACGGTCGTGCCAACAATTCCAACCAGCACGACGACGAAGACCGCCGTCAACGCTGCCCACATCATCTTCCGCTGCCACGCGGTCGGATATTTTTTGTGGGCGAAGGTGCTCATCGTCTTGCCGGCGGTTTCAACACCGCCGCGACGTAGCGTCACGGGATTGGCAGCGGCTTCACCAGACCGCTTTTGCTCATTTTCGTCTTCGTGCTTTCAACCTTATCGGCAATGACTTTGTTGCCAGGATCAAGCGCGATCGCCTTCTGCCAGTATTCGAGCGCCTGCGGCACATTGTTCAATTTCGCGTAGGTATCACCGATGTGATCGTAAACAACGGGATCGCTCTTCGTGAGGCTTTGTGCGGCTCGCAGGAGGTCGCGGAGCGCTTCATCGTAGCGGCCTTTGCGAAAATTCACCCATCCCATGCTGTCGAGATATGCACCGTTGTTCGGATCGAGCGCGAGCGCTTGCTTCACCGCTTCCTCAGCTTCGTCGAGGCGGATGTTATGATCGGCAAACATGTAACCGAGGTAGTTGTAGGCTTCGGCAGCGTTCGCCGGATCGAGCGCGATCGAGCGGCGCAGGAGATCGGCTGCCTTGTCGTATAATCCGGCCTGGTCCGCGGCCGCGCCGTAATCAAAGAAGAAGCGGGCGGTGAGCATTTCCTCCGAGTTGTCTTCCGCTTCGTGCAGCGCTTCCTCGAACGTGATGACCGCCTGCTGCGCCTGCTTCGCCTCGCGTTGGGCGATCGCGAGCAGATACGTGAATTCTGGCACGCGCGCGAAACGGCGCCGGCCTTCCGTCAGCATTGTCACGGCGCGTTCGGGTTGCTTCAGCGGGCCAACCCAAAGCTCGGCGAGTCGGAGATACGTTTGGGCGCGGCTGGGATTGATGAGCAGACTTAGCTCATATTGCGCGGCGGCTTTCGCGAACTGCGCTTTGGCAGCGTCCGTTTGGTTGGCACGCAGGAGCGAGCGCGCTTCGTCGTCGAGCAACTGCGCGAGTAGCTCGTACGCCTGATACTTCTCCGGCGTGTTCCTGATGATCTCCTGCAGCATCTCGACCGCTTTCGTGCGCTGGTTCGTCATCATGAACCCGGTCGCGAGTTTTTCGCGCGCATTTGAATCGTCGGGCTGCAGTTCGAGAACGCGGATGTAGAGCGGGATTGCGTGATCGATCTGCTGCGTCGCGGCGAAGTAATCGGCCACATCTCTCAGTACCGTCGCGTCGTCTTCTGCGGTTTCGGCGGCTCGCTGGAAGACCGCGTTCACCCGCTTCAAGTCCTCAGCCTTCGGCTCCGTCTCGGCCTCGAAAACGAGCGACGCGTAGAGCTTTCCGAGCCGCGTCCAGAACGCAGGATTGCTGCTCGTCACCTTGACTGCGCGATCCAATGCGGCGAGCGCCGCCTTCGAGTCACCGCTCGTCAGGCTGATCTCGTAGATGCGCTGATAGCCGTCGATGTTCTCCGGGTCGATCGCGATCGCCTGGTTCGCGTATTTCAACGCCTGTTCCGGCTTGCGCAGATATTTCGCGTAAAGAAACGACAGCTGCAGATAGGGCCCGACCTCTTTCGGATTTGCCTTGGTCGCGTCTTTTAAGATGTCGATCGCCCGCGGGAAATCTTCCTGGCGGGTGAGGAGCGACGCGACGCGTGACGCGAGCTCGATTTCGCCCGGATCAACGGTCAACACCTTCTGGTACGCAGCGAGCGCGGCGTCGATCTCGCCGTTTTGCTCAAGCCGCGCGCCTTCGATGAAGTTCGCGAGCGCCTCCGCTTTGCGCTGCCCAGCGTGGTCGAGCAGGAGATCGTGCGCGGGGATGTAGCGCAACGAATCGTCGAGCGCGGGGGCGCGCTTCACCGGAATCGCGCGGGCCGGCGTCGGGGCAGGGGAAGCAGGCGCAGGCGACGGCCGGGCAACGGCGTTACCGAGGGCGGCGCAACAGGCAGCGACCAGCAGAAAAGCGAGGAGCGCGCGGGCGGGTGTCAGCTGCGCGGTCTTCATACCGGCGCATTCTATCCGACTGCGCGAAAAGGCGCAATGCAGCGATCAGCCGCAATCCGCCGAAAGGAGGGCAGGGCGGCTGCGACACGGGCGAAACGCGGGGAGCGGTTACGACTTGTAACGCAAACGCTTCTTGTGGCGATTCTCCTTCATGCGCTTGCGGCGCTTATGCTTGGAGATTTTCGCCTTCCGGCGCTTCTTCAGTGATCCCATAGAGGTGTGTCAGCAATTCCGCGTTTTGCGGAGCGCAATGCAAGCACCGCTTCGCAGCAACTGCAACTCCGTTCTTCTGCCGTAGCGGCTATTGCGGAAGCGCGTCGAGCAGGAGGTTGACGTGCTCTTCCGGCTTCACTTTCCGGAAAATCGCGGAGAGGCGACCGTCCGCGTCGATCACGAACGTGCTCCGTTCGGCACCCATGTATTTCTTGCCGTACATGCTTTTCTCCACCCACACACCGTACGCTTCGACGATTTCGTGGTTGGTGTCCGACAAGAGCGGGAACGGCAGTTGATATTTCCCAATGAACTTTTGGTGGCTCTTCTCGGAGTCGACGCTCACGCCGAAGATCTCACCGCGCTTTTCGAGGTCGCTCCACGAATCGCGCAACGCGCATGCCTGGACGGTACATCCCGGCGTGTCGTCTTTCGGGTAGAAGTAAAGGACGACCGGTTTCCCGCGGAGTGCCGCGAGGGACACTTGCTGCCCGCTCCCGTACTTTCCGCCGACTGCCGTTGCGGTGAAATCGGGCGCCGGATCGCCAACGTTGAGTTCTACAGCCATCCGAGATGTTCAGTGTTCGAACAGGATAATCAACAGGCCGACGGCGAAGAGTAGCCCGCCGATTAATCCGCTCTCGTACTTCTCGAGCAGGCCGAGTTTGATGTTTTGCGCGCCGCGGAGCGTCAGCCACGTGAACAACACCATGCCCGCAACGGTGCCGACCGACAGGATCGCTGTCAGCAGCGCGAAGCCAGCCCAGCCGTAGCGAACGCCGGACGCATAGATCGGCAGAAACGCCTCGCAGGGCGAGAAGGTGAGCAGCGTCAGCAGGCTGGTAATCGCGATCCGATCCGACGGCGCCGGCGCTCGCGCGGAGACCGGCGGTGCCGCATGATCGTGCTCATGCTCCAGCTCGCCCACGTGCGTGTGAGGATGACCGCAGAACAGGTGATGATGCGCGTGCCCCTTGCCCGTGAGTTGTCTATATAGATAGAATGCGCCGAGCAGCAGCAGAGCCGCACCCGCGATTCGCGGAAACCAAGCGCCGATCCGATCCGTAAGCGCGATGCCGAACCAGGCGATCAGCAGACCGAGTGCGGCAGTGACAACTACGTGGCCCGACCCGGCGAGCGCCGTAATGCCGAGCGTCTTCGAGTGACTCCAATGCTGCGCACGCGACGCGAGCACGAACGGCAGCCAGTGCGTCGGGATCGCTGCGTGGAAGAACGCCACACCGAATCCGGTGACCGCGATCGTGGTGAGGACGGTGTCGTTCATTTACTCGTGCTTCTGCTCGGAATCGTGATCGTAATCGCAAAAGAGCACGAGCACGATCAGAGCCGGGACACGAGGAGAGGGAGGAGTCGGGCTGCAGGGATTTGAACCCTGGACCTCCTGCACCCGAGACAGGCGCTCTACCAAGCTGAGCCACAGCCCGTGGATCGCCGCGTTTCGCGCGGACGGGGAACTACATCGCGCAATTGTGGGCGGCTGGCAAGCACGTTCCACCCTGAGAAAAGCTGTGGTCACGATATCGCAAATCTGAGAATCGTAGCAACAATGAGAATCTTCGCGCGATTGGAGCCACATCGATCACGTGGGGAGCGGCGTCTACGCGAGGTGACGGCACACGCAATGCTTATAATTTTCATAATGAGAATTAACAGGCGCGCTGATGCTGGCACGACGCTGCCGGAGGTAATGATCTCAGCACTTCTGGTTGCGGTTTTCTTCGCCTCGATGTTCGAAGTCAACGCAGTTTGTCTCCGGTATATCGAGTCGAGCAAGGAGTCCGTCGCCGCCATTCAGGGCGTGCAGGACCGTCTCGAGACGCTGCGCAGCCTCGCCTATACCGACCTTACAAATGTGACCGCGTTGACGACTCTCCTCAGCACGCCTTCGAATGTTTCCGATCTTGCCACACGAGTCACCGAAACGGTGACGATCACTCCGTACGATATAAACTCGATCCCGGGCGGCCCGACGGGAACGCCGCTCGTAATTAATCGGCCTCCTGGGGCCACTGCGGTTCCGGTGGTGACCGGCTCGGCCAGTTCGATTGCGAACGCGAGCGCCGTGCTTGTCGACGTGCAGTACGACTGGGTCGCGACGTTTGGCGGTCGTGCTCGGACCGAGCGGACAACCTCAGTCATCTCCGCAGGAGTCAAAAAATGAAACGGAACTCTCCCGATATCGCCGGCTTTACCCTCAGCGAAATGATGGTCGTGATGGCGATGGCTACCTTCATCATCGGGGCCGCGCTCAGTGCCTCGGTCGGCCTGCAGAAGAGCTTCGCCGCGGTGGATAACTTTTTCTCTGCGCACATGCAGCAGATTCGCATCATCGACTATCTCAGCCGCGACGTGAAGCGCTCTAACGTCGTCACAACCTCAGCCGACAAGACGACCGTCACCTGCACGGTGCCGACCTATGTCATCGAAGCAGGCGATGCTGATGCCGGCCCGAGCAATGAGCGCGCAGGGAAGCGGCGCGATCCAGTCGTCACGATCACGGCGAACGGACCGGTCGTGAACTACGGCAGAATGGTTCTCGATGGAGCGACAGTAAATCGCTCGAAGACGCTGACCTCCGCTACGGCGGCGTTCACCCAGGCCGACGTGGGAAGCACCGTCTTTGGAACAAGCATTCCGCTGGGGACGACGATCGTCAGCCGCACGAGCAGCTCGACGGTGACGCTCTCCGCGGAGGCGATCAGCACCGCCACAAACGTTCCGACGACGATCGCGGAGAAGAGCACCGTGGTTTACGCGCTCTCGAACCAGCAAATCCAGCGGAGGGAAGACGGCGTCGTCACAACGATCGCGGCGAGCACAAACAACCTCGTGCCGGAGACGACGAACGTAGAACTCACCAATACGGAATACGCTTCCACTACGGTCACATTTCTTCCGACGTTCACCATGAACGGCGGATCGAGCGCCGCTCGCGCCGGAACCACTGTTTTTGCCAAGGCATATCTTCGCAACAAGCGACGCGGTTAAAACGACACCAGGGACACCAACCCATGAAAACCACATCAAAAGAAAGCGGCAGCACGATCATCTGCACGCTCGCGACTATTCTCATCGTCTCGATGGTGGGGGCGAATGTGCTGATGAATTGCACCACGCGCTTCAACTCGACGGCTAAACAGATCAAGGGGTGGAAGGAAGCTCTCTACGCGGCTGAAGCCGGCGGCGATCTGGGTTATGCGGAATGCCGGAGAGCGGTTACCGATCCTGGAAACCTTTTCAGCGAGAAGTACGGATGGAACGCAGTGGCCGGCGCCGCTACTCCCACCTGGACGAAGGCGATTCCAGCGTTTGGCGAAGGGAACAGTCTCTCGGCGGATGTGACCGTAGATCGCTTCGCGGAGGTAAACGGAGTCCCTTATTATCGTGTTCGCGCTGTCGGAAAAGCGCGCGTCTTCGGCTTGCGGCGCGTCGGCATGGACGACCGCATGAACGCTACTACGCGGGGCGACAGCATCCTGCGCAAGATCGATTTCAACTACGACCACTTCAAAGCCACGTATGGGAATGGCGATGCGCTGCCAAATGCCCCCGCGACTGCCGCGAACGGGAAGGTGTTGCAGAATGTCGCCAAAGACGCGAGCGGCGCCCTCCTGGCGAGCGTCTCCCGCCGCATAGAGCTTGTCGTCGTTCCCGTCCTGCCCTTCGAGGCCGCGATCAAGGCGACGGGCAGTTTCCTCGGGCCGGGCTCGGCCGGTTTGATCGATAGCTACCATTCGCAAAATGGCCCCTACAGCTTTGTCGCGAACGATCCTTCCAGCCCAATCTATGGCGACTCACGCAATGGGGGTGTCTCCGTTAACAGCGCCAACTTTAATCAAGGCAACATCATCTATGGAGACGTCACGACCAATGGCGGCAACGTCACGTACTCGAACTCCAAGATCACCGGCATCATCGACAATGCGGTCTCTTTCACGATTCCGCCGCTCGCCGCGCCGACGTTACCGAACGGCGCTTTCTACGAGCCGAGCATCGGGAGCTCGAAGACGATCACACCGCCTGATGTCACGAATCCGGACGGCACGAAAAAGGTCGAGTTCTGGTACCTCCTCAGCAGCATCGACGGCCATACGATCAACGCGCTTAAAGACGCCGCCGGGAATCCGATCGAAACGGAAATCAACATTGTGGTAAACGGCAACGTAGTCGGAAGAGACCTCGTCATTAACCGTGGCGCCACCGCGAAAATCTACTTCAAGGGCAGTATGGACTGGAAAGCGCGCGAGATCATAAACAACAACGTCGACGGCGTCGGTCTGATCAACGGCCTTACGAACAAGAATGGAACTGAATTGAAGAAAGACGCGAGCGGCAATCCGATCCCAGGCAGCTTTATCAACTCAACCAACTCAAGCCGCGCCGGGCACCTCCAGTTCTATGCCGTCAGCCGCACGGATGGCGGCTCGCAGATCGTGGACATCGATCCGGGCGGTAGTCCGCTTCTCTATGGGACGATCTACGCGCCGACGGCTAACGTGCGCGTGCACGGAAACGTCAAACTCTGGGGCGCCATCGTGTGTGCCAGCTTCGATGGCAACGGCAACACCGCGTTCCACTATGACAAAGCGCTCGCTGGCGTGGGGACACCGACGGAATACCGCATCGCGAGCTACATCGAAGACATTCGGTAAGCGCGCGACGATCTTCGTTCCATGCGGAGCCGTTTGTCGGGAACCTGCAGTTCTACGGGATCAGTCCCACGAACGACTCCTCACAGATCTTCGACATGGATTCCCGGGAGATTTCAGCGCGGCGATTTATGCACCGAGCGCCAACTATAAAATGAACGATAACCCGGACATCACCGGCGCGCTCGTGTGCCATACGTTCTACGGCAACGGGAACACGGCCTGGCGCTACGATCGCAGGCTCGATCATCTCGGCGAAATCATCGATTACCGGGTGAGCAGCTACGTGGAAGAGATTCGCTAAGCGCAGCGCCCGGCGGGCGCGCACGCAGCAGTGAGTCGCACCGGTGCGAAAACGCGCAACTGTGCCAGCTCCCTTTGGGGCAACTACGCGGTTCCACGTGGTAGAACGACGTAGGCATGGGGTTTGCTGTAATTTCCATAGATGAAGCTGCAGCGTGTCCGCGATTCAGGAACGACTCTTCCGGAACTGATGATAACCAGCCTCCTCATGGCTGTCTTTTTCACCGGTATCTTCGAGGTGAGCGCTGTCTGTTTGCGCTATGTCTCTTCAAGTAAGGAAAACATTGCGGCGATCGAGTCCGTCCACGATCGACTCGAGCAGCTTCGTAACGTCGAGTTCGCGAACCTCATCGATCCGAGCTTTCTCGCGGTGGTACCGGCGGTGCCCGCGCCCTCGCCGATGCCATCCCCTCCGCAACGGCGCAATTTAACGACCCCGGCGAACGAATCCGAGCTGGCGTGGCACGCCGTGGAGGAGGTGACGATTAGTACATTTAACGGCACCACCGCGACGACGCCGCGCGTGCGGTTCACGCGCCAGCCGGGCGCGAAGATCAATGCCAAGACGCCATTTTCCGACACCAATATCACCCCAACTGTCGTGTGGACAGGCGGGTCATCGTTGGCTGCCGCCACCGCGGTGCAGATCGATGTGAAGTACACCTGGACCGCCACACTCGGCCGCCGAAGTCGGTCGGAGTCTGCGTCGGCCATCGTCAGCGCAGGGATGAAGAAATGAAGCTCCGTTACTCGCCACGAACTGCTGCGTTCTCACTCAGTGAAGCGCTGATCGCGACCGCGATCACGAGTATTTTGTTCGCCGGAATTTTCGCGGCCAGTGTGGCCCTAAACCGAGCCTACAAGGCTTCAGATGCCTACTTCTCCACGCACCTGCAGCAGATTCGCATCATGGATTACCTCGCCCGTGACGTGCGCCGCAGCTTCAGTGTCACCATTTCGGCCGATAAACGGACGGTCACTTGCATCATCCCAATCTACATCGTGGAGCCAGGCGATCCCGAGGCCGTCACTGATGCATCTGCGATCGGCGTTCGCCGCACTCCGGTCGTGGTGGGGCCACTCATTAAGCCGGTGGTGGACTACGGGACACGCGGAACGAGGACGGTGATCGACGGCATTCTCACGAACGGCGCCACCACGCTGACCTCGGCAAAGGCAAACTTCTCTGCCTCCGACGTGGGAAATCCGATCGTCGGTCCGGGAATTCAGACCGGCACCACGATCGCAAGCAGAACGAGTGCAACCGAAGTCACACTCTCGCAGACTGCCACGGCCGGTGGTAGCGGGAGATGGTTCACCATCTATGGCGATGGCAATCGCACCGTTACCGATGCAAAGACGACTGCCGCCTCGACGACGCTGACCTCAGCCACCGCCTTTTTCACCGCAGCGGACGTTGGCCGCACCGTCTGTGGGTCAACCACGGTCGCCGGAGCAAAGATCACGTCTGTCAGCAACAGTACCACCGCGATCATGTCTCATCCAGCAAGCGCCAGTTCTCCGGCCTCTGAGGTGACGATCGGCGGCACGGTCGTCGTCTATGCGGTGAGCAATAGCACAATCACCCGCACCGAGAATGGCATCTTAACCACCATCGCATCGAGCACCGACAATCTGGTGCCAGAAACGACCGATGTGCAGCAAGCGAACACGGAGTACACGACCACGAACGTGACGTTTCAGCCGATTCTGACCAGCGGCGACGACACCCCTACGAAGAACTGGAAACGCAGCGGCACGGCCGTTTACGCGACCGCGTACTTGCGAAACAAACGGCGCGGCAATTAACGCGAATATCGATATGAAGTTGCAACCGAAAATCAGAGTCCGAAACGAAGGCGGCGCCGCACTAGTCGCTGCGCTCAGCACAATTCTTATTCTGTCGCTCGTAGGCGCTGGTGTGTTGATGAATGCGACGACGCGCTACAACGCGACCTCGACACAGGTGAAAGGTTGGAAGGAAGCGCTCGTCGCAGCGGAAGGTGGCGGTGATATCGCCTTTGAGGTCCTTCGCCGGAAGGTCGGTAACCCGCGAGAGGCGTTCGATGCAGCGTCCGGGTGGACCTCGCCTGCGCCTGATCCGATCAACAATACAGAGTCGTGGAGCTTGGGATTCAACGACGCTGCGCCGATGGCCTTTGGCGAAAACTCGAGATTTCGCGCACGCGTCACTGTCGATCGGTTTCAGCTTATCCCGGGCTCAAACTCGGTCGGTTACTATCGGATCCGTTCGGAAGGAACCGCGCAAGTCACCGGATTGAAACGCGTCGGTATGGATAACCGCACCAACATCATTGCGAAAGGAGACAACCTCCTCCGCAAAATCGATTTCAACTTCAAGCACTTCACAGCCGCGTATGGCCATGGCGACGCGCTACCGGACGCTGTCGCAAGCGCAGCTAATGGAAAGCAGACGGCAGCAGTTTCCAACCCGGGCAGGGCCGAAGTGACCCGACGTATCGAGATGGTAGCAGTTCCTGTGATGCCCATCGAAGGAGCCGTGAAGACACAAGGACGGCTGCGTGCCAGTGGCGCAACCTTCGATAGTTACAATTCGGCGAATGGCGCCTACCCTGGAACTCCGAATCCAGCCCCTCCCCGCGATGTCGATGCACACGATGCAGATATGGTCTGTGGCAGCTCGGACTTTGACGCCACGTTCATCTACGGCGACATCACGACCAACGGCGGGGCGGCCAAAACGAACCAGGCGAGTGGCGTTGTCGATAACAACGTTCCGGTCGTTCTTCAGCCGGCCAGGCCAAACGTGGATCCTATTCCCGACCTCGCTGGCGTTACCCTGGAACCCGGCGGCAGTCAGAGCGACGACTACATTCGGCCGCCGACGCGTCGCAGCTCAAACGGTGCTCTGCAAACGACTTTCTGGTATCGCATGTCCGAACTTGACGATGACATGGTGCTCGACCCACTCCAGACGCCGAACGGCACGCCGATCGATACCACCATCAACATCCATGTCATCGGCCATGTGAAGGGTCTGAGGGTAAACAAAGGCGTCACCGCGAACATCTACTTCACCGGAAACGTGACCGCAAAGGCGAGAGACTTGCCGAACATGAATGCGGACGGATCACTTCCGACATGGGACTACTTTTACACTACTACAGCGAACCGGACAGGAGCGACTGGCTTTACTGCTGCGGATGTGGGCAAGCTCGCTTACCAAGAGGGAAGTCCGGGAACCTACTGGCGTCTCACCGGTCACTCCCCGGTAACCTGGGTGAGCGTAACCGTGCCAAACGTCGCCGACGTTGTTAGTGCGCCGATCGTGCCAACCTGGGCGTATGACAATGCGGCAGCGCGCAACGTAGCGACCGGTTTCGGCACCGACGACATAGGCAAGCTCAGCTACGTACGTGATACCCAGACCTACTTCCGCCTGGTCGCCATCTCGCCGGCAACGTGGGTCGCCGCGCAGCCGTATGCCGCTTCTCCACTCGTAAGCCGCGCGGGTCACATGTGGTTCTGGGGGATTACTCCTGCCGACAATTCCACGCGAACGATCGATATCGCACCGCCCGGCGACAGCAATAGCGTGTACGCAGGCTGGTACGCACCCGGCCACGATTTCACGACGCGGGGCAATCCGGATTTCTTCGGCTGTTTCGTGGTGAAGAGCTTTTACACGAACGGCAACAATCAGTTCCACTTCGACAAGCAGCTCGCCGGAACGACGGCGCCGCTCGATTACCGCATCGCGAGCTACATCGAGGATATCCGATAACGCTGGCCTTTTTTGCGCAAGCAACTGGCTGCACCCGCCCGCCGTCTGCCATCGTGTAGAGGGTTCGCGATCCGAGCCGCACAAAGCGGTTGACACCACCGCGTGTCACCCGCAAAGTCCCGGCTCTCGTTTCCGGCCCACATGCTTGCTTCCAAGACCATTCCATCTAGTCTCGCCCCCGAGACGGCAGCGATCCTTCAGTTCCCTTCGGGAGCCGGCCGGGCTGTTCAATTATTGCGCAATATGACCAGTCAACTCCTGCAGGAAGCATCTCAAGTGATCCCGAATCAGCAACTGTTGATCAACGTTGTCTCCAAGCGCGTGCGCCAGCTGGGTTTGGGCCATCGCCCGCTTGTCGAGGCGACGCCGCGCTCTTCCCTCACCGATATCGCCCTGCGCGAGATCATCGCCGGTAAGCTGACCTTTGAGCTCACGCCGGAAACCAATCCGGCTGTCGGCTCGTAAACAGGCGAGGACGTTCGAGTTCAAAGAGGGGGACGCTGTCAGCTCCCGCGGCGTAAACAATGGCGGCTGACACTATCCTCAATCGCAAAGCGCTTCGCGATTTTCACATCCTCGAGCGCTACGAAGCCGGCATCGAGCTGAAGGGGAGCGAGGTCAAGTCGATCCGCGCCGGCAAGGCGAACATCAGCGACGCATTTGCGCGCATCGAGAAGGGGGAGGCGTTTCTGCACAATGCGGACATCCAGCCCTACGAGCGCGCCAGCCACGAGGTTCCGGCCGCAAAGCGCGTGCGCCGCCTTCTGCTCCATCGGCAGGAGATCGACAAGCTCTACGGCGAAACCGCTGTCGCTGGCCGCACGCTCGTTATTCTCAGCATCTACTGGAAGAAAGGGCGGCTGAAAGCAGAGATCGGCGTTGCGACCGGCAAGGTCGCGCACGATAAGCGCGCCGACCTGAAGAAGCGCGCCACCGACCGCGAGACCGAGCGCGAAGTCGCGCGCTTCAACCGGCGCCACGCGTAGCGGTCTCGCGGCCGAAGCGCCGCATTGCGGAAGCGGGCGGCTGCGACACCTTACCTGCTCGAAATGTCCCGCGCGCAATCGCCACTCCTGGTTCTCTTCCTCACCGTCTTCATCGACATGGTGGGATTCGGGATCGTGATCCCGGTCCTGCCGCTCTACGCGGAGCGATTCCAAGCCTCACCGATGGCGATCGGCTGGCTCACCGGGATTTACTCGGGCATGCAGATCATCTTTACGCCGATCCTCGGTAAGCTTTCCGATCGCTTCGGGCGTCGGCCGGTCCTCATGGTCAGCCTCGCCGGCACCGCGGTTGGATTCGCGCTGATGGGCATCGCTGAGTCGCTGGTCTTGCTCTTCGTCGCGCGGATCATTTCCGGCATCACCGGCGGTAATATTGCGATCCCACAGGCTTACATCGCCGACGTCACAACGCCCGAGACGCGGTCGAAGTGGATGGGCATGATCGGCGCGGCGTTTGGTCTCGGGTTCACGTTTGGGCCGATGATCGGCGGAATCATGAGCCGCATCTCGTACGCGGCGCCGTTCTACTTCGCGGCTGCCCTCACCGTCGGGAATGTCATCCTGCTCTACTTCATCCTGCCTGAAAGCCTTCCGAAGGAGCACCGCGCAAAGCCGCATGAAAACGCACCAGTCATCGAAGTGTTCCGTCACGGCAACGGCTGGCTCTTCGGCCTGGTCGTCGCGACCTACTTTTTCCTGATCGTCGGCTTTACGATCATGACCGCCTTCTTTGCGCTCTTCACCTTCCGCCGTTTCGGCTACGACGCACACGCGAACGGCTACATTTTCGGGTTCATCGGGATCGTCACCGTGATCGTGCAAGGCGGTCTAATCGGGAGACTCGTCGCCGTGTTTGGCGAGACGGCACTCGCCCGCACCGGCCTGCTGGTTACTGCGGTATCGCTCGCGCTGCTGCCATTGTGTCACAACCTCACGTGGCTGCTCGTCGCCTGCGTGGGCCTCTCGTTAGGCAGCGGTTTGTCGAGCCCGCCGCTGAACGGACTCGCATCACAGATGGTGGACCGCAGCTGGCAGGGCCGCGCTCTCGGCGTGATGCAATCCGCCGGAAGCACGGCGCGTTTAATCGGCCCGCTCCTGGGCGGTTGGCTGCTGATGCTCGATCTCCACAAACCAACCATACGTTACGGCGAGACCGCGTTTTTCGCCGCGGCCCTGCTTTGCCTCATCGGAGCGGTGCTCGCATTCTGCATCAAGAAACCGGCCGGCGATCGCGTGCCAGCGAGCATAGCGGTCGGATCGAGCGTATAGCAGGAAGATGATGACGAAACGCTCACTCGCCTGGACCGCTGCCGGCGCTGTTATCGCAGCATGGGGAATTCGCCGCGCTCTCCCACCGGACTTCTCGTTCGCGAACAAAGCTTGTCTCATCACCGGCGGGTCGCGCGGCCTCGGGCTCGTCATGGCTCGGCAGATCTGCGCGCAGGGCGGCCGCGTTGCGTTGCTCGCCCGCGACGTCGATGAACTCAAACGCGCCCACGATGAGCTCACGCAGGCCGGCGGCGATGTCGCCGTTGTTCCGTGCGATCTCCTCGACCGCGCGCAAATCGAAGAAGCTGTCCGCACGGTGCTGCGCCACTTCGGCCGCGTCGATGTTTTGATCAACAACGCCGGCATCATTGAAGTCGGGCCGCTCGAGCACATGAAGCGCGAAGACTTCGAGCGAGCGATGCAGCTGCACCTTTGGGCTCCGTTTACACTGATGTGGGAATTGATCCCGCAGATGCGACAGCGCGGCGGCGGGCGCATCGTCAACATCACGTCGATCGGCGGCAAGATTGCTGTGCCGCATCTCGCAGCGTATTGCGCGAGCAAGTTCGCGCTCGTCGGCTTGTCTGATTCAATGCGCGCGGAATTGGCGCGTGATCACATCTACGTCACGACCGCAGTCCCCGGAATGATGCGCACCGGCTCGCACATCAATGCAAAGTTCAGAGGCAAACACGCTGAGGAGTTCGCCTGGTTCGCGGCGGCAAATTCAATGCCGTTCATGTCGATCAGTGCCGAGCGCGCCGCCGCGAAGATTCTCGATGCGTGTCGGAGGGGCCGTCCCGAAGTGACGCTGACGCTCAGCGCACGTGCCGCGGTGATCAAGAACGCGCTCTTCCCGAGCCTTATCGGCCACGGAATGAAGTTCGTGAATTGGATGCTGCCGCGCCCGGCGGCGCGATCCGGCGACGAAACGCGCTCTGGCGCCGAAAGCCGGTCGCCGAAACTGACGCCGTCGTGGCTTACCCGTCTGACCGATGAAGCGAGCAAGCGAAACAATGAAACGCGCCGCAACGGTTCGCACTGACGCACAGGACAATGCGGGCCAAGCGTCTGTTTGTGGCGGTCGACATGCCGGAGTCGGTCACGCAGCCACTGGTTGATTTGAACCCGCACCAGCCCGGCATGCGTTGGCTGCGCGCGGAGCAGATTCATCTGACGTTGAGCTTCCTCGGAAGCGTCGGCCCGATCGCGGAAGAGACGCTGCGGGAGAAGCTCGCCGCGATCCGCTTCACCGCGTTCTTTATGCCGGTAGTGGGCGTTGGCGCCTTTCCATTGAAAGGAAAACCGAACGTCCTTTGGGCAGGCGTCGGCAGCGGGCACCCGCAGCTCTATCACGTCTACAAACGCGTGCAGGAAGCGGCGCTCGGCGCCGGCCTCGAACCGGACCTCCGTTCGTTTCATCCGCACATCACCTTCGCGCGCTGCCGCGATGTCTCGGTAGAAGCGGCGCGATCGTTCCTGAAGCAGAACGCCGACTTCGATGCCGGAATGATCCGCGTCGGATCGTTCTCGCTCTACTCCAGCATTCCCGGCCCGCTCGGCTCCGCCTACACGCGCGAGCTCGAAGTGCGCGCTCGAGATTAGTCGAAGGCTGGCTCGGTCCGCTCTTCCTGGCGCGGCACAAGTTTGTTGCGCGAGATGATTCGGGCGCAGGTGTTCCACCGCAGCACCGCATCGTCATTGCCAGGCGGCCGAGCGGCTTCCGCCTTTTCGTAACAACTCATCGCTTCCCGAAACAGATCGTAAGCCCACTCCGTGGAATGACCGCCTTGCGCCAGCTTCATTTTCGCGCGCCGCTCCCACACGATGCCCGAGTAGTACGCGCGTTCATACTCGCCGGTCAGACGCCCTAACAACTCTTTCGTCTGCGTGTCACTCACGCCGTAGCACTTCGAAAACCGATCCGTGATCGCGAGTAAGAGAGTAACGATCGCCTGCTGGTTCTCCGGCGCGACCTTCAGGACATCGAGGCAGATGCTCTCCGCCTCACCGGGCTCGTTCAACAGCCGATAACGCTCCGCTTTTTCCAATGCCGCCGGAATCGCCTCCTGCGAAAGGGCTTTGAGTTCGAACATGATTACGTCGTGCCTCCATTGTTTTTCGGCGAGCGCAGCCGCCGCAGCAGCTTCGCGATCGGATCGAAATACTGGTCCACGACACGTTCCTTCAGCGGAATGATCCCGTTGTCGGTGATCTTGATGTTCTCGGGACAGACGTTGGTGCAACATTTCGTGATGTTGCAGTAGCCGATGCCGTGCGCCTCCTTCAACTCCGGCACTCGATCCTCCGTATCGAGCGGATGCATCTCGAGCGCCGCGACATAAATCAGAAAACGGGGGCCGATGAATTCATCGTGCTTCCGGTGGTCGCGCAGAACGTGGCACACGTCCTGACACAGATAGCACTCGATGCATTTTCGGAATTCCTGCACGCGGTCGATGTCTGCCTGGGCCATTCGCCAGGTGCCGTCGGGAGCGTCTGGCGCGCGCGGCTTGAACCTCTTGATTTTCTTCTTCACCCGGAAGTTCCACGACACGTCCGTGATCAAATCTTTCAGCAACGGAAACGCCTTGATCGGCTCAATCGTGACCGGCTTCTCCGTCGGCAAATCGCTGAGCCGCGTCATGCACATGAGCCGTGGGAGCCCGTTGATTTCGGCGGAACACGAGCCGCACTTGCCCGCCTTGCAGTTCCAGCGACAGGCGAGGTCATTTGCCTGCGTCGCCTGGATGTCGTGAACCGCATCGAGCACCACCATGCCTTCCGAGCAGACGCTCGAGTACTCGCGGAACTCGCCGCCATTGGCATCGCCACGCCAGATCTTGAAGGCGACGGTCTGCTCGCTCATTTCATCTCCTCGATGACTTGCTTGAGATCATCCGGCATCCCCGCAACGGGATCACGCCGAATCTGCATCGATCCGTCTTCCGCCTGCCAGGCGATCGTGTTCACGGTGCCGAACTCATCTGACTTGTCCGGATAGTCGTCGCGAAATTGGGCGCCACGGCTCTCCCGTCGATCGAGCGCCGCGCGGGTGATGGCTTCCGCCACGGTGAGCAGATTCTTCAGGTCAATCGCGGTGTGCCATCCCGGATTGAACTCGCGGTGACCAGTCACGCCTGCCGCCTTCGCTCGCTGCCACATCTGCGCAATTCCTTCGAGCGCGCGCTCCATCTCGTCTTCGCGCCGCACGATGCCGACGTTTTCCTGCATCATCTCTTGCAGGTCGCGTTGCACCGCAAAGGCGCTCTCTCCTCTTTCGCGTTCGAATGGCGCCAGCGCTTCGCGGGCCGCGGCCTCGACCTGCTGCTGATCGATGTCGCCTAACGAGTTCTCACCGGCGAACTTCGCCGCATACTCGCCCGCCCGCTTGCCGAACACGAGCAGATCGGAGAGCGAATTGCCACCGAGGCGGTTGGCACCGTTGATCCCACCGGCGCATTCGCCCGCGGCAAATAAACCCGGCACCTTCGACATCTGTGTATCGGAGTCGACGCGGATTCCGCCCATCGCGTAATGCGTTGTCGGCCCGACCTCCATCGGCACCTCGGTGATGTCGATATCCGCCAGCTGTTTGAACTGGTGATACATGCTCGGCAGTTTGCGCTTGATGTGATCGGCGCCGCCCGCGACGCGGTCCTTAATCCAGGCAATATCGAGAAAGACGCCACCGTGCGGGCTGCCGCGGCCGGACTTGATCTCGCGCACGATGCAACGCGCCACGTGGTCCCGCGTCAGTAGCTCAGGCGGACGGCGCGCGTTCTTGTCGCCCTGGCAATAACGCCAGCCTTCCTCTTCGTTGTCCGCCGTCTGCGAGCGGTAGTTCTCCGGGATCTCGTCGAACATGAAACGCCGACCTTCCTTATTCGTGAGAATGCCGCCTTCGCCGCGCACGCCTTCGGTCACGAGAATGCCGCGCACGCTCGGCGGCCAGACCATGCCAGTGGGATGGAACTGGATGAACTCCATGTCGATCAGCTCCGCGCCGGCATTGTAGCCTAACGAGTGCCCGTCGCCGGTGCCTTCCCAGCTGTTGCTCGTGATCTTGAACGCACGCCCAAGTCCGCCGGTCGCGAGAATCACGGCTTTCGCGCGGAAGATCCTGAACCGGCCGCGCTCGCGATCGTAGCCGAACGCGCCGACGCAGCGTTCGCCCGCCTTTAGCAGCGTGACGATCGTCTGCTCCATGTGCACGTCGATACCTTGATGAATGCCGTGGTCCTGGAGCGTGCGAATCATCTCCAGGCCGGTGCGATCGCCTACGTGGGCGAGCCGCGGATAACGGTGGCCTCCGAAGTTCCGCTGCAGGATGCGTCCGTCTTTCGTGCGGTCGAACACCGCGCCCCAGGCCTCGAGTTCGCGCACGCGATCCGGCGCCTCCTTCGCATGCAGCTCGGCCATTCGCCAATTGTTCACGTATTGGCCGCCGCGCATCGTGTCCGCGAAGTGCACACGCCAGCTGTCGCGATCGTCGACATTTGCGAGCGCCGCCGCGATCCCGCCTTCGGCCATGACGGTATGGGCTTTCCCAAGCAGCGACTTGCAGACGAGCCCCACCGAAACGCCCGCGGCCGATGCTTCGATCGCCGCGCGCAAACCCGCCCCGCCCGCACCGATGACCAGAACGTCGTGCTGGAGCGTCTCGTAATCAGCCATCGCGTGCGGCTAGAGCAGCCGGAAATCGTGCCAGATGCCCATCGAGCAAAGGCGTACGTAAAGGTCGGAGAAGCCGACCCAGAAGAGGCTCAGCCACGCCCAAAGCATGTGGCGTCGATTGAGACAGGTGACACAGCGATAGGCGGGGAACGTGGACGAGCGTGAAAGCTGATCGCACCGCCCACCGATCAGATGCCGCAATGCATGACAACCGAACGTGAACGCGCCGAGCAGGACGACATTGATCGCGAGCACGATCGTGCCGATGCCGATACCGAAGCCGTCCGGAAACCGCGTGGCGACGAAGACATCGTAGCTGAGGATGAAGATGAAGATGATCGCAAGATACAGAAAGTAGCGGTGCACATTCTGCATAATGAGCGGGAACGAACGCTCACCGAGATACGTCTTCCGCGGCTCGCCGACCGTGCACGCCGGCGGATCAGCCCAGAATGCCTTGTAATAAGCGCCGCGGTAGTAGTAGCAGGTCAGGCGCAGGCCGCCCGGCGCCCAGAGGATTAAAAGCGCCGGCGAAAACAACAGCCAGGCCGGCCACCAGCCGGGCTTCCCGCCGAACCAGCTGTGCGGCGACTCGCCAAACAATTCCGGCGAGTAGAAGGGCGAGAGATAAGGGCCGAAGTGATAGTGTGCGCCCTGGAACGCCGCCCACGTGGAGTAAATGATGAACGCCGCGAAGCCGGCGAAGACGAGTAGCGGTTGCTGCCACCAGGCGTCATGCCGCATCGTCTCGCCGAAACGGCGCGGCGGCGGCATTGTAGTTGCAGAAGGAGTCATGCGCAGGGGAATTGCAAGACGCTCGTGTTGATAGCGACCAGCTTCTCGCGGCGCAAGAAAATCCAACCGCGACCTGCACGCACGGTTGTTGGCCTCGCTTCACCACCGTCGGAGCGAGGAGGACGGCGTTGTGCGCTCCGCCGCTGTCAATAACACCGGGCTCCGGTTCGCGCGAAACGTCGCTGCAATGATTCAGCCGGTCATTCGGACCCGCGCTTGAAACGAAACGTCTGACCCTTGGCGTTCCGCAGGACGAGCTCGTTGCCAGAGATCGACAGGATATTGTGAGTCGTCGTCATCCCGGCTTGCGGGAAGTGTTGGATCAACCGGTCGCCTTCGATTCGCCATTGGCCGCGCGGCGGATTCGGCACCAGGTGAGGATCGGTGTAGAAGGACCCGTCGGCGAGATATTGCGTCACGTGCCGTCCACCTTTCCAGCTGCCGACGAGCTTCTGCGCCGCATTCGTCAGGTCAGTCCATTCCGCCGCTCGCGGTGCTTTTGCCGTCGCCGCCGCGCTGACGCCACTTTGCTGCGGACGAATCCCGAGCGCCTGGAGCTGCGCGATCTTCGGGTTGAGCTCGGTGCCGAAGGACGGCTGGAGCGCGACCGCCTTTTGCCAATCCGCGAGCGCGCCCCCCTGGTCGCCGAGGTTCGTCCGCGCGAAACCGCGATTGTAAAAGGGCAGCGCCACGTTCGCATCGAGCGCGATCGATTTGTTGCAATCGGCCAGGGCACCGGAGTAGTCGCGCAAACGCAGCTTGTTGTTTGCGCGGTTGTTATAGGCGAGGGCGTTCTTCGGATTGATCTTCAACGCGCGATTGCAGTCCGCAATCGCGCCCGAGTAATCGCCGCGCCCGGCCTTGGCCGTGCCACGCACGTTGTAGACGTCGTCCATCTTCGGCACGGTTAGCTCCATCGCCTTATTGGCATCAGCGAGCGCGGCCTGAAAGTTGCCTTTGTAGAGATAGGAGTTTGCGCGATTGAGGTAGGCAAGACCGGACCGCGGGGCGAGACGAATGGCACTCGAGTAGGAGGCGAGCGCCGCATCGAGATTACCGGCCGAATGCTGCGCGAAGCCTTTCTGGATCAACTCCATGGCCGCGGGGTCGATGTCGGGCTGCGAGGTCGCGGCTGCCTTGCCTGGCGGAGTCGCGGTTGGAAAGGGAACTGAAGGCGGCAGCGTCCGCGTAGGCGACGCGAGCGGTTCTGGGTCCGGAGTTTCCTGTGGCATCGGCTGCTGCCGCGCCGGACGTGGCGACGGCGTTTCCCGTGGAGTCGTTTCTGCCGGTTGCGAACGCCCGCCTTTGCCGGACGTGAAACGCACGAGCTGATTCTTCGCAACTTCGCCGGTCGCATTGTCGACCTGCACTTTGAGAGTGCCCGAGCTGTCCACATTGATGACCTTGCCGGTCGCGACGGTGATCACTTCGTCAACGCCGTCGATCTCAAAGAAAATTTCCGCGCGATCGCCCGCTTTTGGAGCAGGGCCAGCGAAGTCGATACTGACAATCTCTCGATTAACGTCACGCACGATGCCGCCCGTGCCTTCAGTGACAGCCGCACAAGACAAACCGTGGAGGACCAGCATCGCTGCGACGAGCACATGGATTGTTCGATTCATTTGATCAGGGGTCTGCGTCACGGCAGGCGATTGAAGCCGGCGGTGATTCGCTTGTTTTGTTTGCGGTTTACGACCTGAACGGTGGCCTGCAGCCGATCGTCACCATCCATCGAGACGGTGGCACGGATCGTCGTCGGATCCGGGTCCTTCGAGTTGGGACCGAGGACGCCGCTGAAATCGAGCTTCGTCTCGTAGAACAGATTGCCGTCCCGGACGTCCATCACGATCGGTTTGCCGGGATCCTGGTCGGACACAATCACGTACCCGTTGCCCTGCCGCCGAACGGCAAACGTGACGTATTGCCGTTTTCCATCGGCGTTAATGTTCCCGCCCCACTTGCCTTCGAAGCCGCCACCGGAAGCGCCTGAGCTGCTGGTTGCGGTGGAAGGTGGTTCGGGCTCCGGCGTTGCTACAGGTTCGGCCGATGACTTCGCGGAACCGTAGCGCTTCACCGAAACGACGACCTGTTTGCTCGTGTCGACCTTGCTTCCCGCCGCCGGCGTTTGGGAGAAGATCGTCATCGCCTGCTCGGCCGTGGGCGGTTTGTCGCCGACTTCGTCGCTCCCGATCCGCATCTTGCTGGTGAGCCGTGTGACGGCCTGATCGAGCGTCAGGCCGATGAGGTTCGGCATCGTGTCGGCACCGGTGGGACCGACCGGCGAGGCTGTGGGTGAGGCGCTCGCCGCTGCCACTTCCCCTTCGAACTTTTGATAGATCGACACCGTGACAGTGCTGCCGCGCTTCTCCTTGCTTCCCGCGACCGGTGTCAGCACACCCGTTGTTTTGAACTCGAAATCCTTGTTCGGTGCCTTGCCGCCTTTCGCATTGAACGCAGCCGTGAACCCGGCGCCCGAAAGCACCGCCTTCGCCTCGGCGACCGTGATGCCAGCCGCGATATGCGGAACTGTAGCGAGCTCGGCCTGCGGCGTCGGGCTTGCAACTGCAACCACCGGCGTTGGCGTCGCGGAAGCCTTTTTCTCGGCAACCTTTTGGTTGAGGAAGATAACGAGCGGATCGCCGCGCTTCGCGGTCGAGTGGGCTGGCGGGTGCTGTCGCGCGATGATGCGGCCTGCCTCTGTCCCCGGACCGCTGCTGGCGGCGGCGAGGGAAGGGGAGAGCCCGGCGTCTCTCGCCGCTTGCATCGCTTTTGCCGGCTCGCTGTAGCCGGTGATGTCAGGAACGGTGATCATGTTCGCTGCGTCGGCGATCTTCGCGGCGCATGCATCGGCTTTCCCCGGCAGATCGGCGGCGAGACCGATCTCGAAACTCGCGTTCGTGACGATTGATCTCAGTTCTTCGATGGTGCTGTCGAGCGCGGCGATCTCGCACTTTGACTGCAGCTCATCCTTCAGCAGTGTGCGGACTTCGTCGCGCTGCGATTGCAGGCCGGCGATCTGTTTGCCCGCTTCGCCGGCGTCATACTTCGGTAGCTCGCCGAAGCTGGCGTCGTTATTGAAACTGCCGAGCACGCCCTCGATGCGATCGATCTGCTTCAGCAGATCTGCCGGGACGGTGGCGGCATGTTTCGCGACGTTGAAGTCGGTGCGGAGTTTGTTCAGATCGTTAATCAGCCCGCCGCGTCGGCCGGGCAGCGCTTTGCTCAGTGCAGTCGCGCTGCTGGTCGCCGCGGCCGCTTCGCGCCCGTTCGTCTTTGCCGCCTCGATCTCCTTGTCAATTTCGGCGAAGCGCTCTTCCAGCTTGTTCGCCGACGATGAGTCTTTCGCGCCCTCGGCCAGCCGTTTCAGGGTATCATTTGCTTCACCCGCCTGCCGTGCAGCACCGCCCAGCTTGCCGATCAGACCAATCGCTTTCTGGTATTCTGTCCTGATCTGATCCGGGTCGCTACTTGATGTGCATGTTTCGGCGAGTTTCGTCGCGGTTTCGATCGCGCGATTAAGATCCCGCTCGTGCTGTTTCACCTCCTTCGCCTGCGTCTCGATTTTCCGGCGGAATTCTTCTGCTTCTTTGCAGGGATCGTGCGCGCCCGGTTTTTTCGCGTCGCGCGCGTGCGCCTTCAACGCGGTGACGAGTGCGCCGACACGCCCGCTCGCGGCATCCATCTCTGCCTTCAAGCGGCGGATTGCGTCTAGCCGGCCGGCCGCAGCGCTCGCGTCGGTCTTCAAGGCGTTGACTCTTCCTTCGAGCGCGTGGAGGGCTTCTGCGAGGTCGGACCAGTCTTTCTCGAGTTGGACTGAATACTTGCGCGCCTCTTTTTGCGGCTGAAGCAGGTCTGACGTGACAGTGCTTTCGTGATCGCGATGGCCGCGCGCCTTCACCCGGACTTTCAAGCCCCGCCGCAAAGTCGCGAGGTCTTCCAGCGGCGCGTGATAGCTGCTGAACTCACGCTGACCTTTTGCGTTCGTCGGTCCGCCATACAGGACCTCGCCAGCGAGGGAGACGAATTCGACCTCAGCGCTGCGAATCGGTTGTGCGGATGGATCGGTGACCTCGACGAGCAGAGTGATCGGCGTCTTCTCCGACACCGGGTCCTCACCGGGTTCCAACACAAAGCTCGCCGCGCCCGTGCCCTGACCGCCGCCGCGCCGCGAAATCGAGACGGTGCGTTTCTGGCTCTTGTAGCCCTCAGCCGACGCCGTCACTTCGACGGCCTCAGCGTAGCCTTGCCCTTTCGTCGTCTCGAGAATACCGGATTTTACATCGACGGTGACCGTGCCTTTCGCGTCTGTGCCCGCCTTCACGTTCCCCACTTGCACCGTCGCGCCTTTGATCGGCTGGAAGCCGCCGCGGCCGTTCTTCACGTCGCCGGCGAGGACGGTCACCGTGACCTCCTCTTCGCCTGTGGGCTTCTCTTTCATGGAGAAGCTGAGGCTCTTTTCGCCTTCGCCGTATCCGAGCTGCACCTGCGTGCGAAGCGGCTCGAAGGTGTCTTGTGTCAGAGTAACGTCGAACTTTCCGTAGCCGGGGATGCGGAGCGTTGCTTCGCCCGAGCTGTTGGTCGTCGTCCGGTAAAGACCGGTCGTGTTGCCAGTCGTCGGAGTGAACGTGATTGTCACGTCGGCGGCCGGCAGCTCGGTTCCTTCGCGCGTGACTTTGATCGCTAGCTCCGTCGCTTCAGTCGCGGACGCTTTTTTCAACGTGACGGTTTGGGGAACCGTCCGACCCACCTGCTTGTCGTTTAAGATGATTCCAACCTGCCCCGTCTCGTAGCCTTCGCGTGAAGCACGGATCGTGTGTCGTTGTTCCCAGAACAGAACCGGGATCGTGACGTTGCCATTGCTGTCAGTGACGCCGCGATAGCGCGCACCGCCCATTCCGCCTGCGCCGGAGTCGCTGATCAGCACGTCGGCACCCGGTACAGGCTTCGAGTCGTCGCCCATCACCTGCACTGCGACGTGCACTTCCGCGCCCCGGATTGTCACCGTGCGGGAAACCTCAGCCGGATACCGGACGCCGCTCGACAAGCGGGTGCCGGTGAGCTTCACCCGATCGCGCGCGGTGTTTGACCCTTTCGTCGCCTCGATCTCGAACGCCGGCCAGTAAACCCGTCCCTCAGCCCACGTCAGCTCGCCGAGTGAAACGTCGGCAGTCGCAACTCCGTCACCGCCTGTCTCGATCCGGTAATCAAACGGGCGCATCTCTGGCCCCCACCGGTCTTGTGTCAGCGTCACAACCGCGCCGGGCACCGGCTGCTTGTTCACGTCCAAAACATTGACCGTGATCCGGACAGTGCGGCTCTCCTGCGCGCGAGCCGCGCCCGCGAGCAGGAGCAATAGACCGAGCGCGACGCAACCTTTTCGGCGTGCGTTTGCGGTGCCGATGCCCGCCATCAGCAGAGCCCCCCTTGGCAACTGGCGGTCTGCCGTCACAAGGCGCTGCGGCTGTTCTGGCCGCCGCCGCCGCGCGCGTCAAGGTCTTTGTGGCGCGTCAGCCTCGCTGCACGGTCGTTGGAGCGAGGATCGCGTCGCGCATGCCATGGAGCAGCTTCTTGTCGGCCGGGACAATCGTCGCCAGCGCGCCGCATAACGTGACGCGGTTCTGCTCCACGAAGTAGTAGGGGCAGAGCCGCACCCGGCCTTTCATCATCTTCTGCTCAGACGTTTGCTGGTCCCAATACGGCTGCTCCACGAGCGTCGCGCGGTGGAATCGCTGCATAATCTGCGGAGTTGTTTCGAAAGTCGACAGCGCTTCATCGATGAGCCGCTGCCATTCCGTGGCGGGAAGATCCTGGCCGACGGACACACCACGACTGCCCCAGCCGAGCGGTGAGAACCCGCTTACCTTGAGCAACAACTCGCGCTCCTTCTGGCTCAGCTTTCCCGCTTCGCGCCAGTCGTGAATCTCCAGCCGCGGGATCACGGCGTGTTGCGGTAGCGGCGTCGGATCCATGAGCCAGGTGTAGGGGATCACCTCCTGCAGCCGGGTGAAATATTTGTCGCCCAGTTCCCGCCGCCAGAACTCCCGCAGCGGCTGCAGCCAGAAGAGCGCGAACCACATCTTCTCTTCGAGATATGGCTTGAACGGCGGCGTCACGCGCACGCTTCCTTCACCAGCCGCGCGCATGAGCTCGCCGACAGGCGGGAGATTCGGCAGATCGAAGAGCTCGAAAAAGCGGTAAACGTCGCGCCCGGTTTTCGGCTCGTAGGTTTCCGCTTCCACCACGCGCCACTGCTGCTCGGCCTGCCGCTCGTTCAATCGCGCTGCGATCCACTGCATCTCTGGCCGATACGTCGACGCTTCCTCGGAGACGACGATGTCGCCGCCGTTCGGCAGCACATTCCTGAATCCGGCGATCATCGCGTCGCTCCCGCCGATCACATCGGCACCGGTCGCGGCGTATGTCTGGTTCAACCAGGCGGTGAGTCCGATACCGCCCGGAACGGAATCGATCTCGGCAATGACATAACCGTTCTCTGTCAGGA